>ERZ772878.44-NODE-44-length-167602-cov-15.9623_pt1 | contig 167602 bp, 133 predicted proteins | sample MGYA00580578_ERZ772878 | MGnify/ENA primary metagenome ERZ772878 (study PRJEB29015, sample SAMEA2737686) | human gut metagenome | biome: human gut; feature: human-associated habitat; material: faeces | place: China | collected 2012 ...
ATCAACAGCTTATTTAGTATATCAAAACCAGAAGCGTTTGTCAAGAACTTTTTTCAAATTCTTTTTCGAAGAATCAAGCCGTTCTAAATTAAGCTTTTCGGTTTTGTGCTTGTCTCTCAGAGACAGCTTTAATAGAATACCAAATCCCGGAGCATTTGTCAAACACTTTTTTCGTTTTTTGCGAAAACTTTTGCTGCAAACAAAAACGGCGGCTCACGCCGTCGTTTTCTCTTTCTCTCGATGTTCGGACAAAATCAGACCGCCGAGCGCCAAAACCGTGCCCAGCCACATGATCGGCGTCATGGTTTCGTGCAGAATCAACGCTGAGCTTACTATTGTAATAACCGGCGTTGCATAAATGTACACACTGGTTTTCACCGGACCGAGCAGGAAAACCGCGCGATTCCACGTCACAAAGCACGTTGCAGACGCGCAAAGGCCCAGAAACAACAGATTTGCCAGATGCACCGGCTGCGTCCACACGCTCAAACCGGACGGAAACCCTTCAATCACCGCAGGAACGAGCAAAAACAGCAAGCCGTATCCAAAAATGCGGCAGGTGAGCGGAATGGTACGGTAGCCCATGTGACCAAGCTGGCGCACGAGCACCGAGTACACACCCCAGACCAGAGCCGCGCCTACGCCGAGCAGTGCGCCAACCGGGCTGAAATGCAGCTCACTGACGCCCGCAAGCGACACGAGCGCGACACCCGCCATCGCACAAACGAAGCCGAAAAAGAACCATTTGCTGAGTTTTTCGCGCAGCACCGCCGCTGCGATCAGTGCGGTAAACAGCGGCGCTGCCGCTACGATAACGCCGACCAGTGACGCAGAGATGTACGTCAGCGCGATATTTTCCATCAAAAAATAAAGCGTAACGCCCGAAAGACCGGCCAGCGCAAACAATCCCTCATGCCACCTTTTCTGCGGACGCATGAGGCCCTTGCCTACGATGAGCAGCGCCAGGAAGCCGAGCGTGAACCGCGCTACCATAATCTCCAGCGGCGTGAAGGCGCGCAGCAGTACTTTCGTTGAGACAAACGTCGTGCCCCAGACAAGCACGCTGAACGCGCCGAACAAATGCCCCTGTATTCTGTGTTTTTCCTGCATGGTATTCTCCTTTTCAGTGAAAACGGGCGGTTACGGCTTGACCCAGTTCTCCTGTCCTGCGAATGCGTTATACGGTGCCGGATTGAAATGATTGATCAGACCGCTTCTGAGCACAACCTGCTGCCGCTCAAATGCCAGCGGAATGAGCGGCATTTCATTCAGGAACGTCGTGTACAGACCCTCCGTATTCTCGCCGCTGCGGTACGCCGTGATGGCATTGCTCATGTCCTCACTCGAGTACGAGCCATAGTTCAGTCCGCCCTGTGGAGACAGCAGCGGGCGCAGATCAAAGTCCGGCGTCAGCTGAACTTCGCCGTAGTACGCGTCGAACGAGCCGCTCTGCAGCATGGAAACATAGGTATCATACGGCTCCTCATCCACCGTGACATTGACACCGTTCAGTGAATTCCACGATGCCGCAACCTGTTTTGCCGCCGCTACCTTAAACGCGTTGTCCGAGTTGACGAGCAGGCGGAACGAAAGCTGCACGGTCGCCGCGTCTGTCACTATCGTATCGGTTACTGTGGTATCGGTCGAGCCGGAATTATCTGCAGAGTCGGTCGAATCGCCGGAATCCGTGTTCTCATTGTCCAAAAGCACAGCTTTCCCATCCGAAACCGTCGAATCGGTCCGGTTTTTCGGCGTGCGCACGGTCAGAAAATCTACCTTGTAATCGGTATCGCTTGCCCGGCCGCTCGTATAATAGATAAAGTCGCCGTCCTCGTCGTAGTAGCCGTCCTCCTCGGAAGAGTCCGAAGAAGTGTCCGAATCATCATCGGAATTGTCCGTAGAATCCGAATCTCCGTCCGAAGAATCGGTATTGCCGTCGCTGCCGCCTGCCGAAGCCGCACCTTCCTGTGCCGCCTCGCGCAGCAGCTGTGCCGCAGTCATCAAATCCGCCGACAGGCTGTACGACACGCCGGTGTCCGCCGGCTGCGGATTGATCGGCAGCACCGCCGGATCGGCATAATCCTGCAGCTGGGTTGCACACAGACCCTGACGGCTGATCGCCATAGAAAGCGCCTGCCGCACTTTTGCATTCGTGAACTGGCTGTTATTGTAATTCAAACCGATATAATGCAGCATAGCACTGCTCACCGGAACGGTATCGACCTCGCCGGTGAATGCGATATTCTGGTCGTCCGGCGCAATACGGGCGCTGCGCATGATGGATACATCGCCGGTGCGGAAGCTGGTGTCCGCCGCATCCGCGCGCGTCATTTTGACCAGCGTAATGTGCCGAATGGTGCCGAGAAAGCCGCCGTGCCAGTTCTCGTTGGCCTCCAGCGTCCATGCGGCGCCGTTCTGAACCGGCTTGTACGGTCCGGTGCCCTCGGCGAACTCTCCTTCGTCAGTCGTACCCGCCCGATAGATCGGAATATCCAGCAGTTTCGGGAAGTTAACGTTCGGCGACGCAAGCGTAATGCGGACCATGCGCTTGGTCACCTCTTCAATCGAGGAGACCTCGGTCAGTCGGTTGTGATACGGCGAACTTTCGTTTTCCAGCACAGTCTTGAGACTTTCGGCAACATCACTTGCCGTCAGCTCCGCACCCGACCAGAACTTGATGCCTTTTTTAATCGTAAAGCTAAACGTGGTTCCGTCGCTCGTATAGTCCTCGCACAGCTCGTTTTCGAGTGTAAAATCGCTTTTTATCTCAAAAAGACCCTCGTAAAGCGCCTCACGCAGCATGCTGTTGACCTCGGTGCCGTCCATGACCGGATTGAGCGTTGTGCCCGAGCGATACCACGCCAGACCGAAATACGCGTCCGACACATCCACGTTGTCTACCGGTGCGCCGTCGCCGTCGTTTCCCTGTCCAAATGGGAACGTGCAGCCGCCGAGCACGACCAAAGCCGCCATTGTCAGCGCCAGCGCACGTTTTTTCCAACTTTTCATTGTATTGATCCTTTCGCTTACAGACAGATCATGCCGCCCTGCACGCCGCGCACGCCGTGCGTTGCGCGGTGCGACCAGAATTCATCCGAATGACACATGGTGCAGATGCCGCTGTCGATCACGTTTTCCGCCGAAAGTCCGGCATCCTGCAGCAACTTTACGCCAATGCCCTGCAGGTCCACATGGAATTTCGGACCTTTCTCCATGATGAACGGATGCACCTGTGCACCGAGCAGCTCCTCCATCGCTTCCGGCACATCCGCATCGGTCTCGAAGCACTCCTGCCGGATGGACGGACCGAGCACGGCGATCAGGCTTTCACGTTTTGTGCCGAGCTGCTCTGCCATCACATCGACGGTTTTCGGCAGGATCCCTGCCGCCATGCCGCGCCAGCCGGAATGACACACGCCTGCGGTGTTCGTCGCGGGATCATATAATAGGGTGACAACACAGTCCGCATAAAAGCCGATGATGGGCGTATCCGGCAGCGCGGTCACGATCGCGTCCGACTGCCATTCCATCGGGCGGTGCAGACCCATGCCGACCTTGTCCTCAGTCACGACCGACACCTGCGTGTCGTGGATCTGCTTGGTGAGCGTCATGCGCGTCTCATCCACGCCGAGCGTCTCGCCCAGCAGGCGATAGTTTTCGCGCACATTCTCCAACTCGTCGCCGCGGTTGAAGCCTAAATTCAGGCTTTCGCACGCGCCCGTGCTCACACCGCCGAATTTGGTGGTGAAGGCATGCCGCACCGGAATCCGTCGGCAGGTATAATATACGAAAGAACCGCGCTGTACGCGGCACATAGACTCGTTCATAGTCGTTCCTCCTCGTCTCTTCCATGAGGGAATACAGAATTATTATAGCAAATCGCCCTGCCGTTCACAAGAGCGCATACCGGCCGTTTTCAAAAAACGCCAAAAACCGCGTATGTCAGCTTGTCTTTTTCTTGACAGTTTGACGAATAGGCTTTACAATTAAACATAGTATAATACCTGCTGTAACAGAGCCGGTGCCAATGGTGAGCACGGCTTTTTTCAAAGGCATTATCTGATTGAACCGATAGCTTTATTTCTATCGGAACCGCATTTTTCTTTTGACAGCGCAAAACTCTGATTTTTTTCGAGCGAAGCTTCGCTTTTTCGGCATATTCCGCCTTTATTCTTCGTGCAGTGCTCATGCGTGCTGCGCGTGTTTCACCGCGGAATCAGCCTGTTTTCTGCCGAACTGCCGCTCTATTGAGAAACAGCACCGCAGATCTGCGGTATTGTCTTGGTTTTGTGCCGTCTCCCAAAATTCGTAAATAGGAGGACACACCAACAGACATGAGCAACATCATCATACCGATCATCACCGGTATCGTGTGTCTCGCAGTAGGCGTAATCATCGGATTCCTGTATCGCAAGAGCGTTGCGGAAAAAGAGATCGGCTCTGCCGAGACCGAGGCCACCCGCATCATCAACGAAGCGATCAAGGCCGGCGAGACCAAAAAACGCGAATCCATACTCGAGGCAAAGGACGAAATCCACAAGCAGCGTGTCGAAGCCGACCGCGAGCTGAAGGAACGCCGCAATGAGACCCAGCAGCTTGAGCGCCGCCTGATTCAGCGCGAGGAAGCACTGGACAAGAAGAGCGATATGCTCGACCGCAAGAATGATGACCTTAGCCGCCAGCTGGACGCAAGCCAGAAGGAAAAGGAAGAACTCGAGCGCATCAAGCTCGAGCAGGTAGAAAAGCTGGAACAGATTGCCAGCATGACCCGCGACGAGGCACGCGATATGCTCGTCCAGTCCATTGAAAACGAAGCAACCCACGATGCAGCCGTCAAGCTGCGCGAGATCAATCAGCGCCTGAAGGACGAGAGCGAGCAGACTGCCCGTGAGATCATCTCGACCGCAATCCAGCGCTGTGCCGCCGATCAGGTATCCGAGGCGACCGTTTCGGTTGTTCCGCTGCCGAACGACGAGATGAAGGGCCGCATTATCGGTCGAGAGGGACGCAATATCCGCACGCTGGAAACCCTTACCGGCGTAGACCTCATCATTGACGATACGCCCGAGGCGATCACCCTGTCCTCGTTCGATCCGGTTCGCCGTGAAATCGCACGTCTGGCACTCGAAAAGCTGATCGTTGACGGTCGTATCCATCCGGCCCGCATTGAGGAAATGGTTGACAAGGCTCGCCGCGAGGTGGAGCAGATCATCAAGAGCGAAGGCGAGCGCGCTACCTTCGAGACCGGCATTCACGGCATTCACCCCGAGCTGGTCAAGATCCTCGGCCGCCTGCGCTACCGCACCAGCTACGGTCAGAACGTCCTGCAGCACTCCATCGAGGTGGCTCACATTGCCGGCATGATGGCCAGCGAACTGGGTCTCGATCCGGTTCCGGCACGCCGCGCAGGCCTGCTGCATGATATCGGCAAGGCCATCGACCACGAGGTTGAGGGCAGCCACGTTCAGATCGGTGTAGACCTTGCCAAGAAGTACAAGGAATCCCAGCCGATCATCCACGCCATCGAGGCACACCACGGTGATGTGGAGGCAAAGACCATCGTAGCATGTCTGGTTCAGGCAGCCGATGCCATCTCCGCTGCACGTCCGGGCGCTCGCCGCGAGAACCTGGAAAACTATATCAAGCGTCTGGAGAAGCTCGAGAGCATCGCCAACGAGACGCCCGGCGTTTCCGGTTCGTTTGCCATTCAGGCAGGCCGCGAGATTCGCATTATCGTCAATCCGGAGAAGGTTTCGGACGACAAGATGGTGCTTCTTGCCCGCGAAATCGCCAAGAAGATCGAGAACGAGCTGGATTATCCCGGCCAGATCAAGGTCAACATGGTACGCGAAACGCGTGCGATCGATTACGCAAAGTAAGCAAAATCATACCCCGCAAGAAAATCTCTTGCGGGGTATTTTTATGCCCTTTTTCAGCCTTTAATCTTTATTGCAGACGATGAACCGCACGCCGCCCTTTATATTTTCCGCCTTGCATGTCAGGCCGTGCAGAGCGAGTATTTTCTGCAGAATGGCCAGTCCCAGTCCGTGCCCGCCCGCTCGGTCACGAGCCTTATCGCCGCGGTAGAACATCTCGAACAGGCGCGGCAGCTCGGTCTCCGGAATGGGTTCGCAGTCGTTCTCGACGGTCAGCAGGTGATTGCGGCTGTTCGTCAGCCGAACGGACACGCGCCCGTTTTCCGGCGAATACTTGGCGGCATTCTCCAGCAGACAGCCGACGGCACGCCGCAGCAGCGTTTCGTCGCCGCGGATGCGCACACCGTCCGCAATATCAGCGGTCAGACGGCGTTTTTCAAACAGCGGTGCATACTCAGTCAGCATATCATTTACAAGTGCGGTCAGATTGAGCGTTTTGCGATTTTTCAGCTCGTCCGTGCGGTCCAGACGGGTGTAATCCAGCATTTCGCGCACAAGGCCGTTCATCCGGTCAGTTTCCTGCTCGATGGCGGCAAGGTAGCGCGCGTTTTCCTCGGGCGAAATGTCCTGCGCGATAGCCTCGGCGTACCCGCCGATGAGCGCAAGCGGCGTTTTCAGGTCGTGGCTTGCCGCCGAGACAAACTGCTGGCGTTTCTCCTCGAGGTCGCGCTCGCTGTCCCAGCGGGTGTGCAGAGTCGTCGCCATTTCGCTCAGCGCACGGTTAAGTTCACCGATTTCGTCTCCGCGCTTCAGGTCAGGCTTGAACTCGTCGAATGCGAGAATCGATACCCGATTGGCTTCTCTTGCCGTGTCAACCAGTGGGTTGGATACCATGCGGCGTACAATTTTATAAAAAAGGAACACGAACATCAGGTACAGCGCAATCGTGATGAACGGCATACGGTAAAAGCACGCGTCATATGCGTATTGCCGGTCAACTAACGCCGCCGTAACGATGAGCCCCATGTCATCATAGGGCATTCCGTAAGATGTGCCGACATATCGTTGCGATGCCCGTACCTCTGCCCACTCCTCGTCCGGCATATTTTCGCCGTCTATCGCCCGCAGTTCGGTATCCAGATAGCGCAGCGCATCAAAGTAGCCCTCCATCACTTCGTCCGTGCGAAACGGCCATACCCCCTGTATATAGTCGCCTTCGTCGGAGCGGAACTGATTGGTTTCCTCAACCGGCGTCTGTGCCGTCCATTCCCCATCACCAATACCAATTTGAAGCCGATTCGGGAAAAAGATAAATCCTGTATCTGTCTTAATCTGTTGGCCATAGACTGTGATTAAACGATCTTCCGCGTGCTCGTGACCGCCGAGTATCTCGTTCATTTCGCGCAGCGATTGCTCGGAGAAATCACTTAAATCAATGCCATAGCAGCAGCCTGTTGCCGGATGATAGTACAGCATCAACGGCGATCTAATCAGAACCCGCTTATGATTTTCGTCATAATACCGTATGATATAGGGCGTATCTACATTATAATAGGACGTATCTACACCATCTCTACACAGATTGCTGCGCAGCAAATAATATTCCTCTGTGCCTTCCGCTGGGTAGCGCGCTGCATCACCTTTCAGGATTTCAAAGTCACGCATTAGCAATTCCGTACTCGCTTGCATTCTGGCCCAAGCTAAATCTTTGGCTTCATCCTGTGCAAGTTCTGCCACTCTCCACACCCACGGCACCAGAAACACCGCCAGAATCACTGCCACAATCGCGGTCAGCCTTACCGCGATGCCGATTTTGTGAATTCGCTTTGTCATGTCGATCCCCCCAATCGGTAGCCCTTGCCGTACACCGCACGGATGTGCTGCGAGGCTGTTCCAAGCGCTTTACGCAGACTGGCAATGTGCCGGTCTATCATGCGCTCGTCCCCGTCGAAATCCGTGCCCCATACCCGCTCAATGAGTAGGTCGCGCGACACCGTGCGTCCCTGTTCGCGCAGCAGCAGCTCGAGGATTTTTGCCTCCTTGGGACGCAGATTTATTGGGTTGCCGTCCACCGTTACCGTGCCGGACGCCGTGTCCATCAGGATATTCGCGTAGCCGAGCTCACTCGCGCCCAGCCGCAGACCGCGGGCCCGCCGCATGAGCGCCTGCGCCTTTGCCACCAGCACCGGAAACGAAAACGGCTTGGTGATATAATCGTCCGCGCCCGCGCGGAACCCTGCCAGCGTGTCACCCTCCTGCCCGAGTGCCGTGACAAAAATAACCGGTACGTCGCTCTCCTGCCGCACGGCTTCGCATACTTCGAGACCGTTCAGGTGCGGCATCATCACGTCCAGCACCAGCAGGTCGAACGACTGCTCCTGTGCCAGCACGAGCGCCTGTTCGCCGTCATACGCCGGTGTCACCGCCACGCCCGCCGCCCGAAAGAAATCCTGCATCAGCGCGGATAACGCCTTGTCATCCTCTGCCAAAAGAATGTGTCCTGCCATTTGAGGTGCCCCCTCTCTATCTGTATCTCACTGTTACGACTATCCTTTTCCTGTATTTAGTATAGCATAGAATTGTCCATTCTTTATCCAATAAAAAAAGCCTTTCCGAATTTTTCGGAAAGGCTTTTGTGCTATTCAATTTAGACAGCAATTTTATGCCTGCGGCGGAATACAGCCGACACCATCCAGAATAAAGTGCGGACGGTACGCATAATTCTCTACATCCTTGCGGGTGGTACAACCGGAGAGCACCAGAACGGTGTCCAGACCGGTTTCAATACCGGCAACAATATCGGTATCCATGCGGTCGCCGATCATGGCCGCCTCGTGCGAATGCACACCAAGCAGGCGCAGACCGGTACGCATCATCAGCGGGTTCGGCTTGCCAACATAGTACGCGGTCTTGCCGGTGGCCAGCTCAATCGGAGAAACCAGTGCGCGGCATGCCGGAATAATGCCCTGCTCGGACGGGCCGGTCAAATCGGAGTTGGTGGCAATCAGACGCGCGCCCTTGTTGATCAGATCAACGGCCTTGAGGATGGTCTGATAGTTGTAGGTGTTGGTCTCGCCCGCAATAACGTAATCCGGGTCCACGTCGTTCATCACGATGCCCGCCTCGTACAGCGCACCAACCAGACCGGGCGCGCCGATCACATACGCAGATGCGTGCGGCTTCTGGCTGGCGATGAACTTTGCCGTAGCCAGAGCAGAGGTGTAGAAATGCTCCTCACCGATCTCCAGACCCATGCGGGCCAGCTTCTGCTGCAGCTCAAGCGGCGAACGCTCGGAGGAGTTGGTCAGGAAAAGGAAGCTCTTGTTTTCACGCTGCAGCCAGTCTACAAATTCAGGTACACCGGGCAGCAGACGGTTGCCGTGATAGATAACACCGTCCATATCGCAAATGAAGCCCTTCTTGTCGCGAAGCAGCTCTAATTCTTCGTTCATTATGCTGATCTCCTTTCGGTAGGCGACCCATGCTGAAACAGCATAGCCGGAAATCTTTTTGTCCATTCTTATTATGCGTAAAATTTCAGCCAACGTCAAGAGCCAACCGAGGAAAAATTGTTAAATCCTCGTAAAGAGCTGAAAAGAGAGCGGAGAGCGAGGAATGGAGAGTGAAGATTTTCTTCTCCGGGCGCATACCAAGGGACACAGGCGGCTCTGCCGCCGTGTCATTTTTAACAAACACCAAAAAGGACCCGGAATCGATAATTCCGAGTCCTTTTGGGTGCAATAGCCCTTACAGGCGCAAGCCTGTCAAGGATGTCCCTCGTTCCAAAGGGCACAGCTCTTTGGAACGAAGCGTAAGCTCTTTACGGCTCGAGGCGGTTCATATCACGCGGGAACATAGAAGCCTCGCGGATGTTGTTCAGCCCCAGCAGCTGCATGGTCAGGCGCTCCAGACCAATGCCCAGACCGCCGTGCGGCGGCATGCCGTACTTGTGCAGCATGGTGAAGGACTCAAACAGCTCAGCGTTCATCTTGCGAGCCTCCAGCTTGTCCATCTGCTCCTGATAATCGTGGATACGCTGACCGCCGGTGGTGATCTCCAGACCGCGGAACAGCAGGTCGAACGACAGCGCCAGCTTCGGGTCCTCCGGATCATCCTTCGCGTAGAACGGACGCTTTGCGGACGGGAAGTGAGTTACAAATACGAAATCAGAGTCGTGCTCCTCCTTTGCCCACTGGCACAGCAGCACTTCTTCATCCGGGTTGAGGTCGTAGCGGTTCTTGGACTTGTGACCGAACTTCTCCTCCATGATCTGCTTCGCCTCGTGGAAGCGGATGGTCGGGATTTCCTTGATCTCCGGAACCTCGGCGTTCAGCATAGCGAGTTCCTCGGCGCAGTGCTCCTTAACGTAAGCCATAACAGACTTCAGCATGCCGGTCTCCATTGCCATTACATCGTACATGGAATCAATGTAGGCCATCTCGAAGTCCAGACCCATGTACTCGTTCAGGTGACGAGAGGTGTTGTGACGCTCTGCACGGTAAACCGAGCCGATCTCGTATACACGGCCGAATGCACCGGCGAGGTACTGCTTGTGGAACTGCGGGGACTGTGCCAGATAAGCCGGGGTACCGAAGTAATCCAGCTTGAACAGGTTTGCGCCGCCCTCAGCGCCTGCAACTACGATCTTCGGGGTGTGGATGTGGGTAAAGCCCTGCGACTGCATGTACTGTGCAAAGCCGTCAGCGATCGCACCCTGTACGCGGAAGATCGCCTGCTTGCGCGGATGACGCAGCGTGATCGGACGCAGCGGCAGATCAACATCGAGGGACAGGCCCATATACTTCTTGCCGAGCGGTACCGGCAGCTGGTCGTACGGCTTGCCGAGGATGGACAGTGCGCTCAGAACGACCTCAACGCCATGCTCTGCACGCGGCTCCTCACGAACGGTACCGGTAACCTCAAGTACCATTGCGTCCTTGACATCCGAACGCTTGATGCCGCCGATCTCGTCACCCTGGAAGGTGCACTGGATCAGACCGCGCTCAACGCGCATTACAACAAAAGAAAAGTCAGACATATCGCGTACACGGTGAACCGTGCCGCGGAACGTGACCTCGCTGCCGACTGCTTCGCAGACGCGCTTTACGGTGTCAACGTACTGACCCGCTTCATGAATCATTTCCATAATATTACGCCTCTCTGTTTACAATTTTCAGATAGAGTTATTGTAGCATGGATTTAATGCCGTGACAAGGTTTTACCAGTGAAATCCACGCTGTTTCGACAATTTTTCTTATCGTTTCAGCCGGCGGAGCACCGCCTGTACTTCCTCGCGGCCCTCACCGCTGACGATAATGCACACTGCATAAACGCCCGCACCGACCACGACAGCCGCGCCAAGGCGAATGAGATTGCCGGCCGGCAGCAGCGTGCATGCAAAGGCCGCCGCACCGCACAGCAGCGCCGAAACGATGATGCGCACCAGACTGACCGGTGCCACACGGAACAGGAACCGGCTGCGCACGCGCACGCAGGTAATGATAAAATAGGACGCAAATGCGACCACCGAACCGAGCGCACCGCCCGTAAATCCAAGCGTTTTGAGCAGAATGACACTCGAAACCACCTTGATAACCGCTGCAATCGCACTGTTCTGCAGAACGTGTACGGTGGACTGCTCCAGCTCATATGCCTTGTTGGCGTACTCGGTCAGGCCCATGAACAGCATGGCAAGCGCGGTATACGCAATGACCGGCGCACCGGCGGCATACTTCGCGGGGAACAGAAACCGGCTGAGCGGCAGCGCCACCGCAGTCAAACCCGCAACAGCAGGCACAGCGATCAGCAGATACAGCCGCACGCCCTGATCGAGCAGCGGCTTTGCCGCGGCTTTGCCGCCCTCACGCCAGCCGCGCAGCACGGCAGGATACACGCCGCGCATAATGCCGACCGAGATCATCGTGAACAGACCGCTTGCGATCGAGTTGTTATTCGAGTAGTATGCGTACAGAATGTTGCCGTAAAAACCGACAACGAGGTATTTGTCGATCTGGTTGAGCAGCGCCACCGAAATGGAAACGCCCATCAGCGGTACGCCGTATTTGAGGAACCTGTTCAGCAGCGGCTTGGAGAAATATTTCAGCCGCACAACAACCGGCAGGCTGAGCGCAAACACCGCACCGATGGTGGCTACACCGTCCGCAATGGTATTGGCAAAGATAGCTGGGAACGGCGACGGATAATTCGACTTACCGCCGACAAGCGCGAATGCAACCGCGAGCTTGAGCACCGCCGAGGTCAGCGACCACAGGATGGACGCTTTGACGCGGCCGAGCTGAATCAGCGCCGCATTGAGCACCTGAAACGCCGTGTAGGTGCAGAACATCAGCGCACCGCCCAGATAAACCGGACTTTGCGTCACAGCTGCCGTAATGCAGCAGCCGATGGCAACGAGCACGCACAATCCCACATAGATGGTAGAAACCGTGGAGAACAGGCCGCGTCCTTCATCGGCGCGGTACTCCTCACCTACATAACGAGTGGCGGAGTTCGCCATCCAGCCCGCGAGGATGAGGTAGAGCAGCTGTATCGTAGTGTTGGTCAGGTTGAACGCGCTGACCGCACCCTCCACAAAGATGTGAGAATACAGCGAGGAGCACCCGATGACGAGCAGTCCCTCGACCACCTTGGCCGGCAGGAACAGCATGGCATCGCGCGTCATGGTATTTTTAGAGGACAAAAGAAAAACCCTCACTTTCCGTCAGATAAAATCAGTATACCATGTTCTGAGTAAAAAAACAAACTTCGTTTGCCAAAATACTGCCGAAAAAGACGACATTTACCGCGTCCGAGTTTTGCAATCCCCCTGTTTTCATGGTATACTGATTATACTTGTCAAGTGGAGGTATTTGACTTTGCGAATCATGCATGTAATGGGCGGCGGCGATGTAGGCGGCGCCAAGACCCAGATTATGAATACCGTGACCGGACTCAACCGCAATAACGATGTGATGCTCATCTCGTTCCGCGCAGGTCCGTTTGCGGATGAAGCGCGCGAGCGCGGCATTGATGTGCGCGTGATCGAGCGGCACAATCCGTTCCGCGCGGCACGGACCATGCGCGACCTGGTAGATGCGTTCAAGCCCGATATAATTCACTGCCACGGCGGCCGTGCCAACCTGATGGGAGCCATGGTGCGCCGCAGCCGTCAGGTGCCGATCGTCACGACCGTGCACTCGGATTACCGGCTGGACTACCTCGGCAGTCCGCTCAAGCAGTACACGCTCGGCACGGCGAATGCCATTGCCCTGCGCTTTCTCGACTTCTATCAGCCGGTCGCGGACCGTATGGCGCGCACGCTCATCGAGCGCGGCTTTGACCCGGAGCGCATTGTAAAAATCTACAACGGTATGGATTTTGACCGTCCGAAGGGCGAATTTGACCGTGTGGCCTATCTGCGGGACACCTACGGTGCCGAGATTGAGGACGGCGACGTGCTGTGCGGCATTGCCGCGCGTCTGACCGCCGTCAAGGATATTGCGACCACCATCCGCGGCTTTGCCGAGGCGCTGAAATCTGCGCCGCAGCTGCGCCTGTTCATCGCCGGTGACGGCGAGGACGAGGATATGCTCAAAAAGCTGTGCGACCAGCTCGGCGTGCGCGAGCGCGTAACATTCTGCGGCTGGGTATCGCCGGTCATGCCGTTCTTCCGTGCGATGGACATCAACCTGCTGTCCTCGGTGTCCGAAACCTTCCCGTACTCCATTCTCGAGGGCGTTTGTGCCGGCTGCGCGACCATCTGCTCGGATGTTGGCGGCATGCCCGAGCTCATCGACACCGGCGAAAACGGCTATATCTTCCCGGTCGGGGACGATAAGCGGCTGGCGGAATATCTGGTCCGTCTGGGCAACGATGCCGAACTGCGGCAGAAATTCGCGGACGCGCTGTACGAAAAAGCCTCCCGCGATTTCTCGCGCGACAAAATGTGCGAACGTCAGATGGAAAACTACCGTCACCTGCTGGCACGGTTCCACCGTCCGAAAAACGAGCGCGAGAGCATTGTCATCTGCGGTGCTTACGGACGCGGCAACGCCGGTGACGATGCCATCTTAGAGGCCATCGTGCAGGAGATGCGTCAGCTCGATCCCGAACGCACCATCTGCGTTATGTCGCGCAGGCCGAAGGAAACGCGCCTGATCTACCGCACGAACGCCATCTATACCTTTAATGTGTTCTCCGTCCTGCGCAAGTTCCGTCATGCCGCGCTGTATATCAACGGCGGCGGCTCACTCATGCAGGATGTCACGTCCACCCGCTCGATCTGGTACTACTGCTACACGCTGTACGCCGCCAAAAAGCGCGGCTGCAAGGTAATGATGTACGGCTGCGGCATCGGTCCGATCAACCGTCCGGGCAACCGCCGGATGGCCGCCAGAACCATTGATGCATCGGTTGACCGCATCACGCTGCGCGATGACAATTCCCGCGCATTGCTTGCCGAAATGGGCGTTACCCGGCCGGATATCCGTGTTTCCGCCGACCCGACCATCATTCTGACGCCGGCGCCGCGTGAAATCGTCAATATCGCCCTCGAGCAGAGCGGTATCGACCCGAACGGCAGCTATATCGGCTTCGGTCTGCGCAACTGGAAGGGTCTGGACGCGGCTCTGCCCGAAATCGCGGCTGCAGCCAACTACGCCTACGAAAAGCACGGCCTGACGCCGGTTTTCGTACCCATCGAGTTCCCGAGCGACCTCATGCCCGCAGAACGTGTCGGCGCACTGCTGCACTGTCCGTGGCACGCCGTGCGTACCCGACAGCCCATCGAAGTCACCATCGGCATCCTCTCCCGCATGAAAACCGTGGTCGGCATCCGACTGCATTCGCTGATGTTCTCCGCCGGTCAGGGCGTTCCGGTCGTCGGCATGAGCTACGACATCAAGGTGGACGGCTTCCTGAAATATATCGGCAGCCGCACCTGCCTGCAGCTTTCGTCCGTCAAGGCGGAGCCGCTGTGCCGCCTCATCGACGAGTGCGTCTCCGGTGCGCTCGATAACGAGGTGCACCGCACCGCGGAAATGCTGAGAGAAAGAGAATCCGAGAATGTGAAGGGTGCAGCGAAGCTGCTGAACATTTCCGAAAACTAAACCGTAGGGCGAGGTGCCCTCACCCCGCCGTCTTTACCATCTGCATACCGCTAACCACAGCGGGCTGAGGTCAGCCCGCCCTACGATATATGATAAAACAATCCACTAAAGGGGTTATATAGATATGAAGAACCACATCGTCTGTCTTTCGACAACGAACTACCATCCTCTGCCGACGCGCAAGCAGAACGTGATGAGCCGTCTGCGCAACAGCGAAATCCTGTATTTTGATCCTCCGGTGTCCATGATCGCACCGCTCAAGGACAAAAAAGCCTCCGCATATATCGAAAAGTACAAGCAGCCCGGCGAAAAGGTCGAGGGGCACGAAAACATCACTGTTTACGCACTGCCGCCGGTACTGCCGTTTTTCAACAAGTTCCGCTGGATCAACAAAATCAACCAGAAACGGCAGGCGGCGTTCATCCGCGAAAAGATGCGCGAGCATGGCTTCGGTGACGAGACCGTGCTGTGGTGCTACTCGCCGTCCTCGTGCGATATTGTGGAGCACCTGCCGCACTCCAAGCTGGTATATGACTGTGTAGACCGTCATTCCGCGTACAAGGGTCACATCAATCCCAAGGTTGTGGACAAGATGGAATGCGATCTGGCCAAGCCTGCCGATCAGGTATTCGCAACTGCGGTCGGTCTGGCAGAGACACTGGAAAAGATCAACCCGACCACCCAGATGATCCCGAACGGCGCGGCTTACGAGATCTTCTCGCGCGTACAGACCGAGAAGGACACCCTTCCCTGCCCGGAGGACATGAAGGATCTGCCGCATCCGATCTACGGCTTTGTCGGCATGCTGCAGGAGTGCATCGACTATGCACTGATCGAAAAGCTGGCGAAGAGCCGTCCGAACGCGACGATTTTCCTTATCGGACGCACGCTGCCGGGTGTTGACCTGACCAACCTCAAGCAGTACCCGAACATTGTATTCCACGGTCTGGTGCCGCAGCCCGAGCTGCCCGCATATCTGGCGCAGATGGACGTCTGCCTGAACGTATTCCGTGCCGGTGCGCTCTCCAAGGACGTTTCGCCGCTCAAGTTCTACGAATATCTGGCAACCGGCAAGCCGATCGTTTCCACGCGCGAGCCGCTGCAGGTCGAGGATTTCAAGGATGTGGTCTACATTGCCCGCAATCCCGAGATGTTCCTGCCGCTGTGCGATGCCGCTGCCAAGGAAAAACGTCCGGCATGGACGGAAAAACGCCTTGCCTACGGCGCGCAGTGCTCGTGGACCGAGCGCGTGCACCAGATGGAAGAGGTGCTTTATAAAAAGGGCGTTCTGCACGAAAGTGCAGAGGAGTAAAATTTATCTTTGGGCATTTACACGAATCCCGAAAAAAGCGGGTAAAATACTTGCATTAACAAGTTAAATTAGCTAAAATAAATATGTATCGTCACCGTTGGTTTTAAGAAAGAGGTGTACACATGACCGGCAGCGTATTTTTGAACCAGACTGCAGCTGAACAGTTTTTCGTTCTCGGGCATTCGTGCATTCTCTCGGGCATCGGTGCACATAAATGAGCGATTATAGGGCACGGGTATACCCGTGCCCTCATTTGTTTTTGTAGGAGGAATAACAAATGAAAAAAGTTCTCGTTGTCATGGGATCCGACAGTGATCTCAAGGTAATGGAAAAGTGTGTTGACCGTCTGAAATCGTTCGATATTCCGACTGAGGTCCGCATTTGCTCCGCGCACCGCACCCCGGCCGCTGCCGAGCATCTGGCGAAGAACGCGGCAGCCGAAGGCTTCGGCGTTATCATCGCGGCGGCAGGCAAGGCCGCACACCTCGGCGGTGTACTGGCGGCTTACACCACGCTTCCGGTAATCGGCGTGCCGATGGCCACCAGCGTGATGGGCGGCATGGACAGCCTGCTCTCCATCGTGCAGATGCCCAAGGGTATTCCGGTGGCAACCGTTGCGATCGACGGCGCAGACAACGCCGCCATCCTCGCAGCACAGATGATCGCCCTGTCGGATGACGCGCTGGCACAGAAGCTCGCGCAGTTCAAGGCCGATATGGCAGCGGAAGTTACCGCAAAGGACGAAAAGGTTCGCGCTCAGTTCGCGTAATCTATATAGGTATCTCTGATACCGCATCCCCGCAAGGTAAAGGCATTGGGGCTGCTCCCATTGGCAGCTTCGATGTACAACCTGCAAACAACATTGTTTCAAATTAACACTACTTATACAAATGGAGGAATTGGACATGGAAAAGAAAGAACAGCTGTACGAAGGCAAGGCTAAGAAGGTATTCGCTACCGACGATGCAAATCTCGTAATCGTTGACTACAAGGACGATGCAACCGCATTCAACGGTGAGAAGAAGGGCACCATTACCGGCAAGGGCGTTATCAACAACGTAATGAGCAATCACATGTTCCAGCTGCTCGAGCAGCAGGGCGTGCCGACCCACTTTGTTGAGCAGCTCTCCGAGCGTGAGACCCTGGTAAAGAAGGTCTCCATTGTACCGTTGGAGGTCATCATCCGCAACATTTCCGCCGGTTCCTTTGCGAAGCGTTTCGGCGTGGAAGAGGGCATCGTATTCGACGAGCCGACCATCGAGTTCTCCTACAAAAACGATGAGCTTGGCGACCCGCTCATGAACGCTTACCACGCGATCGCACTGAAGGCTGCTACCCGTGAGGAGATCGAGACCATCAAGGCAATGGCCTTCAAGGTAAACGAGGTTATGAAGCAGTACTTCGATACCCTGAACGTCATCCTCGTTGATTTTAAGCTCGAGTTCGGCAAGACTGCGGACGGCAAGATCGTTCTCGCAGACGAAATCTCTCCGGATACCTGCCGCCTGTGGGATAAGACCACCAAGGAGAAGCTGGATAAGGACCGCTTCCGTCGTGACATGGGCGGTGTCGAGGAGGCATATCAGGAGATCATGAAGCGCGTTATGGGCAAGTAAGCCCATCCGCAAGGCAAGATTCGGACAAGAAAAGGCTGAAGAATGAAATATCGTATTTTAAGAAAAAGCAGCACTCCGTTTGACAAGGTGCATGAGGAGTGCGGTGTATTCGGTATCGCAGCGCCGGAAGGCAAGGAGATTTCCGCCGCGCACGACGCGTATACCGCACTGTTTGCTCTCCAGCACCGCGGTCAGGAGGCTGCCGGTATCGCCGTAAACAAAAACGGCGTGATCCACTGCCATAAGGACACCGGTCTGGTCAGCGCCGTGTTCAATCAGGAGATTCTGGACAACATGCCCGGCTCAATGGCTATCGGTCATGTGCGCTACTCCACTACCGGTGATACCCGCCGCGAGAATGCGCAGCCGATCTCCATCACCCATGTAAAGGGCAATCTCGCGGTTGCGCACAACGGCAACCTCGTAAACGCAGGCGAGCTGCGCCGCGAGATTGAGCTGGACGGCGGCATTTTCCGTTCCTCGAACGACACCGAGGTTCTGGTATACACCATCGTTAAGGAACGCCTCAAGTGCGGCTCTATTGAAGAAGCCGTTATGAACACCATGCACCGCATCGAGGGTGCCTACTCTCTGGTCGTTATGTCTCCGCGCAAGCTGATCGCGGCACGCGACCCGCACGGCTTCCGTCCGCTGTGTATCGGCCTGCTGGACAACGACTGCTACATTTTCGCTTCCGAGACCTGCGCTCTGGACGCGCTCGGTGCAAAGTTCATCCGCGATGTAGAACCCGGTGAGGTCTGCGTTGTCGAAAACGGTGAGCTGCGCTCCATGCACTGCGGTATCGAGTGCAAGTCCTCCGCGTGCGTATTCGAGTACATTTACTTTGCCCGTCCGGACTCCATCATCGACGGTGCATCGGTTGAGCTGGCCCGTCAGGAGGCCGGCAAGTATCTGTCCATCGAGCATCCGGTCGGCGCTGACGTGGTTATCGGCGTACCGGATTCCGGTATCCCGGCAGCCATCGGCTACGCGAAGTTCTCCGGCATTCCATACGGCGTCGGTCTCATCAAGAACCGCTATATCGCCCGCACCTTTATCCAGCCGGGTCAGGACAAGCGCGAGCGCTCCGTACGTCTCAAGCTGAATGCCCTGCGCACTGCTATTGAGGGCAAGCGCGTCATCATGGTCGATGACTCCATCGTCCGCGGTACGACCTGCGGCCGTCTGGTAAAGCTGCTGCGCGACGCAGGCGCGGCTGAGGTTCACATGAGAATTTCGGCTCCTCCGTTCCGTCATCCCTGCTTCTTCGGCACGGATATCCCGGAGCGCAACCAGCTGCTCGCACACAACCGCACGGTTGAGGAAATGCGCGAGATCATCGGCGTGGATTCGCTCGGCTTCCTGTCGCTCGAGGCCTGCCGCAAGATTGCAGTCGGCTGCAAGCTGGGCTTCTGCGATGCATGCTTCTCCGGCGAGTACCCGATTCCGGTCCCCGAGCAGGTGGATAAGAACATGTTCGAGACCGAGATTCCGCTCCCCTCTGACAAAGACTAACTTTTGAATTGAGAATGGAAAATGGAGAATGGAGAATTGCGGTACGGCGCACCGCGCCGCATAAAATAATCGCGCATTGCGCGAATCCGCAATTTTCCATTTTCAATTCTCAATTTTCCATTTTTCTCGTTCATACGATAAATGAAAGTGAGATGTAAAACATGAGTGTAAGCCGTTCTGAAAGCTACAAGGCTGCCGGCGTTGACGTTACCGCAGGCTATGAAGCGGTCAAGCTGATGAAGCCGATGGTAGAAAGCACCTTTACCAAGGGCGTTATGGGTACGCTCGGCGGCTTCGGCGGCCTGTTCCGTCCGGAGTTCAATGGCATGAAGGATCCGATCCTCGTTTCCGGTACGGATGGCGTCGGCACCAAGCTCAAGCTGGCGTTCCTGATGGACAAGCACGACACCGTTGGCATCGACTGCGTTGCCATGTGCGTAAACGATATCGCCTGCTGCGGTGCACAGCCGCTGTTCTTCCTCGACTATGTTGCAGTCGGCAAGAACCACCCGGAGAAGATCGCACAGATGGTTTCCGGTATCGCAGAGGGCTGCCGTCAGGCAGGCTGCGCGCTGATCGGCGGCGAGACCGCTGAAATGCCGGGCTTCTATCCGGAAAACGAGTACGATATGGCAGGCTTCTCTGTCGGCATGGTCGATAAGGAAAAGATGATCGACGGCACCGGCATCAAGGCCGGCGACGCGCTGATCGGTGTTGCCTCCTCCGGCGTACACTCCAACGGCTATTCTCTGGTTCGCAAGACGCTCGGCATCAACGAGAAGTCGGTTCGCCGCTACATCGACGAATTCGGCAAGACCCTCGGCGAAGAGCTGCTGACCCCGACCAAGATCTACGTTAAGGCGATCCAGTCCCTGATGGGCAAGGTTGAGGTTAAGGGCATCAGCCACATCACCGGCGGCGGCTTCTATGAGAATGTACCGCGCATGCTGCCGGCAGGCATCGTTGCCAAGATCGAGAAGGCTGCTATGCCGGTTCCGCCGGTATTCGACCTGATCGCAAAGACCGGCAAGATTCCGGAGCGCGACATGTACAACACCTTCAACATGGGCGCCGGTCTGGTTCTGGCCGTTGCCGCTGAGGACGCTTCCCGCGCGGTTGCAGCAATTTCCGCTGCAGGCGAGCAGGCTTATGTTATTGGCGAGTGCGTAAACGGCGCCGAAAAGGGCGTAGAACTCGTTTAAGTAAATTGAAAATGGAGAATTGAGAATTGGCGCTATCCTTGCGCGGGTTTCGTCCGCGCTGCGTGGTTCAGTGCAAAGCGATGTGTTGAATAATCGCGTTCTGCACGAATCCGCAATTCTCCATTTCATTTGTTTTTTGGAGAAAAATAAATGACAAAAATTGCAGTTTTGGTTTCGGGCGGCGGCACGAACCTGCAGGCGCTCATTGACGCACAGCAGGCGGGCAAGATCGAAAACGGACAGATTTCGCTCGTGGTTTCGTCCAACCCGAAGGCGTATGCACTCGAGCGTGCCGCAAAAGCGGCTATTCCCTCCGAGGTGCTGCGCCGCAGGGACTTTTCCGACGCGGAAGAGTACGGCAAGGCGCTTACCGCTCTGCTGGAGAACGCAGACATCGGTCTGATCGTGCTCGCAGGCTTCATGACCGTCCTGCCGGACAGCTTCTGCCGCCATTTCGAAAACCGCATTATCAACGTACATCCCTCGCTCATCCCCTCCTTCTGCGGAGAGGGCTTCTACGGTCTGCGCGTGCATGAAGCCGCGCTGGCAAAAGGGGTAAAGGTTACCGGTGCGACCGTACATTTTGTATCCGAAGTGGTAGACGGCGGCGCAATTATTGCGCAGAAGGCCGTTGAAGTAGAGGATGGCGACACACCGGAGACCTTGCAGAAGCGCGTCATGCAGAACGCGGAGTGGATTCTTCTGCCGCAGGCAGTATCCGACTTCTGCGCAGGCAGACTGCGCGTGGACGGCGCTATCGTCCACAAAAACTGAACAGGAGTGACAGCATTATGAGCAAGAATGTTTTTGACATCAGCCAGGAGCTGATGAGCAACGCATATCCCGGCCGCGGCATCATTCTCGGCCGCACCCCGGATAATAAAAAGAATGTTATCGCCTACTTCATCATGGGCCGCTCGGAGAACAGCCGCAACCGCGTGTTCACCGAAACCGAGGACGGTATCCGCACGGAGGCATTTGACCCGTCCAAGATGGTCGATCCCTCGCTGATCATCTATCATCCGGTACGCCTGTACAACGGCACGCTGGTCGTTACCAACGGCGACCAGACCGATACCATCGTGGACTATCTCAAGCAGGGCAAGAGCTACTTTGAAGCGCTCCGCACCCGCCAGTTTGAGCCGGACGCCCCCAACTACACCTCCCGCATTTCGGGCGTTGTCAATCCGGACGGCTCCTACAGCCTGTCCATCCTCAAGAACTTCACCTCGGACCGCACCGCCAACAAGCGTTTCTTCTATGAGTATGATAAGCCGGTTGCCGGTCTGGGCCACTTCATCCATACCTATCAGTGCGACGGCGATCCGCTGCCGCCGTTCCGCGGCGAGCCGAAGTGCATCCGCATCGAGCTGCCCATTCACGAGTTCACCAACCTGCTCTGGAACAGCCTGAACGAGCAGAACAAGGTTTCGCTGTTCGTGCGCTACGTCGATCTCGAGACCGGCGAAGTTGAGCAGGAAATCCGCAACAAGAACGCAGAATAACTGCGGCCTGATGAGCAGAAAGGACTATTTATGAAAGAATTAGCCTTAAAGTACGGCTGCAACCCCAACCAGAAGCCGGCCCGCATTTTTATGACCGAGGGCGAGCTTCCGATTGAGGTACTCAACGGCAAGCCGGGTTATATCAACTTCTGTGACGCATTCAACTCTTGGCAGCTCGTCCGTGCGCTGAAAAAGGCGACCGGTCTGCCGGCAGCAGCGTCCTTCAAGCACGTTTCTCCGGCCGGTGCGGCGCTCGGCAAGCCGCTGACCGATGTTGAGCGTCAGATGTACTTTGTTGACACCGACAAGGAACTGTCCCCGATTGCATGCGCTTACATCCGTGCACGCGGCGCGGACCGTCTGTGCTCCTACGGCGACTGGGCGGCTCTGTCCGACACCTGTGACGCAGACACCGCTTCCTACCTCGCACACGAGGTTTCCGACGGCATCATCGCGCCGGACTTCACCGCTGAGGCCCTCGAAATCCTCAAGACCAAGCGCAAGGGCGGCTACAACGTTGTCAAGATCGACCCGAACTACGAGCCCAAGCCGATCGAGCAGCGCGACATTTTCGGCATCCGCTTTGAGCAGGGTTACAACAACTACGAGATTAACGAGAGCCTGCTCACCAACATCGTTACCGAGAACAAGAATCTGCCGGAGAGCGCAAAGCACGACATGATCCTTGCGCTCATCACCCTGAAGTACACCCAGTCCAACTCGGTCTGCTACGTCAAGGACGGCATGACCATCGGTGTCGGCGCAGGTCAGCAGAGCCGCATCCACTGCACGCGACTCGCCGGCAACAAGGCCGACAACTGGTTCGTTCGTCAGCATCCGAAGGTTCTCGGTCTGCAGTTTGTTGACGGCATCCGCCGCCCGGACCGCGACAACGCGATCGACGTTTACACCTCGGACGAGTACGAGGACGTACTGGCTGAAGGCGTATGGCAGAAGACCTTCAAGGTAAAGCCGGAAGTGCTCACCGCTGAGGAAAAGAAGGCGTGGATTGCAAAGAACACCGGCGTAACCGTTGGTTCGGACGCATTCTTCCCGTTCGGCGACAATGTAGAGCGCGCACGCAAGTCCGGCGTTGAGTACATTGTACAGCCGGGCGGCTCCATCCGTGACGACAACGTAATCGAGACCGCGAACAAGTACGGCATCACGATGGCGTTCACCGGCATGCGTCTGTTCCATCACTAATGAAACTGCTGAAAGGCTATTATGCCTACTTAGCCGTATCCGGCGGACTGCTGCTCAGTCTGGCCGCGCAGCACAACTGGGCACTGCAGATACTGGCGTTCGCGCTGGTGTCTGCCGGTGCGCTGTCCGTGCAGAATGCGTCCCGCTGGTATATGCGCGCGAGCATTGCCGCGGACGTGACGATGGCGTTCAAGCTCATCCTCGGTCCGGCAGTCATCCCGCCCTGTCTGCTGCGGATTGTGCTGCAGTATGCGGCGCTCGTGCCGTTGCTGCTCACCGGCTGCATGCTGCTGATGGGTGTCAAAGACCAGATGCACAAGATCGAGCACAGCACGCTGCCCGAATGGGCACTGCTGGCAGTCTGGAGCGTGGGCTACATTCTTGTGCTCGTCAGCGCACCCGGCTGGCTGAACGACTATCTGTTTAACACCGTCTGGACACTGGCCAATACCTGCATCTCCATTGGCACAGTAGCACTGATCGTAGAAATGTTCCGCGCACAGCGCATATACCTACAAACGGAGGAACAATAATGAAAGTTTTGGTTATCGGCGGCGGCGGCCGTGAGCACGCCATCGTCCATACATTGAAGAAGAGCCCCAAGGTTGACCACATCTGGTGTGCACCGGGCAACGGCGGCATTGCCGCTGAAGCGGAGTGCGTTGCCATCAAGGCCACCGACATCGACGGCATGGTGGCTTTCGCCAAGGAGCACAAGCCGGATCTCGTTATGGTAGCACCGGACGACCCGCTTGCACTCGGCATGGTGGATGCGCTCGAGGCCGCTGGCATCCGTGCCTTCGGCCCGCGCAAGAACGCCGCCATCATCGAGGGCAGCAAGTCCTTTGCAAAGGATTTAATGCAGAAATACAACATCCCGACCGCGGGCTACGCTGTTTTTGAGAACTCCGCAGACGCGATCGAGTACATCAAGAAGAACGGCGCGCCGATTGTTGTCAAGGCGGACGGTCTTGCACTCGGCAAGGGCGTTACCGTGGCTATGACCGAGGAAGAAGCCATCGAAGCAGTCAAGGACGCGATCGACGGCGGCGCATTCGGCGGTGCCGGTGCGCGTGTCGTTATCGAGGAGTTCCTCACCGGCCCTGAGGTTTCCGTGCTGGCATTCGTAGACGGCAAGCACCTCAAGACCATGCCGTCCGCACAGGATCACAAGCGTGCCTACGACCATGACGAAGGCCCGAACACCGGCGGTATGGGCGCATTCTCGCCGTCCCGCTTCTATACCGACGACATTGCCGCCGAGTGCATGGAGACCATCTTCAAGCCGACCGTCGCGGCCATGGAGAAGGAAGGCCGTCCGTTCAAGGGCGTGCTGTATTTCGGCCTGATGCTGACCCCGAAGGGCCCGCGCGTTATCGAGTACAACGCTCGTTTCGGCGACCCGGAGACGCAGGCTGTCCTGTCCCGACTGGACACCGACCTGTTCGACATCTTCAATGCCGTTATCGACGAAAAGCTCGAGGATATCGACATCAAGTGGGCGGACAATGCCGCCTGCTGCGTCTGCATGGCATCCGGCGGCTATCCGAAGGCCTACGAAAAGGGCAAGGAGATCACCGGTCTGGACGATGTGACGGATTCGTTCGTATTCCACGCAGGCACCGCTGTCAAGGATGGCAAGCTGGTCACGAACGGCGGCCGCGTGCTCGGCGTAACGGCAGTTGCCCCCACGCTCGACGAAGCGATCCTCAAGGCGTATGCCGATGTCAAGAAGATTCACTTCGATAAGGCGCATTATCGCACCGATATCGGCGTAAAGTAAAAAATTGAAAATGTAAAATGGAGAATGGAGAATGGCGGTATCCGGCTGTGCCGGATTATTCAATACGCGCAATGCGCGTTCCGCAATTTTCCATTTTCCATTCTCAATTCTCAATTATTCATGAAAGAATGAGGAAAAGAAAGAATGAAAATCGAACAGCAAAATCAGATTTTAGGCTGCATGAACGATGTTCTCAACCAGAACGGCTTCCGTGCGGAAATCATGCAGAAGGACGGCGCACCGACCATTCTGCGCTGCGAGGCAATGCGTCAGGGCAAGGTTGCCAAGGACGTTGTGATTGAAGCCTGCTTCATCCCGATGCAGTTGCCCGCAGAGGACATGGGTCTGCTGCAGTTCTTCGTTACGCTGTTTCAGGGTGCCCCGGAAAACAACAAGGTGCAGCTTCGTCATGCGTGCGATTACTGCAACAACTTCTGTGCGCTCGGCTCGTTCGGCTTCTTTGAGGAGGCCGGTCAGATTTACCTCAAGCACAACACACTGGTGGACGGCTCTCTCGAACTCGAGAAAATCATTCCGTTTGTGGCGGATAACATTTCCGTGCTGATTGCGGCAGTCTCCCGCTTCATCGACGGTCTGGCGCAGATTGCCTATGCAGGCATGACGCTCGACGCTGTTATCGAGCAGGACTTGTTCCCGAAGCTCGGCTAATTGCAAACAAGAAAACACCGCAGAGTAAGGCTTAACCGCCGTAAGGAACTATAAGTCCTGCGGTTAGGGCAGAGAACGGCGTGACCGTTAAGGTCACGCCGTTTTTTGCGTCCAAGGGTAGATTCTGCAATCATGGGTTCTGCCAGTGCGGGGATTTCCACATGGTCCCTTTCAAGAATCCACGAAATCTGCTCTGGGCCTTTGCCGTCAATGCAGAGGTCAAAGACGCGCTTGACAATCTGGGCAGCATCCTCATCCAGAATCCACTTGTCCTTGCCGCTGCTCGTTGCCCCATCTGCCGTGTTCGTCCAAAGGGCGAATGGGACACATGGCATGAAAGTGCGGATTGAAAATGCCGACGTCCTCCTTGTCGAGAGAATGAACGGCAAAGTCCACTACCATACCCCGGCTCACAAAGTTCTCCAACAAAAATTGCCTTGCCAGAGCGATGTTCTCCTGCATGGAAAACTCGTTCTGCAAGGCAATGTCAAAGCTGTACGCAAGCTGTGCTTTCTTTCCGCATTCGGCTTTCTCCACCGCGTTCCAGAGGGTTTCACGGTCTGCATACTCCGATGGCGCATGCGATGGCAGCAGGATTTCAGAGCAGATCACGCACAGTCTGTGTCGATTTACTCCGGCTCATCCTCATCGAGCAGCGTGAGTACATCAATCGGCGCGTCATTCTGCGTCACCTGCACATGCACATGGGTGCCGAGTGCGGATTCTGCGGGAATGCTGTCCGCGCACACGCCGAGCGCCTCACCGGCGGAGACAACCTGTCCTTCCTGCACGCGTACATCGTCCATGCCGCAGTACGACGAGGTCAGGCCGTTATTGTGCGTCAGCGTCACGCAGGTGCCGTACAGGCCATCCTCGGCAATCTGCTGCACAGTGCCGTCGGTCAGTGCGAGCACGGTTTCGCCGGCTTCGGCAGAGAAGTCCGTGCCGGCATGAACACGCCAGTCGCCCATAGTCGGCTGAAATAGCAGCGTGTCACCCGAAAACGGCGTCAGCACGGCTCCGGACACCGGCCGCACATACACGGGTGCGCTGACCGTCACCGCCGGTTCCGGCTCTGCCGCCGTGACCGGCTGCTCCTCAAGCACCGGCTCGGGTTCCTGCTCCTGCTGCGGAACAGTAGCCGGTTCGGTCGGTGCTTCGGCGGTCGAGTCAGCCGGTGCGATGATAGGCATGCCGGTGTCCGTCTCGATCGCGTTCTGCCGATGTGCATTGCCCCAGATCACCCATGCGGATGCGGCGATGATGAGCGCACACAGCGAAAGAATGGTGTAGAATCCGCGGGTAGAGAGCACCGCGGTGTGTTTGGATTGATATTGCTTCATGTCCCTTTACCTCCGTTGCTGACAGTATGGTCGGCTGCCGCGGAAAATATACGCGTCAATGAAAATTTGCCGCACAGCGGACACTTCATCGGCAGATGCCGGATAGCCCACAAAAGGGAGGACGTCTGCGGATTGTGCCCAATCGCCGAATGTGGTATACTAAATAAAAAAAGAGAAACGCAAGGAGGGTAAAGACTATGGAACTGGCTGACTTTTTCGCGATTGACCGGCTGTCGCAGCACGACGAGGAACTGCTGATCGAATCCGCGATGCAGATGCAGCAGATGATGCTGCTGTACGAATCCGGCATCCGCGAGATCAAGACCAAGCTGGATATTCTGAGCGATGAGTCGCGTATTTCGGGCAAGCCAAGCCCGATCGATGCCATCAAGAGCCGCATCAAAAGTCCGCGCAGCATTATCGGCAAGCTCAAGCGGCGCGGATTTCCGATCACGCTGCAGTCCATGATAGACAATCTGAATGATATTGGCGGTATCCGCGTGATCTGTCCGTTTATCGAGGATATTTACACGGTAGCGGACATGCTCATGCGGCAGGATGACTTGACGCTGATCGAGAAGAAGGACTACATTGCCAATCCCAAGCCGAACGGCTACCGCAGCCTGCATCTGATCCTTGAGGTGCCGATTTTCCTCGCGGAACGCACGCAGCCGGTACGCATCGAGCTGCAGATTCGCACGATGGCGATGGATTTCTGGGCCAGCCTGGAGCACCAGCTGCGCTATAAATCCGATGTGGAGATTCCGGAGCATGTGTCCGATGATTTGAAGAAGTGTGCGGATGTTATTGCGGAGACCGATCAGGAGATGCAGCGCATCGCAAAAGAACTGAAAGTGCTGTAAAAGGAGAAATTATGCAATACATACCCATTATAACCCTGGTTCTGGTTGTTATTCTGCTGGGACTGGTCATCGTTCTGCTGACCCGCAAGCCGGAAAAGCCGGAGCTTCCGCAGCAGATCGACCCAACCGCATCCATTACTGCGCTCGGTACGCTCGTGACACAAAACCTGCGCGAAGGCCGGGAGGCACAAAGCAATCAGCTTTCCGCGATGGACAAGAGCCTTGGCGACAAAATGAGCGGTCTGACCGATCAGCTCGGTCGGTTTGAGACGCGTCTGCAGGGCTTTACAGCGGAAACAACACAGAATCTGACCAATATCCGCGAAACCGTGGACAAAAACCTGCACACCTTCACGGGTGAGACAAAACAGAATCTGGAAACCATCCGCGTTACAGTGGATAAAAACCTGCGTGCCATGCAGGAGGACAACAACAAAAAGCTGGACGATATGCGTCAAATTGTAGACGAAAAGCTGCAGAAAACGCTGTCTGAGCGCATGAATGAGTCATTCAAGCTGGTCAACGAGCGTTTGGAGCAGGTTTACAAGGGCCTCGGTGAGATGCAGACGCTGGCACAGGGTGTCGGTGATTTGAAGAAGGTGCTCACCAATGTCAAGACCCGCGGCATCGTGGGCGAGATACAGTTGGGTGCGATCCTCGAGGATATTCTCGCGCCCGAGCAGTACGAGACCAACGTGGCGACCGTGCCGAACAGCCGCAATGTAGTCGAGTACGCGGTCAAGCTGCCCGTTGAGGACGGCAGCTTTGTCTGGCTGCCGATTGACTCCAAGTTCCCGGGAGATACCTACGGGGCGCTCCGTGACGCGTACGAGGAAGGCTCGCGCGAGCAGATTGACGCATGCGTCAAGCAGCTGATCGCCACTCTGAAATCCGAGGCGAAGGACATTCACGATAAGTACCTTGCGCCGCCGCATACGACCGAGTTCGGCATCATGTTCCTGCCCTTCGAGGGACTGTATGCCGAAGCTGTCAGCCGCGGCATGGTGGAGATTCTGCAGCGCGACTATCATGTCAATCTGGCAGGTCCGAGCACGATGGCGGCGCTGCTGAACAGCCTGCAGATGTCGTTCCGCACGATTGCGATTCAGAAGCGCTCGGGTGAGGTCTGGAGCGTTCTGGGGGCGGTCAAGACCGAGTTTGACAAGTTTGAAGCCTGCCTGACGCAGACGCAGAACCGACTCGATCAGGCGAGCCGCGAGCTGGATAAGCTGGTCGGTACGCGCACGCGCGCTATCCGCCGCAAGCTGAAGGGCGTTACCGAACTCAGCGAGAGCGAAACGCAGAAGGTTCTGGATATCGGCACCGATTCGGAAGAAGAGTGAAGCGCTGAGCGGAAAGAGATTCTCAACCGCTTTCTCGGCAAAAGAAAACACCGCAGAGCAAGACTTAATAGTGATAAAGTACTATTTAGCTTTGCGAGGGGCAATATACAGATACTGCCGCCGTATCGGCGTATGAGCCGAATATCTGACTTTAACCCCCAAAGAAACCCTATCTGTTCCAACAACAGACAGGGTTTTCTCACTGTTACAGCACCTTTTTTTGCCGCCCGGAATCTTTGGCAGATTGAGCGTAGTCGCGGCCGAGCACGGCGCTGCACAGCTCTGCCACGGCCGTAACCGGCGCATAGCAGAATACATCATCGAAGCCGGTGCCGCCGGTCATTTCGCGCAGCTCTGCCGCCGAATTTTCCATCTTGCCGGTGTTGACAAAGTGCAGGTCGATGCCGTCCTTCTCCTTAACCTCGGCAGGCGGGAACAGCGCCTCGGCGCGTGCCAGACGGTCCTCGTTCACATCGGTCACAACGTCCATGGACGGACAGACATCACGGTGCAGCGCATACGTCAGCGCACTCAGGCCCATCGGACCGGCGCCTGCCATGACGACCAGCTTGCCGCCCTTTTTAATACCCATTTCGCGGTGATAAACACCTATCTTGGTGTGATAAGCGGCGTTAAACGCACCGACCGAGCAACTCATCGTCTCCGCAAGAGACACCTCGTAGTAAGCGCGGGCTGCAGCGTGAACTTCATGCCCGGCTTGAATTTATCCTGATGCTTCGCGCCAACCTTGACGATATCGCCCGCGAACTCGTGCCCCATGATGGCCGGATGCTCGGCAACATCGGGATGCACGCGCTTGTGCTCGGTACCAAGGATCGCGCACTTGTAGGTGGACATGCAGATGCTGTCGGATACGACCTTGACCAGGATTTCGTCGTCACGGATTTCCGGCAGCTCAAAGGTATCCAGACGCAGATTATTCGCAGCATGCAGACGTACAGCCCTTGCTTTCATAATAATAACTTTCCTTCATCACTTAGGCAATAGATTTCAACAATTACAGCTTGGAAAAACGTACTTTCGGAAGCAGCTCCTCGATAACCGAGCGCTCGGCGGCCTGTGTGCCGCTGCACATGACATTCGCGGCTCCGGTCGCAGTCGAGAGACGGACAGCGTCCTCCTCGCTCATATCCTGCGACTCGGCATACGCCAGCGCGGCCACCACGCTGTCACCCGCACCGACCGTACTGCCGACCGGCACGTTCAGTCCCTCGGCATAGATCGTGCTGCCTCGGCGCAGATACAGCGCGCCGTGTCCGCCCAGCGAGATAACCACCCGTTCGATGCCGCTCTCCAGCAGCTTGCGACCCTCTGCGGTCAACTCTTCGATAGTTTCCAGTTTTTTGCCCGCCAGACGCGACAGCTCATCATCATTCGGCTTGATGAGGTACGGCGCGGCCTTTAAGCCTTCTGCCAGTAAAGCGCCGTCCGCATCGAGGAACACCCGCGCACCCGCTTTTTTGCATGCGCTCGTCCACACGCGGTAGGTGTCCTGCAGTGCGCCCTTCGGCAGACTGCCCGCCAGCACCACGATGTCGCCTGCGTGCACCTCAGCCAGAAGGTCGTTCAGCAGCGCATCTAAATCTACGTTCGTGACGGTCAGACCCGGCTCGTTGATGTCGGTATTCGTGTGGCCGACCCGGTCAATGATTTTGATATTCGTGCGGGTCTGCCCCTCAACGAACCGGAACTGCGTGGTGAAATTCTCGTTTTCGAGCAGCTTTTCAAGCGTTCTGCCGCTCTCACCGCCCAGAATGCCGACGGCGCGGCTCTCGCCGCCCAGCTTGGCAATCACTTTGCTCACGTTAATGCCCTTGCCGCCGGGATCCGTGCGCATTTCCGTGATGCGGTTGACCGTGTCAAGCGCAATACCCGGAATTTCTACCGTTTTATCCAATGCGGGGTTGAGTGTTACCGTATAGATCATGGAATGACCCCTTCCATATATTTGAAACTATTGAAACAAAAGCTATAATCAAAATAGCAACAGTCCGTATAAGCGTCAATCTGTTATTTCAACAAATAATCCCTTTCGTTTTTGTAAGGAATCACAAGAGCACATTCTCCCTGTAAATTCTGTTCTGCGTGCAAAAGGAGCGGCAATGCAGATGAAGTGCCCCAAAAAGTTAGACAATCTTTTGAAGTAAAAATTGTTCAAGATGCCGAAAGGGCTTGTTGGCTGTGAACCGTAGGCGACAAGCCCTTTAATTTTGCCTTGATTCTGCGGTTGTAGTAGTAGTCCGGATAGTCAATGAGTTCCTGCTTGAAGTGCTCCATGGACTGAATTTTTTGCAGATACAGCAGTTCACTCTTGAGCAGTTCGAAAAAATTCTCAATCACAGCGTTGTCTAAACAGTTGCCCTTCCGGCTCATGCTTGGACGGATACCCTTTTCACGAAGTATCCACTGGTATTGCTTGTGCTGGTACTGCCAACCCTGATCCGAGTGCAGGATTAGATTTGTGTTGTCCGGAATTTTTGCAAATGCCTTGTCCAACATCGTTGTCACCATGCTTAACACAGGTCGATCCGAAATCGTATAACTGACCAAATCACTGCTGTGCAAGTCAAGAATGGGCGACAAATACCGCTTTTCCCCGAACAGGCTTAACTCCGTCACATCCGTTACCCATTTCAGATTTGGCTTCCGCTGTGATACGGCGATAGCCGTACCTCGAGCATCGTTTCGACCACCAGTTTCTTGAATTCCGGTGTGTATCGTTTGTTCGGTACTCCTTTTGGCATTAAAATCACCCCATCGGTTAGATAGTATATCACACTGTCTAACAAATGGGGTGCTGTTCAATAACCTCTCCTGGCTTTTCCTGTTCTGAACGCAAAGGGTCTCCCGCCAAATGGCGGGAGACCCTTTCTCATTTTATCGGCTTATTTACCGGTCTTTTCACACAGCTTCTGCATGATAACAGCTACCTGTGCACGGGTGGCCGTGCCCTGCGGGTCAAAACGGTTGCCCGATTTGCCGCTCAGCAGACCAGCCTTCTGCATTCTGGTTACAGCGTCCTTCGCGTAAGCGCGGATGCTTGCACTGTCGGCAAATGCAGCGGCACTGCCGGTTTCCTCTACCTTAGTGCCGGTGGCGGTCAGATAATTATCCATGATAACCGCAGCCTGCTCACGGGTGATGAGCGCATTCGGATTGAAATGCGAAGCGTCCACGCCGGAAACGATCTTATTGGCTGCTGCCCAGTTGACGTATGCGTTGTAGTACATTTTGCTGTCTACGTCGGCAAACTGGCTCTGGGTGTTGTACGCGGAGATATCTGCGCCTGCCATACGGCCAAGCACGGTGACAAACATGCCGCGGGTCATGCCCTCGTTCGGGGAGAAGGTGGTTGCGGTCGTGCCGTTGAACAGCGCCTTATCGGTCACATATTCGATGGCATCCTTTGCCCAGTGGCCCGCGATGTCGGTAAAGGTGCTTACCGTACCCTCAACGACCTTAACATTCTTGCCCACGGTGCCGTAGTCGTCGTAATCCACAGAGTAATCGTTGAATACATCATCGGATTCGTAGCCTACTGCATCGGTGAAGGTGCCCTCGTTCCAGTCTGCCAGCGTTGCCCAGGTATTGGTATTGCCGGCCTTGATGGAGTACGAGTTGATAACCGGAATATCGGTGGACTTCTCTGCAACAGAGGAGTTCAGTACGGTAGTAACGCGAACATACTTTGCACTGCCCAGTGCGGAAATATCAACCGTGTTCTTGCCGTTCTTCAGCTCTGCGGACCGGGAAGCCTTTACGGTCTTGCCGTCGTCCGAGGTCTCAACGGTTGCGGTTGCAGAAGCCGCACCGGTAATCTCTGCGTTATAGGTAAACTGTGCTGCACTGCCGGTCATTGCGCGCCACTCGGTGGTGTGTGTGCCCTTGGTGACGATATTCTCCGGTGCGTAATCCAGCCATACGACCAGCTTGTCGCTTTCCGGACCCTTTGCAGTCGGATTTGCGTAAATCTGCTTGTTCTCCTCTGCGGTCAGCTTGGTGGTATAGAAGCGGAGCTGACCGATGTCACCTGTCAGCATGGTGTGCGTCTTGCCGCGGCCGCGGTCTGTCAGCAGATGACGGTGGAATGCAAAGCCGGAGTACATGGACTTGCCTTCCCAGTTGCGGATCTCAGAATCAAAATCCGGTGCATCGATGTGGCCGCTTGCCTTGGTATCCTCGTAGCTGTCGCCGCCGGTTGCACGGTCAAAGCCGCCGGTGTACTGTACCCACTTGCCGAGGGTAACGCCGCCGCCCATATTCTCGTCGTCGTTCCAGAAGTACTCGCCGTTATCGTTGTTAAAGCCAATGCCATAGGTAACCATGCCGGTCTTGCGGACTGCCATGCGGAACAGGTAGTTGGTGCCGTAGCTGATGGAAGCGCCCTTCATCAGCAGCGGGTTGTGGTCCCACTCATCGCCCGTTGCCAGACGGTCGATGTTTGCCCAAACCATGCCGGTAACGCCGTTGTCTACCACATAGTTCTTGTTATCCGGAATTTCCACATAATCATCCACGCCGTCCAGGGACAGACCCCAGCCGCCGTTGTACTTAACGAGCGTCGGATTGCCGCGGATGATGCCGTCGTTGCCCTTGCCGGACTTATCCTTTACGATCGGGGTGCCCTGCATGGAGCCGAGCACGGCAACGGTCTTCTCTGCCGAGTTGCCGACCTTGACGGCATAGCTGCCGCCTGCCGGTGCCTTGTAGGCAAACTCAACCGTGCGGGTTTCGCCTGCCTTGAGCGCAGTCTTCTGCGAGGTAACGGCTGCGCCGTTGATGTACAGTACTGCCTCTGCGGTGCCGTCCTCATTGCCGATGTTCTGCACATCCGCCTTGGTGTAGATGACATCGCTGGTCGGCTCGCTTACCGTGCCGCCGCTGAGCTGCAGGCGCAGGTTGCTATAGGTGTAGGTTGCCTTGCGGAAGGTAACATTGACGGTCTTGGTGTAGCTGTCCAGCTTGAGGGTATGCGTGCCGAGTGCAGAAAGCGTCAGCGGTGCGCTCAGCGTTGCGGACTCGCCGGGATTCAGACCGACAACACGCTCCTTGCCGCTCTTGCCGAACTCATACAGCCAACGGTCGGTGCCGTTGTCCTTGACACACATGGAGGCGGTCGCCAGACCCTTGCCGACATTGGTCACCTTTGCGGATACCGTGACAGTGCCGTTGGACTGAACGGTGTCCGGGGTGATGGAAATATCGCTGTACGCCAGCTTGGCGCCGTCCTTGGACAGCGTAACCGTCTCAAATACCTTCTCGCCGTCGCTGCTCAGGCCCAGATTCTTATAGGTCAGCAGACCGTCCTTGACGGTTACTTCGAGCATATCGCCCTTGCCGGTTGCAAGCAGGTTGGGATAGTTGTCGTTTAGGCGCTGATCCGGCTTGCCGGTGTCGATCTTGCCGTCACCGATGCGGGCATCGCCCTGGGTTACATACAGGGTATCCGCGCCGCGCTTCGGGTCAGCAGAAGCATAGCGGGAATACAGATGGGTATGGCCGCTGAACATGATATTCACGTTGCCGTTCTCCACGATGGAGGGAACGTACTTGCGGGTCAGGTCATCCTCGAACGGATGGTGCATGGTAACAACGCGGAAGTCAGCCTTCTTGGCATTGTCGGTTGCAAGATCGGCCTTGAGCCAGTCGAGCGACTCGTTTACAACGGCCTTGGTTGCCGCATCCGCCTCGCCGCCGCCTGCGGTGGAGTTCAGCTCGAACAGGGACCACGGGTTGCTGTCCAGCATATCGAAATGCACCGGACCGCAGTCAAACGCTACGTTGCGTCCGGTCTTGTTGGACTTATACTGCTCCTTCTGCACCTTGGTGACATACTCATCAAAGTAGACACCGTAATCGTGGTTGCCGCTGTTGTAGATGACCGGCACATTGTGCAGGAACGAGCCGACATTCTGGAACCAGTACGGGAACTGATCCTTCTGAGAGCCGGTGCCCTCTACCATATCGCCGGTATGCAGGATAAAGTCCGGATCGAACTGTGCAATCACATCGGAAACCTTGGTTGCCGTTTCAAAGCGATGGCTGTCGCTGACAACCACAAAGCGGATCTCATTCGAATTTTCGGGCAGCGTGCGGAAGTGACCATCCATAGTCTGTCCGTCCTCGGTCTCAACCTTGTAGGTATAGGTCGTACCCGGAGTCAGATCGGTCAGGCGGGCACGATACATGTGCATGCTCTCACCCTTAAACTTTTCGCCCTCCTCTACCGGAACCTCGAGCGTTTTCTTGTCCGCATCGCTCGTACCGTAGGTAATGGTGGACTTCATCGGTTTATCCAGTTCCCAAACGACAACCATGCCGTTTGTTTTCGGGGTCATCAGGTACGGACCCGTCAGGAAGGAGCCGGTATCCGTCCTACCGATTGCGAAAGCAGTGCTCGGCACCAGTGTTGCCAGCATCACGGCCGACAGCACACCGCTGAGCAGCCGCCGCATACGCGAAGATTTTTTAGCCATTTTCTTTTCTCCTTTCTCTTCACGGTACGGCTGCTGCCATACCGCCGCGTCTATGTTAAACCTTTTAAGCCAAGGTTCGCGCGCTGTAAATATGCGTGTCGAAGTACGAAATCAGCCGCGTTCGGTTCTCGCCTGCCCACTCCAAATCGTAGGTGATGAGCTTGACCTCGTCCAGCGGCGGCAGTCCGTCCGCTGCGCGGGCGGTGCTGTTTGCCGGAAGACGGCAGCTTTTCGCTTCGATGTAGCATTCCTCTCCGCGGGAAGAGGTCAGCCAGTCGATAAAGGTGCGGGCGTTTTCGCGCTCCTGCTCCGGTGCACCACGCACAAGCGCGCACGCGCCGATCTCATAGCCGGTGCCGTCTGCCGGACTGCGCACCTCAATGGGATAGCCATCCAGCGCCGCGCGGAAGGCGTCATGCGAGAACACGATACCGACGGCGTATTCGCCGTTTTTTACCCGCTCTGCCGGCTCCACACCCGAACGGGTGTACAAACCGACGTTTTGGTCTAATTTTTGAAGATACTCCCACGCCTTGTCCTCGCCGCGCATCTGCACAAGCGTTGCCAGCGTGGTATACGAGGTACCCGAGCTTTTCGGAGTTGCCATCACAATCTGCCCTGCCAGTGCAGGCGACAGCAAATCGTCCCAGCAGGTCGGCATCGGCGTTCCCGTCCGTGCAAACCAGTCGGTGTTGCAGGCGAAGCACAGCGTACCGATGTAGATCGGATTCCACACGCCCTGCTCATCCTGATAGGCTTCGGGCACATCGGTCAGCTCGGGACTTTGATACGCCTCCAGCAGACCGGCCTCTCGCAGCTGAATATAGTTATCCGCCGAGCCGCCCAGCAGCACAGAAGCCTGCGGGTTGTCCCGCTCCTGCTCGAGCCGCGCGGTCATTTCTCCGGCAGGAAGATGAATACAGTCCACGGTGATGCCGGTATTCTTGCGGAAGGCACTGCAGTACAGCAGCGTTTCCGACTCCGGCAGCGGACTGTAAACGGTAAGATGGTCATATTTCGGTGTTTCTGTCCCCTCCTCCATCGCATGATTGTGCTCCTGCGGTGAGGGATCGTTCTGCTGCTGACCCGTACAGCCGCAGAGCAGTCCGGTCAGCAGCAGAACAACAGGAAGAAAACATATTCTTTTCATAGCTTCCACCTCGATACAAAAGGCGGGCAGCTTTTCTCTGCCCCTATACTATAACAGTTTAAGCGGCTTCGCTCTACCGTCCATCATCCGATAAAATTTTACCATTCAAGAAGGCCGTTCCTAAACAGTGAATTTCTTACGATATTATTTTACCCTTCTTCCGACCGGCTGCGGTACTCGCGCGGCGAAACACCGACGTGCTTTTTGAACAAATAGCTGAAATAGTGCGAATCCTGATAACCGACGTCGAACGCAATATCGCTCATGCGGCTGTTGCCCTCGGTCAGCAGATGCTTTGCCGCCTCGATGCGGACAGCGGTCAGATATTCGACAAAGGTCTGACCAGTCTCCTGCGAAAACACGGTGGAAAAATGGTTCGGACTAAAGCCGACCTCTGCCGCCACCATGTGCAGTGAAATACCGCTGTCCGCATAGTTTTCGCGGATAAACTCCTTTGCACGGCTGATTTCCGCGCTGTATCGCACATTCTGATGGCGATAACACAGACGAGTCATGCGGCCGAGCACCTCGGCGGCACAGGCCTTTGTGCCCTCGAGCGTCGCCGCCTGACCGAGCACCGCCTGCGGGTCCTCCGGAGGCGGAATGCTGCCTGCCTGCACCTCATCAGCCAGCTGAGAGGCTGTGACGAGCAGATTCATCAGCAGATAATACCGGTACAGCACGCTCTGCATGTCCTGCGCCGCAGAGTCGCCGAAATAACCCTCGACAATACGCGGCACGTCCTCGGGAGCGGCATGCCGCAGCTTGTCCGCCAGTGAGCCGCCCACCGAGAAATCGAACTCATGCTGCACACCGGCAAAGTCCGTGCTGCCGAATACGCCGTTGTCCGCACACGCGGAGGCCTGCAGCAGCGTATCCTTCGCTGTGCGGTAGCTTTCCGGCAGGGCGCTGACACGGGAGACCGGTGCGCCGATCGCGCACAGCGCGTTCCAGCCCAGCACCTGACAGAGCTCGTGCCGCAGGTTCTGACAGAACTCGTAGGCGGTTTCGCGCACAGCTTCCTCGGTCTCTCCGCGCAGCAGGAGCACCAGCCGGCGGCTGCCGCGGAAAAAGGCGCAGACCTCGCTTTCCTCGCCGCACAAACGCTCGGTCAGCGCGCGCACCTGCTCCTGCACGGCATTTTCCGGCAGACGCACGATGCACACCAGATACTGCTTTGCTGTCAGCAGCAGCCCCCAGCGTTCTCCCTGTACAGCCGCCTCTGCAGTCGGTACGCTGCCCGAGAGCAGGTCGTTGAGAAAATGCTCACGCAGTACGTCCTCCTCGCGCTCACTGCGGCTGTTTGCGCCCGCCGAGCGAAGCTGCTGCTGCTCCTGCTCAATCTGCCCGGCAACCTGTCCGAGCGTTTCGAGCAGCTGCGCCGAGCTGACCGGCTTGAGCAGATACGCGTCCGCGTGCAACGAAACCGCCTTCTGTGCATACTCAAATTCATCGTGTCCGCTGAGGAACACAATACGCAGCCACGGCATGGTGCGCCGCACAACCTTTGCCAGCTCCAGACCATCCATAAACGGCATGCGGATGTCCGTAATGAGCACATCCGGCTTCATTTCCATCAGCATAGGCAGTGCCATTTCGCCGTCCGGCGCTTCACCTGCAAATAGAAAGCGTCCCTGCTCCTTTTCAATGCAGTTGCGGATGCCGTCCCGGATGATCTCCTCATCATCCGCAATGAATACACGCATCATAGCGTTTTCCCCTCCTGTTCGTCCGGTACGGTGAAGCTGATGCGTGTGCCGTTCCGGTATTCACTCTCAATCATCAGTCCGCAGCCGTAATACAGCCGCAGGCGCTGTTCTACATTGCGCAGACCGTAGCCGCCCTTGCCGTCCGGGTCAAGCGGCGCGCCATTCTGCAGCGAGGTCCGTACCTCGGCAAGACGCTCCGGTGTCATGCCCATGCCGTTGTCCTCCACGGCGAAGTACATGCCTCCTGCCTGCCTGCGACCGGTCACGGTAATCTGTCCTCTGCCGCGCCTGCGCTTAATGCCGTGATAAATCGCGTTTTCAACCAGCGGCTGCAGCACGATTTTCAGCATATACCGCTCATGCAGCGCGGGATCGATATCAATCGTATACCGCATGATGCTGCCGTACCGCACCGACTGAATCTGCAGATAGTTTGCAACGTGCTGTTCCTCGCGCTCGACCGTTATGTAATCCGCGCCGCGGCTGAGCGAGATGCGCAGAAAGCCGGTGAACGCCATCGTCATCTCGACGACCTCGCTGTTGCGGCCCTCTTCGGCCAGCCAGACGATGGTTTCCAGCGTATTGTACATGAAATGCGGCGTGATCTGCGCCTGCAGCGCCCGCAGTTCAGCTTTTTTGATGGTCTTTTCCTGCTCGACCCGCTCATGAATGAGCGCACCCAGCTGCTCCGCCATTGTATTGAGATCGCGTGTCAGCAGATGCAGCTCGTCGATCTCGGTCGGCGGGACGCGCTCAGTCAGCTCACCGGCGGCAATGCGGTTGGCAAACTGCTCCAGCTGCCGCAACGACGCGCCGATCGCACCTTCCAGATTGTCAGATGCCCGAATAGTCAGCCAGATCATCACGCCGACCAGCGCAATGAGTGCAAGCGCTGCCGCACCCAGTCCGTGCTGAATGCGGGCGTTGAAACGGCCCATGCGGGCGATCTCATTCTCGATATAGCGGTCAAGCATGCTGCCCGCCAGATGGCCGACGCTGTGAATCTCGCGGTACAGCGATTCGTTGCGGCTGACTGCGGCACCGGCGTCCATCTGCGTTTCCAGCTGATCAACGTAGCTGTCGATCGTACGGATGGCGCGCAGCGCCGCGTTGAGGTACTGTGCCTCGTCCTCTCCGGCACTGTCCAGCATATCGTTCAGTTCCCACAGAGCGCTGTCGATCAGCATCCGCTGCCGTCCATCCTCGAAGGAAATGCGGCCGGAAACCACGTTCCACACCTCATCCGGCAGGTCCTGCACCAGCACAGTGCGAACCTCGGAGGCACGGGTCGTCAATGCAATATCCGCGCCATAGCGCTGTGTCAGAACAACCAGCAGACCGGCCAGCACGCACACCGGAAGGATCATGCAGACCACGCTGCGCAGCAGCGACTGCCGCAGCAAGCCGTGCAGACTGTGATGGGTTTTACGCATCGGCCGTTTCCTCCTCCGTCAGCACGGCGGTATCCGCCAGAGCGATATAGGGCTTCCACGGTGCCTTCGCAATCTGCTGGGCTGCGTCTGCGGTCAGTTCAGCCAGCTGCGTATCATCCAGTGCGCCGATTACGGCAACCTCCCCTTTTTTCTGCAGCGCGCGCAGCTCTGCACCGCCGCCAAACGCACAAATCAGCACATCCTTGCCCGGTTTACGGCCGTGGCTGTGCAGATAATCCACTGCACCGAGCGCCATGGCGTCATTCTGGGCGAAAATGTAGCCGATTTCGTCCAGATGGTCCTCCATCTCCTCCAGTATTTCGCAGCCGCGCGAGCGCATGCCGTCGCCGCACAAGCTGTAGGTTACGGTCAATCCTTGTTCCTCCAGAGCCTCGCGGCAGCCGCGTGCAATCTCTCTTGCGTCCGAAGCATTTACCGTGCCGTAAAGCTCCAGTACACCGTCCCGCGGCATGCGCTGCTGCAGAAGCGCATCCGCCGCCTGTCCGGCGAGCGACGCATAATCAAATCCAATATGCTGCAGCGGCACATCATCCACGCCGCGTATCGCGCGGTCTATCGACAGCAGCGGCACGGAGGCGGATTTTGCTTCGCGCAGCACGTTGTCCCAGCCGCTTTCCACCAGCGGCGTAAATGCGATTGCGTCCACCTGATACACGATCAGTGCACGCACGGCTTCAATCTGTGCCTCCTGCGTGCGCTCGACCGGCATTTCCAGCACTTTGAAGCCATGTTCCTCCGCCGCATGTACAAGCGCTTCAGACTGCGCTTCGCGCCGGTCATCCTCTGCCGCCGTGGTGACAATGCCGAGCACCGGCACATGGGCATTCTCTTTTTCCGGCTGTGCCAATCCCTGCAGCAGCCGCAGCAGCACAACTGTGCAGAGCAGCAGCAATGCCGCCCCTTTCCATCGCTTCATGGTTTTCTCTCCGTTTCTTGTTCTCTCCTGAATGATTTAATCATATCACACTTTGGAGGAATGAGCCAAATGTATTTAACCATAGTATAAAAACTATCCAAATAAGCGCCCATGATATTATGCATATTCCCTCACTTAGACAGAGAAATATCTTCCGGCGCAGTCGGATCTACTTGCATTGGCTGTTGATATGCGGTATAATATGATTACACAAGGAAAGACAAAAGTGCACATCGTGCACGCGAAAAGCCCCGGTGTTCCAGCACCGGGGCTTTTCTATGCCGTTTGGTATGAGGCGACTTATTCCTCAGGCTGACTACCGGTTACTGTTTCTGTCCAGCCATTTGCAAATGTAATATGCAACTACACTCGCCACAACAGAAATAAGGAAAGACAAAGTGATAGACATCGTGCACACCCCCATTCTCTACCTTTTGGGGAGCGGTAGCATAATCAGTATATCATAGCCGCAGCGAATCGACAAATATCGATAAAAGGAGCGCAGATTGCAAACATCTGCGCTCCTTTTGCACCTGTATTACCGATTATCTTTTTTTGTCGGAATCTCCGTCTGCTCGGCTTCGCGCGCCTTCCTGCGCCGACGGCGCAGGACCGCAACAGCGCCGCCTCCGGCAGCAGCCAGCAGGAGCACCGGCCAGAACATCACCGCACCGACGATGAGCGCGCGAACCGCGTCAACCAGACCGCGTGTTCCGGTCTTAGCCGCCTGCGCGAGCTGTGCGCCGAAGCCGCTGCCTTCTGGCGTTGCGGTCAGCGTCTGAACCTCTTTCAGATCCACATAGAAGGTCGAAAATCCGACCAGATCATCGTAATGGCGCTTAGAGCCGGTCAGCGAGTCGATCTCGTATTCGCAGTCGGCCAGCGCGTTCTCGAGAGAGATAATATCCTCCATCTTATCCGCCTGATCGAGCAGCGCCAGCAGCCGCTCGTGCTTGGTGGTCAGCGTTGCCAGACGGGTTTCGATATCGGTATACTGCTCGGTCACGTCCTCGCTCGAACGCGAGCTGTACACCACATGCACGCTGCTGCCGAGTTGCTCGTAAAACGCCTCAAACTTCTCCTGCGGAATGCGCAGGACATAGCTTGCATGCCGGCTGCCCGCATCGCCGGAAAGACTGCTCGACTCAAGATAGCCGCCTGCATCCGCTGCCATTTTCTCAATATCTGCAGAGGCTTTGTCGAAATCCTGCGTTTCGAGCGTCAGATTGGCGTTCAAAATCAGCTTGGCGTTCTTTCTCACCGCAGAAAAGTCCGCACCGCTCTCAGCGGTATCTGCCGACGCATCCTCGGTCCAGCCGTTCGCGGCATCCGGCATACTGCCGCTGTCACCGGCTGCCGCCGATGCCGAATTGCCGACGCCTGCTCCGCAGGCGGAAAGCAGCAGCAAAAGTGCAAGGAACAGGGGGAACAATCGTTTTTTCATAACAGACACCTCGTTTCTTGAGCGGTGCGGCGCACGGCCGCTGTATTTTCTCTTGTTACTTGATTAGACGAGATGCCGTGCAATTTGGTTCCCTCTGTTCTGTATATCAATCAAACAATTTTTAATACCTCATTCTATTGAAATTGCGGTCGATTTTGCGTCTTTCTCTTGCAACTCTGTCGTTCTTCACCTATAATAAACAAATAAATATTCAGCAAACCAGGCGAAAGCCTGCGACGCAAAGCTAAGAAGCCGCTTTCGCAATGACTGCGAAGCCAGCTTCACAGGGCCTGTAAAATGGCAGCCAGCTGCCTCGTTTGAGATGCACAGATGCATTACCGATGTAGCAGTGCATCTTTTTCCTTTTACAGAGAAAAGCCGGACGCATTCCGGCTTATGGAGGGGCATATGAACAGAATTACAACCAGACTGAAACGGTACGGCTGTCTGCTGCTGTGCCTCTGCCTGCTTATGCCGCTGCTGCAGGGCACAGCCGCCGCTGTGCAGGATTCCTCTGTCGTGCGAGTTGCATGGTATCCGGATTCCGCCTACAACATCACCTGCGAAAACGGTGAACGCAGCGGCTATGGCTACGAATATCAGCAGTCCGTCGCCGCATATACCGGCTGGACCTATCATTATATCAAAGCAAACTGGCCGGATTCACTGAACATGCTGCAAAAGGGCGAAATCGACCTGATGGCCGGCGTATCCTACGCCGAGGGCCGTGCCCAGACCATGCTGTTTTCCGATCTGCCGATGGGCGAGGAAAAATATTACCTGTATGCAAATCTCGCCGCTGCCAACATTTCCGTATCCGATTTGACCACCCTGAACGGCAAGCGCATTGGCATGCTGTCCGAAAGTATCGCGACCACGCAGTTCTGCGAATGGGAGACGCGCCACGGTCTGCACACCGAGCATGTGACCATCACCAGCGACGAGGACGCAGCCGCCAAGATCGCCAGCCGCGAAATCGACGGTTTTATCTCAGTCGAGAGTCCCCAGTGGCAGAAATACGGCCTGTCCGCGATCACCTCGTTCGGCAGCTCGGATGTTTACTTCGTGATCAGCAAAAGCCGTCCCGACCTCAAGGAAGCGCTCGATAATGCCATGCGCCGTATTGCACACGACAAGCCGTTCTATCAGGATGATCTGTATCAGCGCTATCTGTCTGCCCAGTCGGTCGAGCTCCTCTCGACCGAGGAGCAGGACTGGCTTCGGCAGCATGGCGCCATCCGCATCGGTTTTCTGAATCATGACACCGGCATCAGCAACTTTGATATCCGAACCGGTGATGTTACCGGTGTTCTCACGAATTATGTCGTATATGCGACGAATTGTCTGGGGGATAACGCCTTGCATTTCGACCTGCACGGCTTTGACACGCAGCTTGAGCAGCTGCAGGCACTGCAGAACGGTGAGATCGACCTGATTTTCCACACCAGCCAGAACCCGCGTGCCGCCGAAGAGAACGGTCTTGCACTGTCGAACACCGTCTTGAGCTTCAGTCAGGCAGCGCTTACCACGAAGAACTATTTTAATGAGCTTGAGCCAAACACCGCTGCCATCCCCAAGAACGATTTTTCGCTCAAGCAGTACCTTTCCTATAATTATCCCAAGTGGACGATCCTCGAATACCCTTCAGCGAATGACGCGATCAAAGCCATGCGTACCGGCAGTGCGGACTGCTATGTAATGCGTGCCGGTCAGCTGCCGCGCTATATGAAGGACAAAACGCTGTACCGCGTGTTCCTCACACAGCCGAGCAAGACCTCGTTCGCCGTACGGCAGGGCGATACGGCTTTGCTGTCCATCCTGAACAAAACGCTCAAAACCATGCCTTCTTCCCTGCTGACCGGTGCACTTGCCATGTACGACAGTGCGCCCGAAAAGGTCACCGCTGCGGACTTTGTCAAGGACAATCTGACCACTGCCTCTGCTGTGTTCATCCTGCTCTCTCTGCTGCTGTTCGGTCTGTTCCGCAAGGCCCGGCAGTCCGCCAAACAGGCGCAGGAGCTGAACCTCAAGCTGCAGCAGAGCCAGACAGAGCTGCAGGAGGCGCTCACGCAGGCCAAGGCTGCCAACGCCGCCAAAACAACGTTCCTGAACAACATGTCGCACGATATCCGCACACCCATCAACGGCATCATCGGCATGCTGACTATCATTCGCAAAAATAAGGACGACCACGCGCGCATACGCGATTGTCTGCATAAAATCGAGCTGTCCTCTCAGCTGCTTCTGTCTCTGGTGAACGATGTTCTGGATATGGCTCAGCTGGAAAACGGCACCGTTGTTCTGCGGAGCGAATCCATGAATCTGGATGAAGTCTGCGGCAGCATTACCAATTCGGTGCTGTTTCAAGCGGAAGCCGCCGGTCTTACCGTCACCGGTGAGCATGACGATTTTTCCGGTATTTACGTCCGCAGCAGTGCGCTGCATCTGAAAAAAATCCTGATGAATCTGTTCACCAACTGTGTGAAATACAACAAGCCCGGCGGTTCCATCCATATGCAGATGCACATGCTCGAACGGACGGATGCGAAGATCACCTGTCAATTCATCATCGAGGACACCGGTCTGGGCATGTCCGAGGATTTCATCAAAAACCATCTGTTCAATCCGTTTGAGCAGGCGGACGAGTCCCCCCGCTCAAGCTATATGGGTACCGGACTCGGCATGTCTATCGTGCATCAGCTCATCGAGCAAATGGGCGGCACCATTTCGGTGGAAAGCAAACTCGGTGAAGGCAGCCGGTTTACCGTCGTACTGCCTTTTGAACTCGATCGTGACGCGACCGCAGCAGCAGCTTCGCCGCAGACACCGTCAGATATTTCCGGCGCGCGGCTGCTCGTTGCCGAGGATAATGAGCTCAACATGGAGATTGCAATCTTCCTGCTGCACGACAGCGGTGCACAGCCCGTTCCTGTGCAGAACGGCAGGCAGGCGCTTGCAGCCTTCCGGGATTCCGAGCCGGGCAGCTTTGATGCCATTCTCATGGACGTGATGATGCCCGAGATGGACGGTCTGGAGGCTGCAAAAGCTATCCGGGCACTCGACCGGCCGGACGCGAAAGCCATTCCGATTATCGCCATGACAGCCAACGTCTTCAAGGAGGACCGCGAGAAGTGTCTCGCCGCAGGCATGAACGCGCATCTGTCTAAGCCGCTTGATGCCGAGACGATGAAACGAACCATCTCTGAGCAGCTGAAAAAGCTAAATTAAATACAAAAAGCGGGAGAAACCAAGGTTTCTTCCGCTTTTACTCTGCAAATCTTACTCTATTTCCTCATCGTGCTCCATCGCTCCGACAAGCGGCGCTACCATCTGCTTCTTGCGGCTGACGACGCCGGGCAGGACGACCGAATGCTCGCCGCAGTCGGTCTTGAAGGCCGCACGGACCAGCTGCTGTGCGCCCTTGCCGACGTAGAGCAGCTCTGTCTTTTCCTCGATAATGTTGGTCAGCATAGCGAACAGCATGGACAGACCGCTCGATGCCAGGCAGCTTTCCATGTACTCGAGCATTTTATCACGGATGCCGGACAGCTCGTTCTCACTGACACTCGTCACCTGCGAAATCGCAATCTTCTGATTCTGCACCTGAAAATACTTGAAATCCATGTGGAACAGCTCATCCATCGAGCGATCGAGCAGACGCGAACTGGAACGGAACATTTCTGTTGCATACTGCTTGATGTCCAGACCGGCGATTTTCGCCAGCTCTTCTGCAGCCATGCGGTCAAGCGGCGTACACGTCGGCGAGCGGAACATCAGCGTGTCCGACAGGATTGCCGAGCACAGCAGACCCGCGATTTTCGGCTCGATCTCCACGTTGTGCTCATGGTACATCTGCGTGATGATGGTCGCGGTGCAGCCGAGCGGCTGATTGCGGAAGTAGATCGGTCCGCTGGTTTCCACCGAGTCAATGCGGTGGTGGTCGATGATTTCAACAATATTGGTCGAACGAATGCCTTCGGCGGCCTGATCGCGCTCGTTGTGGTCAACCAGAATGACCGACGGACGCTCCAGATCCAGCAGGTTGCGCTGTGAGAACATACCGACATATCGTCCCTGTTCATCCATCAACGGGTAATAGCGGATACGCTTCTTGGAAACCGTGCGCTTTACATCCTCAACCGTTTCCTCCGGCTCGAAGGTGATAAGTCTCTTTTTCCGCATCACATGCCGCACCGGAACCGCCTGACCGATAACCTTGACACAGGTATAGGTATCATACGGGGTGGCGATGATGGAAACGCCGTTTTCCGAGGCCAACTTTCGGATGGTGCGCGAAACCTTGGAGCCGAGACCGATGACCATGCAGCCGGCGCTCATCTCAATGGCGCACAGCTGGCTTTCGTAACGGTTGCCGAGAATGACCATATCGTTTTTGCCGATGTAGTCCTCGAGCACGTCCGGATTAGCCGCCGCAACGACCACACTGCCCTGCTCAAACCGCTGGTCAATGTCGCCAACCTCGAGCGTGCCGTCAAGCACATCGACCAGATTGCGATAGCTGGTCTTGGCCTCCGCCAGCGCATTGGCGTCCTGATCCTCGATGTAGAAGCGCGCGATGTCGCCCAGCGTCAGCAGACCCTTCAGATGGCGATCCTCATCGACAACGGCCAGCGTCTGAATATCATTTTCGTTCATGTAATCCCATGCACGGCGCAGTGACAACTCCTCGCTGATGCCCGGCACCTCACGGTACTGCACATCGCTCAGGCGCGGCTCAAACGACTTGATGTAGCGCGGCGGCTCCACGCCGAAGCGCTCGAGCACAAATTTGGTCTCCGCATTAACGTGACCCGCGCGGCAGGCTATGTATTCTCCGCCGGTCAGTCTGCGCTTGAGGTGCGCATAGCAGATTGCAGAGCAAATGGAATCCGTATCCGGATTGCGATGTCCGATAACAAAAACTGGGTTCATGCACTGATGCTCCTTTATGTGATAAGGGATGGCTCCCCTTCGGAATCCGTTTGATGGAATGAAACCTTGTGGTTTGATTGTATCATTTAACCGGGGAAATAGCAAGGTACGGAAGAGGAATCCAACCCCAAACCATCTGCAACCGCATTGCGTATGCGATGGAGCTGACCGTACGGATTCCGCCGCTGCACCGAAAATCCTGCCGAAGTCCATTCTCCGCCTGCTCACCTATCTTTTGAAAAAACGAAAATCGCAGCAGTCACCGCCGCAGCCCAACGTTTTTGTGCGCGAAAAGCCAAGCTTGCGCAGTCCGCCATAGGTCACGTCATCCACATCGCAAAACAGCGGACACAGCTCCGGACAGCCGTTTTCCCGGCACGCCGTGTGCCAGAGACACTTGGTGATCGACGCGGAAAAGTGCGTTTTATCGTGTGCCTGTGTACTCTCCCACAAGTCGGAGGTGCGCATGACTTTGAGAAAACAATAGCTGTAAATCCGATAAAATCCCGGCACAAGCTCCATTTTCGCCGTAAAAGCGTGCTTTTCTGCTGCCACCCAATCCATCATGTACGTCCGCATGTGTGCAAAGGTTTCCTCTGCAGGCAGCTCTGCCTGCAGCACCTTGTACAGCGCAATGCGCGGCAGAATGGTCTGCACCAGTGCTTTCATCTGGCTTTTGGACCTGTTTGCTGCGGTTTTGATTAACATATCCAACGTTTTTTCCTGCCGTGAAAACAGCAAGCCGCCCCTGCTCCCGCCGAAGGTCTGTATCAGAAATACCTTGATTTGCTTTTGCTGTTTGCTTTGCATAATTCCTTCATCTCTTTGCTTTTATGGGATTCCGTGTCAATCCATAGTTAGTTTACCCTAACTATATCACACCGGCTTTCAATATGCCACCTTGATATACGAAAACCCTGCCGTTAATCGACACGGGATTGCTTTTCGCCAGTCTCGTTCGCTTTGTTATTCCGCACAGAAATACGCAGTCTGCAGCTTCCCAGAGTGCTTATACCGTACCACTCTCGTTCCGCGAGCATGGCAGAAATGGAAAACTACCCGCAAAAAATTGAAGGAAATAGAAAGAAAGGAGCGTCTGGGCAAGTACAGCAGACGTGACAAGGAGAATCTGCAGATTGCAGAGCAGGTGGAACAGCTACCTATGCAGCATCTGGACAAAGGCTATCGCCGTATCCGAGATGACATCGTTGGTATCCTGCTCAGTGAGCCGGCACTCGACAGCAAGGCATCTGCTCTGTCCACCGAAGCGTTTCAGTGAGATCGGTTTGGGTAATCTTCCAAAATCATCCGTACACCATGACAATCCCATTCCTGCATCGTCAGCCTTTTGTCTCCCCGTACGCGATACTGTCCTCAAATTTCATCCATATTGTTAAAACTGCGAAAAATGCCTTGCATATTCCACACAAAAAGTGCTATAATCATTGCGAAAAAATAAAAAGGAGGCAAGCCCTATGGACAGTTGTGACAGACGAAATGTACATATGACGATGGATACAGACTATACTGCTGTTTCGAGTGTCCGTAAGCATCCTCTTTTGAAATAAGCGCTGAGCCTTGCTCCATCGTGATGAACAAGTCCACAACTGATGTTTGTGTCACTGTATCTGTTACGGTGGATTTTTTGTGCCCTTTTCCGGGCACAGAAGGAGGCTGATTATGAAAAAAGCAACATGGAAAAAAACATCTTTTGCCGAAAAAATCGTTGAGATCATCCGCACCTCCCCTTCGATCAATGAGATGCGGGAACAGCTGCAGGATTATCACGACAACGATATCGCACAAAGTCTGCAATTCCTAAACCGCGCGGAACGCAATCTGCTGTACAGCGCACTTGATGCGGAATGGCTGGCGGAGATCATCTCCTATCTGGATGATCCGGCAGAATACATTGATGAAATCGGCATTGACAAGCTGGCCGAAATTCTGAACGAAATGGACGCAGACGACGCGGTCGATCTGTGGGAGAACATCGACGAAAGCGTAAAAGTAAAGCTGCGCCCGATGATCGATGACGAAACCAAGTCAGCCATCCTGCTTATCAATTCCTATGACGACAGCGAAGTCGGCAGCCTGATCACGACCAACTACATCTGCATCAAGCAGAACCTGACCATTCGGCAGGCCATGCACGAGCTGGTAAAGCAGGCCGGTGAAAATGACAACATTGGAACGATTTATGTAGTCGATGATAAAAACCGCTTCTGCGGTGCAATCGACCTGAAGGATCTCATCGTTGCCCGAGAGAACGTTCCGCTGGATTCCATAATCAGCTACGCGTATCCGTATCTGCTCGACCACGAGAAAATCTCAGAGAGCATCGAGAAGATCAAAGATTATGCCGAAGACTCCCTGCCGGTGCTGAATAAGGACAGAAGGATCATCGGTATCATCACCGCACAGGACGTTGTCGAGGCCGTGGATGATGAACTTGGCGAGGACTATGCAAAGCTCGCCGGTCTGTCCGCCGAAGAGGATCTCAACGAAACCACTAGGGAAAGCATGAAAAAACGCCTGCCGTGGCTGATCATCCTGCTGTTCCTCGGCATGGGTGTTTCAACCGTTGTCGGTGCATTTGAAGGCGTTGTAGCCGTGCTGCCGGTCGTTATCTGCTTCCAGTCGCTGATTCTCGATATGGCCGGCAACGTCGGTACGCAGTCGCTGGCAGTTACGATTCGTGTGCTGATGGATGAAAAACTGAGTGCTAAGGACAAGCTGCACCTCACCTTCAAGGAAATGAAGGTCGGCATCTGCAACGGCGCGCTGCTTGGCATTATGGCACTTGTCTTTCTCGGTGCATACATAGCGCTGTTCAAGGGTTATGCCGCTGGACATGCGTTCCTGATCTCCGGCTGCGTCGGCATATCACTGCTTGTGGCGATCGTGATTTCCAGTCTGGTCGGTACACTCGTGCCGATCCTGTTCCATAAAATCAAGGTAGACCCGGCGGTTGCGTCCGGTCCGCTGATTACGACCGTGAACGATCTGGTTGCCGTTGTAACCTATTACGGTCTGGCATGGCTGCTGCTGATTCAGCTTTTGCATATTGTTTGAGCGAAAAAACACCCTCTATATCGGATGATATAGAGGGTGTTTGTTATCTGTTTTTGCTTTTAATCGTGCTTTCTGCGGATACCGAAGTACGCCAGTCCCATTGCGGACAGACCGCACAGAGCCGCCCACAGACCGCCGATATCGCCGGTTTTCGGAACGCTGGACGTCGGAGTCTTGCTGTCGGGAATGTTCACTGTCTTCGTTTTATCCGGCGTCTTGGTCTGTGTTTACGGCTTGGTCGTCGGAACCTTGCCGTCCGGGATGTTCTCCGTCGGCTTCAGCGGATCAAGCGGTGTAGGCTGATCCGGAATGTCAACCGGAGGCTTCGGATCGGGATCGGGAGTCGGTTTCGGGTCCGGCTTGTGGTGACCGCCGCCGCCACCGCCGCCGCCGGATCTCTTGCTGTTGGTGATGGTGAAGCCATCTGCCATGCTGCCGGAAATCGAGGTATTAAAGCCGTCAACGGCCTCCTCTTCGACGGTATAGGTGTAAGCGCCGTCCAGATTTGCAAAGGTGTACGACCAGGTTTTGCCGTCCTTGTCGGTGGATTTTTCGCTCAGAAGCACCGTACCGATTGCGGTTCGCGTGCCGTCCTTCGCAATGCGGATAAGGTTTACGGTAACAGCGGTCGGATACGCGCTTGTGCCGCTCCAAACCTTGTGTACGGTGAGGGAAACCGGATTTTCCAAGGTGTCCTCACCCGGAATGATCACTTCGCCGTTTGTGCCGACACCGCCGCCGCGTTCTGCGGTATTGCCCATAATCTTGAGCGGTGCGGTTTCAGCCAGTGCCTTGCTCTCTGCGGAAACAACAGCCTTGAGACCGTAGCCCTTGATCGCACCGGAAGCCGGCTTAACCGGGGCACCCGGGTTCGCTGCATCGTAGCGGTTGCCTCCGAAAGCGCCGTAGTTTGCATCACCCGCGCTGATTGAGGTATCGCGGTACCAGGTTACCAGTCCGCCGCCGTACATCCTGCCGCTGAAGCTGGTGGAATACGCCTCGCTCCACTTGAGCAGGAATGCCGCATCATCAGCAGATTTGCCTGCCGTATTGCCGAATACAGCTGCATCCGTGCCAAGGCTTACCGTGCCCACCGGGCAGGACCAAATGCCGCCGCCCTGAATGGCTGCCTTGTTTGCGGTGATCAGCGCATTCTTAATCGTGATCGACCACGGTGCATGGCTGACGTAAACGCCGCCGCCCTGTCGATACGCCGTATTGTTTACAATATTGCCGCCTTCGAGTACAACGCGGTCTCTGCCGGACCAGCTGTATACACCGCCGCCGCAGGATGCCGTATTGTCCGAAATCGTGCCGCCGGTCATGTGGAACCGGCCGCCGCCAACCGTGTCATTCTCGCTCAGAACAGCCGTTGCAACGCCGCCGCCCATGCCGTTGGTCTTGTTGCCGGTAATCGTGCCGTTTGTCATTTCAAACGATGCGTTGTCCTCTACGAAGACACCGCCGCCGCCTGCATTCGGCTGCTGAATTGTAGCGGAATCGACTGCCGTGCTGTTGCCGGAAATCGTACCGCCGGACATGGTGAACTTGCCGTTCTCACGCACGCATACACCGCCGCCGCGCTTTGCCGTGTTGTCTGCAATCGTGCCGCCGCTCATGGCAAGAGACGAAGTGCCGTTTACGAGTACACCGCCTGCCGCGTTATACTCCGATGCGGTATTGCCGGAAATCGTGCCGTCGGTCATCGTCATGGTGCCGTCTGCGAGGGCAACCGCGCCGGAATACTGGTTTTTGAACATACATCCGGTGATTTTGCCGCCGTTCATGGCAAATTTGCCGCCGTTCTTCACATAAACCGCGCCGCAGTTTGCGGAGGACGAAGCGGAAATGCTGCTGAGCTCGCCGTTCCCCATGGTGAAGGAGCCGCCGTCCACCGTAATCGCACCCATGTCCGAGCCGCTCAGGCTCATGCGGGTAATCGTGCCGCCGTTCAGCGTCATTGCGCCGTTTACCTCGGCAAACGAGCCTTTAGCGATGCGGAAGCAGGAGAAATTGAAGCTGCCGTCCAGAATCAGTGCCGCGCCTTGCTCCACGCGGAAAGCCGGACCGGCGAAGCCGTTCTTGAACACAACCGAAAGGCCCTTGCCTTCATCGGTCAGCGTGATGGTCTTGCCGGACGCAATCGTAACCGTGCTGTCTATAATGAAGCTCTTGTTTGCGGTAATGGTGGTGTTTCCCTCTGGCGCCGCGTCAACGGCCTGCTGCAGCGTGCTTCCTTCGCCTTCGCGGATGTTTTTTCCATCGACAGTGACCGCAAACTTTACGGCAACACCGGCAGGAATCGTCAGCGAATTCGAGTCAATCGCAACATCTGCCGAGCATGCTTCAATATAGAAGTAGGTAATGTTGGTATCTTTGTTAAATGCCTTACTGCCGATGGTCTGCAGCTGGCTTTTGCCCTTGCCCTGTTCGCCAATCTGCACGGAAGTCAGCTTGGCGCAGGTGCTGAATGCACCGGCCGAGATGGTCTGTACGCTGTCGGCAAGCTCCAGCTTTTCGATACCGGTGTTCGTAAACGCTGCCTTACCGATGGAAACAACCCCTTCAGGGATGATCAGCGTGCCAGAAAGATTCGAGCATCTGTAAAATGCGTAGCTGCCAATATTTTTCAGCGTACCCGGGAACGTAACACTGCTGATGGCAGTGCCGCGAAATGCAGAGGTACCCAGAAAAGTCAGCGCATTCGGCAGAACCAAATCGCCCTCAATCTTGACATTCTCAAACGCATTACTTCCAATCGAAGTAATCGAATTCGGCAGCTGTAATTCTCCGGTCAGACCGCTGCCGCTGAATGCGCTTTCGCCAATCGACGTAACAGAATCCGACAAGTGAAGCTCGGTCAGACCTGCACACTTTCTGAACGCACCCGTGCCGATGACCGTGATATGAGACCAGTCAACGCCGGTAATTCCGGTGCTCGAAAATGCGTTTTCCGGAATTTCGGTAATGCGTTCCGGCAGAACGACCGTGCCGGTGATACCGATCGTATTCGCGAACGTGCGGATACCCAGAGACTCGAGCGAATCAAAGGTATGCTCACCCAGCTCCAGCGAGAAGGACTCCATATTATTGAAGGCTTCCTGTCTAATGCTCGTCAGTGCGGAGAAATTCAGGCCTTCCAGCGTAGTCAGCGAAGAACAGTTCATAAATGCCTGAATACCGACAGAAGTAACCTTGGACAGATCAGCGACCGAAGTCAGCGCCGAGCATGCCGTGAACATATAGTCACTGACTGCAGTAATATTATCCATGCCTGTAACCGTCGTCAGCGACTTCTGACCGCGGAAGGCATACTCGCCGATTTCCAGCGGCAGACCGCCCAGATCAACGGTTTCCAGTGCGAGACTGCGGTGATTTGCCCAGTCAAACGCATGCTCCTGAATGCCGACAACCTTGTATTCCTTATCGTCATAGGTTACGGTTGCCGGAATAACCAGCTTGGTCACGCTGTCTGCGCAGCCGGTAACAACGGCATCGCCCGAGGAAACATCATACCGGATTCTGTCCTTCGTAAACGCGGTGACTGCATACGCCGCAACCGATGCCTGCTCGGCAGATTTTTCTTCAGCAGGCTTCTCCTCTGCCGGAACCTCAGCCGCAGGCGCTTTCTCCGCCGGTGCGGACGGTGCCGCCTCGGCCGGTGCTTCAGGTGTACTCGGCGATGCAGGCTCGCCCGGTGCAGACGGCTCGCTCGGCACAGACGGCTCGCTCGGCACAGACGGCTCGGCATTCTCGCCGGTGCTCTCTGTCGGAGCGGGGCTGCTCGTGTCCGGTGTGTTTTCTATACCGCTGTCCTCTGCTTCCGGAGCGGATGCTGCAGGATCGCCGCTCTCGGAGTAACCGGTGTCGGTGCTGCCGTCTTCCGCTTCAGCCGCAAATGCTGCAAAAGTACCCGTGCCGAACGTCAGATTAAGCGACAGCAGGATGGACAGCAGCCTTGTAAACTTTTTGCTCATACTACTCAGTCCTTTATCATGAAATCAGGAAATATATCCTCCTCGCCGGTGGTCCGTATCCGCGACAGACGAGGTGTTTTCTCTGTATGGTATAGCTTACCATACAGAGGGTACAAAAAAAGGATATATTTTGGCAGAAAGCCTTCCATACTATATCGACAAAACGTAGAAATTATTGATACGCGATTGTACAATGTGATGAAAAGCACGGTCAGCCATGTGAAAACAATCAAAATCTGCACGAAATATCCAGTATCAGCGCATCTGACAGATATAATTTTTTCTGTCAAACGGGAAAATATATCTAATTTTACAACTTAAATCAGATATACTATAATAATATGCAAAAAACGAGGTGAGCGTATGAAGTCCCAAATACGGACTGTGATACTGTTTTTTCTGACAGCGGTGTTTGCCGTCAGCGCATTCATGCTGGTGCGCCAAATGACGAGCTACCGTGCAGGCGATGAAGCCTACGCCGAGGCTTCCGAGATTGCCGCGATACCCGAAGTGACAGAGACGGAAACCGTTCAGCAGCCGACCGAACAGCCGCAGCAGGAAACGCAGACCGAACCCGAACCCGCTCCGTCTGCCGACCCGTATGCACAGGCGCTGGAGCAGATGGACCTGCCCGCTCTGCAGCAGGTCAACAGTGATGTCATCGGCTGGATTGCCATTCCGGGCACCGAGATTTCCTATCCGCTGGTGCAGGGCGCGGACAACGACTATTATCTGACACACACCTGGAACCAAAAAAGCAGCGCAGTCGGCGCGATTTTCATGGACTGCCGCTGCTCTGCCGATTTCAGCGGCTTTAACACCATCGTGTACGGTCACCGGATGAACAACGGCTCGATGTTTGCCGCGCTGAAGCACTACAAAAAGCAGGATTTCCTGCAGGCACATCCGCAGATATATGTGACCAATGCAAGCGGAACCCATGCGTACAGCATCTACGCGGCCTATGAGGCAGCGCTTGACGGAACCGCGTATTACAGTGCGTTTTCCGACGAAACGATCAAAAAAACCTTCATTGACGAAGGCATTTCCCTGTCGGTGATCCGCACTGGCGCAGTACCAACCGTAAACGACCATATCCTCACGCTTTCCACCTGCACCGGCAACGGGCACGCAACCCGCTGGGTAGTGCAGGCGGTCATGGAATAAAAAACATCCCACTTGCTGTGCTTCAACAAGTGGGATGTTGTTATATGCTCCTATTCTTCCTCGTCCGCCAGCTTGGCCACGCGGACAAATTCATCCATTTCGCGTGTGCGCCATTTCTCCTTATGGCTGAAAATCTGGCGGTAGAGCGAAATATAGCAGTCCTCGACCGATAAACGGATCAGCCTTCCCTCTTTTACGCTGTTCTCGACCGCGTACCACGGCAGAAAGGATACACCGCGGTCAATCTCGAGCATGCGAATGAGCAGCGAGGTATCGCCGCACTCGAGCGACGGCGTAAGGATGGTTCGCCGTGCGGCAAGACGGCGGTTGAGTACACGGCGGTAGTTATCCTGCTCGGTGAGGAAAAACGGCTGCGTAAGCAGTTCCTCAATCGTCAGCTCTTTTCCGCCCAGCTTCTCGCGCAGCGATGCAGACGCCACAAATACGATCTCCTCGCGCTGCTCCATCAGCTTGTTCCAGTTGTTGCTGTACAGCGGCTCATCAAGCACATAGATCATGTCCAGCTCGCCGCGTTCCATATGCTCAATCAATTCTTCCGGCTCACCGACCGTGATACGGATAGACACTTTCGGGTTGAATTTACGGTACAGATGCAGCACCGTCGGCAGCTTGAGACATGCAAGCGACTCAATCGTGCCGATATGCAGCGAACCGCGCAGCTCTGCCGTGGATGTGACCGACATGCGCGCCTGATTGACCTGATTCATCACATCGCACGCGTGGCTGAGAAAACGCTCGCCTGTGTCGGTCAGCGCGATACGCTTTCCCATGCGGTCGAACAGACGTGTGTCCAGTTCCTCCTCCAGCTGGCGTATCTGCACCGTTACCGCCGATTGTGAGTAGCCGAGGCTCTCTGCTGCGCGTGAAAAACTCTTAAACTGTGCTACCCGAATAAAGGTTGCAAGCTGCCGAAGCTCCATGGATTTCCCTCTCTCCCCTATATTATCAATATTTTGAATCGAAATGATAAAATATATGAATTTGACTTAACCCATTAAACAGAATATACTAAATCTGCAAAGAGGTCAAGAAAGAAATTGGAGGTTTACCACAGATTTTTTATTTATCCTTTTTACACAAAAACCGCGTCCTATTTTACAGCATTTCGCCTAAAATAGGCGGTTCTTTTTGTGTCCGGAGGCAAAAATCTCGGCAGACTTCCACGGCAGCAGACCAAAGAGGGGCCAACAAACGGTCTGCGCCGCAAAGGGTAACATCGCATAACCGAACAGGTGCACCTTCCGCAAAGTGCCGCAGTTCAAATTGTGTGGTGCTGCCCGCAAAAAAGGAGGAAAAAGAAATGGAAGAAAAGAAAAAATTCAAACTCGGATTACTGCCCAAGCTCATCATCGCCATCATTGTCGGCATCCTGTTCGGCCAGTTCCTGCCGGAAGGCTTCTGCCGCTTTGTGGTAACGCTCTCGTCGTTCTTCAGTCAGTTCCTGTCGTTCATCATCCCGCTGATGATCCTCGCGTATGTTACCATGGGCATTGCTAACCTCAAGAGCGGCGCGGGCAAGCTGCTGCTCATCACGGTTGCCATCGCCTACTGCTCGACCCTGATCGCAGGCTCGGCTTCGTTCTTTGTAGCCGACACCCTGTTCCCGCACTTCATGAGTGCGGATGCGCTCGACAAGATCGCTGCAACCGCAGGCAACTCGCTGGAGCCGTACTTCAGCCTGGAAATTCCGGCGCTGATGAACACGCTGTCCGCTGTTGTTACGGCGTTTGTGCTCGGTCTGTGCATGTCCAGCCTGCGCGGCAAGACCATTGGCGACACGCTGTACAACGGCGTTTCCGACTTCTCCGGCATCATTGACTGCGTACTGCACAAGGTCATCATTCCGCTGCTGCCGCTTTACATCTGCGGCACGTTCACCGATATGACCAAGTCCGGCAAGACCTTTGCTATCCTCGGTATTCTGTGGAAGGTATTCATCGTTGTTATCATCATGCACCTGATCTGCATCTGCATCCAGTTCATAATTGCAGGTCTGGTCAGCCACAAGAACCCGTTCACGCTCATCCGCAACCAGATTCCGGGCTACGCAACCGCACTGGGCACCCAGTCCTCTGCGGCTACCATTCCGGTCAACCTGCAGTGCGCTGAAGCAGACGGCGTTTCCTCGGAAATCCGCAACTTTACGGTTCCGCTGTGCGCGAACATCCACATGGCAGGCTCGATGATCACCATCACAGCCTGCGCTACCGCAGTCTGCCTGATGAACCAGCTGCCGATCTCCATCGGCACCGTTATCCCGTTCATCATGACCCTCGGCATTGCCATGGTGGCGTCTCCCGGTGCGCCGGGCGGCTCCATTATGACCGCCCTGCCCTTCCTGTACATGATCTTCGGCACCGAGGCCGGCGACCCGAGCGGCCCGATCTGCGCCATCATGGTTGCATTGTACATCACGCAGGACTCGTTCGGCACCGCCTGCAACGTTTCCGGCGACAACGCGATCGGCGTGATCGTGGAGACCATCTACCGCAGGTTTATCTGCAAATCCTCCGCTCAATAAGGAGAATCCCCTATGTCCTTTATCAGTGTTTTTGATGTGCTGGGACCGAATATGATCGGTCCCTCCAGTTCCCATACCGCCGGCGCAGCCGTTATCGCGTATCTGGCGCACAAGATGATCGCGCCGCCGCTTAAAAAGGTGGATTTCACCCTGTACGGCTCATTCTCCAAAACCTATCACGGCCACGGCACTGACCGTGCGCTGCTCGGCGGCATCATGGGCTTTTCGACCGATGACACCCGCATCCGCAATTCGTTTTCGATTGCGACCGAGCGCGGTCTGTCCTACTCATTCACGCCGTGTGAGACCGAGACCGATGTCCATCCGAACACCGTGGACATCCGCATGGAGAACGCCGCCGGTCAGGTGATGACCATCCGCGGCGAGTCGCTCGGCGGCGGCAAGTGCCGCATCGCGCGCATTAACGGCGTCGAGGTTGACTTTACCGGTGAATACAGCACGGTCATCGTCGTTCAGCAGGACAAGCCGGGCGTTGTGGCGCACATCACCAAGGTGCTCAGCGACAAGGGTGTAAACATTGCGTTCATGCGCCTGTTCCGCGAGTCCAAGGGCAACACCGCTTACACGATCGTCGAATCGGACGGTCATTTCCCCGAGGGCATTGAGGAACCGCTCAAAAACAATCCCAACGTCCACGATGTCATGATCATCGAACCGTAAGGAGGAGAGCAGATTATGGATTTCAAAAACGCATCCGAGCTGCTTGCACTCTGCACGCAGCAGCAGCTCCCCATTTCCGAGATCATGCGCCGCCGCGAGTGCCAGCTGGGCGAAACCACGCGTGATGAGGTCACGCACCGTATGAAGAAGGCACTCGAAATCATGCGCTCATCCGCGCTGACACCGCTCAAAACGCCGGTCAAGTCCATGGGCGGTCTGATTGGCGGCGAGGCAAAAAAACTGGCGCAGCACGCGGCCAAAGGCCACTCCATCTGCGGGGATGTGCTGCACAAAGCGGCGCAGTACGCGATGGCAGTGCTTGAGGTAAATGCTTCTATGGGCCTTATCGTTGCCGCTCCGACCGCAGGCAGCGCCGGTGTTCTGCCGGGCATGCTGTTTGCCCTGCAGGACTGCTACAACATCTCAGACGAACGGCTGATTGACGCCCTGTTCAACGCCGGTGCGATCGGCTACCTCGCCATGCGCAACGCAACCGTTGCAGGCGCGGTCGGCGGCTGTCAGGCTGAGGTCGGCATCGCATCCGCAATGGCGGCCAGCGCAGCTGTCGAGCTCATGGGCGGCAAGCCTGAGCAGTGCCTTGACGCGGCCTCCACCGTGCTGATGAACATGCTTGGTCTGGTCTGCGATCCGGTCGGCGGTCTGGTCGAGTATCCGTGCCAGAACCGCAACGCGGCAGGCGTAGCCAACGCACTCGTTGCCGCTGAGCTCTCGCTCGCAGGCATTCACCAGTTTATCCCGTTCGATGAAATGCTCGATACCATGTACGCAGTCGGTCGCCGCATCCCCATCGAGCTGCGCGAGACTGCCCTCGGCGGCTGCGCTGCCACACCGTCTGCATGTGCAAAATGCGGACTGTGCTCTTAAGGCAACACCGCACAATTAAAGCAGCGGCATTGCCATAAATCAGATCATATCGATACTCTTTTTCGCAGGACATTCCCACCCCTCGGGAATGTCCTTTTCGCTTTTCGCTTACAGAATAAACTCTTATCATAAAAGCAGAACCGCCCAAATCGAACTATCCCTCCCGGGCAGTAACCGGGAGGGATAGTTGTATCATCTGATTGTTATTGATACTCCGCATTGAGGAACATAGGCTTGATGGCGACAACCTCATCGTATTCCTCCTGCGAGACGGTGACATCCGCATTCAGCGCCTTCAGGTCAGCCTTCACAACGTCGAGCGCCTGCGCAGCGGTCACTGCGCGGCCATCCATGACGGCACGCTGCATGCGGCGCAGCACAACCGGATGTGCATAGCGAGCCGGCAGCGGGAAATTCAGATAGTCCGCAAGGTAAGCCTGCATTTTCTCCTGTGCCTGTGCATCATTCTGCATGATAGAGGCACGGTTGTTGCGTGCTGTCGGCAGGACGCTGAAACCCGCAAACGTGAATATCGCGGCAAGGCCGAACAGCGTAAAATAAATCGAAAACGAGCCGTGACGCACGAAGGAAACGATACCGTAAGCCAGCGCCGCAAATCCAAGCAGTGTGATCGCCATAGCGGCCCAGCGGTAGCTGCCGTTCGTACACTGAAAGTTCCGGCGGCGTTTTGCGGCTGCGCTCAGTCGTTCGGTCAGCTCAGGACGGCGCTCCAGATAGTCGATTGCGTTATCGAGTGCCTGCACGGTTTTCTCCGCCTGTGCGCTCATCGGCGGACGATTGCGCTCTTCTTCCTCCCGGCGGGCCTTCTCCTCGGCAATGCGCTGCTCTGCCGCCGCGCTGACACACGGAATAGACGGGTGCTCAGCTCGGATAACGCTCAGGAAATCATCGACCTGCTGCTCGTACTTGAAATTGCACACCTTCTGTCCGCCGTCGAACTCCACGACCAGATAGGACAGCGTGGCGAAAATGCCCTTGCCGGAAAAGCCGCCCTTGCTCATCGCAACGCGCTTGTACACACGCGTTACCATGGAAAACGGAACATAATACCGCCGGTCAATAAAAAAGCTGTTCAAATAGAGGGCATGTTTGCCGATGCCGCACGGACCGATTTTCCGACAGGTTTTTTTATCCTCGGCAAGCGACGCGTCATCAATACGTCCCGCGCTGAGCGGATAAGGTTTCAACATTTTCCGTCACCCCGCAATTATCGTTATGGACGGCCGCAGCCGACCGCACAAAGGAACGGCCGGCTGCAGCAATGCTATTATATTCAAGCAGATTTCTTTGCACCGCGCTTCTTGGTCGCACGGATGAACAGTGCGAGCAGCAGTGCCGCGAATACAATACCGATCGGGTACGCCACTGCGGTATTGTAAATTACCGTGCCGTCCGCCGTCTTGCTGTTCAGCAGGCTGCCGAGGCACTCCGGTGCAAGGATGAAATAGGTGCAGGAAACTGCACTCATGAACGTAGCCGGAACAGCTGCCATCCAGAAGTTCTTCTTCTCGGTGAACAGGTACATAGCCGCTGCCCACAGAACGATCATAGCGAGCGTCTGGTTGGTCCAGCTGAAGTAACGCCAGATAACCGTGTAGTCGATCAGACCGGTCGCATTGCCGATGCCGAGGATAGCGCCGATACCCAGTACCGGGATGCACAGCTTCAGGCGGTTTGCGTACGAACTCTGATCCATGTGGAACCAGTCGGACAGCGTCAGACGAGCGGAACGGAATGCGGTATCACCGGAAGTGATCGGGCAGATAACAACGCCGATCATGGCCAGAGCAATGCCAACGCCGCCCATGGTCTTGGAGCATACATCGTAGATCGCTGCGGACTGACCGCCTGCCAGCGCTTCCGCCAGACCAGTGTTGAGACCGCCGGTGACCTCATACAGAGCACAGCCGGCTGCCGCCCAGATCAGTGCGATAATGCCTTCGGCTACCATTGCACCGTAGAATACGAAGTGACCCTGCTTCTCGTTCTTCATGCAGCGCGCCATCAGCGGCGATTGCGTGGAATGGAAGCCGGAAATTGCACCGCATGCAACCGTGATGAACATGAAGCTCCATACCGGCATACCGGACGGGTGCATATTGTACAGGTGAGACCAAATCTCCGGAATGGTGTAATTCGGGTTGGTGAAGATACCGATGATAACACCGACCGCCATGATGATCAGGCACATGCCGAACAGCGGGTATACCTTACCGATGATCTTATCGATCGAAATAAAGGTTGCAATAAAGTAGTAAACCAGGATGAGGATCAGCCAGAACAGCGTGGTCGAAAGCACACCGGACACACCGTTGCTCTTGCACAGCGTAACGATCAAACCGGCCGGGCCGACTGCAAATACCGTACCGACCATGATCAGCAGTACGACCGAGAACACACGCATGATATTCTGCATGGTGTGACCGAGGTACTTGCCGGTAACCTCTGCGATGGAGGCACCGTCGTTTCGCTCACTGATCATGCCGGAGAAATAATCGTGTACGCCGCCGGCAAAAATGGTACCGAATGTAATCCACAGAAATACGACCGGACCCCAGAGCGCGCCCTGCAGTGCGCCGAAGATCGGGCCAAGGCCGGCGATGTTCAGCAGCTGTACCAGAAACAGCTTCCACTGTGGCATGACAACGTAGTCAACGCCATCGTTAATGCGAACTGCCGGCGTTTCCCGGTCATCCGGGCCAAAGGTTTTGTCTACAATTTTACCATAAGTAAGATAGCCGGTGATCAATAATAATAAGCATACGATAAAGCTGATCATATTATCTCCTCCTCTATACCGGCTGCGAAAGCATGACTTTCGCATAAAAATCACCGAAAAGCCTACTTTTTGAATTCCTCTTTTTCCCTTTCGGCAATCCCTATTATGAACCTATGATATAAAAACCACAAGGGCAATATGTATAATTTTGACAAGAAAAATCTGTCAAAATTTGTTTTCTTTAGAAAAAACTATCAGCGCAATAAAATCCCCCGACCAATGGCCGGGGGATTCGTTCACCCTTACAGGAAAGTATTTACTTTTCCAGTTCGGTCCAATCACGAGTTTCGCGCAGCTTGCTCCACTTCTCGTGCTTGTTTTCCTTGATGCCGTAATAGTGGCTGTTCGTAGCCTCCTGTACGGCCAGGTAATACCATGCGGAAGTATCGGAGTTGTCGCTCCACTTGATCATGTCGTTGTGCAGGTCCTTTGCAGTCTCCGGAAGGCGCTTGAGGACGCGGTTTACGAGCGTCATCGCCTCAGCACGGGTGATCTTGTTATTCGGACGGAAGGTGCCGTCGGTATAACCGTTGATCCAGCCGTTGTTGGCAGCGGCGCTGATTTCGTCCTTTGCCCAGTGGGATGCAATGTCGCTGAAGTCAACAGCGGTCGTGTTGGCCTTGTCGTCAAAACGAGCTGCGATAGCAGCAAACTCCGCACGGGTGATCGGCGCATTCGGATTGAACTTGCCCTGGCTGTCGCCCTTTACGATGCCCATAGCGCTCAGCGTAGAAACCGCGTGGTTGTACCATGCGCCGGCTGCTACGTCGGAGTAGCTGTTGGACTTGGTGGAGTTTGCATTGCGGGTCTCATCGGTGAGCAAACGGAAGAAGATGGTTGCTACCTCAGCACGGGTAATGCCGTTCTGCGGACGAACGGTGCTGTCCGGATAGCCTACGATGTAAGCATAGTGGTCATCGCCGTTCAGACCGGTCGGTACATCATCCGGAATGGTAACGGTGGGCTTGTGGCTGCTGCCGCCGCCACCGCCGCCGGAAGAAGATCTTCTTGCGTAGGTGTAGGTGAATACGGTGTCCTTCTCAACCTTTGCATTACCGACAGGAGTCGTATCCCAGGAACCAGCACGGTAGCCGGAGTTCGGCTTGTCGCCAACGGCCGGGATACGGGTGACCGGAACCACAACGTATTTGAGCGCTTCGCCGGTTTTATAGTCCTTGAACGGAACGTAAACAACGATGTCAGCGTTGCCGCCGTTGTTCCACTCGCCGTTTACAACCTTGAATGCAAGACGGTACTCCCATGCGTCCGGGGTGCCATTGCCGGTCTCGTCCGGCTTCTCACCGCCCTTGACGTCAAGGTAGTAGTACAGGTCGATGGTAACGTCCTTGGTCAGCTTTTCAAGGTTATCGGTAACCTTGGTCAGACCCGGAACATAAACGTAGGTCTTGCCGTCAACGGTCTGGTTTACCGCATCATTCTTGTAAAGCTCAGCAACCAGTGCATACTCATTGCCGGTCTTGGTCTTACCGTTCTCTACCTTAACCTCAACGTCCTTCTCGTTGTAGAAGTGCTTGTTGATGGTGTAATGCTGCGTATTCTGTGTAAAGAAGCCTTGGATGATAACGTTGCTCTTGATATTGAATTCCTTTGCAGCTTCGTTACCAATCTTCCAGCCAGAGAAGGTGTGGCCTTCCTTAACAGCGTTGTCACGAATCTTTACCCGAGTGCCGTAGTTATAAGTCTCCTCGTCACCCTGCTTCTCGCCGTCAACGTAGTAGGTTACGGTATACTGGCGGGTAATCGGCTTAAATACTGCGATGTAAGTTACGTCCTTAACCACTGCGATAGTAGTCGGGTCAACCAGTGCAGTATCTGCGGTGCCTGCCAGCTTCCAACCTGCAAACTCGTAAGTATACTGCGCGTCAGAAGCCTTGCTTGCCTGATCCTTCGGGTCCTTGGTCGGCTTGTTGTTGTAAGCAACCGTCTGAGTATCGAGAGCATTTACAGCGTTATCAGCATTCTTCCAAGTTACGGTGTACTGGCGGGCAATCGGCTTAAAAACTGCAATGTAGGTTACGTCCGCAGTAACTGCTTGTTCCTTCGGATTAACCAGTGCAGTATCTTCAGTGCCTACCAGCTTCCAACCTGCAAACTCGTAAGTATACTGCGCGTCAGAAGCCTTGCTTGCCTGATCCTTCGGATCCTTAGTCGGATAACCATTGTAGTTTACCGCCTGAGTATCGAGAGGATCTACAGCGTCATCCGAGTTCTTCCAAGTTACCGTGTACTGGCGCGTTACCGGCTCGAATACCGCAATGTAGGTTACGTCCGCAGTCACTGCGCGTTCCTTCGGATTAACCAGTGCAGTATCTGCAGTGCCTGCTAGTTTCCAACCCTTGAACCTGTAATCATACTGAGTGTCAGAAGCCTTGCTTGCCTGATCCTTCGGATCCTTAGTCGGATAACCATTGTAGTTTACCGCCTGAGTATCGAGAGAATCCTCTGCGTCCTCAGAAATCTTCCAAGTTACGGTATACGGATTCGGAATCCACTTTGCATACAAATACAAATCGGACATCAGAACAGTAGTCGTATCCGAAAATTCGTTGGTGCATGCTGCTTCGGTATACCAACCACCAAAGGAGTAACCCTCCGGAGCCTCAAACGTATTACTGCCACGAATAGTATAGGTGTTGCCACTCGTCTCGTTATCTACGATAGGATCCTCGTTCTTTCCAGAAATTCCATTAGTGGTATAGTTGGGATAATAAGTGACATTAACCGGAATGCCCTTGAGATAGCCATCAACATGGATATCCTCTACTCTCCCCCAGCCATAGCCCCAACTCTGGTCCTTAATGGTATACCATACAATGGTAACACGATTCGGATTGAACGTGAAATTCGTGGTATCAAGCAGAGACTTTCTGGTGGTCTCATCAGTATTGGTGTACTTAGCATAGGTGCCATCATCATTCCAGTTGCCCGGAGTGAAGAAACCGAGATCTTTCGGTTTTTCCAGATATGCTTCGTCAACGCCATGCTCTATGTCAGTGATCGATTTATCACTTGTCTGTGCCAATGCCGCCATACCTTCTGCGGTCACAAAACCTTTGTAACCAGTACCCGCATTCAGACCCTTTACGCCACCGTCACTGCCCGTGATACCGGCAACCCTGTCATCGCTGCTCGGCAGATAGTTTTTCTGACCCTGGTCAGCGTTGTTCTTCGGCGTACCACACTTCGGCAGAAGTACGAAGTACTTGGCTGCCTTCGTCTGATACCTTGCGCGGTCGCTTTGAATCTCCTGCACGCTAATTGTATTCGCCGGAGAATTGCTTACTGCATCATTATTCTGAGAATCATTTTCATTGGAATTGCTATTATTGCCAGTCTCCTCGATGTCCGTACCGCCGGACGGTGCCTGTGCAGGATCCGGATTCTCAATCTGTCCTGCCTGTGCAGTATCCTGAGGCTCAGTCTGTCCTTGGGTCTCGGCATCGGGAGTTTTTTGAATGGCGTCTTCTGCGGAAGTACTGTCAACAACCGACATCTGGTCTTCCGGTGCCGGAAGGGTGGTGATGCCTTCATCACCGGCCAGCGCCCAGGTCGGGCACATGGTCAGCGCCATGATAGTCGCAAGTGCTCCTGCGAGCAGACGTTTACGCATATTCTTTTTTAACATAGGAATACCTCCTTGGTCAGCGTGCATGCTGATCGAGAGGGATTGCAAATGTATTTCTGGCAACCGGCTGCCATGCGGAATACCTTCCGTTTAGGCCCTTGGCTTTGCGAGACCGACTTTCACCGGTGGTGCCCTTGTCTGTACAACTTACTCCTTACCGAGTAGCACAGATGGTTGGTTCTTTTTGAAATGGCTGTTGGCAACGCAGAATGGTTGTTCAGTCTCCAAATAAAATACCCCCTTTACAGCGCGCATAGCTCTGCAAGGGGGTAACAAAGTACCTTTGGCAACCGGCTGCCATGCGGAGAGGAAAAATCTCCGTTTAGGCCCATCTGGCTTTGCGACACCGGTTTTCACCGGCTGTGCCTTTGTCTGTACCTGTATCCCTTTACGGAAGTCATGCACAGAATTTTACGATCTTTTCTGTCGGCAGACACGCCGGACTGCATACCCAGTCCTTTGCCTGCGCAGGACAGAAATCCTCCGGATTTTTTCTTCAGTATACCATAAATGCCCGCGAACAACAAGCAAATACTGTAAAAACCGAAGAGGGATTCCAATCCGGAATCGTTTTTTATGCAATAAATCGCCGCTGATCGAACATAAACATATTCAATCAGGACCATTTGCATACAAAGTAAAATAGAAACGTGTTAAGCCGCAGCTACTGCAAGCGCATCGCTGGTGCTAGTGTAGGTCAGCGGAGATACACAGTCATGCAGGGTTTTTGCGTTCTTCACGCTGCGGGTAACCGCGTAGGTCAGGTCAATCTGATACCACTTGCCATTCAGGTTTACCTTGTTCCAAGCGTGGTAGCTGGAGCCGGCGTAACCCTTGGTCAGTGCACACGGGATGCCCTGACTGCGGCACATTGCTGCAAACAGCGAGGAAAAATCGTAGCAGATACCGGTGGTGCCCTTCAGGGTAGCGGCGGTATCCGGGATGTACTTGGTGATCTTGCCGCTGGTGATCTCATTCGCCAGCTTGTTATCATAAGTATAACGGCTTGCCATATAGTTGTAGATGGCGATAACCTTAGCCTCGTCGGTCTTGGCGTTCCTGCAGAGCTCAGCAGCCTTAGCGGATACCGTATCACCCTTGGAGAACTGAACCTCGGAAGTGGAGACCAGATACGGAGCGTAGCTGTCCTTAACGGTTACGTTCATGGACTTGGACTCGACCTGCTGATAGGACGTACCGGAAACATTGCGGTACAGCGTTACGGTGTACTTGCCGTTGCCCTTATCGAGAGAGAAGGAAGCATCCTTGCCGCTCGGGCAATCATAGAATACGGTCTTGCCGCCGTTGTACTGAATACCAACCTTGAGCCTTGCACTCGAGGAGTAATTTACGGTAACATAACCGTGGGTGGAATTGCTCATATCCACAACATCATTTGCTGCTGCTGCGGTAACGCCCATCGAGAGGGCAGCTGCTGCAAAAACTGCGCATGCAATACGAAAAAGCCGCTTCATATCCGGCGATCTCCTTTCGGTAACTGGCTGCCAGCCCTCTCGATGAGGGGTAAGGCCCTATAGCTTTGCGTCGCCACCTTTCGGTGGGTTTGCCATTATCGTTTGAGATGCGGTCAAAGCGACTGCATCATCTTCTTTTATCCGCACTATAGCGCATCTGTCGTGTTTTGTCAACAGGGTTTTACAAAAAAAGAAGAAATTATGACATACTGCCGCAGATTTGCCGAAACTATGACATTTTCCCCATTTTTCCTGCTCTTATCGCAGCGATTTGTCCGGAAATGCAGCTCGCTCCAAAGCGTGAGATGGCGGCAAAAAATCGGTAAACAGACGGCGGCAGAGGTATTCCCCTGCCGCCGCTTTCTATCGGTTGATTTGCTTATTTGCTGCCGTACAGTCTGTACAGGAACGTAATAATCTGTGCACGAGTGCAGTTGTTATGCGGGCCGAACAGACCGTTTCCGATGCCGCCGGTGATGCCCTTGTCAGGGGTTGCCGTGATGGTCACAGTGCCGCCCTTGGATGCGGATTTGGGAGATACGGTGACAGTGCCGTGCTTTACATCATCTACAGATACCGAATAGCTGGGTGCTGAGAAGCCGCCGCCTCCTCCTCCACCACCGCCGCCGGAGGAACCGCCGCCGGAGGAACCGCCGCCGGAGGTGGAGTCTGTGATGCGAATGATAATCTTCTTTTCCACGATCACATTGGTGTCTGCGTTGACCGCAGCACAGATCAGGGTCATCGTGCCATCCTGATCACCGAAGCTGAGTGTATTTCCGCTGATAACGGCGTGGGTATCATTCTTTTCCAGCGTCCAACGTACAGAAGCCGGATAGGCCGCTAGCTCTTCCGGAGTAAAGGCCTTGCCGAACTGATCGAGCGTCGTTACCTTAACTGCAGACAGATCCAGCGTAGTGTTTTTCCGAACGGACGACGGAATTCCGTCTGCGGTGATTGCAGTCAGCCGTCTCGGGGCATTGACCGTCAGCGTAATGTGGTTACTCTCGATGTCTCCGGAACGGGCATAGATCTCGGTAGAATCCTCTTTCAGTGCCTTGAGCGTTCCGTTTTCCAGCGAAACCACATCCGGCTTGGAGGTAACCCATTCAAAGCTGCCGCCGGTCATTTCTCTGCCATACTGATCGTAGCCGGCAGCGGTAAACTGATCTGCAAGAACCGCATTTTCATCCAGCCGCAGGACAAAACCGTCCTTCATGTCGGCGCGGATTGTCTTGAGGGTCGGCTGCTGCTCGACTCTAACAACGACATTCTTTGCAGTCTTGCCGGCAGAGGCAGAGGAGGCTTCCAAAATCACATCCGCATAGGAGGCATCCGGAACACTGCCAACCGCAACGAGCAGTTTTCCGTTTTCAATCGTGGCATTGGTCTGATTGGTGTCTGCCAGCGTCCACTCGATGTCCGACGGAACCGCACAGGGATTGCCGTGCTGATCACGGGCCAGCAGCGGTATGCGGGACAGATCATACTCTGCGCCCTCTACTGCGGCAGGAGCGCCGTCATTATAATACAGCTCATTCAGATACGGCTTTGCCGTCACCTGTACGGGCAGCGGCTGTGCCGTCCGATAGACCGTTTCGCCCTGCTCGTCCTGTCCGACCGGATAATACAGGGTAACCGTATCCGTGCCGACTACAAGACCGGTGATTACGCTGCCGCTGATTTCGGCATAGCCCTTGTCCGTGGCAAGCCGCCACTCGAACAGGCCATCGTCAAGCGTCATGTCCTCACCGTACTGATCCTTGGCCTCCACATTGAGCGTGCTTAGGTCAAAGGTGTTCGCCGTATCATCATTATAGATGAGATTGGGAATCGTGCCGTTCACGGTCAGCGTATCGAGCTGCCGCTCGGGCAGAACCTGCAGCGGTACACGGTTGGATTCCGTGCCGTTCACTACGGCATAGATCTGATAGGTTCCCGGTGCGGTGAACGCAATGTCGCCCGTGGTTTCGTCAACCGTAATGTCATCGTTTGCTTCTGCATACCACTTGACTCTGTCGGTTACGTTGAAGTCGTTGCCGTCCTCGTCCTCAGCGGTCACGGTCAGACTCGAAACATCGGCGGTGTTGCTGCCGTCGTTGAAGTAGAACGGCTCAAAGCTGCCCTCTACCGTAACCGAGGAAAGCACAACGGGCAGGATGGTCAGTTCAATCCGCTCGCTGTTGAAATTATCCGTTGTTTCGATCGTATCCTTCGGCTGATAGCGCAGGAACATCTGTGCCCCGTCATTCGGCTTGAGCGCCTTGAGGACAGGGTAGCCGTTGCGGTTTGTCGTGACCTCGGCGTACTCCGAAGCGTCGTTCAGCCCCTCGTCCACAACCGTACATTCGCCGCTCAGACGGGGATTGAAGCCATACCAGTCCACGTCGTGTTCGTTCTTCGCCTCAACCTTGATGCTGTCCAGACGCAGGCTTTGCTCCTCGTACAGAGAAACCTGTTCGGTATCAGGCACCAGACGATCGAGTGCATAGATTGGGTACACCTTCTGCGGGGTGATGACGGTGTTCTTGGAGGTGTAGTGGAACGAACCGAAGTACGGCGCAACCGGCTGACCGGAGCGCAGCTGATCGGCGGCCGTCTTGAATGCGCCCTGATACAGGGTATTCATATCCAGATTGTCGGGGTCGTAGCCAGTGACAGTCCGGTTCTGGATGCGGGCATCCAGATCCTCGATCGCACTTCTGCCGTTCCGGCCGAAGGTATACTGCTTAAACTCCTGTCCTTTCCATCTATCTGCACTGGTGCCATTCACTTTGGTTACATGATAACCGGTAGCTGAGAGAATCATGGTCTTATATTTGATGTACACCGCGCCGGTATAGGGGATGGTCGTTTGCAGGTCGGTCACATCGACATTGATGTCAATGCCCGTATGTGCCGGCAGTGGTACGGAGATGGTATCCGTAATGGACTGCGCGTAGGACTCTTCCTTGCTGCTCTCGTAGGTCTTTTCCATGCCGTAGGAATAGGAAAAACTCTGCTCTACCTTGGCAGTGGGCGAAAGCGCGGTCAGAACGGGCACGCTGAATTCAACGCCTACCGTGGTCTCCTCGGTCCAGTTCTGCGAATAGGTATTGGAGACCGTGGTCGAGGTCGTGGTGCTCTTTTCATAGGTATAGCTTTTTTCGACCGTATTTTCAAAGTCATTGCGGTTTTCCGCCGTCACCTTGTAGCTGTCCGAGCTGCCGCCCAGATTAAACTGGTAGCCCTTCTGCTCGAGCAACTTCGTTGTGTCATCCGCCTCGATGGAAGGCGTTTTAAACCGATTCGCAATGCCCTGAATTTCAAAGTCATAGAAAAGCTGAATATAGTAACCGTAACCGTCGCTTTCATAAGAGTGAGAGGTATCGCGGTTTTGCACTGCTTTTGTAGCAACATAGTAAACAGGAGTCTCTTCTTCCGGAAGGCTGTTCAAAACACCCGAGCCGTTCAGAACCGCGCTCTGGTCAACAACGCTGCTGACAGCATCCCGCAGACCCTTGGCTGTATACTGTACCTTTGCATAATCTGCCGCAGTAAAATCCGTATAAGACTCGTTATAGGAGTCCCACTCGTTAGCATTATAGTATGTTTTGGGCAGGACATTGTTCGCAATAGCCGCCCACTGCTCCGCAAATTTGGGATTCTGGATCATCTCCTGCAAAATCTGCTCCTGTGTGCTCGGCAGATTGTAGGTGTCCGAGGCATCAAAGATCTCCCAGTCGTTTTCTGCCGTCACGGCTGCCCCGGCTGTTGGGGGCAGCACCCCTATACACATCACCAACGCCAGCAGTCCGCACAAACCTCGCCGTCGTATTATCTGCTTTTTACTCATACCATTTTCCTCCTTTTCTGTGGTGTTCCTGCTCCGCCATGGAAAACAGCTCGTTATGGCTCATCTCCACATCGCCAAAGCGGACAAAAATGCCGTTTGTCACCGCGCTGTTCCACACCTGCGGGTCAGAAAGTGACCGGAATCGGAATTTATCCAGATAGGGCTTCATATCCAGCAGCAGGCGGCTGCCGGAGATAAAATCGACCTGCAGAACGTGGTCGGTCAGCGGCTTGACTGACTGAATGTATTTCCGGTCCAAATGCGTACCTCCTCTCGCTTACACAAAATAAAAGGTCCACCGTACCTATAGGATACGGTGAACCTTTCAAAAAAACCATTCACAAGTTGTTAGTTTTTATCCGCAAGCAGGTCGAGCAGCAGCTTGCGCTTTGCGCGCGGCTCTCCTGCTATCTGCAGCTTGGTGTAGATTTGATTCACATACTGCCGGATACTGCCCTCGGACAGATACAGCTTTTCCGCGATCTCGCGGTTATTCAGCCGCTGTGCCATCAGCCGGACAATCTCATATTCCCGCTCGGTCAGCGCATGACACAGATCGTCGATCAGAAGTCCGCCGCTGGCTCCGTCGGTCGGACAGTCGTACTCCCGCAGAAAGGCAAAGCCTGCACGCACAAAGGCATCCTGCACACTTTTCCAGAAAATCGCAAGATTGCCCGAGTACACACTGATGCGCACAATGTACGGCGCTTCGGCTCCGGCACGTTCCGCGAGATACCACTCCACCGCCGTCGTTTTGCCGTAACCCATAGGTGCAACCACGGTCGTCATGGCACAGCGCGAGATTGGCCGCAGGCTCGCCTGCAGTCGCTCGGATATGTAGATCGTGTTCAGATTCTATTTCGATTTTGGCATGGCGCACCTCCGAATACTGTAATGTGCTCTCCTGTCCGTTATACTGTCTAAATTATACGGGATTTCAGAGCGGGTGTAAACCGTGTATGCTGTTAAGGCAGCGTGCATAAATAAGGGAGCCGCCTTCCGGTAGCTCCCCTGCAGCTGATGTTTTTATACCTTAAATATATGGTCGCCAGTAGAGCATGCTGAACAGCCGTGCGTATATATGCCCTCAATTTGAGCGTCAAGCCGCTTTTCCAACCGGCAGTGTTACCAGAATAGTCGTTCCCGTATCTGTGCTCTGTTCAACGCGCACTGTGCCGCCATGCAGGCGGACAATCTCCTGCACAAGCGCCAGTCCCAGTCCCACGCCGCCCATTGCGCGGCTGCGCGACTTATCCACGCGGAAAAACGGCTGAAAGATGCTGTCCCGGTATTCCTCGGCAATGCCCGGACCGGTATCGCGCACGCGGATTGCCGCCTGACCGCCTTCCCGCTCGACAGACACTTCCACCGAACCGCCCGTGCGGTTGTACTTGATCGCGTTCTCTGTCAAATTGAACAGCAGCCGGTACAGCAGCACATCACTGCCGATAAACTGCACGTTTTCGCCTGCTTGCGTCAGTGTAATACCGTTTTTCTGTGCCAGCGGTGTCAAATCGACCAACACCTCCTCAACCATCGGTGCAAGGTCGATACGGTCGGTGCGCGGCACCGACCGCAGGTCGCTCATCTCAAGCAGGGTACGCACAAGCGCACTCAGGCGCTCAACCTGCTCCTGCTGAAAATGCAGCAATTTCGCAGTTTCCTCGCTCATCTGCCGATGTTCCGCCGCAAAGAGCTCCAGCCTTGTCTGCATCAGCGCCAGCGGTGTCCGCAGCTCATGGGCGGCGTTGCCCGTAAACTGCCGCTGTGCATCGAACGACTGCGCCAGCCGGTCCAGCATACCGTTCACCGACTCGCTCAGCTGCCGGAACTCGGCAGTCGTATCCTCCGGCAGACGGGTGTCCGTCAGGCTTTCTTCGTTGATCTGTTCGGTCTGCTGTGCAAAATCCTTCAGCGGCTTCAAAGCCTTTCCGCTGAAAAAATACGCGATAATGGCGCTCAGCAGTGTCACCAGTGCGGTGATGCACCAGCCCATGCGCTCAAAACGCACCTTTTCTTCATTGACCTGCTGCGAAAAGTCGCTGAAGAACGCCTGCATATTCTCTTTGGGTATCTGAATGGTCATTTCCTGCTGGTTTTCCGTCTTGTATTCCACTACAAAGCCGTTCAGCGCATCCATGCTGTCCGAGCCTGAGTAAAACAGCAGCAAATTCAGGCTCACACACGCCGCCGCGATGAGCAGCGCGGTCAATATCGTAATGCGCCACTGGACAGAAATTCGTTTGCTCATTCGCCCGCTCCTATCTCGTAGCCCTGTCCGATCTTGTTGCGGATCGGGTCGTATCCCAGTGCTGCACGCAGTTTTTTCCGCAGCATGGAGATATGCACACGGATGGAGTTGCTGAAGCTGTCCACGCTGCTGTCCCACACATGCTCGATCAGCTCCTCCTGGCTGACGGGTCTGCCGCGGTTGAGCAGCAGATATTCCAGAATGCCGCTCTCCTTGCGCGTGAGCGAAAGCGTCTGTCCGTCTGCCGTGGCCGTGCGGCTGCGGGTATCAAACGTCAGACCGCCGCACCGCAGGCACACGTCCTGCTGGACAAATCGGCGGCGCGTCAGGCTGCGCACACGCGCTTCCAGTTCCTCTAAATGGAACGGTTTGGACAGATAATCGTTCGCACCGGCATCCAGTCCGTCAACCTTGTCGGATATTTCACTGCGTGCCGACAGGATGAGCACGCCGGTCTCCTGATCGTGCTCCCGCAGAGTACGCAGCACCGTCATACCGTCCACCTTAGGCAGATTCAGGTCGAGCAGCACCAGATCGTATTTTTCTACCGCCAACAGCTCCAGCGCCGCTTCTCCGTCAAAGCAGATATCCGCCTCATAGCCGGACAGACGCAGTTTTTTTGCAATGTCCTCACACAGATCGCGCTCATCCTCTATCACCAAAAGACGCATGGTCCTTCCTCCTTGCCGTTTCGTTACCTTTATTATAGCAGATACGGATAAAGTTTGTGTTAATGAAACTGTCAAAAAACTTCATTTTTCCGAGCAGCCTTTGAACTTGCTTCGCAAATTCTATTTTATACGCGCTTCCGCGCGAAACACTGTATGCTCGAAAAATTGACTTTATCGACAGACTGTATGGCACTCTCACAAAAAATTTTCCGCATTTCCAGCCTGTTAACAAAGATTTTATGTCGTCCGCTGTATACTGTTCACAACAACTGTGAGAGGAGCACGACTATGCCGCGTTACAAAACCGCCGCTCAGCTGGTGCTGCTGCTGAGCGCTATTGCGATGATTCTTCTGGGCATCCGCCTCGGCGAAGCCGAAACCGTATTATCAAAGGCGATCCGCCTGTGTATGGAGTGTGTTGGCATTGGATAAGAAAAAAATCCCCTTTTTAGCCCGCTTTCGCGGTTGGATACAGGCGGCAGCCACCCTGCTGACCAATATCCACCTGCCGAATTTTGTACAGGGCAAACTATATCAGGGAAGCGGCAAGACCGTCTGCGTGCCCGGACTCAACTGCTATTCCTGCCCCGGTGCGGCCGGCGCGTGTCCGATTGGCGCGTTTCAAGCGGTGATCGGCTCATCAAAGTTTAAATTTTCCTATTATATCACCGGAATCCTGATTTTATTCGGTGTCCTGCTCGGACGGTTTATCTGCGGCTTTCTGTGCCCATTCGGCTGGTTTCAGGAGCTGCTGCACAAAATCCCCTCGCCTAAGCTGTCCACCAAAAGGCTGAAGCCGCTCCGCTATGTAAAATATGCGGTGCTGCTGATCATGGTGGTGCTGCTGCCCGCACTTGTCACAAATGAACTCGGCATGGGCGATCCGTTCTTCTGCAAGTACCTGTGTCCGCAGGGCGTACTCGAGGGCGCATTGCCGCTGGCGGCGGTCAATTCCGGTATTCGTTCCGCGCTCGGCGCGCTGTTTACATGGAAAGCAGCCGTTCTGCTGACCGTTATCGTGTGCAGCGTGCTGTTTTACCGTCCATTCTGCAAGTGGCTGTGCCCGCTCGGCGCCTTTTATGCCCTGCTGAACCGCGTTTCACTGTTTCAGATGCAGGTGGATACGCATAAGTGCGTATCCTGCGGCGCATGTGCCAAAGCCTGCAAAATGGATGTGGATATCACGAAAAACCCCAATCATGCCGAGTGCATCCGCTGCGGCATGTGCATGAAAGCCTGCCCAACCGATGCTATCTGCTACCGCTACGGTCTGGGCGATAAAACCCAAACGCATAACAAAGGAGAGACCATCTAATGAAACGAAATCGACTGATTGCATTTGCCCTGTCCGTAAGCCTGCTGCTCGGCGCATCCGCCTGCGGCAAACCGGCAAAAACCGTCTCCGAGCTGATAGCGGAGGAAAACGCCATCCTCGACCAGCACCAGGAGCTGTGGACAACGGCTCTGAATTCGCTCGACAAGGACAATCTGTCGCAGAGCACCCAGAGCACCAACTACGCCGATGTACTCGATCTTGCGATTAAAAACGTCAAGGAACAGCTCTCGGACGAGGACTACAAGACGCTGACCGACGATGCCGCCAAGGTCCGCAAGCTGGAGGACCAGCTGCAGGAACTTCCGCCCGAGGAAGGCACCACCGCATCCGACGACAGCACGTTCCCCGCTTTCGAGGGCAAAGATCTGGACGGCAACGCCGTGGACAGCAGCTTGTTCGCTAACAACGCGTTTACGGTCGTGAATCTCTGGTTCAGCGGCTGCAAGCCGTGCGTGGCCGAACTTGGTGATCTGGACAAGCTGAATCAGACCGTCAAGGCTCAGGGCGGCGAGGTTATTGGCATTAATACAGAAACACTCGATGACAATGCGGATGCCATTGCTACCGCAAAACAGATTCTGCAGACCAAGGGGGCATCCTACCGCAACATCACCTTTGCATCCGGCAGCGAGGCCGGTCAGTTTGCACTGAACACCATGGCATTCCCGACCACCTATGTTATCGACCGGAACGGAAAAATCGTCGGTAAACCAGTACTCGGCGGCATCACGAACGAAAGCAGCATGAAGCAGCTGCAGGAGAATATTGATACCGCGATTGCAAACGACGGAAAATAACACCCACGGGTAACTGCCGCTGCCATCCGCATCATAAATACACAGCGCAGATTGTGCCGAGAAAGGCAACGGAGATTAGCAGGGCCAGGTAAACGTAAACGAAGCCGCAGACGAAAGTCTGCGGCTTCTGTCTGTCAAAAAATCAGATTGGCGTTTTGCGTTTCGTGCGGTAGCACGCATCAAATAGAATTTGCGAAGCAAATTCATAAATTCCGGGAGCATGTATCTCGGAATTTATACAAGGGAAGAAAAAATGTGCCCGTCAGGGCGCGGTTTTTCTTCGATTTCGCTCGAAAGCGTGGTTTCGAGCGAGAGGCTGCTCGGAAAACGTTAGTTTTTCGACAGCCTCCGAAGCCGCAGACTTTCGTCTGCGGCTTTTGCGTGCCTGCGGAAATATCCACGAAGATATGCACAAACCTGTGGATAAATTTGAGGACGGAACTTTTCCTTGTTTCTCCTATATGGTATACTAAAATTATACAAGCGAAAATCGCAGGAAAAAGAGAAACACGAGGGAGAAACATGGGACTGTTTTCAAAACCGGAGGTTGTGATTGCGAAAGAATCCAGCAACGCAAAGGAGTATCTGCGGCAGCTGGAAGAGCTGGCGGAAAAGGCAACCGGAGAAAACGCGAAAAAAATCGCAAAAGAGATTGCCGTGGTGAAAGCCGGCATTATCGGTGAGGATAATATTCTGTTTGAGCTGAAAAACAGCGGTATGGATATGGTTGTGCTGCACGATTTGTATATTGAAAGCGTGTCCGGTGCCTCGGCACAGATTGACTTTCTGGTACTGACTCCAAAGATTAACTTTGTGTTGGAGTGCAAAAATCTGTTCGGCAATATCGAGATCAACAGCAAGGGCGATTTTATCCGCACAATTCGCTGCGGCGGTCGGTACTATAAAGAGGGAATTTATTCGCCGATTACGCAGAATCAGCGGCATTTGCAGGTGCTCAAGGAGCGAAGGAGCGAAAATGACGGCAAAATCCTTGCCGCATGGAAGAATTACTTGTTTAAGGACTTTTTTAGGGGCTTAGTCGTGCTTGCCAACCCGAAAACTGTTGTCAACGACCGATATGCGAAGAAAGAGGTCAAGGAACAGGTCATTCGGGCAGACCAGTTGATTGAAACGATACAACGAATGAATAAGGCGTCCAAGGAATCGGCTTCTTCTTTGAAAGATTTGAAGGGAATGGGTGAGCGGTATCTGCAGATGCACATTGAAAGCCCAATCACCTATATCGAAAAATTCAAGCAGGAGGAGCTGGAGGACCAGCCTGCCGCCGAGCGGCCTGCACTTATCGAGCCGGCTAAGCCGGAATTGCCTGAGAAAAACCGCTGTCCGAAGTGCGGCAAGCCGCTTGTCATGCGGGAGGCCAGACGCGGTGCGCATGTCGGCGAAAAATTCTGGGGCTGCACAGGATTTCCTCAATGTCATTTTATAAAGAAAATCGTGAAAACCGAAAACAAATAAACAGAAAAGCGGCATGACTTGCATCAAAGTCATGCCGCTTTATGGTTACTTAAAACACCAACGCCTCGCTCTGCTCGACCTCAATCCCGCAGTCCGCGATAACCGTCTGATACTGCGCGTAAACTTCGGCTTCCATGCGCCACGCGATGCCGCATCCGGCGGACAATCTGCGCGGCACCGGCACCAGCCGGCCGGCAATACCGTTCTGCTTGCAGAATGCTTCCATCTCCATGGCGGCATCGGTGGTGTGGAAGGTGAGCACCTGATACGGCTTTTTCTCTCGCATTACGCCTGAAAAACGATCTCGAAGCACCCGTCCGGACGCACGGTCGTCTGACCGGACTTATTCTCATACTCGAGCATTTTCTCAATATTCTTGCGGGTATGCGCCTCGTCACCGAGCACACGGATCAGCTTCCCCGGGTGATCCTGCATCGCGTCCATTGCCAGCAGAACCGGCTCCGGACAGGACAGACCGCGAACATCTACTTCAACATATTCAGCCATTGCACATTCTCCTTTTCCGACTTACTTTGCCGTCTTTTTGCGGCGCAGATTGGTGCCCGCAATGACAAACAGCACGATAATGCAGACGATCACGGCGATTTTGCCGGCTGCCGCCGGACCGCCTGCGACTGCAGGCTCGGTTTCGGTTGCTGCCTTGGCAGCCGCGCCGACCAGACCGAAGTTATGCGCGAATGCCGCGCCGAGCAGCATGCCGAGGAAGGTGACCGCGCTGTCAGACGAGCCCTGACCTGCCAGAATGAGCTGACGCAGCGGGCAGCCGCCAGCCAGCACAGCCGCAAAGCCTACAACATACATACCAAGAATGTTCCACAGGTGCTGGGAATGCGCGATCGGCTGACCGGAAAAACCGAGGTGGAAGCTGCCGGTTGCCGCATTGTAGACTGCCATCACTGCAAACAGAGCCGCGATAATGCTGATCAGGTCGAAATTCTTCATCAGAATGATGTCGCGGATGCTGCCCGCAAAGCACATACGGCTCTTCTGCGCGAGCGCACCGATGATGAGCGCAACGACCAGAGAAAGAATGATCGGCGCATGCTTGCTGCCCGGGCCCTCGGTGCTGACCGCGTAAGCGCCGGTCGCTACGCCGATTACGAGCAGCGCCGCCAGCACAACCGACAGAACGGCGCCGCCGACCGGCTTGGCCTCATACGCACGGCCGAGCGAGAAACCCTTCTTGAGGAAGAACGAGCCGGTCGCCACACCGCCTGCAAAGCCGATAAGCGCGACCCACGCATTCAAGTCACCGGCGGCCATGCGCAGCACCATGCGGAGCGGACAACCGAGGAACACGAGTGCGCCGATCATCATCGCAGCGCCCAGAATAAAACGCACCATCGGCGAGGAACCGGCGGTGGACTTATACTCCTTGGTCAGCAGCGCCAGCAGGAACGAGCCGCAGACAAAGCCGACGACCTCCGGGCGGAAATACTGCACCGGAGCCGCTGTATGCAGCTTGAGCGCACCCGCTGTATCGCGGATGAAGCAGGCAACGCAGATCGCCATGTTGGCAGGGTTGCCGTAAATTGCCAGAAGCATGACCAACAGTCCGATCACCGCACCGGACACTGCCAGCTTCCATGTCTTGTCAAACAGTTTCATGATTTTCTCCTTTTTTGTGAAATGAGGGAATTTTATGCTGTATTCAGTATATCATGCGGTGTTTTCAATGTGAAATTGATTCTATTGATAATTTGATTGAATCTATTGATATAATCTATAAATACAGCTATAATGGAGAAAACGAAAGGAATGCCGCCCATGGATATTCGTCAGCTGGAAGCCTATGTCTATACCGTGAAGTACCGCAGTTTTTCACTTGCTGCACAGAAGCTGTATCTGTCGCAGCCGACCGTCAGCGCGCACATCTGCAATCTGGAAAAGGAGCTGCACACGCAGCTGCTCAAGCGCACGACGAAAACACTTTCGGTGACACCGGCCGGCCAAACGCTGTATAATTATGCCGCAGAAATCCTCGATTTGCGGCACAAAGCCATTCTGGAGCTGTCCAACGAGCAGGAAACCATGCTGCATATCGGCGTATCGTCCGTGCCGTCGCTGTATCTGCTGCCCGAGCTGCTGGCAGCGTACCACGAGAAGGCCCCGGAGATCCGGTTCCGCACCAGCTGCTCGGACAGTCTGGATGTGATAAACAAGGTCGCAGACAGCACCTGCGATATCGGTCTGGTCGGCACAAAGACCGCAGAAGCCAACTGCGAATTTCTGCCGGTCACCTCGGACGAGCTGGTAATCGCCGCACCGAACACACCGCATTTCCGTGCCTATCAAAGCCAGCCGGACCCGCTGACAGCGCTCCTGCGCGAACCGTTCCTGCTGCGCGAGGACAACTCGGGCACCAAGCAGGAAACACTGTATTTCCTTCAAAATCACGGTCTGTCGCTTGATGAACTGAATGTCATCGCCGTCATGGATGACGCGGCAGCGCTCAAGCAGTGCATCGCACTTGGCATGGGCATTTCCATTCTGTCGCGCGCAACTGTGCAGACCGATGCACAGCAGGGACGCCTGCTGCTGTTCCCCCTCGGACGGTCAGCGTTCCTGCGCCGGCTGTACATTGTGTATCCGTCCATACGGCGTATGTCCGAGCAGGCTATTCACTTTCTGGATTTTATGAAAAGGTATTATCGGATTGGATGACAGCCGTGCTGTCCGGTTTGATATAGCCAATCGGGCAGGAGGCTCTCCTGCATAGAAAGCCGACCTCGCGCACCACTGTGCGAACCGACCGGCACACGGCGGTCCTATCCGCAAGATCAAAACGGACAAAGCGGATTCCTTAAGGCAACACCGGATTATATGGAGGCGGGAAAGGCATCCATTCTGTGTTCCTGTGAACCGGCTGCAGCAATGGTATTTGGCTTTTTCTTGTTTAGAGAAATTCCTGCGGTGCTCGTACTTTCTAATAAAAAGCCAGAAATTGTGGAGGAAAATGATCATGTCAAAAGATGAGTATTTGATTACCGATGCGCCGCTGAAAGCGCTGACGGTTTTTGCAATGCCAATGATTCTCGGCAGCTTTTTTCAGCAGATATATAATATGGCCGACTCCATCATCGTCGGTCAGTTTGTCGGCTCCTCCGCTCTTGCGGCGGTCGGCGCCTGCGCTGCCCTGACCAATGTTTTCATTTGTGTGGCGCTGGGTGCCGGTGTCGGTGCAGGCGTGCTCGTAAGCCGTTATTTCGGCGCCAGAGAGTATGGCAAAATGAAAACCATTGTATCTACCTCCCTGATCAGCTTTTTACTTCTGAGTATCATCCTTGGCGTCTTTGGCTTTTGTTTTTCCCATGCGATGATGAGCGGATTACAGACCCCTGCTGATATTCTGAAGGAGGCAGTACTGTATCTGCGAGTCTATTTCGTAGGTTTTCCGTTTTTGTTCATGTACAATATTCTTTCTACCATGTTCACTTCCATCGGTGAATCAAAAATTCCGCTGGGACTGCTGATCTTTTCATCAATCTTGAATATTGTGCTGGATCTTTGGATGGTAGCCGGTCTGGGACTTGGCGTGTTCGGTGCGGCGCTTGCAACGCTGATCGCGCAGGGCATTTCGGCTGTGTTTTCACTTTTGATTTTCTTTTATCGGATGCGGCGGTATACGAGCAGCTTTGTCTGGTTTAACGGGCAGGAGCTGCGTTCGATGCTTCAGATTGCTGTTCCATCGGTTCTTCAGCAGTCTACCGTATCCATCGGTATGATGATCGTACAGGCGGTGGTAAATCCCTTCGGCACACAGGCACTCGCGGGATACGCGGCAACGATGCGGGTGGAGAACGTCTTTTCTCTGATTTTTGTGTCCATCGGCAATGCGGTTTCGCCGTATGTTTCCCAGAACCTTGGCGCAAACAAAACCCAGCGCATCAAAAAAGGCTACCGCGCAGCATTGGTGCTGGATGTATGTTTTGCTATTCTTGCCTTCCTTGTCATTGAAACGCTGCACACACAGATTTCCTCGCTGTTCCTTGGAAAAGACGGAACCGCCCTGGCTTATCAGGTGTCCGGGGATTATATGAGATGGATTGGTTTCTTCTTTGTCTTTATGGGCATCAAAATGGCGACCGATGGCGTTCTTCGCGGACTCGGAATCATGCGGCCGTTCCTCATTGCCAATATGGTAAACCTTGCGATTCGCTTGTCCGTGGCGTTGATCTGTGCACCGCGTTTTGGTATTGCATTTGTCTGGCTTGCCGTGCCGGCAGGCTGGCTTGCCAACTTCCTGGTTTCCTATGCAGCTCTCAGGAAATCCTGGCCGACTGAAAAAGTGGTGTTATCTCGGTAAATTCCAGTTTACCGAAAAGATGAAATCCTTCGGAACAGCATCTGAAATATTAACAGCGAAGTAAAAAAACATCCCGAATCCTGTGTACAGTCCGGGATGGAACTGCACCCCCTCTGTCAGACCGTATATCATACTGTCTGACAGAGGGGGTGCTTTATTATGTTAAGAGGAAAACCGAAACTTACCCTCCAATCTTCACCCTCAACTCTTTACGCTTTGCACGGTCAGTCGATAATCTTAATGCTCTCAATAACCGGCTGATTTTCCGTCTTAACCGTACCGTTATCGTCCTCGACCGGCGTATTATCGCAGATTTCATCCACAACATCCATGCCCTTGGTCACATAGCCGAAGCAGGCGTACTGACCGTCGAGATAGGTGCTGTCCTGCTGAACGATGAAGAACTGCGAGGATGCGCTGTCCGGATTGCTTGAGCGTGCCATCGAAACCGCACCGCGCGTGTGCGACAGCTTGTTCTCCACACCGTTATCCGAAAACTCGCCCTTGATGGTGTTCTCCGAGCCGCCGGTGCCGTTGCCCAGCGGGTCGCCGCCCTGCATCATAAAGCCGGTAATAATGCGGTGAAAGGTCAGTCCGTCATAAAAGCCGTCGTTTGCAAGGTCCATAAAGTTCTGAACCGAGATAGGCGCTGCATCGCCGTCCAGCTCGATGTCAATCGTGCCGTGGTCCTTGATGGTGATTTGTGCATGGTGCTGACCGATGGGCTGTGCGGTCTCCTCAGCAGTCGTCTGCTGCGAGTTATCGCTCGTGTCGGTGGCATCATCCGTCGAGGTCTGCGCGCCCGATTTGCCGCCGCAGGCGGTCAGAACCAGCATCGCCAGCAGGCCAAAAAGCAAAAATGTACGTTTTTTCATGTGAAATTCTCCTTTTTAGGCAATACCGCATCATTGAACAAGCGCGATTTGCGAGTAAATTTTGCGTTCTGATTAGGCGCGGGTTTGCAGCAATACTTTGTTTATTGCAAAAATCCGCAACGACATCAGAGCGTAAAATTTCCGCAAAGCGCCGCAGCTTTAATTATGCGGTGTTGCCTTATATCCTAAACGGGTGGAATATGAAAATGTTCCCGCGGTACTCCCCTATTATACGGTACTGCGAACGCGAAAACCAGTGTTTTTTCGGTGTCTGCAAAAAAATGCACCGCAAAACTGCGGTGCATTTTGAGACTGTCGAAAAACTAACGTTTTCCGAGCAGCCTCTCGATCGAAACCACGCTTTCGATCGAATTTCGAAGAAAAAACGCGCCTTGCAGGCACATTTTTTCTTCCCTTGTATAAATTCCGAGATACATGCTCTCGGAATTTATGAATTTGCTCCGCAAATTCTATTTTATGCGTGCTGCCGCACGAAGTACAAGAGTCGGAATGCTGTTTCTTGACAGGCTGAAAAATGCACCGCAGAATTGCGGTGCATTTTCTATCAAATAATACTGTATAGAGCCGATTCCTGCACAAACCGTGTCGTTCCGCGACAGCTTACTTCATAATGTCCTTGTCGTGGGCCGCCTTGGCAACCAGACCGGACAGCGCCAGCAGCGCGATGCTGAAAAATGCACCGCAGAATTGCGGTGCATTTTCTATCAAATAATACTGTATAGAGCCGATTCCTGCACAAACCGTGTCGTTCCGCGACAGCTTACTTCATAATGTCCTTGTCGTGGGCCGCCTTGGCAACCAGACCGGACAGCGCCAGCAGCGCGATCAGGTTCGGGAATACCATCAGGCCATTGAACAGGTCGGACAGGTTCCATACCAGGTCAACATGCAGCGCGGAGCCGATCACGATGCAGATAACAACGATAGCGGCGTAAACCTTAACAGCCTTGTGGCCGAACAGTGCCTTTACGTTCTGCTCACCGAAGAAATACCAGCCGATGATGGTAGAGAACGCGAAGAACAACATGCAGATGGCAACGAAAACCATGCCTGCCGAGCCAAGCGAAGCCTTGAAGGCCGCCTGTGCCAGCTCGGTGCCCTGCAGACCGTCCGGTGCACCCGGATTGAGCATGCCCGAGGTCAGGATGACCATAGCGGTCAGCGTCAGTACGATAAAGGTGTCGATAAATACGGAAACGATGGCGATCTCGCCCTGATCCTGCGGACGGTTTACCTTTGCAAGCGCATGTGCGTGCGGCGTAGAGCCCATGCCGGCCTCGTTGGAGAACAGACCGCGTGCAACGCCGTAGCGCATTGCCTGACGAACCGTGATGCCTGCAGCGCCGCCGAGGATAGCCTGCGGGTCAAATGCTGCAACAAAGATGGACTTGAATGCCGGAATGATCGCTGCATGATTGATGCACAGGATAACAATGCAGCCAGCCATGTAGAACAGCGCCATGATCGGAACGACCTTTTCGGTAACAGCCGCGATACGGCCAACGCCGCCGAGGAAGATGAACGCTGCAATAATCGCGCAGATGATGCCGACAACGATCATCGGTGCGCCAAACGCGGTGTTGAACGCGACGCTGATCGAGTTTGCCTGTACCATGTTGCCGGTAAAGCCCAGTGCAAAAATAATCGCAACCGAGAAGAAGCCGGCGAGGAACTTGCCGAATTTACCGGTAAAGCGTGCGCGGATGTAGTAGATCGGACCGCCGGTAACGTGACCCTTGTCGTCCGTGGTCTTGTACTTCTGCGCGAGAACCGCCTCGCCGTAGATGGTGGACATGCCGAAGAATGCACTCAGCCACATCCAGAAAATCGCGCCCGGGCCGCCGGAATACAGTGCGGTAGCCGCGCCTGCGATGTTGCCGGTGCCGACCTGCGCCGCGATCGCGGTGGTCAGCGCCTGGAACGGACTCATGCCGTCCTTGCCCGCCTTCTCACCGTTGAGCGAGAAATGGCCGAACAGATGCTTCCAGCCTGCGCCGAACTTACGCACCTGAATGAAGCGCGTGCGGATGGTAAACACGATGCCGGTGCCAACCAGCAGGTACAGCAGCAGGCCGTTCCATACGACGTTGCTGACCTTGCTTACCCAGTCTGCCAATACTTCCATTGTCATTTTACATACCCCTTCTTTGTTTTGCGGCAAACAAAAAAGCCGAACCCAATCAGCATCGGGTTACGGCTCCAAAGAAACGGAAAGACAGCAAACAGACGGTACATCCTGCACCGTGAGAAAACATTTGCTGTGGTTCCGCGGAACTTATTTCTATATCCTAACGTCTATAAAAACAGGTTCATCTCTGTCCTTTTGCCTGAGAGATTGGCACGCAAACTCCTTTTGCGCGCGTTGCACCTTCGGCAGTCCCCTTGAGGAACGTTCTCCAGAGCCACATCCATTTACAGTCCTCATCCGGAAAACCGGACACCTGAGAGTTTTGCTCCTTCGGCAAGCCATGGGCAGTTGCCCGCGCGGCTTTTTCCTGCAAACTTCGTTTGTCGCGTATGTAGTTTATGGATTCAGTGTAACACCGTGACAACATTCTGTCAATGTCAATCAAGATATTCGTGAAAGTTTGTGAAAAACAGCAAATTTCTTGACAACCTATGCTATAATAGATAGGCTATACTGGTAGTATTATTGGTAAATCCAAGTAATCAACAGCATCCCTCGAAAGGAGGAAATTTACATGAATGATGCTTTGCAGCAGCTTCTCGACAGGCTGACGGCTCTGCTGGCGGAAAAACCGCTCATCGGGGCGTGGTACACGACCGTTGTGCGCTTTGTGTTCCCGCTGCTGGCGCTGATGATCCTTGTCGGTGCGATCCGCTCGCTGTGGAAGGTCAAGCACCCGGATGAGGTCTGGGGCTATCTGGTGCTGCGCAACGGCGCCCGCCTGCCCATCACCCACTGGGAGAACATCATCGGGCGCGCCCCCAGCTGCGATGTGCAGCTGGAATATCCATCGGTATCGCGTCAGCACGCCGCGCTCATCCGCGAGGATGACGGCAGCTGGACGATATACGACCTCGGTTCCAAGGGCGGCATCAAGGTAAACGACCTGCCGGTGGACGAGTATGCGCTCGTCGAAGACGGCGACACGGTCACCTTTGCGGGTATTCCCGCTATCATGGAGCCCATTACCGCTGAGGAGAAGCGCACACAGATGGTCGAACGCCGCATTGAGGGCAAGCCTGCCGGCATGTGGGGTTCGCTCGTACTGCTGACGCTGTTCCAGATCCTCACCGGTCTGCAGCTCATTATCGCGCAGGGCGACAAGGCGACCACCACCATTCCGCTCACCTTTTTTGTCTTTACGGTAATCTGCTGGGCGTATTTCATCGTTATGCGCCTGTTCCGCCGCATCGGCTTTGAAATGGAGACGATAGCGTTCTTCCTATGTACGCTGTCACTCGCCGTCACCGGCTCGACCGTGCCGGACGAGCTGCCCAAGCAGCTGATTGCGATTTTGATGGGTCTTGCTATCTTTGTCGTGCTCGGCTTCTTCCTGCGCGACCTGACCCGGGCGCAGAAGGTGCGCTGGTTCATGAGCGCAACGGCGGTCGGACTGTTGGCCATTACACTGCTGATCGGCTCGTCGCAGGGCGGTGCGAAGGCATGGCTGCGTCTCGGCCCTCTGTCTCTGCAGACCTCAGAAATTGCGAAAATCTGCTATATTTTCGCCGGTGCCGCAACGCTCGACCGCCTGTTCAACAAGCGCAACCTGTGGATGTTCATCGGTCTGACCGCCATCTGCGGCGGCTGTCTCGCGCTGCAGAACGACTTCGGCACCGCACTTGTGTTCTTCGTGACGTTCCTCGTCATCGCATACCTGCGTTCGGGCGATTTCGCCACCATCGGCCTTGTGTGCGCCGGCTGCTTCGGCGCCGGCATGGTCATGCTGACCATCAAGCCGCACGTTGCCGCTCGCTTCGCTTCCTGGGGACATATCTGGGAGGACGTGTACGACAAGGGCTTCCAGCAGACACACACGCTGACCGCAGCCGCCTCCGGCGGCATGATCGGCGTCGGTGCGGGCAAGGGCTGGCTCTCGAATCTCCCTGCCGCGGATACCGACATCGTGTTCGGCATGCTGTGTGAGGAATGGGGTCTCGTCATCGCCGTGCTGACCATTCTTTGCATCATTACGCTGGCGGTGTTCGCTGTCCGCGCCTGCCGCGCCGGACGCTCCAGCTTTTACACCATCGCCGCATGCGCGGCCACCAGCCTGCTGGTGTTCCAGACCTGTCTGAACGTATTCGGTGCAGTCGATATTCTGCCGTTTACCGGCGTTACGCTGCCATTCGTATCCAACGGCGGTTCGTCCATGCTGTCGGCATGGGGTATGCTCGCCTTTTTGAAGGCGACCGACACCCGACAGAATGCGTCGTTCGCAGTTCGTCTGCCCAGCCGCCGCGAGCTTAGAGGGGAGGAGTAACCATGCGAAAAATCGAAAAACGCAGTATTTTCTGTCTGATCCTTGCCGCGCTGCTCGGTCTGGGTCTGGCGTTCTTCTGCTTCCGGTTTGTCGTGGACGGCGGCGACTGGGCCTCCTACCCGTACAACCGTCATCTCTATAACAACGCCGGTCAGCTGAAAGGCGGCACCATCCTCGACCGGGACGGCGATATGCTGTCCACGCTCGACGAGGACGGCAACCGCATCTACAACGATGACGCAACCGTCCGGCGCGCCACACTGCACGCCGTCGGCGACAAAAACGGCAACATCGGCGCGGGTGCGCTCACCTCGTTCGCGGATAAGCTGTCCGGCTACAATCTGCTCACCGGCGTATATTCTCCGCTCGGCACCGGCAACAGCCTGTATCTGACGATTGATGCCTATTTGAACAATGTCGCCTATCAGGCTTTGAACGGAATGAACGGAACGGTTGGCGTTTATAACTATAAAACCGGTGAAATTTTGTGCATGGTGTCCACACCGACGTTCGATCCGGCCAATCCGCCGGACATTGCGGCGGACGATCCCGCGTGGGACGGCGTTTACGTCAACCGCCTGCTGTCCGCGAACTCGATTCCGGGCTCTATCTTCAAGGTCGTGACCATCAACGCCGCTATCGAGAACATCCCCGACCTGTTCCAGCGCAAGTGGACGTGCACCGGCTCGGTCAACATCGGCGGCGAAGAAGTCACCTGCCCGCACGCTCACGGCGAACAGGACATCGAGGAAGCGCTCGCCAACTCGTGCAACGGCGTGTTCGGTCAGCTGGCTGTCGAACTCGGCGGCGAAACCATGCAGAAATACGCGGATGCGGCAGGACTGACCAAGTCCATCAAGGTGGACGGCATTCAGACCTCGGTCGGCAAGTTTGATTTCTCGGGCAATGACAATCAGCTGGCGTGGTCGGGTGTCGGTCAGGGCCAGGATACCCTGTGCCCAATCAACATGCTCCAGTATATGGGCGCGATCGCCAACGGCGGCAAGGCTGCCGTCCCGCGTCTGATTGAAAAATCCACCACGGATTACGGCCTGCCGACCGGCATTTACTATCCGCACAAGTCGGCGCAGCTGATTGACGAAAAGACCGCGGGTACCATCGCGGATATGATGCACAACAACGTCATCGAGACCTACGGTCAGGACCGTTTCCCGGGCATGGATATCTGTGCCAAGTCGGGTACCGCCGAAGTCGGCGCGGATAAGTCGCCGAACGCATGGTTCACCGGCTTCCTGCGCGATGAGGCCACGCCGTATGCCTTCATCGTTCTCGTCGAGAACGGCGGCGGCGGCTCGTCGGTTGCCGGTACGGTGGCTTCGCAGGTGCTGCAGGCTGCGGTAGAAAAAGCCTACTAAGGAGAGAGAAATCATGGCGCAAAGCACCGAAATACTCCCTAACGGACTGCAATTATTACAGGACGACCGTTTTTTTAAGCTCGGTCAGGACAGCGTGCTGCTCAGCGCGTTCGCCAAGCCGAGACGCAATGCCAAACTGCTCGACCTCGGCTGCGGCACAGGCACTCTGGCGCTGCTCGTGTGGCGGCCCGACCTCAAGATTACCGGACTGGAACTGCAGGACGGCCCGCTCGACCTGTTCCGGCAGTCCATCGCGGCAAACGAGCTGGAAAACGTAACCGCTCTGCAGGGCGACCTGCGGCAGATGCGTACGCTGCTGCCGCATGGCAGTATGGATTACGTCATCTGCAACCCGCCGTATTTCGACCGCAACGCGGGCACGAATGCGCCGACCGCCGAAAAGCGCACCGCTCGCCAGGACGCCACCTGTTCGGTCGAGGAACTGGCGGTTGCCGCCTCGTTCGTGCTGCATACCGGCGGCAAAGCCGCGTTCGTATTCCGGCCGGAACGGCTGTGGGTGCTGCTCGAAGCGCTCTCGCGCGTGCGGCTCGTACCGAAAAGAATGCGGTTCGTACACCAGAGCGTGCAGGCCGCGCCGAGCGTTGTCATGGTCGAGTGCCGAAAAGGCGGCAGCGCGGAAGGACTTGTTGTTGAGCCGCCACTGATCGTTGAGAGTGATGAATATTTCCGTATTTACGGAATTGAGAATTAGCGCTATCCTTGCGTGAGTCCCGTCCGCGCTGCGCTGATACGCGCAATGCGCGATGATTTAGCCGCACCTTCATTTTCCATTCTCAATTATCCATTCTCTATTCTCCATTTAAGAAATTCCGGAGGGATTAAATTGTCTACATTATACTTAGTCGCAACGCCGATCGGCAACCTGAGTGATTTATCGCCGCGGGCACGCGAGGTGCTCAGCACGGTGGATTTCATCGCGGCAGAGGACACCCGCGTGACGCAAAAGCTGCTTAACGCCTGCGAATTGCCCAAAAAGCCGATGATCTCGTACTACGAACACAACCGCCGCGCACGCGGTGAAGCGGTTTTGGAGAAGCTGCTCGCCGGTGAGACCTGTGCGCTCGTAACCGATGCGGGCACGCCTGCGGTTTCCGATCCGGGTGAGGATCTGGTCGCGCTGTGCGCCGAGCACGATGTGCCCGTTATCCCGATTCCGGGCTGCTGCGCGGCGGTCTGCGCGCTGGCGGCATCCGGTCTGCCGACCGGACGCTGGTGCTTTGAAGGCTTCCTGTCGGTCAACAAAAAGGCCCGCAGAGAGCATTTGGACGCACTGCAGGGTGAAAAACGCACGATGATCTTCTATGAAGCACCGCACAAGCTGTGTGCAACGCTGCGTGACCTGCGCGACGCCTTCGGCGGCGACCGCCGACTGTCGCTCTCGCGCGAGCTGACCAAGCTGCATGAGCAGACGCTCCGCATGACGCTCGATGCGGCGGTTGCATACTTTGACGCCAATGCGCCGCGCGGCGAGTTCGTGCTCATCCTCGAGGGTGCGCCGGACGAGCCGGAGACCGAGCAGGACGAGGCGGTCCGTCTTGCCTCTGCCGCCAAGGCGGTCCGCCGCCGCGTGGAACAGGGCCAGACCCAGAAGGACGCGGTCAAGGCGGTTTCCGCCGAAACCGGCGTAAAGAAAAACGCGCTGTACCGCTATGTACTCGATCACGAAGAATAACGAAAAAAACCGTTGCAAAAAGCAACGGTTTTTTCGTTTTCTGCACCTATTTGAGATGTTTCGGACAGCCGCTGCGGCAGCAATGTCCGCGTCCGGGACACTGCGCATGACGCTCGCACAGCGCAACATCGCCGCCCTCGATCACCAGCCGTTTGCCATTTACAAGGCAATCTGCCAGCTTGCGGCGGGCGTTGTTGTAGATCAGCTGCACCGTTGTGCGGGCCACGCCCATCTGCGCGGCTGCCTGCTCCTGCTGCAGATTCTCCAGATCCAGCAGACGGATGGCTTCATATTCGTCCAGCGTCATTTGTACGCACTCTGTCGTACTTTCCTGCGGAGAAAACTCGCTGAACGGCGGCATACCGCAGATTCTGCGGCACTTTCTCGGTCTCGGCATGGATTATTCGTGACAGTGACCGCCGCAGCCGTGGCTGCCGCAGGAATGGCCTTCGCCGTGATCATGGTGCGTGCAGTGCACATTGGGATTAAACACCAGCGTACCGTTCAGGAACGCCTGCACTGCCTCATCGGCATTGCCCTGCACACCGCCGATCAGACGGATATTGGCCTCCGCAAGCGCTGCCTGTGCGCCGCCGCCAATGCCGCCGCAGATCAGCGTATCCACACCAAGCTGTGCCAGCAGGCCGGCCAGCGCACCGTGACCGCTGCCGTTTGTATCCACCACCTGCGCATGCAGCAGCTTACCGCCGGATACCTCGTACAGCTTAAACTGCTCCGTGTGGCCAAAATGCTGGAAAACCTCTCCGTTTTCATAGGTAACTGCGATCTTCATAACCATTTCCTCCGAATCATTTTTGGCATATGCCAATAACATTACTTATAGTCTATCACGTTTTCGGCATATGTCAATAATAAGTTTTGGCATACCGCTATCCCATTATTATAGGCAGCAGACGCCGATATCCGGATAAAGCAAAAACCCTTCCGAAAATCGGAAGGGTTTTGTGTTTCGTTGACAAAAAAGATGCAGTTCTACTATCTATTGACATTCTAAATTTTTTTACCAGTCAACTTCTGGTTTGCGCCAACGTTTCTAAAGATAAAAGCAAGTGGGGTGATTCGATTGAATTACTCGCTTGCTTACCCCAATGGAATTCCTGTTGCTTTACCAACTTTTTCAATTTGATTATATAGTGCGGAGTATATGCCGCTAGGTGGTATATCACGGTCCCTTCGGATCTCCAACGCCAAAACAGTAGTTCTTGCCCTAGTATCATAAAAAGCAGAGTGGGCGTTAATTCTGTTATCCCCACATACTTGCGGATAATGGTAGCGAAGCTGTCAAAGTCGCTTTTATTCTGTTCGTAGGTATCGACTTCCTGTTGTTCTGCATTTACCTTTTCCGTCAGTTCTTTCTGCTCAGTTTCATACTCTACGGACAGCTTCAAAAATCGCTCATGGCTGATTGTGCCGTTGATGTCGTCCTCATAAATCCGCTTGAAAATCCGGTCAAGTTCTGCAATCCGTTTTCTTGCCTGTTCGACCTCACGCCGCTTGCGTTTCATGTCCTTTTCCGCTTCATCAAACCGCTGTTTCTGTATCAGTTCCATAAATGCGGTAATGTCCTCATAGAACATGGCAGTTACGGCAAATATCCGATTGAGAACGATTTTCCGTAAGACTTCTTCTCTGATGAAGTGCGCCGTACAATCTCCTGTATTGCTTTTATATCTTGCACAGCGGTAGTTGTCTTGTGAACCGTCAAAACTTTTGCAGGTAGCGAAGTGCAGTTTACTTCCACAATCCGCACAGAATACCAAGCCGGAAAACATTCCCTGTCGCTCTGCCTTTGTGGGGCGGCGTTTATTTGCCCTTAATTCCTGTACCCGTTCAAAGACAGCTTCCTCAACGATTGCGTCATGTGTATTGCGGAAAATCGCCTGCTGTTCCTTTGAACCGTTTGCAACCGACAACTATTTTGAGCAGTATGTTTATGAAAAGCCGACTGTTTTTGTTGTTCAAGGGAAAGAAGTTGTCGTTACAAGTAGACGGTTAGCCGACGCATTAGCTAATCTGTCAGAACAAAGGCGCACTGTTCTGCTGATGAATTTCTTCCTCGGTTACAGCGAAAGAAAAATCGGGAATGAGTACGGAAGAAGCAGAAGTACAGTCAACTACTGGAAACTGGCGGCATTGAAGCAGTTAAGAAAAGAACTGGAGGAAACTGAACATGAGGAATAAGAAACTGATACCCTTTGAAACCATTGAGAAAGCTGTTGCCGGCGAGCCGGAAGCCATAGACGCGGTATTACGGCATTACACAGCGCGGATTAAATATCTGTCTACCTATCGCGGGCATATTAACGATGATATTCAAGACCGTCTGAAAGCACAGCTTATCAAAGCTATCCTGCAATTCCGTTTTGACAGGTAACAGATAGCAAAGCCAAAAACAGTCGTCAAGGATAAACTTTGCGCAAGCGTCCTTGATGACTGTTTCCGTCTTTGCTGTTGGGCAACCAAGAGAGCACAATCGGATAGACCGCTTGCGCTCTCAATCCAGTATGGAATGTTATGCGATAGGGTGCGTTTCTCGCTTGATTTAAGCGCGTTACAGCGACGATAGGGGCAAGGGGAAACCACCCTTAAAAATGACGTTCTACTGCGTAACATGGCAAACGATATTTTGTATTGTCGCTTCTGTTCCATTCTTTTCCGTTCCGGCGGCTCTGCCGCTATACCTTGCCCCAAAGGAGAGGGATTAGGGAAAGGATAGGAAAGGAATAGGTATTTGATTAAATCTGTATTTGTTTTTTCTTTAGTTAGTATATCTTTATTTAATTGCGTTGGATTATCCGATGTCAGAAAATCCAATATCGGATAATCCAACAACAGGAAAACCGAGATATGTGGTCTATGCTTTATCGGATAATTACCACAGGTTTGTTACGCAGTAGAGGGGAAAAAGCGCTTGATTTATGCGGCTTGCAGAACGTGTAAAACGTTTAGATGATATTTTATACTTCTACCCTCAAAAATGACGTTCTATTGCGTAACTTTGAGGTTAAATTTTAAATTTATATTTATAATAACATTACAAATTCAAACATAACGTGCAATATAATACAAGAAATAAGAATAAAATACAAGATTTTCTTGTAATACTATTGACATTTACAAGAAATGTGGTAATATATAGTATAAAGGAGCGTGAAAACATGACAAAAAGCGCAAGAATACAAGAGGGTGTTGTAGAATTTCTTGCAGATGGCTGTCCTCATACAGTTCAAGAAATTAAGAGCTTTCTACAGCAAGTCGGAATTTCTGATTATTCAGAGGGACAGTTTTCCGGTTCGATAAATACACTGCTCAGAAACCAATCTATCAAAAAAATTGATAGAGGAATTTATAAAATAAATCAAAATTTTGGAGGTAAAACTTTTATGAAAACTTGTTTTGTGGTATCTCCTATTGGAGATGTAGGAAGTGAAATAAGAATTAATGCGGATAAGCTATTTAAATATATCATTAGCCCAGTTTGTAAAAGTTGTGGTTTTGAACCTGTACGCGTAGACCAAATTAACGATTCTGATTCAATTACACAAACCATTATTGATAAGCTTTTATCATCAGAGCTTGTTATAGCTGATATTTCTGGACATAACCCTAATGTTTTTTATGAAATGGGATATAGAAAATGTACAGATAAGCCAATTATTCACCTTAAAAAGAAAGGTGAAAGCATACCATTCGATGTAAACACAGTAAGAACATTCGAGTATGATTTAACTGATTTGGATAATGTAGAAGAAACCAAAAAGCGTTTAGAACAAACAATAGAAACATTTTCTTTTGAAAATCAAGATGATACATTGGGGCAAGATGAGGAAGCCAACAAGCAACCCTTTACTCAAGGTATTCTTACTATGTTGTATCAAATCCAAGACTCTATTACGGAATTAAAAGAGCAAGTAAATAAAAAAGATACGGAAACTATACAAGCAATAATGCAAACTAGCCTAAACAATGTAAAAAAAGAGGAATCCGCTGATGCTATTATGATGAAAATGCTATTGCCTGAGTTGATTAAAAACCCTGAATCTTTTCAAAATTTAATGCAGATTGCTGAAATAGCTAATAAATCTAAGAAGTAAATAAAAGCGAGTGAAAGTCAAACTTTTCACTCGCTTTTATTTTGCTACTCTGTCTATCGGACGTTAAGTTAATTTTTGTGAATACTTCCTTATCACTGTAAATCAAAGTCATTCCACGTTTTTGCTGAATGGTGTGAGAATAAAGGTTTTGCAGGAATTCGTTATCCAAGCACGCGAATGAAACTTATCGATCAAAGAGGTTCGAATATCGTTCTGTTTGATGCCGATTCAGCTGTAGCTGATGAATCAACTTTCCGAATCTGTAGAAATGCTTGAGTACAACAAAATGTGCCCTCACAGATGAAACTCTGTGAGGGCACTGTGTTTTACTGGATGGCGTCCTTCAGACCCTTTTCAGGTTTGAACGCAGGCACCTTTGCCGCGGCGATCTCGATCGTCTCGCCGGTGTGCGGGTTGCGGCCCGTGCGGGCGGCACGCTCACGCACTTCAAAGCTGCCGAAGCCAGGGATCTGTACCTTGTCGTTCTGTTTCAAGGTCTCCTGCACCGTGCTGAAAAAGGCGTTCAATACCTGCTCGGTGTCCTTCTTGCCCACGCCTACGTCTTCCGCGACCGCCGCGATCAGTTCCGTTTTGTTCATGTTCTCGTTCTCCTGATTCGTTTTTGTTCAGTCGTAGATGGATTCCATGTCCCATTCGATGATCGCGCCGGTATTGGCGTCGATGGTGAAGTCGTACTCCATCGTGCCATAGCGGATCTCGCCTTCGTACTCCCAGCGGCCATCGTCAAAGTCCAGCTTGAACTTGTAGATATTCGCAGCCGTCGCGCCGGGGACGCTGGACAGGGCGATCTGCTTTGCCGTGGCCTCGCTGATCTTCACATTTGCGTTGGTGTTGGTGCTCTGGGACGGGGTGTAGTTCTCGGCGTCGTAGTCGTAGCTGACAATCTTGCCGGTGGCGGCGTCGATCTCATAGTCGTACTTCGCGCCGTTCGCGTACCATTCAATTTCGTACACCTGACGGCCATCGTCATAGTCCAGCTTGGACTTGGTGATGGTGGCGTCCGCCGCCTTGACCCCGGCGTGTGCCAGAGCGATCTCCTGCGCCTTGGCCTCGTCCACCGCGCCGGTAGAGGTGTTGATGTTGGGGGTAGTCTGCGCCGGAGTGGTGGTCGCGCCGGATGCAGTGGTATCCGTCTGAGCGCTGTCCGTGGGCGCGGCGTTCTTGTCCCGGTAACTCGCCTCCAGCACCTCGCCGCTCTCAGCATTGATGGAGTAGGCGTAGGTATGATTGCCAGAGGTGAACTCAACCTTGTAGCAGGTCACGCCAGCCACCTCGCTGAGCGTCGCGGAAGAAATGTCCGCGTCCGCCGCGTCGATGTTGGCGGCGTCCAGCGCCGCCGTCTGCGCCTGTTCCATGCTGATCTTTGCCGCCTGATCTGCCGCAGGCATATTACCGCATCCGGCCAGCGCCGCCGCAAGCAGGAGCGCTGTTCCGGTTAAAAGCCATTTTTGTTTCATGCTGCTTCCTCCTATTCAGGTGTTGTAGGAAATGTAGCAGATTATAACATACTATGTCAATAGGTAAAATAAAATCCAGTGGTTTCCAAACCCGCACATCTCACGTCTATTGGGCAGCGAGAAATATGATTTGAGTTCGCCCCATGGGAATCATTATTTAAGGAGCTGCTTCAAATCTTCTTCCGGCGTGGTGATGGGAGCAATGCCGAAATTCTCTACAAGGTAGTTCAGCACATTGGGCGAAACGAACGCCGGCAGCGTGGGGCCAAGGCGAATATTCTTGATCCCCAGATGCAGCAGCGTCAGCAGGATGCACACTGCCTTCTGCTCATACCAGGAAAGAACCATGGACAAGGGCAAATCGTTCACGCCGCAGCCGAACGCCTCCGCCAGCGCCAGCGCGATTTTGACAGCTCCGTAAGCATCATTGCACTGGCCCACATCCATGAGCCGAGGCAGGCCGCCAATGGTCCCGAGGTCAAGGTCGTTGAAGCGGTATTTGCCGCAGGCCAGCGTCAGCACTACGGTATCGGCGGGTGTCTGCTTGACAAACTCGGTGTAGTAGTTTCGTCCGGGGCGGGCACCGTCACAGCCGCCGACCAGGAAAAAGTGCCGGATAGCGCCGCTCTTTACCGCCTCGATCACCTGATCCGCCACGCCAAGCACCGCGCCATGACCGAAGCCGGTCATGACCGTGCCGCCGCCGTTGATACCGGTGAACGGCTTGTCCTCGTTGTAGCCGCCAAGCTCCAATGCCTTTTCGATGACAGGGGTAAAGTCCTTATCCTCGCCGATGTGCGTCAGTTCCGGGTAGGATACCACCGCCGTGGTGAACACGCGGTCGGCGTAGCTTGCTTTCGGCGGCATCAGGCAGTTGGTGGTAAACAGCACCGGCGCGGGGATGTCGGCAAATTCTCTTTGCTGATTCTGCCACGCCGTGCCGAAGTTGCCCTTGAGATGGGCATATTTTTTCAGTTCAGGATAGCCGTGGGCGGGCAGCATTTCGCCGTGGGTGTAGATGTTGACGCCTTTACCCTCGGTCTGCTCCAGCAGCAGCTTCAAATCGTGGAGGTCATGGCCTGTGATGACGATGAACGGTCCCTTCTCCACCGTCAGCGGGACGGTGGCAGGCGCGGGCGTACCGTAGCTTTCGGTATTGGCCTTATCCAGAAGCGCCATGCACTTAAGGTTTTTCTCGCCCACCTCCATTACGATGGGCAGCAGCTCGTCCATACCCCAGTCCTCGCCCACGGCAAAAAGAGCCTTGGCGAAAAAGCGGTTCACTTCCTCGTCGGCATAACCCAGCATCATAGCGTGATGGGCGTAAGCCGCCATGCCGCGCACGCCGAAGAGGATCAGGGATTTGAGGCTGCGAATATCCTCCTGCGCGTTCCAGAGCAAATTCATGTCATAATCATCGTTTGACCCGCAGCGGGAGCCGCAGCCGGAGCAGCCTGGAACAAGGCGGGCCTTTTCCTCGTGTACCCGATCGATCAGCTCCCGAATGGTCTTTTCGTTGAAGCTCACATTGGTGACGGTAGTGAACAGGCCCTCGATCATCAGCCGCCATGTATCAGCGTTGACCGGTGCATCGCCATCTGTGACTCTTGCCAGCCCAATGAGCGCGCCCGTCAGCTCGTCCTGAAGTTTCGCTACATCGGCGGTCTTACCGCAGACACCAGCCTTACCGGTACAGCCGGTACAACCCGCTGTCTGCTCACACTGAAAGCAAAACATTTTATGATCCATTATCGTTTTCCTCCTATTCGGTTCAAATCATGTCCTTTTTATCAGAAGCTCATGCCTCCTCGAAGGACTCCTTGCCCACATTGCACAGGGGGCACTCAAAATCCTCCGGCACCTCGCTCCAAGGCGTACCGGGGGCGATGCCACCTTCCGGGTAACCCGCGCTTTCGTCGTATTCCCAACCACAAAGGCTGCATACATACTTCATTGTGCTTTTTCCTTTCTTTTTCTAATGATTTTGTTATTCTTCCACCAACCGGCCGTCCACCGTCACGGTGACCACCTGCCACGGAATGAATTTCCCGCTCTGCTGGAGCGCCTTTTTCGCCGCCAGTTCCAGCCCGCCGCAGCAGGGCACCTCCATCCGCACGACGGTGACGCTTTTGATATTGTTCTCCTGAATGATCTCCGTCAGCTTTTCAGAATAGTCCACGCTGTCCAGCTTGGGGCAGCCCACAAGGGTGATGTGCCCCTTGATAAACCGCTCGTGGAAGGCGGCGTAGGCGTAGGCGGTGCAGTCAGCGGCGATGAGCAGCCGCGCGCCGTCAAAATACGGGGCATTCACCGGCACCAGCTTGATCTGCACCGGCCACTGGGAAAGGTGGCTCGTCTGCTGGGCTTGCGGCGTTTCCACGGAGGGCGCGTCCTGGCGCTGAATATTCCGGGACTGGCTGCCGGGGCAGCCGCAGGGCAGGGTTATGCCCTCGTTTTGCATTTTCCGCTGCTTATTTTCCATGACGGCCTGCTCGTCATAGGCCGCCGCCTCCCGCTCTACGAAGGTGATGGCCCCGGTTGGGCAAGTAGGCAGGCAGTCCCCCAGCCCGTCACAGTAATCGTCCCGCATGAGCCGCGCCTTGCCGTCCACCATGGCAATGGCGCCCTCATGACAGGCGGCAGCGCAGGCGCCGCAGCCGTTGCATTTATTTTCGTCGATCTCGATGATCCGTCGTTTCATTGCAATGCCTCCTTGCTTTTGTGGCTTGATTATACTAAAATCAAATCAACAAGTCGGTTGAATTTTCAACGAAAGAGGATTTTTATGAAAGAATTTTTCCCGGTACTTCATACGGCGGCGCTTTTCTCCGGCATTTCTGACGAGGAGCTGGCTGCCATGCTCTCCTGCCTTGGGGCGAGGATCGACACCTTCCCCAAAGGCTCCCGCCTGCTCCGCGCCGGGGAGGCGGTGGAGAAGGTGGGTCTTGTGCTGGCGGGCAGCGCCCTCATCGTGCAGGAGGATATCTGGGGAAACCGCAACATCCTCTCCAAGTCCGGACCGGGGCAAACCTTCGCGGAGGTGTTCGCCTGCGCGCCGGGAGCGGTTCTCAATGTGAGCGTGGAAGCGGAGAGCGCGGTGACGGTGATGTTTCTGCATATAAGACGCGTTTTGAGCGTGTGCCCCTCCGCCTGCTCCCACCATAGCCGGATCATCCGCAACCTGCTGGGCGAACTGGCGGAGAAGAACCTGCGGCTCAACGAAAAGCTCACCCACATGGGCCAGCGCACGACGCGCGCAAAGCTGCTGTCCTATTTTTCCGCAGAGTCGCAGCGCCGGGACAGCTATGAGTTCGACATTCCGTTCTCTCGTCAGCAGCTTGCGGATTATCTCGGCGTGGAGCGCAGCGGACTGTCTATGGAACTTGGCAAAATGCGGGATGAGGGCCTGCTTGACTTTCATAAAAGCCACTTTGTTTTGAAGGTGTGACAGTTTTATCCAAACAGGCGCCTCAAAATGGCAAGGTCTACATCGTATAGCTGCTTGTGCGGCATTTAGGCTACCGTTTGGATACGATTCGGATTACCATGCGAATGATATCTCAGTGACCTTGTAGATGTCTGCCATGCAGAACTGACGCACCCTTACCATATCTGCTTTGCTGCGAGCATAGTTCTCATTCCGTAAAATATCTCGGTCTGCCGATCATAGTAAAGCCGATCTTTCCAGTCTCCACCACATTATCGGAGCTGCTGGCGCAGTGGATGATGAGGATATTTCCGCTGCTGTCGAAGCCGCAGACGATCCCCACATGACTGTCGCCAGGGTAAAAGACGAGGTCGCCCGGCTTGGCATCGCTCCAGCTGATGGGTGTGCAGTAGCTGTGCTGGGCAGACGCCCCTCCACCATGGCCGATGATGTACTGCCCTCCGCTCTGGTTGTAGAATACCCAATCGACAAACCCCGAACAATCTAAGCCGAACGGACGCACGGTACCGCTGCTGGAGCTGCCTGCGGCTGTCACCTCCATAGGCGTTCCCCAGCGAGAGTCCCATCCAAGCACAAGGCTCTTTCCACCCCAGAAGTAATTGACCTTTCCCAAGAGCTGATACGCAGTCAATACCACCTGCTTGCGCTCCTCGCTGAGATCGGTGGGGAGCTTTTTGATGATCTCCCGGATCTCTTCCGGAGACAGGTCGATATCCTGATAACTGCCGGTCAGCGCCATGAACAGCTCCTGATACTCCGGCTGCATCAGTTCCTCCAACAGCTTGCGCTGCTCGGTGTTGAACCGATACTCGTCCGCCATTTGCAGATGATCCTTGACTGTGACAGTAATGTGCAGGATAACGGTATCGCTTTCATCTTCATCACCGGAGACGGTTTCCACCCAATAAGAGATGGCGTTCATATCCCAGAAGATCTGACGCAGGATGTCCAGTTTTTCTGCCGTCAGCGTGGCGACTTCATCCGGCGAGGTATCATCCGTAGTCGTCCTCACCGCATAGATGGCCAGCACATCCCGCCAGTTAGCGATCATCGCCGCATTGCCGGCATTGTCCATATCCAATTCATCATGCGGATTCTCCGCCTTGATCTTCTCGATCCGGTCAGTAAACTCTCCATTCAATGTACGGACAGCTTCCGGCATGGTATAGCCTGTGCCGCTGTCCTCACCAGAGAAGAAAATGCCGAGGGGTGAGGCGATCAAAAGCCCTATGAGGCAGATCACCAGCACCATAGACACCACCGTACTGCCGCCTGCCATCATGGCGGCAAGCAGACTGCGGGCAGCGGCGAGGATCGCGCGAAGCGCCCTGCCTGCCGCCTGCGCGGTCTTCTGCACGGAATATTCAGCCTGCCCGTCTTTCTTCAAAAGCGCTTTTTGAGAAGCTTTCGGAAACGGAATACTGGTCCTCTCTTTAATATTTTTGTGTGAAAGATCCTCCGCATTTTGCGCTGTACCGATCGTTTCCGAAGTGCCGAGATCTGGTGATGTATTCCGAAGCCGTCTGTTCTGCTCCGTCTGCCGAAGCCTCGTCCGCCGCATCGCCTTGCGTCCCTGTTCCCGGACGAATGCCCGCTGTCCTTGCCGCTGTGGCTCCGGTGCTTCTGTGACACTGGTTTTCACCTGTGTTTCGATATAGGTGTCCTTCGTCTTGACGGCTGCCGCTTTCTGCATCGCAACGCGACGCGCTTGTGCCTGGGGCGTCGCAGCAGGCGTTTGGGTTTCTGCAAACTCTGTATCTTTGGTTCGGATGATGGGACTTTCATTCCTGTGTGCATCTGGTGCTGACGCGCCATTCCGTGCAGGATCGCTCGGCTGCTCTGTGGCTTTCTCCTTGCGCTGCTTCAACAGTTCCGCGGCGGCTCGCTTGGAGCCGCTGACCGCGGTATCCTCGATATCGTCGCCACCGTACTCATCCCGGCGTCCTTGCTGCGCTGTATCCCGGAGCTGGACCCGCAGGCGTTCAGCACTGTCATCCAGCCCCTTGTGCAGCAATAGTCGCACAGGCTACACTTCTCCACCACTGCAAAGCGGCCATTCGCCGGCTGGGGCAGCACTTCTGTTACCATGCTGTGGCGCTCCAGCTTAGAACTGGACTCATAGATCGTACCATAGCAGAAACAGCAGTAGGAGCCGCCTTTGGTAGTGACGGTGTGGTAGGTGTCATCTGCGTACTCATATGTTACGCGCTTATCCAGATCTTCCATGAACTCGGCAGCACAATCGTACAGGTTGTACACATTGCGGCCAAAGCCATAGCCGTTGATGCCGCCATTGCTGTTCATGGTGCCGCAGGTATCACACATTGCCTTGGTCCAGTGGTAGCCGGTGTAGTAGGCATCCTTACCGGGGGTACCATCCAGAATAATACCTTTCCCCTCACCGCCGAGCAGAGTGCCGTCCGAATACATGCGGGTCAGTGCCGTTTTTCCATCTCTGGTATATTCGGGCGTTCGCCAGGCAACGCAAAAAGCCGCCCTGGGCATCTGATGATCTCAGATGCCCAGGGCGGCTTTCTCCATGTGTGATTTGTTTTTTTACTTCGGCGTTTGCGGACTTACACGGCGCTTTCTGCTCAGGGGGTGTCCGTATCCGCAGTGTCTGCTTTATCGGCCACACAGGGCGCGACAGGGGGCTACGTGGGGGTATAAAAGGAAGCAGGAAGTCTGTTTCCGAAGAAGCAGGCTTCCTGCCCTATGTGCTGCTTATGACGCGCTGTCCAACGGGTTTGGGCGGTATCCATCCATAAGTTCATCATTTTCCATGATGAAGGAACGTGTCGTATCCTGTCCCCATGCAGTATCGTATTTTTCCATCAGATAATCGCTCAGTTCGGTTCTGTTCTGAATCTTTACCAAGCGGTACGGCTCCTGAAAGGCGACCTTTTCAATGAAGTACAGACTTCCGTCCTCTGCCGGCAATAATACGCCCACGTGCCCGATAAACAGCGTATTGTCCGTATCCGAAAATCGGTCATGGAGGACAACGGAGATCAGACGGGCAGAGCTGTCTTCAAAGGAAATCCCGCGCTCCGACCAGCCCGCCTGAAGCGCTTTGACCTGATCCGCCACCTCCGTGGTATCTGCGGCAGTTACCGGTGCAAACAATGCGCAGAACTTGGACGTGCTGTCTCCGCAGAGAACGGCGGGATCTGCGGCCAGCGTTTCAAGATCCATAAAGAGGGAGTCCTCGCCCTGCGTTTCCGGCTGATCTACTCCGGCGGTGACGAACTCACCGAACAGACTGAAGGCCGTGACCCGGCAGTTATAGCCGGGGAAGCTGCCGTTCTTCTCCGTCCACAGATCTTGCATCTCATAGGGGTCATATCTGGTATCGGTGGGAGCGGCGCTCTCAAACCCGCCTGTCAGCCATTCGCTCTTGACGCTGGCATTGAACTGATCCACGCGGTCCAGCAGCAGCTTCGTTCGGGTCTCATCCACATTGGCATCTGCAAGCGCTTCGGTGAGTAGCTTGCGCGAGTCCGCGTCCGTCAGATTGGAGTACGTTACGGTTTCCAGTGGCGGCTGCGCTGAATCCGGCTCGGCTTGCTGCCCGCAGCCTGAGAGTGCCATGAGGAGGAAGCTGACCACCAGAAGCGTGGTCAGGGAATTTCTTTTCAGTTTCATAATTGATTTTGCCTTTCCTTTCATCGATCCTTGCGGGACAAAGCTGAACTTGCCGCACGGAACACTTAATATGGTAACCGACTCAGCAGGAAAAGTCCATATCAAGTATAACGTTTTCTTTTCAATTAGGTTATAGAGCCCACTTCAGATTATGTGTCCGACTCCCATCTGATAAGAAAAGCCGCTGCCTCACATGCCAGAAGAGGGGCGAGTGATACAGCGGCTGCTGGTTTTCTTTGTTTTTAAGCCTCGGTGTTCGAGTCACACCAGTCCATAAAAGAGTTCCGCTGCATCTCTGAAATGTCGCCTCTCGCGTGGAAAAACTGATTTTCCAAAAAAGCGTTTTTTCGAACTTTTCCCTGCGTGAAACGGCGTTAAATATGCAAAAAACACCGCACTTTCGTGCGGTGTTTTCGGTGCTGCATCTTTCATCAACACATTCTGGAGCTTGTGGCCGGACTCGAACCGGCGACCTGCGCATTACGAATGCGCTGCTCTACCAACTGAGCCACACAAGCAGCTATTTGCTGCCGGAACGAGTCTTTTCTCGTTCACAGTGTTCTCAGTATATCATGCTTTTGAAAGTTCGTCAATATTTTTTTGAAATTTTTCTTGACATTCTCCGTGTATCCGTTATAATGATATAGTATCCTTGCTCACATCAAAGGATGTGGGCCAAAAGTCCAAAAGGAGGTGCTAAGAATATGGCAAAGATTTCTGGCAAGTACGAGACTATCTTCATCGTTAACCCCAAGCTGGAAGAGGCAGCGGCTACCGCTGTTGTGGACAAGTTCAAGTCTCTCGTTGAGGCGAACGGCACGAACGTAGAGGTCGAGGACTGGGGCAAGCGCCGTCTGGCGTACCCGATCGAGGATCAGACGGAGGGCGTTTACACGCTGGTTCGTTTTGAGTCCAAGCCCGATTTCCCGGCTGAGCTGGACCGTATCTACAAGATCACGGACGGCATCATGCGTTCCATCATCGTCTGCCTGGACGACTAAGGCGGTGAACACCAATGCTCAATAAGGCGATTCTGATGGGTCGTTTGACCCGCGATCCCGAATTGCGCCATACCCAGTCCAACATGGCTGTGTGCTCGTTCTCGCTTGCGATCGACCGTGGTCGCAAAGATCAGAACGGCGAACGCCAGACCGACTTCATCGACTGTGTCGCATGGGGCCGTCAGGCAGAGTTCGTTGCACAGTGGTTCACGAAGGGTTCTATGGCAATCGTAGTCGGCCGTATCCAGTCCCGCCGCTGGCAGGATCAGAACGGCAACAACCGCACTGCAATCGAAGTAAATTGCGACGAGGTTTCCTTCGGTGAAACGAAGAAATCCCGCGATGCCTACAATGCAGGCAATCAGGGCGATTTTGGCGGCTATGACAACGGATCGCAGATGCGGCCCGAGCCTGCCGCGTCCCAGGTTGCTCCGGCTTTCGATCTCCCTGCAGGAGATTCGGATTTTCAGGAGCTTGCTGATGACGACGGCGATGTCCCATTCTAAACTGAAGGAGGTTACGTGATCATGGAAGAAACCAAGAAGGAATTTACTCCCCGTCCGGAGCGTGCAGAGCGCCCGCAGCGCGGCCGTCGCCGTCGCAAGGTATGCGCATTCTGCGTAGATAAGGTTGCACACGTTGACTATAAAGATGCCGGCAAGCTGAAGAAGTACATGTCCGAGCGTGGCAAGATCCTGCCCCGCCGCATGACCGGTACCTGTGCTGCTCATCAGCGTCAGCTGACCGAGGCTATCAAGCGTGCACGTCACATTGCTCTTCTGCCGTACACCGCAGAGTAAGCAATTCGTTTTTTATAATTAAGGATACGCAAAGCGTCGTTTTCGCAAGAAAGCGGCGCTTTTTGCACCTTTGTTTCTCGTTTGCGGCAAACAAAAAGGACGCCTGATGCGTCCTTTTTTCGTTATTCCTGTGTTCAGTTCATCAGATCGAGCAGCTTATAGCAGTGTGTTTTGGTGTAGCTCTGCTTAAAGCTGTAGGATGCAAGCTGCTTGGCGGTGTCATCCTCGGTCTCCTTTGCGGCATTTTCCGCACCGGAGTCACGCTCCTGCACCCACTGCTTGTAGCTTGCCTCCTCGGAAGCGTACTGATCGGCGTTGAGCACGGTCGCAAGGTAGTCGTACATCTCACTCAGCAGGTTATCCCATTGCTCGAACGAGCTTGCGGTCATGGCCAGCTCATCCTCCTGATTCTCTGCCGACGAAATTTTCAGATCGTCACTTTCCAGCTCATCCATCTTTTTGCTGAACGCATTGCGCTGCTCGGCCTTTTTCTGGCTGTTCTCTTCCTGCTGCTTTTCCTGCTGCTGTGCATCGGAAAGCTGCTTCTGCAGCTCCTTGACCTGCTTTTTCTGGTCATCGGTCAGCGAATCATCATTTGCCAGAGAATCCAGCTTGCCGCTGGCGGCATCGTACTTTTTATCGTCCAGATAGCTCTGTGCCTCGTCCAGATCGGAGTTGAACTGATCGTCCGACTGGGCAGACTGCGCCTTATCGAGCAAATCCTCAATAGCCTTGTACATCGCGGAATCCGGGTCGGTGACACGGTTCTGCAGCTGCTTGAGCGCCGCAATGGCCTCGGTGTACTGGCCGTTGCCCACATAATCCTCGGCAGACTGATAGTCCTTGATCAGCTGAATGGTCGCATCCAGAGCCGCCGGATCCTTGGCTTCCGCCTGCGCCTTCTGGTAATACTCGAGCGCCTTGTCGAAGTCACCGCGATCCATATACTTTTCGGCCATGACGAGGTTTTCGTCGGTCTTGTGTGAATTTGTAAAATACCACACACCGCCGCCAATCAAAGCCGCCACGATGATGACCACCAGCGCAATAATCAGGCCGCGTTTTCCCTTGGACGGCTTTTTGTAAACGCGGTCCTTCGGATCGGCCTCACCGTTGTAGTAGGTCGTGCGGCGCTCGGGCGTGCCCGCAGTACGGCGGACCGGTGGCGTGTCGATCGGACGCATGGCAGCCTGCGTGGGAATGTTCGGATTCGGAATATTGGGATTGGTGTCTGCCAGCGGATCGGCAGCCGTGTCGTCCACCGGAAGCTGCTGCTTTTCGTCCCGCATAGCCGCGTCAAACGCGCTGGTGTCAATCGGACCGGTCTCAACAGGGTCCTTCATATCATCCGGCAGGGTGGTAAATACAGCTGTTTCGTCGTTGACACCGGTCTGCTCGACAGCTGCGCCGCAGAAGGGGCAGAATTTTCCGGCGATCGGCAGCTCCTTGCCGCAGTTTTTGCAAAGCATGGGTGATTTCCTCCTTTGAAAAAGGGTCGTTTTTATGCTTATTTTATAGTATAACATGCTGTATTCAGATTGTAAAGCGTGGATGGCTGTTCCCAGTATTGGGATTCGCCGCCTGCGGACGGCGGGAACGTCGCCGCGCCCCGCGGCGGGGCAAGAGGGTAGACACCAATGGTTTCTACCCTCTTAACTCCCACTTCCTTTTGTTTCTTAGTCTGGCGCAGACCAGAGACCGGCGACCGCTGCAAAATGGGGAACGGCAGTCGGGTTACCGCAGCGTGTCTTTCTCCGCCTTTTCGCATTTCACAGACAGCTTACTGCTACACATATGGTTAAATCTACGCAGGGTGCGGCACAAGGTGAATTGCCCGAAGGGTAAGAGAGAGTCCCCTGGGGGATGACAGTGCCGCACAAGTCTTTAACGCGTTATATTGTAAGACGGGGTGACCTCACCCCGCCGTTTTTTACGATTTGCTGCCATTTACATACGGCGGGATGGGGGCATCCCGCCCTACAAGATAGATTTTGCAACGGATGAAATCCGCAGGTGCCATGCACAACAACGTGCAAACGAGTTGCGCAACACTGTTATGTTGCGCCTGCGGAAATTGAACCGCCTGTGCAGCAGTACGAATACAGCTTGAGCGATGAAGGTGGAGAAATGGGCGGACACATTGGTCCGCCCCTACGGAAGATGAGCAGTACAGCCGTTCCCCCTGGCGAGTCTCAGTTCTCCGATTTTCGCCGTGCCCTCCCAAGGGAAACGGGAGTCAAGAGGGTAGAAACCGCAGGTGTCTACCCTCTTGCCCTCTCGGCGTGGGTACGCCGTCCCCAGCGGGCAGCGAAATGTTTCGGAACTGAAACCTTACTCGTCTTGACAAGCTATGGTCAGGAACGTAAAATATAGGTAATGATAATAAGGTAAGGCAGAATGTCCGCATTCTGCAACTGTCAAAAAGGGGATAGTATTTTGAAGTTGACAAAACGCATTTTCAGCGGTCTGCTGGCCGCCATGATGCTGTTCACCACTGCTTTTGCCGTAAATGATTCGGCGACCACCAAGGCTGCAAACGCGCTGACGTTTGCGTTCAAGCCGATCACCGGCAGCGAGTATGACAGCACCGCTCTCCAGACCGATCTGGCAGCAGCGCAGAAGATCATCTCGCAGCGCATGCAGCTTGAGGGTCTGACCGGCGCGTCTGCCGCCGTTTCCGGCGATGTGATCACCGTTTCCATTCCGAAAACAGCTACCGGCAACACTGCCGCTTACTGGGCCGCTCGTCTGGGCGACCGCCGTCTGTGCAGTGTGACCGACTTTCTGAACGAGGAGTGGCAGTTCGACCGTGCAGATTTTGCCTCTGCCAAGGCAACCACCGAGAACGGCGCAGAAGCCGTTGAGATCGACCTGACCGACTCCGGCAAGACCAAGCTGACCGAGGCCCACAACAAGGTAAAGGCATACCTTGCGGACAGCAAGAACGACGCTGGCAAGGCGCAGTGGCTCATCTTCCACTGGGGCACCACCACCTTCCGCATGCTGGTGGACGACAGCTTCTCCGACAGCAAGCTGGTGATCGGCGGCGATGCCGATCCGCTGCGTGCCGGTGCATCCAAGTACATGCCGCAGTATCTGATGCTCGATCCGCTCCCGTTTGCACTGGAGCAGACCGCCGTTCCGACGACCACCGAGCCGACGACTCCGACCACTCCCACCGAACCCACGACTCCGACTGACCCGACCACACCTTCCGATCCGGCGACCACGGATTTCCCGGACATCGACGGTCACTGGGCTGCCGCTTCGCTGCGCAAGGGTGTTGAGCTGGGTCTTCTGAAGGGCATCAACGGCAAAATTATGCCGAACAACTCGGTCAAGCGTTCCGAGGCTATCGTTATCCTCAACCGTGCGCTTGGCGCAACGCAGGCCGACAGTGTATCCGGTCTGGCGGCCAGCCAGCAGTCCGCATGGTACAGCGGGGATCTGGGCAAGGCCATCCACCTCGGTCTGATCACCGCAAACGACAACCGCAGCTTTGACACTGCAGCTACCCGTGCCGAGGCTTTCGTTCTGATGGCTCGTGCGTTCGCGTACGACCGCGCAGAGACCGCTGCCGATGAGCTGAGCAGCTTCACCGATACCTCCTCCATGACCACCGAGCAGAAGCAGGCTGCTGCCGCTCTGATCAGCCAGGGCGTTGTAAACGGTACCTCTGCTGCCAAGCTGTCTCCATCGAACAAGCTGACCCGTGCACAGTTCGTCACCATGATTGTGCGCATTGCCGCTGCCACCAACGCAGACAGCGCACCGACCAAGCTGGCCGGCGGCACCGTACTCACCAATCCGAGCATCACTCTGACCGGTGCTGTCGCAGACGGCGACTGGATCTTTGCCGCTCCCACGAATGAGATTTCGCTCGATTCCGTCAGCAGCTCGCACCGCATCGTCCTCAAGGGCGAGGAGCGCGCTGTACTGAATGCCACCAAGCAGACCAGCATTTCCACGCTTGCTGTTGACCCGGCAGGCACGGCGGATGTTAAGATGGACAACACTTCGTCCGTAAACACGCTCGTTATCGCAGGCAAAGGCGGCTCCGTTGGCTACAGCGGCGCAGTCTCCAACATCGAGATCACCGCTTCCGGCCGCACGATCGTGCTCGAAGGCATGACCTCGGATGCCATCACCATCACCGGCAGCAACAACACCATCCTGCTCAAGGGCGACGCGGATACCGTTTCCGTACTGCGCGGCTCCGGCAACCGCATCACGCTGTCCGGCACGGTCGGCACGATGGTTCTGGCCGGCAAGAACACCACGGTTGACGGCACCGGCAAGATCGGCACCGTAGACACCCGCATGGTCGGCTGCACGGTAACGGCTAAGGCCGACCACACGATCGACAACATCGATCCCGGTCTGGATGGCGTTCAAATCACGATGACCGTTCCGGATAAGGTTAAGGCCGGCGGCTCGCTGACTGCCAAGGTCAGCTTCTCCGGCGTAAAGGAAGGCGTTACCTGCACTGCAATCTGGTATCAGGACGGCTCCGCGATCAAGGGCTGCACGAACAACAGCTTCGAGCTGACCAACGACAAGACCTCCAGCCACACCAGCACTTTCACCTTCACCAAGAATATGAAGACCAGCACGGCGATTGGCTTCAAGCTGCTCTACAACAACCCGTCCACCGGCGAAACCGAGCAGGTTTACGCCCAGAAGACCGTTCCGATCGAGAATTACTCTGCCGAGTGGTATGCACAGCGCGATGCTGCCGCTATCCTTAAGCAGGTATCCTCGGTTTACCGCGGCAACTACACCACGTCCTACGCGGCCAACAACGATTACTCCAAGACCACCAAGGAGGTCTGGATCAACGCCAAGGGCTACTCCAGCAACACCAATTATCTGGTCTGGATCAACCGCGCCTACCAGCATGTAAACGTATTCACCGGCTCCAAGGGCAACTGGAAGCTGACCAAGAGCTTTATCGTCGGCACCGGCGCTGCCTCTACCCCGACTCCGGTCGGCGTGACCACCGTCAGCTACAAGCTGAAGGCAGGCTGGACCACCGGTACTTACACGGTTCGTCCGGTTGTAGGCTTCTACCCGGGCACCGGTTACGCGTTCCACTCCCGCCTGTGCTATCCCGGCACCGACACCGAATATGACTTCAGCAGCGGCTATCCGGTTTCGCACGGCTGTGTACGCATGAAGCACAACGACATCAACTGGATTTACAACAACGTACCGATCGGCTCGACCGTCGTAATCTACTAAACCGCAGCTGCAAACACCGATATTCTCCGTTTTTCCGGAGAGTATCGGTGTTTTTTTGCTGCAAAACAGTGTGTACATCATCAACATCCTGTTTTGCACTGCAATGATAAATTCTCACCCTGATAGTGTAATTCGTCATTTTATACGCATTTTTTCGCAAATGCAATTGGTTATCGTTGTGACATTTTAATGTTGACACCGACAACATCAAGGACTATAATAAACCCATCCCAACAAACAACGAGGTGAGAAAATGGCCGATCAGTATCATCATGGAAATCTGAAAAGCAAGCTGCTGGAGGAAGCGGTCACGCTGATCTCGCAGGACGGCCTCGAAAATCTTTCTCTCCGGCGGCTGGCAACGCAGTGCGGCGTGAGTCACAACGCCATCTACCGCCACTTTGACAGCAAAGAGCGCCTGATCGACGCCTGCCGTGCCTATGTCATGCAGGAGCTGACGCGCACACTCGAGCTGACGCTCAGCGGTCTGGACGAAAGCCTGCCGCAGACCATGGAACAGCTCGGCACCGCCTATCTGGATTTTTACATGCGCAACCCGACGTATTTCAGCGCGTATTTCCGCAATGCGTCCCAGAAACTGACGTTCTCGCTTGAGCCGATCGAGGGCAACTACCCGCCGTTTTCCGTTTTCCGCCGTGTGGCTGTCGCTATCGCGGAAAAGCAAGGCATTCCGCAGGATGAGACACGATGGCGGCTTCTGCGCTACTGGACGATGCTCAACGGCATGTTCGCCATGTGGATTTCCTCCAACGTGGAACTGCCCGAAAACTGGAAAACCTGTCTGAAAAACGAATTTTAAGGAGCGTTTACGATATGAAACAGATCATTCTCACGGGCGACCGCCCGACCGGCAACCTGCATGTCGGCCACTACGTCGGCTCACTGGCCGAGCGCGTGAAGCTGCAGAATTCCGGAAAATATGACGAAATTTACATCATGATTGCGGACGCGCAGGCGCTGACCGACAACGCCGAGCACCCGGAGCGCGTGCGCCAGAACATTATGAAGGTCGCGCTGGACTATCTTGCGGTCGGCATTGACCCGGAAAAGTCGAACATCTTCATCCAGTCCATGGTGCCGCAGCTGACCGAGCTGACGTTCTACTACATGAACCTTGTCACCGTGTCCCGTGTACAGCGCAACCCTACCGTTAAGGCAGAGATTCAGATGCGCAACTTTGAAGCCAGCATTCCGGTCGGTTTTTTCTGCTATCCGATCAGTCAGGCGGCGGACATCACCGCATTCAACGCTACGGCTGTTCCGGTCGGCGAGGACCAGGAGCCGATGCTCGAGCAGTGCCGCGAAATCGTGCACAAGTTCAACACGGTTTACGGCGAAACGCTGACGATGCCGCAGATTGTTCTTCCGTCCAACAACGCCTGCATGCGTCTGCCCGGCACAGACGGCAAGGCGAAGATGAGCAAGTCGCTCGGCAACTGCATCTACCTTGCGGATCCGGAGGAGGTCGTTCGTGACAAGATCATGTCCATGTACACCGATCCGGACCATATCCGCGTGCAGGATCCCGGCAAGCTGGAGGGCAATACCGTGTTCACCTATCTGGATGCGTTCTGCCAGCCGGAGCACTTCGCAGAATTCCTGCCGGACTACCAGAGCCTCGACGAGCTGAAAGCGCACTACCAGCGCGGCGGACTCGGCGATGTGAAGGTAAAGAAGTTCCTGAACAACGTCATGCAGTCTCTGCTGTCGCCCATGCGTGAGCGCCGTGCGCAGTGGGAGGGTCGCCTGCCCGAGGTCTACGAGATTCTCAAGAAGGGCAGCGAAATCGCCGCTGAGACCGCTCAGGGTACGCTCGATCGAGTCCGTCACGCGATGAAAATCGACTATTTCACTGATAACGGTCTGCTTAAGTAAAAATAGCAAAATAAAGGACGAACCGCTTAGTTCGTCCTCTATTTTTACACTTTCGGGATTTGTTGGGTCACGCAGTGGATATTGCCGCCGCCAATCAGAATATCACGGGCAGCAATCGCAACCACCTTACGGGTCGGGAAAAGCTCCTGCAGGATGGCCTGCGCCTTTTCATCCATTGGGTCACCGAAGGCAGGCATGACAACAGCCTCGTTCGCAATGTAGAAATTGACGTAGCTTGCCGCCAGACGTTCTCCCGGGGTACGGGTCGGCTCGCCGTCGCACAGGTCAAGGCCGTCGCACTCCTCCGCGATGATGGTCACCGGCTTGGGCAGCGGCAGCTTGTGCACCTTGATCCTGCGTCCCTTGGCATCGGTCGCGGCTTCCAGTACATCCAGACTCGCCTTGGAGAGCGCATACTGCGGGTCGGTCTCGTCGTCCGTCCACGCGAGAACCACCTCGCCCGGAGCCGTGAAAGCGCATACGTTGTCAACGTGCTCGTTGGTCTCGTCGTTGTAAATACCGCGCGGCAGCCAGATCACCTTGGAAACGCCCAGATAATCGCACAAAACCTGCTCAATTTCGGCCTTTGTGAGATCGGGATTGCGTCCCGCGCTCAGCAGGCAGGCTTCGGTGACGAGTGCGGTGCCCTCGCCGTCCGAGTGGATGGAGCCGCCCTCGCAAATGAAATCGCGTTTGTCGTATACGTCGTTGCTGACCAGGTCGCAGAACTTGCGCGCCACGCGGTTGTCCTTCTCCCACGAGGGATACAGGCCGTCCACATCGCCGCCCCACGCGTTGAAACCCCAGTCGATGCCGCGGCGCTCTCCCCTGCCGTTGATAACAAAGGTCGGGCCAACGTCACGCGCCCACGCATCGTCAGTCTCCATCACGACCAGACGAACGCGGTCGGGCAGCTGCGCACGCGCGTTGTCATACTGCCCTTCCGAGCAGAGCACGGTCATGCTTTCGCTTTCGGAAATCGTCTCGATCACACGCAGAAAGGCTTTCCGGGCCGCATAGGCGCCGTACTGCCAGCTGTCGGCGCGTTCCGGCCAGATCATCAGGCAGCCCTCATGCGGTGCAAACTCCGCAGGCATATAAAACCCGTCCTGCGCGGGTGTAGTGTGCAAAATTTTCATGGTATCTCTCCTGTTCGGTGGTACATCAAGAGTACAACATTTTGATTGAATTTGCAATGGTCGTAGGCGGTTTGAAATGAAAAATTGAGAATATAGAATGCTATACTATCGCAGCAGAACAATCGGCGGTTGAGGTGGAAAACCATGAACCTTTTGGGGCAAAATGGTCTATGTTCTGCCGCCTGAAAGTCCGCAGCTATGTATTGGCTGCGAATGTTGCAGGTACGTTAAAAGTTGCGCCGCTTCAAATTCTCAAGTTTCCGGTCGTCCTTCCACATAAGTTTTTGGATGCCGAGAAGTTCAATCTGCGGTTTTCGGACGCATCCGAGATCACGGAAATTGCGGACAAGCTGCGGTGGTATCGTTATCAAAAAGGACTTCGCCAGCGTGACGCGGCGGACTATGCGGGCATCGACCGCAGTACTTACATCCATTATGAGGAGGCAGGGCGGGACTTTTATCCGAAGAAACATATGGAGAAGCTGGCGGAGCTGTTTGAGGTACCGCTTGAGAATTTGCTGGATGACTATAAAGCGGCTTTATGGTGGCTGCTGCCAGTTGTGTGGGGAGAACGCTTTTCGTGAATTTAATGCAGATATTTCCGAAGCGCATCATATTGCTTATTTTTCGGATTCCAAAATAACGATTCTTCAAATATAATCATTCTTTGCCCCAACCATCATCGGCTGATACATAAATTAAATCCGAAGTTTGATTATAACAGAGGTTGCTTTGTATTCTCAGAAAATTCCGAACTAAGAATTGAGCTTGATTTTCACCTGATGAAATGACATCGGAATAAAAATGGCATCCGCTGAACGATCTTTAATATTGAGAACTGGTCTTTTGATTGAGCTTACAAAACCTCTTGGGGGTGTCAATTAAGTCGCGCCCCATTATACCCTTGATTTCAAGGGTATAATGGGGTATAATTCTACATAGAATAGTATCTCACAGGAGGTGCGTTATGGACTTATCTGAGATGCAAACCCGCGTGGCGGAGTTGGAACAGCAGATTTCTGCTTTGCCCGCTGGCTCTGTCACGAAGAAAACCGTCAATGGTAAGGAGTACTTTTACCACCGTTGGACAGAGAACAAGAAGCGGCGGGAGAAGTATATTCCTGCTGACGAATTGGAGAATTTCCGTGCTCAGATCGAGCGGCGGAAGGCGCTAGAACAGGAGCTGAAAGCGCTGAAAAAGCAGCTGCCCAAGGCGAAATCTACGAACCCTGCTGCGTTTACTACCAATGTCCGCACCGGCGAGACGCTGCGTTCCTTTGCGGCATCTGTTCGCGGCTATCGCAGGCGCGAATGCTTCCGGCAGCTGCACGACTTTGTCTGCGGCAAGCCGCAGGACAAGGTGTTCATTCTCTACGGCCTGCGCCGGACGGGTAAAACCACCATGATCCGGCAGATTTTTGCGGAGATGAGCGACACGGAGCTTGCCAAGTCAGCGTTCATTCAGATTACCGCAAAAGACTCGCTGGCAGACGTGAACCGTGACCTCAAGGTACTGGAAGCACAAGGCTTCCGCTATGTGTTTCTCGATGAAGTGACGCTGATGGAGGATTTCATCGAGGGCGCGGCGCTGTTTTCTGACGTGTTTGCAGCCTGCGGCATGAAGATCGTGCTCTCCGGCACGGACTCGCTGGGCTTCCTCTTTACAGAGGACGAGCAGCTTTACGACCGCTGCATCCTGCTGCACACCACATTCATCCCTTACCGAGAGTTTGAATCCGTCCTCGGCATCCACGGCATCGACGAGTATATCCGCTACGGCGGCACCATGAGTCTCGGCGGTGTTCACTACAACGAGACCTCCACGTTTGCCAGCAAGGAAAGTACCGACGAATACGTGGACACCGCCATTGCCCGCAACATCCAGCACTCTCTGCGCTGCTATCAGTATGAGGGGCATTTCCGTCATTTGCGGGATTTGTACGACAAGAATGAGTTGACCAGCGCCATCAACCGGGTGGTGGAGGACATCAACCACCGCTTCACGCTGGAGGTGCTGGCGCAGGATTGGAAGTCCCACGACCTCGGCATTTCCGCCAGCAACCTGCGCCGGGATCGGAAGAACCCGACGGACATCCTCGACCGCATCGACCTTGCGCTTGTCACCGACAGTCTGCGGAAGCTGCTGGAGATCCGCAACAGGGCAGAGCAGACCGTGGCGCTGGACGATGTTCACGCGGCGGAGATCAAGGAGTATCTGGACTTGCTGGACTTAACGCGGGAGATCGATGTGCTGCACCTGCCGGATGTCAGCACGAAGTCCAGCCGCACGGTGATCGCACAGCCGGGACTCCGCTATGCGCAGGCGGATGCGCTGATCCGCAGTCTGCTGCTGGATGAGACGTTCAGCGCGCTGTCTCTGGCAGAGCGCACCGCTGTGCAGCAGCGCATCCTGACCGAGATCAAAGGGCGGATGCTGGAGGACATCGTCCTGCTGGAAACCAAGCTGGCAAACCCCAAGAAGCAGGTATTTGTCCTGCAATTCCCTGTGGGCGAATTTGACATGGTGGTGTTTGACCCAGAGGCGGGCTCCTGCCGGATTTTCGAGATCAAGCACAGCGAAGAAGCTGTCCCGCAGCAGTATCGCCATTTGATCGACAAGCAAAAATGCGCCCAGACCGAGCACCGCTACGGCCCGATCACCGGGAAGTTTGTCCTCTATCGCGGGGAAAGCCAAGAGATAGACGATATTCAGTATCAGAACGTGGAAGAATATCTGCGAAGCCTTGCATAACAAAACCGCCGTCCCGATTTTTCGTTCGGGGCGGCGGTTTTTATGATGCAGCTTGTCATATGACAAGCTGTGACGCAAAACAAACTTGACGTATGACAAGTAATGAAGCGCAAAAATCGTGCGGCGCGACTGTACGAATGCAGTCGATGACGAAAACAATAATGTTCTAAATAGCACGCATCGCTCATTCCATCAATCATTTTCTCGATTCACATGAGTGATGCCCTCCAAACTGGCACCATCAGCGCGCGAAAACCTCTGTCTATCCGCAGAAATTTTCAGATTCTTCCCTTGGGTAGCTTTTCAAATGGATTCCAATTCGATATATATATATATATCTACCAACCTAACGAATAACGCGAGGTGCCGCCATGAAACCGAAAGATACGCCGAAGCAATATGTCATCTACTCCCGCAAGTCCAAATTCACCGGCAAGGGCGAGAGCATCGAGAACCAGATCGAGCTGTGCCGCCAGTACATCGCCATGCACTTTGGCGAGGATGCGTCGGAAAACGTGCTGGTCTACGAGGATGAGGGCTTTTCCGGCGGCAATCTGGAGCGCCCGCAGTTCAAGAAAATGATGAAGGACTCGCAGAAGATCGCGTTTGCGGCCATTGTTGTTTACCGCTTCGACCGGATCAGCCGCAACATCGGTGACTTCGCAAAGCTCATCGAGGACCTGGGCGACCGGCACATTGACTTCATCTCCATCCGCGAGCAGTTCGACACGTCCTCCCCCATGGGCCGGGCGATGATGTATATTGCATCGGTGTTCTCTCAGCTGGAGCGGGAGACCATCGCCGAGCGCATCCGGGACAACATGCACGAGCTGTCCAAGACAGGACGCTGGCTGGGCGGCACAACGCCCACGGGCTACGCCTCAGAAAGCCTGTCCAGCGTGACGGTGGACGGCAAGGTAAAGAAAGCCTGCAGGCTCAAGCCCATCCCGGAGGAAATCCAGCTGGTCAGGACGATCTTCTCCGTATTCATGGAAACCGATTCTCTCAGCAAGACCGATCAGTACCTGCTGGAGCATCGCTGCGTCACGAAGCGCGGCAAGCAGTTCACCCGCTTTGCTATCCGGGGTATTCTGACCAATCCGGTCTACATGATCGCCGATGAGACGGCGTATCAGTATCTGAAAGAAAACAATGTTGACCTGTTTGCCGAGCGCGCAGCAACGTGGCGCTGCTGTCCGGGCTTCTGCGCTGCGGCGAATGCGGCGACTATATGCGCCCGAAGCTGACCAACCGCAAGAATGCGGACGACGAGCTGATCTACACCTACATGTGCTCCACCAAGGAGCGTAGCCACGGCACGGTCTGCTCTATGAAAAACTGCAACGGCAACACGCTGGACGCCAAGATCATCGAGGAGATCCGCAAGCTGTCCGCCGACAAGGAGACCCTTACCCGGCTGCTGGCGCAGACCAAGAAGGTTATCAGCGGCAGCAAGGAGGGCTACGATGCAGAGCTTGCGCTGCTCCGGGAGAAACACGCCGAGACGGAAGAACGCCTCAAACGGCTGGTGGAGTCCCTGTCCGTTGCCAGCGACACCTCTGCAAAGTACGTCATGGAGCAGATCGACGAACTGCATCGGGAGAGCGAGACTCAGCAGGCAAGACTTTCCGATTTGGAAGCCCTCACCGAGCAGAGCCGGATGCTGTATCAGGAGTTCGCCTTCCATCAGGAAATGATCGAATCCTTTGCCAGCGCGGTGGATTCTGCTACGCTGGAGGAAAAACGCCGCCTGCTGCGCACCATCGTCAAAAAGGTGGTCTGGGACGGCAAAAATGCCTATGTTTACCTCTTTGCGGAGGACGGAGAGGCGGATTTGCCCCCTGTTGAGCAACCTATGTATCCGCTGGGAGAGGATAGCAAATGGAAAATGAACGTAATATTTAACGGTATGCGGGCGGTCACTGACCGTCCCTGCGATTCCACGATTGCCGCTGTTTCTTAATGATAACGCCATTCTCACCTGATAAATACACCGATTTTCCCCTCACCTGCATTCTCCATTCTCCATTTTCCATTCTCAATTATTCAACTTTCCCTTTATCAACCCCGCAGAATATGGTACACTAAAAATGTATCAACCCATTTCCAAAGGAGAGGTGCATACCATGAATTACACTTACACCTATACATACACACCGCTTTTCACAATGATTCTGCCGATTCTGGCACTTTTACTGATTCTTGCGGGCGGAATTGCGCTGTACACGCTGTTTGTCCGCAAACCGAATCACTATCACGGTGCAGCGGCAAAGCTGCATGATTTTCTCAATTTCCGGCACGCATACACCGAGGGTCTGCTGAAAATCCTGTACTGCATGACGGTCGCTGCGCTGGCTGTTTACAGCGTTATTCTGCTGTTTTTCCACTTTTTCTGGGCGATTCTGCTGTTTATCATCGGAAATATTGCTGCACGGCTCGGCTATGAATTTATTATGATGCTGTTCAGCATGCACCGCACCCTGCGCAGCATTGACCGCAAAATGCCCGAGCCGCAGCCGTTCGAGCAGCCGGCTCCCGAGCCGCAGAATACACCGAAAAATCCGCTCCCGCCCGATCAGCCGTAACACAAGCTGCTGTTTCCGCTTGAAATTTGTTCAACGCAGATTGCAAAAACACGTAAGTCATGATAAAATAGATATACTATTACAGAATTTCGCGGCAGGACCAACCCATGTGCTGCCCTACAGAAAAGAGTATCTTAGAAAAGGAGGTCCGTGCATTGAAAATTCAGGAAAGCGCGGAAAACTACCTGGAAGCCATCCTGGTTCTGACGCAGAAAAATGGACAGGTGCGCTCGATCGACGTTGCGCACTACACCGGCTTTTCCAAGCCGAGCATCAGCCGTGCCGTTGGCCTGCTGCGCGATAACGGTTACGTTTCCATCGACCAGAACGGTCTGCTGGGACTGACCGAATCCGGCATGCAGATTGCCACCAGCATTTACGAGCGCCACACCGTGCTCACCGCGTTCCTCACCGCTCTCGGCGTGGACGCTGAGACCGCCGCTGAGGATGCGTGCCGCATCGAGCATGTGCTAAGCGAGGAAACCTTCGACAAGCTCAAGCAGCATGCGAAGGCGTATATCGACGCACAGGATAAATAAGACCCGTTGAAAATCCTGCCTTTTCAGGCAGGATTTTTTATATCAAATTTTATCGAACAAATTTTCGATAAAATCATTGCATTCAAATCGGCACCCTGTTATAATGGGTGTATCGAATCCGAATACACCGCCGCTCTGCGGCTTGCATATTTGTAACTTTTTCAGGAGGAAATGCTATCATGGCTACCAAAAAGCAGTTGGAACCGGTCGCTCCTGCGGCTGATAAGAAGAAAGCACTTGCCGCTGCGCTCGGTCAGATCGAAAAGCAGTTCGGCAAAGGCTCGGTTATGCGTCTGGGCGAAAACACCGGCATGAATATCGAACACATCCCGACCGGCTCGATCGGTCTGGATCTCGCACTCGGCATCGGCGGTCTGCCGCGCGGCCGAATCATTGAGATCTACGGACCGGAATCCTCCGGTAAGACCACGGTTGCGCTGCACAGCGTTGCAGAGGCACAGAAGCTGGGCGGCACGGCTGCGTTTATCGATGCCGAGCACGCGCTCGACCCGGTTTACGCCAAGGCACTCGGCGTTGACATTGACAGCCTGCTAGTCTCCCAGCCGGACACCGGTGAGCAGGGTCTGGACATTGCGGAAGCGCTTGTGCGCTCGGGCGCGATCGATATCGTCGTTATCGACTCGGTTGCCGCGCTGACGCCGCGCGCCGAAATCGAAGGCGAAATGGGCGATTCCTTTGTCGGTCTGCATGCCCGCATGATGAGTCAGGCGATGCGAAAGCTGGCCGGCTCGATCGCCAAGAGCCAGTGTGTAGCCATCTTTATCAACCAGCTGCGTGAAAAGGTCGGCGTCATTTACGGCAATCCGGAGGTCACCACCGGCGGCCGTGCGCTCAAGTTCTATGCGTCTGTCCGCATGGAGGTTCGCCGCGTGGAGCATCTGAAAAACGGCACCGAGCTGATCGGCAGCCACACCCGCGTAAAGGTTGTAAAAAACAAGGTCGCTCCCCCGTTCAAGCAGGCTGAGTTCGATATTATGTACGGCGAAGGCATTTCCCGCACGAGCGAGCTGGTCGATCTCGGCGTGGAATTCGGCATCCTCAGCAAATCCGGCGCGTGGTTCTCCATGGGCGATACCCGTCTGGGTCAGGGCCGCGACGCTGCCAAGCAGTATTTCAAGGATCATCCGGACATCGCGGATGACGTACAGAAGCAGATCATGGAAAAGGTAGCCGAGGAGCGCAGCAAGCTGGCGCAGAGCCATGCGGCACGTCCTTCCGCCGCTGTGCCGACCGAGAAGGCCGAAAAGCCTGCGGATAAGGCACCGCGTCCGTCGTCCTCCAAGGCGGTCTCCATCGACGCGGACGATTTTGACGACCTCGACGAAGAATAATGAGCGAGGATAAATACCGCGCAGCCCTCGATATGGCGGCAAAACAGCTGTCTTACCGGGCGCTGAGTGCGAAAATGCTGCGCGACAAGCTGCTTGCCAAGGGTCATGATGAGGAAGCCGCCGATTACGCGCTTGCGTGGCTGACCGAACGCAGCATGCTCAATGACGAGCTTTTCGCGGAAAGCGTTGTACGCAGCTACACGCGCAAGGGCTACGGCGCGGCACGCATCCGGCAGGAGCTGACCCGCCGCGGCATAGACCGCGACACCGCAGAAGCGGCTATGCAGACCTTCTCTCCGGATGAGGCGCAAATGCTGGCTCTGCTCGAAAAACGCCTGCGCGGTGATGTTTCCGACCGAAAAGAGGTCGAAAAAGCCGTTGCGGCACTCCAGCGTCGCGGTTTTGCGTGGAATGATATCAAGCGCGCACTCGAAACCTACGGCAATTCGCTGCCGGAGGAAGAATAGACTCCATCCCTCTTACGGAAATGTGAGAGGGATGTCTGTTTTTTAGCCGTAAATCCGCTTGCATGAAACCTGCTGTTGCGGTATCATAATAAGAGGAGAAAACTCTACCGGAAAGGAAGTATTTCCATGGAAACCAATAAAATTCCCGCCCGCGCAGATGTGCCCGAAAAGGACAAATGGGCGATTCAGGATCTGTTTGCGACCGACGATGACTGGCGTGCCGCGTTAGCGAAGGCCAAGGAGTTCATTCCGCGTATCACCGCATTCCGCGGCAGACTGGCCGAAAGCGGCGCTGCTCTGCTGTCTTTTTTCCGTCTGGATGATGAAATCAGCCTTGCGTTTGACGCGCTCGTACACTACGCACAGCGCCGCAGCGATGAGGACACCCGCGTCGCCGCATATCAGGAGATGGTCAGCCAGGTGACGCGCTTCGCGGTCGAAATTCAGTCTGCCGCCGCGTTTGAGACCCCTGAGCTGCTCGCCATCAGCGACGAGGACATGGACCGTCTGTACGCCGAAGCACCCGAGCTGGAGCTGTACCGCCTGAATATCGACCGCATTCGCCGCCGCCGAGAGCATGTGCTGTCCGACAAGGAGGAGGCAATCCTGGCCGCTGCAGGCGAAATGGCCGCCAGCCCGGATGACATTTACTCCATGCTCAACGATGCCGACCTCAAATTCCCGGACGCAGTGGACAAGGATGGCAGCAAGCATCCGGTCACGCACGGCACGTTCATCCCGCTGATGCAGTCCTACGACCGTGTGCTGCGAAAGTCCGCGTTCGATTCGCTGTACTCGGTGTACGGCCAGTTCCGCAACACCTCGGCGGCAACGCTGTCCGCGCAGCTCAAGCAGCTGCTGTTTTTCGCAAACGTGAGAAAATATCCCTCGACACTGGATGCCGCGCTCGACGGCAACGAGGTGCCGACCGAGATTTACCGCAACCTGATCGACGCGGTGCACCGCTCGTTTGCGCCCATGTACCGCTATGTTGCGCTGAGAAAGAAGCTGCTCGGCGTGGACGAGCTGCACATGTACGACCTGTATGTGCCGGTCGTGGACGGCGTGGAGATGAAATTCACGTTCGAGGAGGCCAAGGAGATCGCACTGAAGGCGCTCGCGCCGCTCGGTGAGGACTACCTGAACCTGCTCCGCGAAGGCTTTGCAAACGGCTGGATCGACGTGTACGAGAACGAGGGCAAGCGCTCGGGCGCGTACTCGGCAGGCGCGCGCGTACACCCGTATGTGCTGCTCAACTTCAAGGGCACGCTCGACGACGTGTTCACGCTCGTGCATGAGATGGGCCACTCCATCCACTCGTACCTGTCCAACAAGACCCAGCCGACCGCGTATCAGGATTACGTTATCTTTGTTGCCGAGGTTGCATCCACCTGCAACGAGGCCCTGCTGATGGAGTACCTGCTGTCCGTCACGACCGATAAGAAGGAGCGCGCGTACCTCATCAACCACTTCCTCGAGCAGTTCCGCGGCACGCTGTACCGCCAGACCATGTTCGCTGAGTTCGAGCTGGCCGCCAACGAGATGACCCAGCGTGGCGAGGGCACGACTGCCGAAGCGCTCTGCGCGATGTACAAAAAGCTGAACGAGCAGTATTTCGGACCGGAAATGAACGTAGACGAGGAGATTTCGCTCGAATGGGCGCGCATCCCGCACTTCTACTACGATTACTACGTTTACCAGTACGCGACCGGCTACGCCGCTGCCATCGCACTGTCGCGCCGCATTCTGCGGGAGGGTGAACCGGCGGTAAAGGATTACCTCGGCTTCCTGTCCGGCGGCTGCTCTGCCGACCCGATCACGCTGCTGCGCGGCGCAGGCGTGGATATGGCAAGTCCGAAGCCGATTGAGGACGCAACAAAGCTGTTTGATGAAATGATCTCGGAGATGGAAAAGATTCTGAATTGAGAATTGAGGATGGAAAATGAAGAATGACGTTTCTTTTTGCATTTTTCATTGTCTGTAACACTCGATTAGATCAAAGAAAAGGCACAGCCGATTGAAGTGCCCCCAAAGTTAGACAAAAATCCATCGTAAAAATTGTTCAAGCAACCGAAAGGGCTTGCTGTCTGTGAATTGCAGGCAGCAAGCCCTTTCGTTTTTCCTTGATCCTGCGGTTGTTGTAGTAATCCAGATATTCAATGAGCTCCTGCTTGAAGTGTTCCATAGAGTGAAATTCCTGCAGATACAACAGCTCACCCGAGCCGGGGTGCGAATTTAAAAACCATCTATCAGGCCGCTGATGAGCAGAAGGCGCTGGCTACCTTAGACCATGTAACTGAAAAATGGTCTCCGAAATACCCGAATTCCATGAAACGCTGGAAGGACAACTGGGATGCGGTTTCACCTATTTTTAAGTTCTCAGCCACCGTCAGAAAGGTCATTTACACGACAAATGAGATCGAAATCACTGAATTCCACCTATCGGAAGCTCAACTGGCAGAGAAGTGTATTTCCAAGCGATACCTCCCTGTTAAAAGCCCTGTATCTGGCCACTTTCGAGACTATGAAAAAATGGACTGCTACGATCCGAAACTGGACACAGGTTTACGGAGAACTGAGCATTATGTACGAAGGACGTTTACCTGAATAATTGGAAGGCCGGTCAAGAAGACAGGCGTGAACTGCACCCCATTTGTTAGACAGTATGGTATACTGTTAGGAAATGGGGTGTTTTTCTATGCCAAAAGGAGTACCAAACAAACGATATACGCCGGAATTCAAAAAACTGGTGATTAAAACCATGCAGGAAGAGAAATTGAGTTACAGCGAAACCTGCCGTAGATTTGAGGTAAACAGCAGAGATCGAATCAAATCATGGGAGCGAATCTACCTGGAGGAAGGGCCGGAAGGCTTTGCCGTTGAACGGCGCGGCCGCAGCAGTAAGGGCCGTCCGCCAAAGCGGCTGCCGAAGGAGGTAACGGAAGATCTGCTGGCAGAGGTTCAGCGGCTGCGTACGGAGGTAGACTACCTAAAAAATTTGCAAGCCTTGGTTTTGGAAGACGAGCGACGCCAGCACAAAAAACGCTGGTAGTTCAAAAGCTAAGGCAAAAACACGCACTCAGTATACTGCTCTCAATCGCTCAACTGCCCCGTGCAACTTTCTACTATCATTTGAAGCAGATGCAGAGAGAAGACAAATATGCATCTGTTAAGCCTGCAAATAAAAAGTCAAGCCCTCAAGCGGACTTGACAAAAGAAAATATCGCAGGCAGCGGGCGGAGAAAAGCACAACACCAAAAGGCCGCCGCGAATGCGCCGACCTGCAGAGCCTGATTACAGCTGTTTATTTCGTGTGATGCAAGCCTGTGGAATCCATATCTACAGGCGGCAGATCTTCCAATGCAGCGAAGTATGCCATCCTACCTCGCACCTTCGGCACATCAATATGAGCCATGTCGTTCACCTCCAATTTTTCATTTTGCGTAAGTTTGCGATACACCACTCTTGCCGTCTTGTCAATACGTTATGCGAAAGTTTTTACGCGAAACGCATTTTTTTGCTTGCGCAACGTATTTGCCTGTGATATAGTTAACTTATCATAAGAGGGAGGTACTCATTATGGGAAATATATCATCTGTCTTGAAAGCAAAGCGCAAAGAATTAGGACTTACACTCGCACAGATTGCCGAAAAAATCGGCGTAACCGAAGCTACTGTGCAGCGTTGGGAAAGTGGAAATATTAAATCGTTACGGCATGAACGCATTGCCAAACTGGCTGACATTCTCGGCGTTACTCCTGCTGTATTGATGGGCTGGGACGAACCCACCGCACCACCTCTCCCCTCCCCCACCATCACCGAGGACACAGTGACATTTCCGGTCATCACCAGCGTAGCGGCGCACTACGACGGCGTATCCATCGACGAGAGCGCGGCCGGCGAGAAGATCGAAGTGCCGCGCGCCTACCTCAAAGACCGGAAAGCCGAGGACTTCTGTGCTATGCGCGTGCGCGGCGACAGTATGTATCCGGCGTTCCAGAACGGCGACATCGTGCTGGTACTGCGTCAGTCCACCATGAACCACTCCGGCGAGATCGGCGTGATCAGCTACGGCGATGACGAAATGACCATCAAACGCATCAACTATGTGGACGGCGAAGACTGGCTCAAGCTTGTGCCGCTCAATCCCGCGTACCCGCCCCGCCGCATTGAAGGCGTAGACCTCGAAAGCTGCCATATCATCGGCATCCCGCAGGTGCTGATACGGGAATATTAAGAAAAGGAGCTATCCCGCATGAATGACCTGAAACCTGCTCTTGCACAGCTTGCGAAGGACTGCGGTGCACGCAAACTCGTCCTGTTCGGCTCCCGCGCACGCGGCGATAACCGTCCGCGCAGTGATATTGACCTTGCGGTGTTCGGTATGCCGGAGGAGCAGCAGACGCGGTTCTGGTGCGGCATGGACGATCTGCCGACCCTGCTGAAATACGACGTTGTGTTTGTCGATGACTACACCTCGCCCGAGCTGCTTGCTGAAATTGACCGAGATGGAGTGATACTGTATGAAAACCAAACGCGATAACTTTGTAAATGCTGCACATCGACTGGCGGAGGCGGTAACGGACTATCAGAACATCCGAAACGACACCGTCCGTGACGGCATGATCCAGCGGTTTGAATTTACCTTTGAGCTGGGCTGGAAGGCACTCAAGGAATATATGCTCGACGCTGGCATGCAGAATACCCTGCAATTCCCCAAGCAAGTGCTGCGTGAGGCGTACGCCGCCGAGCTGATCGACGATGAAAGCGTCTGGCTGGATATGCTGAATGCCCGCAACCAGACTTCGCATATCTACGATGACCATACTGCCGCTGTTATCGCAGCAAAAATCCAGAACGCCTATCTGCCCGAGTTGCAAAAGCTCGCCGCGCGGTGGGAGAAATAAAAAATCCCGCCCCGGTGCTACCAACACCAGAGCGGGACATGAGGTACTGATAAACTTCCACATCCATCAGTACCTCTATTTTACCATTTTTTTACGGTAAGAAAGGGGTTATTTTTTTGCTAAGAAAAAAGCCAACCCGCAAGGACAACCGCTACGAGTACAAGCTGACACTCGGGCGCGACATTCACGGCAAGCCGCTGCGCAAGTCCTTTTACAGCACGGTGAGTCTGTCCGATGCGAAGAAGAAAGCCGAGGAGTACCGCGTAGCCTCCGAGGTGTCGGCTCGTACCGGTGAAGCCTTTGTGCCCTCCACCTACAAGCAGCCGTTCGTTGACGTCAACACCTATGAGCTGACCTATGTCAGTCTGGTCGAGGGTCATCCGATCCCCTATTTCGGGGCGGCGCGGTTGAGCGATATTCGTCCGGCGGACATACAGGCGTACTTCGCCACAAAGACGGAATGTTCGGATAGCCGGCTGAAGAAATGAACTGCACCCCATTTGTTAGACAGTATGATATACTGTCTAACAAATGGGGTGATTTATTATGTCAAGAGGAAAACCCAACAAACGATACACGCCGGAATTTAAGAAGGTGGTCGTGGAAACCATGATGGAAGAAAGGTTGAGTCACAGCGAAACCTGCCGTAGATTTGAGGTAAACAGCAGAGATCAGATCAAATCATAGGAGCGAATCCATCTGGAAGAAGGGCCGGAAGGCTTGTCGGTTGAGCGACGGGGCCGCAGCAGCACTGGTCGGCCAAAGAAGCTGCCGAAGGATGTAGAAGAAGATCTGCTGGCCGAAGTGCAGCGACTGCGTGCGGAGAACGATTACCTAAAAAACTTGCAAGCCTTGGTTTTGGAAGACGAGCGACGCCAGCGCAGAAAGCGCAGGTAGTTCAAAAGCTGAGGCAAAGACATTCTCTGGATATTCTTCTCTCAATCGCTCAACTGCCCCGTGCAACATTCTATTATCATTTGAAACGAATGCAGAAAACAGACAAATACGCGTCTGCAAAGGAAGAAATCACAACAATTTTCCATGAAAACAAGGGCAGATACGGCTACCGGCGAATTACGGCAGTGCTGCGCAGCCGAGGGTTCCTTGTGAACCATAAGACCGTTCAGAGACTTATGAAGGTGTTAGGGCTGATTTGCCGTGTCCGCATGAAGAAATACCGTTCATACAAGGGAAATGTGGGCAAAATCGCACCAAATCTGTTAAATCGGGATTTTCATGCAGGCAAGCCGAACCAGAAGTGGGGCACGGATGTGACTGAGTTCAGCTTGTTTGGAGAAAAGCTTTATCTGTCCCCGATTCTCGATCTGCACAGCAGCGATCTGGTCAGCTACACGATTTCAGACCGTCCGGTACTGAGCATGGTGACGACCATGCTGGACAAGGCGTTTGCAAAGATTCCTGATGGTACAGACCTCATTCTCCATTCCGACCAGGGCTGGCAGTATCAGCACAAGCAGTACCAGTGCATGCTCCGGGAGAAGGGCATCCGGCAAAGCATGAGCCGCAAGGGAAACTGCCTGGATAATGCTGTGATTGAAAACTTCTTTGGATTACTTAAAAGTGAGCTGTTGTATCTGCAGGAATTTCACTCCATGGAACACTTCAAGCAGGAGCTAATCGAGTATCTAGACTACTACAACAATCGCAGGATTAAGGCAAAACTAAAGGGCCTGCCGCCTGCAATTCACAGGCAGCAAGCCCTTTCGGTTGCTTGAACAATTTTTGCGTTGAATTTTTGTCTAACTTTTTGGGGTCACTTCAATTTGACTGAATGATATTCTGAAATTTGACCGATTGAAATTGTAAAATCCGACTAAATGGCCTGCAATAGCAGCAAGATGCATAAACCGCCCATACAGCGGCGCCTGCACGGACTTTCAGCGACATCTTGCCGGAGAAATAGCGCCACCTCGCCGGAACGCAGCGACAACCTTTTGAATTCACGATATCTATGCAAAAGCCTGCGACGACATGAAAACAGAGAACTGGCTGAACTGTCATGCTCATGCTTTCAATTATTTCGGCGGCGTGAGCAAAGCTGCTCATCTGGTACAATGGGATAAGAACAACTTTTAGGGGAGATTTGTACAAGCTGTTTCCTAAAATATGAGCCATATTATGTAAGATAGGCGGTACAGTAGAAGCCGTTCTCGAATGAGGACGGCTTCTCTGGTTCACTTTTCGTAGGGGATACGGAAATAGTCAAGATAGGCTTTGTACTTATCCTGTGCGATTAAGCAGGTATCCGTAAGATATCCCTTTTCGTTATACCATTCCTTGAGACCGCGATAATAAAACAGCTTGAGGTTTTCTTCTATGATAAACGGAACGATGTTGTATTTGAGACATTCCTTGAACATGATAAGCCGTCCAACGCGGCCGTTGCCGTCTTGAAATGGGTGGATACGCTCAAAGCGCACGTGAAAATCCAGAATATCGTCCAGTGTCTTTTTAGGAACGGCATTATAGTCAGATAGCAGAGCTTTCATTCTATCGGCAACTTCTTCTGGAAGTGAGGTCTGCATACCGCCGACCTCATTTGGCAAGCGCTTATACTCGCCAACGGCGAACCAGTCCTTACGGGAATCGCTGGTGCCGGTTTTCAGAATATGGTGCAGTTTTTTGATGAAATGCTCGCTTAGCGTGCTGGCTGCATGATCGATGATCAGATCAATGCAACGGAAGTGATTCGAGGTTTCAATCACATCGTCCACATTCAGCACCTCGTTTTCTACACCGATAGTGTTGGTTTCAAAAATATAACGTGTCTGGTCGTGCGTCAGGCGGCTGCCCTCGATGTGGTTAGAGTTGTAGGTCAGGTCGATTTGGGTTTTGTGGTAAATGCCACCGGCATACTTAGTTTGCTTTTCTTCCTGCAGAACGGAAAGCAGTGTTTTGACAGGCGTTTTTTTGCCGTTACTGCGAGCAGGCTTTTCCGCATTCTCGGGAATCTGCCATGTTTTGCCGATCAGCACAGCACCCGGAATACGTTCCTGTGCACAGTAATTTCGCACACTTCGTTCGGAAATATTCCACTTTTTCGCTGTTTCTGCAACAGAAAGATAGTTCATATGCTCACCTCCGAGCGGGATAGCTGTATTTATAGTATACCATATTATCGGCAAGAAATATACAGAAGTACGGAATAAGTCGGATTGTTTTTTGCCGATGCATAAGTCAAAAGCCGTTCTCGAATGAGTACGGCTTTTTCATTACCCGAAAAAGGAGAAGAACGGTGAACCGAAACGTTTCAGCACATTCCGCTACACTCCGTGTCGGTGAAACCTGTTGATCTGACAGCGTGCTGGTCCTCCCAGTCCGGCGCACTGTTATGCTTGATGGAGTTTTAGCCCGTGAAAGTGGAGCTGAAAGTCCGTGATGGTGGCATAATTTCTCCGGCGAGACGGCAGCTTTTATCCACGCTGTGGCCAGCACCATCCACTATGTCGCTCTATTGCGTGAAAGTGTCGCTGAAACTCCGTGCAGATGCCGCTCTCACTCCGATTTATGCACAAGATATTGCGTATTTAGCATAGTGATTTTTCTTGTTTCTCGCCGCAAAGCATGGTATGTTGAGAAAAAAGTAACATACAGCGAATATTCTCCCTATCCGCTGAGAAGGAATACAGAATGAAGATCACCTATGCAAAAGAAAAAGACATTGCTGCCATCGCCGCGGCAGAAGTCGCCTGCTTTCCACCTGCCGAAGCGGCAACCGAACAGGAATTTGTCGAGCGGATTAAGTATTACGGCAATCACTTCTGGCTGCTGTATGACGCCGACAAGCTGATCGCGTTTGTCGATGGGTTTGTCACGGACGAGCCAGATTTGACCGATGCAATGTACGAAAACGCCTGTATGCACAACGAAAACGGTGCATGGCAGATGATTTTCAGCGTCAATACCCTGCCGGAGTACCGCAAACGCGGCTATGCCGGTGAGCTGATCCGCCGCGCCATTGCCGATGCCAGACAGCAGGGCCGCAAGGGACTTGTGCTGACCTGCAAGGAGCGGCTCATTGCGTACTACGCAAAATTCGGCTTTGTCGACGAAGGCGTGTCCGAGAAATCCACGCACGGAAATGTCCAGTGGCATCAGATGCGGCTGACGTTTTAAGAAGTTAAAGGCACGAAACCGCTGCTTTTTGACGGCAATCACATAACATAATATCTACTATTCCGCAAGGCGTACGCTTCTTACCCCAAGAAACAATCCCCAAAGCAAAAGGTTTATGACCCTTTGCTTTGGGGATTGTTCTGTCCCCCGCTTATGCGGGGATAATTTTCCGATTTTCAAATCTAAGCGCTTACATCAAATTGGGGTGACCCCCGCAAATGCGGGGAAGAATTGTAAGACACTTTGCGTGTCTTCCATTCCTTTTTCGAGAGTTACTAATATTTTAAGTAATACCCAAATCGGCGTCTATCAAGCGTTTTGACGGCGATATCGGCACATTCCTCAGCTGACAATTCTGTCAGCTCTGCAATTTCTTGAAAGGACAAACCGTCATAACGAGCCTGCAAAATAACATATTCAAGCTCAACCCATTCAAGAGCTTCCTTCCAAGGCACGCCAGGTTTAGAGGGCTCCTTAGGCACCTTTGGACGACAGTTGTAACACACACCATCCCGTGCAGGAGTACGTCTTTTCCCACAGATAATGCAAATCTGTGCAGAATTAACCCTTTTCTTGTCCCGGCACCATTCACACAATCGATCCTCAGAATTTGTGAGGTGTTCCTTACAGTCTTTACATACATATTTATATTCTCTCATATTGATTCTCCTCATATATTTCCGCAGCATTTACTCATCCACATTCTGCGATGTGCTTGCGACGGCGATGCACACGCCTTGCCGCTTCAGGTACTTTCTCTTCAGCGCTTTTCGGTGCAAATAATCGGGTATTCTGCCATGCGTGTGTAACTGCTCCGACCGGTGCGACAGCCGCCATTGCTTTTCGCATCGAAGCATCGCGCGGGTGAACGTAGTAGTGCGTGGTCGTGGTTACATCCGCGTGTCCAAGCAGACCCGCAACCGTTGCAACATCGATCCCCTGCTCGATCGCACGGGTGGCAAATGTATGCCGAATATCGTGAAAACGAACGTGCGGCAGGCCAAGACCATCCAGCACATCGCCCCAGTAACTGCTCAGATGGTCCGGATCCATTACACCACCGACTGTATTATAGATGATGAAATCATCAGCATTCGGCGTGCGCTTAAAAAGAGATTCGAACCGCTGATACTGTACGGTAAGCAAACCCTGCAGTACTTCCGGCAGATACAGATCTCGCTCAGAAGCATCGCTTTTCGCAGAGCTAAAGATAAGTTCCGTCCGCTTGCCGTACTCTGCCTCAGGATCAACCATCACCCGGCGTACGGTCTGTGTAATATGCAGTGTGCCGCTCATCGCGTCGTAATTACCCCAACGTGCAGCACAGACTTCACCCAAGCGCATACCGCTGTACAGTGCTAAGATAATACCTGCATTATTAAGCGACAGATCAGAAAACAGCCACTTTTCGAGCACTTTTTGATCGCTATCGCTCATAATATTGTGCTTCTTCGAGCGGCAATGCGTATATACGGTCGCAGGAACCGGATTTGCGGGCATCATACCGTCCGCAACAGCACGCTTACAGCAAACATCCAGCACAACACGCATATTTTTGATGCTTTTTGCGCTCAGCGCGCCGCCGGTCCGCAGATTGCCATGCAGGGATTCCTCGTTGAGAAAGTGCTGTACCTCGGCAGTAGTCAGACTTTCCAAGGGCATTTCGCCTAATTTCGGCAGGATATGCTTGTACATATTGTCATAGTAGTGTTCATAGCCGCTCGGCTTGGCTACCGGCTTAACGTAAACCTCCAGCCACTGCTCCGACCATTCCCGCAAGGTTACACCCATGACCTCGCCTCCTTGCTCGGGAAAATAAAATCTCCCATGCGCGGTGCGTGATGGTGTTGATCGATGTACTGCGTGTACTGCGTCTGTACCTGCTTGCTCTGGCTGTTTGTCAAGTTGACCCGTCTGCCATTCGGAAGGGTCAGCCGCTGGCACTCGAACTCGTACTCTTTCCAGTGCAGCATTTGCATATCTGCGTAGGAATACTCCTTCATCATAATTTCGCCTCTTTCTATATGTGATTTTGTGCGAAAATAAAACCGTGCAGGCAATATAGAGCCTACACGGTGTCAAAATCACATAGCAGAAAGAAGTATAAATATAGCACTAATAAAGGTCTTGTGCAACCCTTAAAAAAAGGGTATACTAATACTGCGGTGCGGAGTTTTCCGTTGTGTAGGTGGTTAGGTCACCTGCGCAGGTACTTGGAAGTTGGCGCTTTCAAGTACTGCCGTTTTTTATTTTCTGATAAGATTATATCATATAGGACGCTCCCATACAATATGTATTATCCATAAATATAGGAGTATCCTATATTGCAATTTTGCTATATTTTATCATGTAATCAAGGAGGTATCAATGTGGCAATTACTGAAGCTCAAAAGCGCGCAACTGCAAAATGGAGGAAAGAAAAGACAGATGAAGTTCGCTTTCGTGTCCCCAAGGGCGAGCGCATTGTGATTCAAGCACACGCGAAAGCGCAAGGTGAAACCACTACCGCTTTTATCAAACGCGCCATCCGAGAGGCTATGGAGCGGGATAACTCCGCAAAGTGAATAAATCTCTAAAAACGCTGATATCGTACACGCTCTCACGAAAGCTGTACAGTATCAGCGTTTTTCAACGCAAACTATCTTTTATATTTCTATCTTACACATGTTATCGTCTCTTATTAGCCTATTAAATCAAGGCGCTACAAGCATTCAAATTCTCACTCTTTACACCGATTCTTACATCTCCGTCGTTGATAATCTGTCGAGCTTCTAATTTGATGCTTTATTTTTATTCATAGTTTATTATACTGATAGCGAGTCCTAAAATTTTTTCTTAAAACTTTTAACTTCTGTATTTACCCTTATGTATTTTTACTATTTATGTTTTATCTTGGGATATTTTTCTTTTGCTTATTTCCCTGCATAAAGTTATAAAGGCTCTATATTTTTGAATTTTAATTCTCATTTTCATTTATATGAGTTTCTTCACCTGCAATCTCAAAAAGGTTCTCGCACTGGTGCTGGCGTTTGCTTGTGCATTCACCATGTTCGCTGGTGCGGCGTTCACGGATCAGGCTGACATTAAGGTTGACTCTGATGTAGTGGACACTCTGGTATCGTTGGGCGTAATCGAAGGTTTCGAAGACGGCTCCTTCCAGCCGAACGGTACTGTAACCCGTGCTCAGATGGCAAAGATGATTTACGTTCTGCGCACCGGTAACTCTGACGCTTCTGCGTACAACGACGACAAGACTTCCTTCACCGACATTGGCTCCCACTGGGCTCGCGGCTACATCAAGTACTGCCAGTCTCTGGGCATCATTGCTGGTAAGTCTAACACCATCTTTGCTCCGAATGCGTCTGTAACCGCACAGGAAGCTGCTAAGATGCTGCTCGTAACCCTGGGTTACGATCCGGCTAAGGCAGGTCTGGTAGGCGTTAACTGGGCTTCCAAGACCAACGCACTGGCTGACGAGAACGGTCTGCTGGAAGATGTAAACACTTCCTTCACCGGTCCGTGCCCGCGTCAGTACGCTGCACAGCTGATCTACAATGCTATCGATGCTCCTACTGTTGTATGGCGTGACGATGCTTACACCACCAACAACTATGGCAACGGTGACAACCCGACTATCGGCGAGAAGTACATGGGTCTGCACTCTGTTGAAGGTATCCTGACCTACTTCCAGAAGGAAGACGGCAAGACCACCTACAACGCTACCGTTGAGAATATCACCAAGAAGGACGGCACCGCTCTGTCCGGCAAGAATATCATCGGCGAGCAGAACTTCACCAAGATTGCAAAGGACTACTACTCTCTGAAGAATCAGAAGGTTAAGGTTCTTTACAAGGAGACCGACAAGGTTTACGGCGTATTCGCTCTGACCGACTCCAACACTGTTATCTCCGGTATGCTCGGCGATTTCGGCGAGGACGGCGGCAAGCTGAAGTACGACGGCAAGAAGTACTCTCTGGCTAACAAGAGCAATGTATATCTGAACAACAACGATGTAACCGGTTCTTACAACGTTGCAACCTACGCTGATGCTGCAAAGGGCATCACCAAGGCTTACGACGCAACCGCAATCTCCAACAACGACAGCGCTAAGATTAGCCGCCTGGATATTGCTGCTTTCGCAGTAGCTCAGGTTACTTATGTTGGCTCTGACTACATCAATGTTTCCTACAAGGCAAACAACGGCGTAAACGGCAACCCGACTTTCGCTACCAAGCTGGAGTCTGACGACGTTACCTACCCGTCCGACATCAAGAAGGATGACTACGTTGCAGTTACCGCAGGCGTTAACACCGCTGACGGCAACGTTGGTGTAACCAAGCTGGACGTTGTTACCGGCAAGATCACCACCACCAAGAAGAACTCTACCGAGGATGGCTACAAGATCACCATCGACGGCACCACCTACGAGAAGGCTGGCGTTCCGGATAACGATGCTAAGGATCTCAAGCTGAACTCCACTGTTGCTATCGTTGTCAAGGGCGGCTACTTCCTGTACGTTGACGACGCTAACGCAGAGGCTAAGGACATCGGCATGATGACCGAGCTGTACAAGGAAGGCAACCGTTACGTTGCTACCGTAATCAAGGCTGATGGTTCTTCTCAGAAGATGACCCTGAAGAAGACTGACGGTTACAATGGTACTGCTGCAACTGACAAGAACACCTTCGACAGCGCAGTTAAGGGCGGCAAGGTTTCTCCGGTACTCGTTTCCTACAGCAAGTCTGGCGACGACTACAAGGTTAAGGTTCTGTCCAACACGGAGAAGGCTGGCTACGATGTATTCGATACCCAGACTGGTAACTCTGTTGACAACAAGCGTTTTGTCAAGACTACTAAGGGCAAGGCTGTTTCTGCTATCGATGACAACGCAACTGTATTCGTACGTTACAAGACCGACTCCTACAAGATTGTTACCGGTAAGGATCTGAAGAACTGGAAGGACACTGTCAAGTTTGACTCTGTTGTTCTGGCTGACGCATCCAACAGCGTTAACTACGCTAAGGTTGTTATGGCTGATCTGAAGGATGACAGCATGGCAGGCGGCTCTGACGTTAACTACGGTTACGTTTACACCGTTGAGTCTGGCTCCAACACCGACGAGGACGAGTACAAGGTAATCTACGCTTGGAACGGCTCTGAGACCGTTGAGCTGTGGAGCGATGATCTGACTCAGAACATCTCCACCGGCAACGTAGTTGAGTACTCCATCGACGGCACTGTTGAGACCGCTAACGGCTCCAAGACCGAAGTTACTATCGACCACATCTACGGCAAGAACAACACCAACAGCTGGACTAAGGCTGCTGTTCTGGGTGGCGACTACGGCACCGACAAGAATGGTACCGCTTACGTCTACGCAACCACCGCTGATGTTGTTGCTAAGAACGTAGATACCACCGCTATCAAGCTGGACAACGACGATGATGCTATCATCCTGTTCGTTGATACCTCTGACGACGGCAAGAAGGACACTGGTCTGGCTCTGTCCGAGAACATGGACCTTGCTGATTTCGCTCAGGACAACGGCACCGGCTACAAGGTAAACGCTGTATTCTTCAAGACCCTTGACGATAACAACAAGGAGACTGGCAAGAACATCATCGTTATCGATACCACCGGCGAGCTGGATAACTCCATCACCAAGTAATCTTACGACTAAAAGTCTTTCGGATTGCTAAACTAAATAGTGAAAACCCTGAGGATTTCCTCAGGGTTTTCCTTATGCCAAAAGAAAGCTCCCGATTTCTCGGGAGCTTTCGATGTTCAGCTAAGCCAAACGAGAACTTACCACTTGGTGTAGTCGTTGTTTACATCAACAACCAGAACAGTGATCTGATCCTCGCCGTTCTCAGAGTAAACTGCAACGTTTACAACATCCTTATCGGTGCTGCCGTTGTAAGCGTTAGCCTGACGGATCGTGCCGCTGCCTACGCCTTCGCCAGCCTCAGAATCAACGTACAGAACTACAGTGTCCTTAGAGTCAATCTTGGACTTGTCGGAAACAACGGATACGCCGTTCAGAACGATGTCGCCGGTGCCTTCGTCGTACTTCTCAACCTTTGCGGTGCCGAATGCAGACTTGCCAGAAACGGTCTCGCACTTGTCGATATCAACGGTATCCTCGCCGTCAGCGGAGTACTCGAATACATCGCCAGCCTTCAGAGTAACATCGGTGCCTTCGTACTTGTAAACCTTCTCCTCGGTACCGTTCCATGCCTTTACATAGGTGTAGGTGGTGCCACTGGTCTTGCCCGTGTAGGAAGAATCCAGAGCTACTGCGTAGGTCGTGTCAGAAGAACCAGAGGTCTTATTGGTGCCAAAGTCAACAACTGCAGCCTGAGCATATACGTTGCTGTTGGATACATCGGCAACAGCCTTGATGTCAACCTTCTTATTCTTCACATCCCAGTTGGAAGCGGTCTTGCCGGATACAACCTTGAAGGACGGATCGTCATTCTTTGCACCTGCGTCCTGACGAACGAATACAATACCGGTGGACTCGAAGTACAGCTTGGAGAGCGTGGTGTCAGAGCTGGTGCTGTAAACAGTACCGGTAGCGCTACCATCAATCGTAGCTGCACCCATATCTACATACTGATCGTAACCAGCAGTATCTGCCTTGGAAATCTCGGTCAGGGTGTAAACATCCTTGGATACATCATAGGTAACCAGAACCGGCTTATCCGAAATTTTCAGAGAAATAGCAGTCGGGTGCTTGGTGCTGTCGTCTTCCCAGTACTTCTTGATCTCAACAACCTTATCAGTGCCATCAGCAAAAATCAGGCGAGCCTCATACTTGGAGGATACTGCAGCATTGGTAGAACCAGCCTCAACCATCAGAGCGATATCGGAAGCTGCGGTGGTAACCTTATCAATCTCGTAGATGTAGCCGTTAACCAGCATCAGCTTTACAGAAGAACCAAGCTTCAGCGCGCTGTCACCAGTCTTAGCAACATTAGTGGAGTACCAGTTGTCGCCGATCTGAACCTTTTTGATCTTGCCGGTAGAATTGGTCTTGGTAGAATCGATCTTGCCCTCAACTACCTCAGCCTTCTCAATCAGGCCCTTCTTATCAGCGTAGTTGCCCTTATCGGAAACAACAACGTAGTCGTCCTTCTTGATATCGGAGTAGTAGTTGTAGTCATCATCATCGCATTTACCAAAGGTACCGTCCAGAGTTACATAGTCCTTGCCAACATAAGTAACCTTTGCGATAGCATAGGTGGTAACGTTCAGGATGGAGTAATCAGAGGAACCATCGGTAGCGAGCAGCTCAACCTTGGAGCCCTTCTCGTAGGTGGTGTTGCCTTCTGCATTGGTAGCTACCCAAGTAGCGATATCAGCGCCGGTCTGGTAAGTGCCGTTAACGTAAACAGCGGTCTTGCCAGAAGCAGCCAGATCGTACTTAGTGCCGTCCAACTTTACCTTGCGGTCAGCTGCTACACCGTCCAGCTTCAGATCAGCCAGAACACCAGTGTTAGAGGTGTTATCGGAGGTAGCAAATACGCCGTAAACATCGTCCTTAGCCTTGTACAGAACCTTAACGGTGTTGTACTTGTAAGAGGTGTAATCCTTCTTAACCTTGGTGAAGGCCTTAACTGCATCCTTACCATCGGTGCTCTCGGTCTCATTCGGATTAGAGATGGTCATCTCATAGGTATCCTTGCCAGAGGTCTTGGTAAAGGTTGCCAGAGTACCAACAGTCTTCTTCAGACCCATGTACTTCTCGCCAACAGTCTTGTTGTCAACGCCCATAGCGGTCTGATCGGTGTACTCGCCGTCACGCAGAACAACGGTCTTAGCGTCGATTGCGTTGTAGATCAGCTGTGCAGCGTACTGACGCGGGCAAGCAGCGGTAAAGGAAGTGTTAACGTCATCCAGCAGACCAGCCTCATCAGCCAGTGCGTTGGTCTTGGAAGCCCAAGTGGAGCCTACCAGGCCAGCCTTCTCAGCGTTGTAACCGATGGTTACGAGCAGCATCTTAGCTGCTTCCTGAGCGGTTACCTTGTCGTTCGGGCAGAACTTGGTGTTGCTCTTACCAGCAATGATGCCGAGGGACTGGCAGTACTTGATGTAGCCGCGAGCCCAGTGAGTACCAATGTCGGTGAAAGAGGTCTTGTCGTCGTTGTACGCAGAAGCGTCAGAGTTACCAGTGCGCAGAACGTAGATCATTTTCGCCATCTGAGCACGGGTTACGGTAGCGTTAGGCTGGAAGGAGCCGTCTTCGAAGCCTTCGACAATGCCCAGCGATACCAGAGTGTCCACTACATCAGAGTCAACCTTAATGTCGGCCTGATCCGTGAACGCTGCACCAGCGAACATGGTGAATGCACAAGCAAACGCCAGCACCAGTGCGAGAACCTTTTTGAGGTGGCATGTGAAAATCGGAAAATAAATACTAAACATTGTTTTTAGAGTAAATCATCTAAAATAAAGAATATTTCCCTAATTTATGCGCTCAACAGCATGAACCATATTATGGATAATAACACGCTATATATTAATTTTTAGAGGATAAATATTTCGTCAGTATAAACAAAAATCACATTAGATTTTGTACAAATATTCTTTTCTATGGTGTCGCTAAGCTCTACGGAATATCCATTTATTTACTCGCGTTTACGCATACCCATATCTGCGAAAAAGTTGAATTTATAGTTGTTTACATAATAACCAATCAATCTATTACTTGATTTTATTCTTTTGTGTGCCATCTCAAAAAGGTTCTTGCACTGGTGCTGGCGTTTGCTTGTGCATTCACCATGTTCGCTGGTGCAGCGTCTTACAGCGACAAGGCTGACATCAAGGCAACCACCGCTGTAGACATGCTCTCTTCTCTGGGCGTAATTCAGGGTTACGAAGACGGCTCTTTCAAGCCGAACACCACCGTTACCCGTGCTCAGATGGCAAAGATGATCTTTACGATCATGAATGGCGGCAATGACAATGCCAAGGCCTACACCTCCCTGCCGACCAAGTTTACCGATCTGCCGACCGCAGCTTGGGCACAGGGCTACGTACGTTACCTGCAGAACACCGGCATCATCGCTGGTAAGTCTGTAACCAAGTTTGCTCCGAACGATACCGTAACCGGTCTCGAGGCTGCAAAGATGGTACTGGTAGCTGCTGGCTACAATGCTCAGAAGGCTGGCCTGACCGGCGCAGCTTGGGCTCAGAACACCATGAAGTACGGCCAGCTGAACAACCTGTTCGAGGACGTTGACACCGACCTGAACGCTGCTCTGCCGCGTCAGTACGCTGCACAGATTCTGTATAACGCACTGGACATGGAGCGTGTAGTTTGGTCCAACGACATCGAGGACTTCAAGCCGGCTACCGACGTTAAGGACGACAAGACCATCGGCGGCAAGTACATGGATCTCGTTAAGACCGATGCAGCTCAGCTGACCAAGGTTGAGAAAACTTCTGGCAAGGACACCTATGAAATCGTAGTCGGTGGCAATAAGTATGACAAGGTTCCGACCGACGTTTCTGCTCTGATTGGCCTGAAGGTTAAGGTTCTGCTCCGTGAAAAGGCTAATGGTAATACCGATGTTTACGGCGTTTACGCTGATGATGACTCCAAGGTAATCGCTACCGGCACTGTTGGTCAGCTGGAGGACGTAACCAACTCCAAGAAGACCAAGCTGAACGGCACCGAGTACAAGCTGGACTCCGAGCCGGAAAATCTGAATGTTATCGAGCCGAACACGAATACTTCCGTTAAGCTGAGCACTCTGGAAGCAGCTACTGCAATCGACAAGGTTGCTGGCACTGTAAAGCTGGTTGATACCGACGGCAACAACAAGGCTGATACCGTTGTTTATACCCCGGCTAAGGTTGGCAAGATCACCTATGCTGGCTCCAAGTCCATCACCATCTCCAATGGCATTGGCTCCAACGATGTTGACGATTATGACATTTACGAAGGCTACGCTAAGGACGACTGGACTGTAGTTACCGATAAGACCTACACCGCTTCTAACGACATTGCTGTTGCTAAGATCGATGTAGTTACCTCCAAGGTTGCTTCTGTTAAGTCTTCTACTCCGAAGGAAGTTAAGATCAACGACTCCTGGTACAAGATTGCTACCGGCTCTGTTGCTGATGACACCGCTTCCGTTAAGTCTGGCAGCACCTACGATTTCGCTATCGTTGGCAACTACGTTGTAAACGCTAAGGAGACCGAGGCTGCTTCTACCGACGTTCTGGTTGTAACCGACTTTGAGAAGACCAGCAACGGCATGGCAGGCACCACCACTCAGAAGGTAAAGGCTTACTTCCTGGACGGTTCCTCCAAGACCATTGAGGTTTCCAAGCTGGCTCGCACCGCTGGTGCAGACGAGAAGGACGTTGATTCTTCCAACAAGATCGACGATTCTTACGTTAACAAGCTGTACACCTATTCTACTCGCAGCAACGGCACCTACACCCTGAAGGCTCTGGGTTCCGGCAATATGGCTGGTTATAAGCATTCTGATAGCAAGACTGGCACTGGTGTTATCACTTCCAACAACAAGATCGACGGCTACTCCATCAGCGATGAGGCAGTAGTATTCGCTCTGTACACCGACATTTCCGGCACTGCTGTTAAGAAGGACGTTAAGGTTCTGACCGGTAAGACCGTTAACGATTGGAAGACCGCATACGGCACTTCTGTTCAGTATGCTACCAAGAAGTCCAACGGTATCGAGACCGTTCGCGTTGCAGTAGTTGTTGATAACAGCAAGTACTCTGGCGCTGGCTCCGATTACAAGTACGCTTACATGACCTCCGATTCTTACGAGGGCACCAACGGCGAGGACAACGACAAGACCACCGTATACGAGGCTTGGACTGGTTCTGAGAACGTAACCCTGAAGTATGATGGTGCTACCGGTACCCCCAAGCACGCTGGCGACGTTCTGATCTACACCGCTGACGGTGACAAGTTCATCAATGTTGAGACTGCTTCTGATGTTGATGTTGTAAAGGTTGCAATCACTGGTATCGAGAAGGTTAAGGAAGGCGACGTTGCAGTTCGCTTTGCAAACGGCACCTCTAAGACCTACTCTATGGACGAGGATTGCGTATACATCGCAGTTAACGACGACAAGCAGGAAGGCATGGAAGGTTCTTCTCTGGATCAGATTTCTCTGGCTGAGGAGCACACCTCTGGCAAGTACTACGCTAACGCTTGGATCGTAGTTGAGAAGACTGGCGATAAGAACATTATGGCTATCATCTATGACGCTGATAACAACCGTCTGGATGGCAACCTGCTGTTCTAATTGTAATAAGTTAATATAACTTGTTATAACTGAAAACCCCCGATTTCTCGGGGGTTTTCTTTATGCGTGAAAAAGGAAAACCCCGAGGAGTTCCTCGGGGTTTTCGAGTTCGCTATGCTGCGATAATTCCTAAGGAATTACTGCTTCATCTCGTTGTTGGTATCTACAACGATCAGACGAATGTAATCATCGCCAGACTCGGAGTAGTAGATAACGTTAGCCTTGTCGTTAGCATCGATCTTGCCATCGTTGTTGGTATCGATTGCGGTCTCGATGTCGAACTCGCCAGCGCCCTTCTTAGCATCGGAATCAACGTACAGGACAACAGTATCCTTGGTGATCTTGTATTCCTTGCTTACCGGAACAGATACGAAGGTCAGCTCACCAGAAGTCTTGTCGTAAGAAGTAATCTGGGTTACAGCATACTTCTGAGTAGCAGTATCCTTACCAGCCAGCTTAGTCAGGTCGTAGGTGCCGTCAGCATTTACAGAATACTCAAATGCCTCACGTGCAGCGATGGAAACCTTATCCTCAGACTTCATGGTAATAGCCTCAGAACCGTTCCAAGCCTCTACGAAGGTGTACTTGGTACCGTCAATGGTCTTCTCGTAAGAATCATCCAGAGCAAATGCGTAGGTGCTGTTGGAACCACCCGGAATGTTATTAGTCATGGTGACAACAGCCATCTCAGCGTAGTTTACGCCAGAATCCTTCTTAACCAGAGCCTGGAGAGAAATAGTGGTTTCCTTCCAGTTAGCAGCATCCTTACCGGTTACTACCTTGTACTCATAGTCGCCATTCTTCATATACTGAACAAATACAACGCCGGTATCCTTCATGAATACGTTAGCAGTGGTATTAGCCTTCTTCAGAGTAGCAGACTTAACCTTGCCGTCGATGGTGAGGTTACCACCAGTTGCATATTCGTCATAACCGTTCAGCGCCTTCTCAGATACAGCCTTGAAGGTGTACTTGCCCTTAGATACCTCGTAGGTAGCCAGCTTCGGAGCAGACTCCTCAACATAGGTGGTATCACCATTCTTCTTAGTACCCTTGTACTCAGAGTCGTTGTCCAGTTCAACAGTCTTACGGGTGCCGTCTGCGAACAGAACATCGGCAACCTTGGAAGAGCCCAGACCGCTGGAAGAACCGGTCTCGATAACCAGTGCAAAGTCGGAAGAACCAACAGTTACGGTATCAACCAGCTGTACAAAGCCGTTCAGGAGAACCAGCTTAACGGTTGCGCCGTTGGACGGCCAGTTGTCGATAACCTTATTGGTGTTCGCCTTGTAATCAGCGGTGTACCAGGTGCCATCAATCAGAACCTGATCATTGCCCTTGATGCCGGTAACCTTGCCTTCAACAGTCTCCAACTTAGTCAGCAGAACCTTGTCGTCAGCGTAGTTTTCCTTAGCGGAAATTGCAACGTAATCGTCCTTCTTCAGGTCAGAGGAGAAGTTTGCGGCATCTTCCTCATACTTCTTGCCAGCATTGACATAATCCTTGCCAACATAAGTAACCTTCTTGGTCTCGAAGGTGGTAACCTTCAGGATGTTGATCTTGTTGTTGCTGCTGTTGGAAATAGCCTGAACAGTGGAAGCCTTACCAATGTTCTCGCCTTCAGAGTGTGCATTAACCCAGACAGCGATCTTGGTGTTGGTATCCTTGCCGTTTACATAAACGGTGGAGTTGTTGGTATCAACAGTATACTTGGTACCGTCAATCTTGATCTTGTCAGCGCTGTCCATCTTAACCTGATCCATAACAGCGGAAACAACAGTGTTATCGTCGGTCATAGCGTAAACGCCAAATACCTTATCCTTATCCTTGTACAGAACCTTAACCTTCTGATACTTCAGAGCAGAGTAATCCTTGGAAACCTTGGTGAAGTTGTTCAGGAGCTTCTTGCCAGAGCACTCATCCTCGTACTTGTCAGTGTTGACGTACAGGGAATAGGTGTCCTTGTCATTGTCCTTGGTTACTTCCTCGAGGATACCAACGGTCTTGGACAGGCCCATGTACTTCTCGCCGATGGTCTGGTTGTCCTTGCCATTGTAGTTCTGGTTGGTGTAAGCGTCATCACGCCATACAACAGTAGCTGCGTCGATTGCATTGTAGATCAGCTGTGCAGCGTACTGACGCGGGCAAGCTGCGGTGAAGGAAGTGTTAACATTCTCCAGCAGGCCGTTCTCATCAGCCAGTGCGTTGGTCTTGGAAGCCCAACCAGCACCTACCAGGCCAGCCTTCTGAGCATCGTAACCCAGGGTTACCAGCAGCATCTTAGCTGCTTCCTGAGCGGTTACATTGCCATTCGGATCAAACTTGGTAGTGCTCTTACCAGCAATGATGTTCAGAGACTGGCAGTACTTGATGTAGCCGCGAGCCCAGTGAGTACCAATGTCGGTGAAAGAGGTCTTGTCGTCGTTGTACGCAGAAGCGTCAGAGTTGCCGGTACGCAGAACGTAGATCATCTTTGCCATCTGCGCACGAGTTACAGTACCGTTCGGCTGGAAGGAGCCGTCTTCGAAACCTTCGATTACGCCCAACGATACCAGAGTGTCCACTACATCAGAGTCAACCTTAATGTCAGCCTGATCCGTGAACGCCGCACCAGCGAACATGGTGAATGCACAAGCAAACGCCAGCACCAGTGCGAGAACCTTTTTGAGATTCTTCATAGGGGTTTTCCTCCTTAAAAATTTTTGTACGAGTTCTCACTCGTCGTTAAGTATATTACCATAGTCAAACACAGGGGTCAAGCGAAGTTCGCAATCCGTAACATGAGTGTAACATTACAGGTAATGTTACATTTATGTGTGTTACACTTTTCCCCCGTTCCCCCGCAGAGCAACCACCATCATATAATAAGGTATCCCTTTCTTCCATAGCAACTGATGTTGCAAATTTTCCTGTTTCCGCTTATACGGAATATGCTTTATAACGCAATTAAAAAGTAGCGTTGCCACACTCAGGTTTGGCACCACAAAGCTCTATCCCGGCCTTATGTCGGGATATCTTTTCTCTTTATTCCAATGATGTGATTTATATTGAGCTACCGGACACAATAACTCTGAAGAGTGTGTCTTCCAACGATACTATTAATATCAATCATGGATATTTTCTTAGAGGCAATATCAAAATAAAGAGTGGAACCTTTGAGATCTCTACACTCGATAAACAGTATATTCGTACATCGATTCCTTTCTATAGTCTTCGCTCACTATATAAGTGCGAAGTCGATTCTCTTGGAAAGATACGCAAAATCACAAGTCCTGAAAAACGCATGACCTTTCATCTCAAATAATCTATACAAAAAAGACCTGTACACAACGTACAGGTCTTTTCCCATTCAAGAACTCTGGAATTTCCCATTTCTTTATCATTAACGCAATTAAAAAAGCAGGGGAGCCACAGTCTTAAAAAATTTTGTATCCATAGTATAACATAAAATACCCTATGTGCGCAAGCATACTCACCTACTCTTGCGACATTACAGTACTAAAAATAATTGCAAGTGCCCCGCTCGGCTCACTTGACAATAGTTTCGCTGTTACTGAATTTAAACACCGTCATAAACAGGATTTTTATGTCAAAAAGCAGTGTCCAGTTCTCAATATAGTAAATATCATGCTCAATCCGTCCTTGAATCGACGTATCACCGCGGAAACCGTTCACCTGCGCCCAGCCGGTGATGCCCGGCCGCACCTGATGCTTGACCATATACAGCGGCACGCTTTCCTTAAACTGATTTACAAAATACGGCAGTTCCGGCCGCGGTCCGACCAGACTCATATCACCCATCAGCACGTTGAAGAACTGCGGCAGCTCATCGATCGAAAACTTACGGATGAATGAGCCGAACTTGGTCTTGCGCGGATCACTGTTGGTACTCCATCCGGTATTCTGTTTATCATTCACGCGCATAGAGCGGAATTTGTACATATAAAACGGCTTTTTATTCAATCCCACACGTTCCTGCTTGAACAGGATCGGGCCTGGCGAGGACAACTTAACACCAAGCGCTGCGAACAGCATAATGGGCGATGTGCACACGATCAGCAGCAGCGAGCCAACAATATCCACCGCCCGCTTCAGGAACGCGTTGCCGATATTATCCAGCGGGATATGACGCAGGTTGACCAGCGACACGTCCCCCACCTCATCGATTGACGGACGCGACGGCATATACTTATTGTAAAACGGGATAAGCGACATTTTCACGCCGTTTTTCTCACTGCTCGCAATAATGCTCTGCAGATACGGGTACTCGTCCGCCTCCAGTGCGATGACCACCTCATCCGGTGCGGCACGCTCGAGCACATGTGCCAGCGCATCGTATGTACCGCGATAGGCAATGCCCGGCAGGCAGTCGCGCGGCGCAAGATAGCTGTCCACGCAGAACCCCAGCGTGCGGTCGTTCTGCACCGCACGGCAGTACGCCTGCGCCTGTTCCCCACAGCCGATCAGCAGCACATGCTTCAGATTATAGCCGTGCTCACGGAACGAACGCAGCAGCCGTCGCAGAAACCATCGTTTGACCGCCACCGCGATCGTTGCCAGCGCAAAGAACACAAACAGCGTCCAACGCGACAGGTGAAACTGCTTGAACGCGAAGAAAAATGCCAGCAAAATACCGAAAATGATGGTGTTGCTCCGCAGCAGCAGGCTGAACTCCTGCAAAAAGTTTTTGGCGCGGAACGAATCGTACAGTCCCATCAGACCGTACAGCAGCCAGAACAGCGGCGAAACACACAGCACCGCCATCAGATAATACGACAAGCCGATGTGCCCGGGCATGCCGTGAAACAACGTAAAACGGATAAAATATGCAAGGATCATGCAGGGGAAAAGAATCAACACGTCAGTCAATCCGTTGATTTGATTGAGTGTCCGCTGATTTTCTTTGATCAACCGCGGTTCCTCCTATTATATGTAATCGATACCAATTTTATAAGTTTATCACATCCGGCATAATTTTACCACCTGTAAACGACTTTTCTCGCCAAATAAATTCTCTCCAGCAAGACGATAATATCTCACCCAACCTTGACAAAACAGGCGTTTCGGAGTAATATTTTGCTATAAATACGTGCGCAGGCGGCGTAAGTTGCCTGCGTTTTTCTTTGAAAGCAGGTCACACTGTGAACGGTAACAAAAAGCTACTATATATTGCCTCATCGTTTGGGCATTTAGCATCCTTTCATCAACCTTATACCGAGTGGTTGACACAACAGGGTTATGAGGTTCATGCGGCAGCTGGCGGCGAACAGCGTGCATTGCGCGGTGTCAGCCGATACATCCCAGTGCCGTTTGAAAAAAGCATGTTCTCGCCGCACAACTTTGCGGCAGTCTTGCAGCTCCACTCGCTGCTGCGGCGTGAAAATTACGCCATGATCAGCCTGCACACCTCGCTTGCCGCGTTCTTTGCGCGTCTGGCGGTGCAGCTTTTGCCGAAAAGGCAGCGTCCCGTGGTGATGAACACCGCACACGGCTATCTGTTTGATGACAGCACTCCCTTGCTCAAACGCACGCTACTGCTCGGTGCCGAGCGCATGACCGCGCCTGTCACCGACTGGCTGCTGACCATGAACCGGCAGGACGAGCAGATCGCCAGGCGCTATCGGCTCGGACGGCACATCGTCCCGACGCCGGGCATGGGAATTGTGCTCATGCGCTTCTCCCCTCCCTCACAGGAGGAAAAACGCGCCCTGCGCCGTGAGATAGAGCTACCCGAAAACGCGCTCGTGCTCATCTACGCTGCGGAATTCTCCAGCCGCAAGAACCAAAGGATGCTCATCAGCGCCATGCCTGAGCTACCGAACGCCGTACTCCTTCTGCCCGGTCGCGGTGCACTGCTCGATGATTGCCGCATACTCGCGCAGCAAAAGGGCGTTGCCGACCGCGTTCGCTTCCCCGGATTTACGTCCAACATCGAGCAGTACTACCGTGCTGCTGACCTCTGCGTGTCCTCCAGCCGCAGCGAAGGACTTCCCTTTAATGTAATGGAGGCCATGGCCTGCGGTCTGCCCGCGGTACTCTCCGATGTCAAGGGGCACGAAGATTTAGTGCGTTCGGGCGAGAACGGCCTTTTATTCCCCTATGACGACCAAAACGCCTTTATCCGCGCTGTAAAGCAGGCCACCGAGCCTGTCCTGCAGGCACAGATGAGCGCCGCCGCGGTACAGACCGCCGTTCCATACGGTATTGACGCGGTATTCCCCACGCTCACCGCAATTTATTCTCAAGCAATTCCTAATCAACCTAAGGAGGTTTCAGAATGACTGAAAAAACAGCAAAATCCAACGCCGGAAAAGGCTGGCTGTGCTGTGCGGCGATCATCGCCCTGTGCGTGATTAGCTGCTTTGCACAGAACGGCACCTACACGACCAAAAAGGTGCTCGGTCTGCTCGGTGCGGTCGGCATCATCGGTATGATGCTGTTCGCAGACAAAGCACGCATCAAGCGCCTGATGAGTCCACCGTCGTTTGCACTGCTGGCCTATCTGCTGCTGGAGGCTTTATCGACGTTCTATGCCCGCTCGGGCAAGTTTGCCATCGCGGAATTCTCCTGCAACCTGATCGCCTTTGCGGTGTTCATGGCCATCGTGCTTTTCTCCGACAATGGCAAGCAGTCCTTCCGCCGCATTGCAGCGGTGCTCGCAACAGCAGCCGCTCCGGTCGGTCTGCTGTCTATTGACGCGGCATCCTGCAACATTCTTATGCGCCCCGTGCGTCCGCTGCTCGAGTTTGTCGGCCGCGGTTACGGCAACACCGGCGCGTACTTCTACTCCCGTCTGAACACCATTCTCGGCAACCCGAACATCTACGCAGGTCTGATGTCCGTCGCGTGCCTGATGTCTCTGTGGCTGGTGCTCACCTCTGAGAGCCGCAGACAGCGTATCCTGTGCACGGTTCTGCTGATGGTGAATGCAGTTTCCTACCTGCTGGCGTTCTCGATGGGCTCGCTCGGCGTATTTGTCGCAGCATGCGTGCTCATGCTCGTGCTTTCGCCCAAGGAGACCCGCTCCGGTCTGTTCCTGCTACTGCTCCAGACCGCGGTCATCGCGCTAATCGTCGGCGCGGTATCGGTCAAGGGCTTCGGTGACACGGTCACCGGCTCTCCCCTGCCGATGATCATGCTCGTAGTCGGCTGCGTCGCTGCCTGTCTGCTCGAGATCGGCGTGCGCGGCAAGCTGGCCGAGCGTCTCGCGGATAAGGGCAAGCTGCTGATCAGTGTGGTTGCCGGTATCGTGGTCGTGATCACCATCTATCTGATCGCGGCACTCAACGTCACCGGTGCGTACACCTTCGGCACCGAGGGCGATTTCCGCCGTACCGCGGACCTGCCCGCCGGCGACTACACGCTGAGTGCGGATGCCTCCGCGCCGGTAAACGTGCGTGTTGCGTACAAAAACACCAACAACCTGGTGCAGAATAACGAAACCGACCTTGCAAACGCCTCCACGGATAACGATATTACCTTCACCGTGCCCGAGGACAGCAAGCTCGTGTTCTTCTACATCTCCTGCGATCAGCCGGGCGTGACGATCAATACCGCCACCTACACCGGTGCAAAGGACGGCAGTGTCAAGCTGGGCTATAAGCTGCTGCCCGCCTTTATTGCAGACCGTATTCAGGACCTGACCGCAAATGGCAACGTCGTACAGCGCGGCGTATACCGTCAGGACGCCATCAAGCTGTGGAAAACCGCACCAATGTTCGGCCGCGGTCTGGGTGGCTTTGAGAACGGCGTTGCCTCGGTGCAGGATTACTACTACGAGACCAAATACGCCCACAACCACTACGTTGAAGCGCTCTGCGACCTCGGTGTGCTGGGTCTGCTGGCGTTCCTGTCCATGCTGGGCACGGCTGTCTGGACGCTCGTCAAGAGCCGCAAGGAGAAACCGCTCATCGTCATGCTGCTCGCGGCCTGCGTGCTGCAGATGTTCGGTCAAGCCGTTACCGATGTAACGTGGTCGTCCGGCTCCTGCCTGCCGATGTTCTTCGCCGTGCTGGCAGCTATCACCGTATTCTGCGCGGATTCGCTCCGTCTCAAGCTGCCCGAAAAGAACAAGGGCGGTGCGGTGCGCTGGCCGGTAACCGCCGTCTGCGCGGCATTCACTGTGCTAATTGGCCTCAACCTAATCGCGCAGAGCAAGCTGAACAGCGATAATCTGACCCTTGACGACCTCAAACTGGGCGCAAAAATCGACCTGTTTGAGGCAAACGACTACAAGATGTCCTATCTGATGAGCAACTACGACGACGAGGCGCTTGCTGCCAAGTACGCCGCATCGCTCTCCCGCGTACAGTCCAACACGATTACTGTACTGCTAGCGCAGTATTACGCCAACACCGGCGATTTCAGCCGTGCATTCGATATTCTCGACCGCGGTGCGGAATACACCCGTGCCAACGCCGAGCAGTGGCAAAAGATCTTTCGTCTGGAGGAGGCCATCGTCGATCCGGTCGGAAGCCTGTCCGCGGTAGAGCGCATCAAAGACGATACCTATATCAAGCGTGTTGTAAACTCCTATAACAAGCTGTGCGAGACAAACGCACAGCAACTCGATGATGTTACACTGACCGAGCGCAACAACACCTTTCTCAACAAGGTGCTGTCCATCTCGGCAGCCGATTCCTACGATATGCGCACCGCAATGAGCACGTTCTCCAATCTGGTGCTGGATACCGCTTCCGCGCCCGATGTCAACGCTGATAACCAGCCCGACTTCGCCGAAGTCACCGAGGGCAGCGCATCGTGGAACGAGGGCGGCGCATTCACCGCAGATACCGACTGCACTATTTCCTTCACCGCAGTCATCAAGAACGACGGTGACTATGCTCTGACCGTACAGAGCAGCAACGCCGCCGGTATCACCGCCGAGGTAGGCGGCACCACCGTGACGTTTGATGCAGCTGGAAAGGGCACCACTCCGGTGCATCAGCTCGGCGATGCAGACAGCACAACGACCATTACCCTGCACGTTCCGGCAGGCACTACGGTCAAGCGTGTAATATACACTATGGAATAATCATTGCTCATTTCCGAAGTCTTCTAGCATTACTCGTTTCAAGATACTTCTCCCTATAAATAAAGCAATCGCTGTATGTGGAAATCAATCCGCATACAGCGATTATTTTATTTATAAAAATAATTTTGCCGTCGCATATAAAACGGTCTGTTGTGAATATGGACTCAATACGGACGGTGCATCCTTGTTCCTTGATTGATTTTATAGACCATGCTCTATCAGAACCATTTCCGGCGTAAGCAAATTCAAATCCGTATCTTTAAGTTGTTTTTTTCACTTTTGAAACGCTGCGCAACTGCTTATAATTTCTGAAGTCAAAACCTACTTAAAATCCCCTTATTTTTCTTGTATGAAAAACAAATCCATGGTAATATAGATATTAACCAAGACAATTTAGTATCATATTGCAAGTCGAAGTGAGGTGCGTTATGTCAAAACTTAAACGTGTAAAATACAACAATACTCCATTAATTGAAGTAATTTTTCAATTGCAGTTTCCAACAATTCTGTCCATTAACTCGAGTCAACCCGTTGGCTTTCAAGACAGAATACGTGAACAGTATCCTTTTTATGAAGAGGGGATTGAACAGCAAAATGAGCTTTTAATTGCTCCAAATGGAGATCCCACGCAGGTAAAGAGAAGTCAAACAAAAAATTATTGCTTTATATCGACGGATCACACCTATAAAATCAACCTAACATCTTCTTTTATCGCAATTTCCACTGTATCTTATACTCAGTGGGAAGACTTTGTTAAACATATCGAATTTATTATTCCCGCATTTGAGAAGGAATACGCACCAACTTTTTATACTAGAATCGGACTTAGATATATTGATGCAATCACTCGAAGTAATCTTCATTTAACTAATCAAAAGTGGAGTGAATTAATTCAACCTCATGTGCTTGGTATTGTCACTCCCGAAATCGAAGACGGTATCCAGTCATTTCTATCGCAAGCAGAATACAAAAGTTCTGATGGAAAATCCCTTACTCGCACTCATGTGGAATTAGTTCATGTCAATAATAACCCTGAACTTTCATTGTTAATAGATTGTGATTACTTTATTCCCGAAATTACACAAACAGAGCATTTAATGGAGGCCGCAAGTATGCTTCACATGAATTCTAGTAATTTTATTCAAGAAGCAATTACTCCCAAACTTAGCCATGCGATGGAACCAGTAGAAATATGAGTAAATATATATCTGTAAACAATGCTTATTATTTCGATAATACCAGCCACCCTCCAAAAATAAAAATAAATAAATATAGGTTGAATCAAAATGCTGAAATAACAAGCAATAATGAATTCAATTCATTATGTGATGAATTACAAAATAATTTTGATGCTACTCTGCCAAATGATATAGATATCTTTAGCGAATTACCTGAGTACGTTTACGCAAATAGTGACGCAAAAAAATTTCTTATTATCATGCGTAAAATTCTATTGTCCTATAATATAAGTGGTATTACTCTATCAAAGCTATGTATAAGTGATCACTCTGATTCGGGAATAGTTATCGACTGGATTTATAATTATTTTCGAGTATATTTTTCGTTTGATTCTCAGAATGGAAACTTTTACGGACTTATTAGTAATAATCCAGAAAAAAAATCATTTTTTAATGAATTTAAAGCAATGAACTCTAATGAATATGAAACAATCGCCAGAACGGTTATAAGTTTTATAATTACAATGATGTTTTCATAAATGAAAGGTACTATCACTAATTATGGAAAATTTCCCAGAGGAACTATATAGAGGTGTCTCATCTTCCAATGATATAACTAAAGAAGGCTATATAATGGCGGGAGCATTCAAATTTGATAACTATGATGGAGATTTACGAAACAATGATGGATTTTGCGAATTATCGATTAACTGGAATGATGATGCAGGTGCTTTATCTGTTTTACTAAATCAACACAAACCATTTAGAGATGAAAAACAGTTTAAAGCCGGTTATTGTAAAATTCAAAAAGCCTATGTAGATTTGGTACTAAAGCAATATATTAATGATGGCTATTTTACATATGAAAGAAGCCCTATCACTGAAAATGCTGAAGAAGATATACCATCCAATCCCTACCATGGAAATTTGTTAATGCTCAATGAGTTAGATAAGAACACAAAAAAAAATATACAGCATACTCTCGCTACCATAGCTGGAAGCCTTATTAAACGCACTGATGAATAACTAACTCATCTTAATACAATGCAATCGAAGGGTAACCGTCACCCCCCTCCCACAAAGCAAAGCAATACCATCAAGGTATCCGGTGCACAAATCGGTCCCGTCAAGATTTATGCACAAAATTGTTTGCAGGCTCCGGCTGAGTGAAGTCAGCCGGCAATGAAGGCGTCGTCCAGCGCCGTCTCCAAGTGCTTTATGTTCATATATTTTTTGCTGCCCCACTGCGTGCCCGCCACATGGCGAAGCCGGGCGCAGACCAGCATCAGAGCAGAGTTGCCATCAGGGAACGTTCCCACCACGCGGGTTCTGCGGCGGATCTCCCGATTCAGCCGCTCAATCACGTTGTTGGTGCGGATGCGGGTCCAGTGTTCGCTGAGAAAATCGCAACCGCGTCAAGTAATGTTCGCAAAAAAGCTCCTGAAAATGAAGTTAGGCAGCAACGAGCAGAGTTGCCGCAATGGATTCCTGGCTGAGATAAGCTCTGGAAACAGACCAGTCCTCGGCGTATTCCATGAGATACGTTATCACCAGACGAACGTAAGAGCTTTCATTTGGAAAGATTCCGACCACGCAGGTACGTCTCCGAATCTCACGATTCAATCTTTCAATCATGTTGGAAGATGAAATCTTTCGCGCGTCCAGCATGGGGAATGTATAGAAGGCCAGAGGATCTTCCAATCCGTCTTCAAGGCACTGAACCGCTTTCTCGGCAGCTCCGCCGTGGGCGCCAGCCAGATTTCCTTTAGTACCGCGGCAAAGGCTTTCTTCTCTTTCTGCGGCACATAGACAAGAATATTACGCATGAAATGCACCTTGCAGCGCTGCCACGAGGCGCCGGGAAAAGATTCACGAATTGCCGAAACCAGCCCGGCGTGTGCATCGGAAATGATAAGCCTGGGCGCGGACAGACCACGGTCCTTCAGATTTTGAAACAGCACTCCATAGGAACTTCTGGATTCTTCGGTCATGGGTTCAACAGCGATGATGTCTCGATGTTCATTTTCGTCCACACCACACACGATAAGCACCGCCATGCTGACAATTCTGCCATCTACACGAACTTTTTCATACAGTGCGTCCACCCACAAAACTGGGTACACCGTATCGGCAAGAGAGCGATTACGGAACTCCTCGACCTGCTCATTCAGTCCTTTTGTCATCTCGCTGACCTGGCTTCTGGATAGATTTTCAATGCCGAGGCTATGCGCCAGCTTCTCCATTTTTCGAGTGGAAACGCCTTGCACAAAGGCTTCCTGCACTACCTGTACGAGCATCGCTTCACTGCGCTTGCGCTCTGTGACGAAGAACGGAATGTAGCCGCCCTGACGAACCTTGGGCACCATGAGGTACATCGTGCCCATTCTGGTATCCAGACGGCGAGGACGATAACAGCTGCGGTATCCGCTCCTGCCGTCCGTACGCTGACTTTTCTCTGCGCCCAGCTGCTGATCGACCTCGGCCTTCATCAGCTCTGTGCACAGCCATTCCAGCATGCTCAGCATCGGATCCGGCTGCGTCACACATTGCAGTAGCAATTCTGTCAGATTTGTGGTATTCTCTTTGTGAGCCATTAGGGTCTCTCCTTTACTTGATGATTTTTTCGACAACTATCATTTTACAGGAGCCCTAATGAACTGCACCCCATCTATCAGACAGTATGATATACTATCTAATAGATGGGGTGCAGTTCATAATGGCTTGTCTATTTTCTGTTTGTTTTTGCGAACTTAATTATAAGCTATCTTTTCTTTCTATAAACCTCTTAATAAATTATATCACATTTTTCTTAAAAAAGTTTTTAATTAATATCCTTCTGGATTTCCACTCTGCCAACGCCAAGTATCCCTGCACATAGTCGTCAAATTACGCTCTGCTTTCCAGCCGAGCACCTGTGCAGCCTTATCTACATTTGCCCAGAACTCTGGCAGGTCACCTGCTCGGCGAGCGCCGAACTCATGCTTGATTGCAATGCCGATCGCGTCCTCGAACGCGTGCACAATCTCGAGCACACTATACGGCGTGCCAGTTCCAAGATTAAATACCTCAACGCCCTTATGCTGTGCAGCGTACTCAACCGCCTTCACATGACCGTCCGCGAGATCCATCACATGGATATAATCGCGACGGCAGGTGCCGTCCGGTGTCGGATAGTCGTTGCCGAAAATCGTAAGATGGTCGCGGCGGCCGACGGCAACCTGTGCGATATACGGCATGAGATTGTTTGGAATGCCCTGTGGGTCCTCGCCGATACGGCCGGATTCATGTGCGCCGATCGGGTTGAAGTAACGCAGAAGGACAACAATCAATTCGGGATCAGCCTTTGCGGCGTCCTCGAGAATTTCTTCCATCATGACCTTAGTCCAGCCATACGGGTTAGAGCAGCTGCCGCGCTTCATCGTCTCAATGTACGGAATCGCATTCTCCTCGCCATAAACTGTCGCTGAGGACGAGAAAACAAACTGCTTGACACCTGCCTCCCGCATGCACTCGAGCAGCGTCAGCGTGGTGTCGATGTTGTTGCGATAGTACTTCAGCGGCTGCTGCACCGACTCGCCGACTGCCTTCAGACCGGCAAAGTGAATCACGCAGTCAATTTTGTTTTCTGCGAAAATCTGCTGTACTTTGGGTTTATTCTTCACATCAGTCTCGTAGGCGCAAACCTGCTTTCCGGTGATTTCTCCGATACGATTGATAACCTCCGGACAGCTGTTGCTGTAATCGTCTGCGATTACTATGTCATGTCCGCTCATCAAAAGCTGTACGGCAGTGTGCGAGCCGATATAGCCTGCGCCGCCTGCTAATAGAACTGTCAATTTATACCCTCCGCTATAACGCTTAATATCACTATCTATTTTTCACTGAAGCAACCTTCATATTGGAAATACCCGCTTGTGTTTTTTGCACAAGCGGGTATTATAATCTCAGGCTTGTCCTAAATCGATCAACTTATCTGTTGCCTATATTGTATATTAATTAACCCAATTTCCTGACACTATCTAACGCTCTTTCAAGCGCCTGATCCATATTATAATACTTAAAGTCAGCTAGTCGGCCACAGCAAATCAAATTAGGAATTTCATCAGCCAATGCTTTATATTTCGCATACTGTTGTTTGCGCTACTCGGTCAAGACTGGATAATACGGCTCGGCGCCCGTATTAGGTGCATAGGCCAAAGGATACTCGAGTGCATAACTGCTGCCTTTACCAGACTGCAACGGTAGTTTTTTATACTCCGTAATACGAGTATAACCCTCCTCCTGAGGATAGGCAACGACAGGAGCATTCTGAACACTATCTTCCTCGGTATATTTCCACTCAAAGCGAAGCGAACGATACGGCAACCTACCATATTGGTAATCAAACAGCTCATCCAGCGCGCCTGTATAGATAACCGTCTAATTAGTGGCATGCCCGTCAATCGTCAGTATATTGTCTCTGATGCACAAATGCTCTAATGCCTCTATTCCTAATGAGCCATGAATATTCGGATGAGCTAGCAAATTCTCGAAAAATGTTGTAAAAGAATGTTTCGGCATGACTTGATATGCATCATCAAAGTATCCCTCATCATAGGAAAAGCGAAGCGGAACACGCTTCAGAACGCTCGGGTCAATCTCCGACGGAGAAACGCCCCATTGCTTAGCAGTGTACGGAGCATAATCATTCGCAAACAGATACTCCGCATAAGCGCGGATATCTTCGTCCTCATGCGCAAGTACCTCGACTACCGTAGCAGTCTTTCTGTCACCAAAAGCCTGATTGAGCTTTGTTTTCATCTATTCTGCATTCTCTGCAGAATAGAATGTATCGATCGTAGTAAAGTTAAATGGCGTAGGCGTATATTTTCCATCCCATACTGCACCACATGTTAGTTTATACTCTTGCCAGTTCTCAAAACGGCACATATAATCATACAGAGCTTTATTCGCTGTATGGAATGTATGCGGACCGTATTTCTACACAAGAAAGCCGTGATCATCAGTATAATCGAACATATTGCCTCCAATATGTTCACGTCACTCCCAAATCTCTATGGAATGGCCCTTCTCCACGAGTTCTCGAGCAATGACTGCACCACAAAGGCCGCAGCCAATAATAAGATAATTCATATCAGAACCCACCATATCTACTCATAAACTCTGCAAAGCTCTGCAAATTTTTATCTTTATCCGCCAGAATAACGTTCTGCTCGCCGCCAATGAGGTCAAACGGCCATGTCACATTGATGTCAGGATCATTCCACAGGATACCGTCATCGTATTCACCATAAAATTTCTCTGCACACTTATAAGAGACAATCGAGTGCTCCAATACCAGATAGCCATGAGCGCAGCCAGCCGGAACCAGAATTTCGTTATGTTTCTCACCAATCAGATCAAATGCAAGCCATTCCTTAAACGTCGGGCTGTCCTTGCGCAAATCGACTACAACATCCCATACATGACCCCAGATGCAGCGCACAAGCTTCGGCTGCTGCATCTCACGCTGAAAATGGAGTGCACGGATTACGCCCTTGTGGCTGGTTGTATAAAACACCTCTGCAAGGTCGTGGTGAATGCCATTTGCTTCAAAAATCTCTTTGGAATAATCTTTGGTGAAGCAGCCACGGATATCATCCGCATTGAACGGCGTAACCTCAATCAGGCCCGGAATTTTAGTTTCATGAAATTCAAACTTCTGAATCATTCTTATTTCTCCATTTCTCTCCACCATGCAGCAGTGCGGCGGCATCCCTCCGCAAAGCTGATTTCCGCTTTAAAACCGGTGTCATGTTCCGTTGCCGAACAATCAAATTTAGCAAGCGGCAAATCAACACCTGTGAACGGAATATCGCCGAATTGGAATTTCAACTCCGGTGCAATAGCGCTCTGCATCTCCAAAAGGAACTCGCGCAACGGACGAGCCGTAGAACTGCCAATCAAATACTCATGGAAAGGCTTTCCGTTTTCGCCAATCAGCCGAAATGCACGCGCCACGTCATCAATGTATACGAAATCGTAATTCTGTGTACCGGCAGTAAATTGCGGAGCCTCACCACGGATACACTTCTGTATCGTTGTATTGACCATACGCGGACTGCGTTCTCCTACACCATAAGCGTTAGTAATCTCCGGCCAGATTAAATCAATACCAATTTTTGCAGCTACCGACATGCACATAATATGTGCGATCACTTTACCTCCGCCATAAATATAGCCAAGACCAGGCTTGTTGCCCTGCGTGTACGCCGCGGCCATTGTCTCATACTCCATGATGCTGCCTGCGCACAGGAAGCGCTGACAACCAATCTCTTTGGCTGCATGCAGCGCATCTACTGTCCACTGCGCATTCTGCAGCTGTAAAGCTGTATCTGCGCGAGCCGGTCCGGCAGAACCTGCCCATGCAAAATGATAGAACACATCATAGTCCGACTCATCCAGCAATCCCAGCAGAGTTTTCATATTAGAGAGCTCGCACGATACAATTTGCAAATTTGCGTGATCCGGCAGATTATCTCGATGATCATTATGAACAACTGCACAAACGCTTACGCCATTGTTCAGAAGTTCTTTCACTACTGCGCTACCGACAAACCCGTTTGCCCCGGTTACGATTGCGTGTGTCATGCGTGCGCCTCCATATATGTTTTAATCTCTCGGCTCATTTCTTCCGGAATATTGCCATTTGCGCACCAAACGTGCGTCCACTCGACGGTTTTCGCGATTGCCTCGTCAATATGCCAGTGCGGTTTCCAGCCGAAGGTATGCTTGATCCTAGAGCAGTCCAGCTTGAGGAAATTGGCTTCATGCGGACCTCCGACGAAATGATTTTCCCAGCGTGCGTTCTCGCCCCAAATACGACAGAACAGATCCGTGAGTTCACCGGTCGTTACACAGTCACACTCATCCGGGCCAACATTGTACCATCCTGCGTAGTTTTTATCCTCATACTGCCGCTGTACTATCATCAGATAGGCAAACAGCGGCTCAAGAACATGCTGATACGGGCGAGTTGAGTGCGGATTGCGCACGATGATCGGCTTATCAGCCGTTACAGCACGAATGCAATCCGGAATGATACGGTCGTTTGCAAAATCGCCGCCGCCGATAACATTGCCCGCTCGAGCGGTAGAAATTGCCGGTGCATTTTCATCAGAGAAAAAGCTGTTTTTGTAGCTGTGCGTTACCAGTTCCGAGCAGGATTTGGAGTTGGAATAGGGGTCAAAGCCGTCAAGCGGCTCGTTTTCACGGTATCCCCACTCCCATTCGTTGTTGTGATAGACTTTATCCGTCGTCACATTCAGAACCGAGCGCACGCAATCACTCTGCCGCACGCACTCGAGGATATTTACCGTACCCATGACATTGGTTTCGTAGGTGTACACCGGATTCTTATAGCTGTCGCGCACAATCGGCTGCGCCGCCAGATGCAGAACGATTTCCGGCTTTGCATCGTCAAAAGCATACTTCAGCGACGCCATATCACGAATATCGCCAATCACCGAATGCATTTTATCCTCTACGCCAGCCAGAGAAAACAGATTCGGCTCAGTCGGTGCAGGGAGCGAATAGCCGGTGACTTCTGCGCCAGCGTCAATCAGAATGCGGCAGAGCCACGAGCCCTTAAAGCCGGTGTGCCCGGTCACGAACACACGCTTGCCGCGGTAAAAAGACAGATCGGTCATCAATCAGCCCACACTTTCCACGGGGCCTGTCCCTGTGCCCAGAGCTTCTCCAGCGTCTCCTTCTCACGCACCGTATCCATGCACTGCCAGAAGCCCTCGTGCTTATACGCCATCAGCTGACCCAGCTTCGCAACGGTTTCAAGCGGCGTCTTTTCGAGCACCGTGTTGTCGCCCTCGATATAATCGATAAACTCCGGCTGGCATACCATAAATCCAATGTTGATCATGTTGCCGTCGCCCTGCGTCTTTTCGCGGAATTCCTTGACATAACCGTCAGAGCTGATATCCAGAACGCCAAAGCGCTGCCCTGCGTTATAGGCCGACATAGTAACCATTTTGCCGTGAGACTGATGAAATTTTACAAGCTCGGTGATATTCAGATTGGATACGCCGTCACCGTAGGTCAGCATAAACGGCTCGTTGCCGATGTAATCCTTAACGCGCTTGACGCGGCCGCCCGTCATAGTGTTCAGGCCGGTGTCAACGACCGTTACCTTCCACGGCTCGGAAACATTGTGATGAACGATCATCTCGTTCTTGCCATTGGTAAAATCATATGTAATATCGGAGGTATGCAGGAAGTAATCTGCAAAATACTCCTTGATCACGTGCTGCTTGTAACCGGCGCAGATGATAAACTCGTTAAAGCCATGCGCACCGTACAGCTTCATGATGTGCCACAAAATCGGCATACCGCCAAGTTCAACCATCGGCTTGGGTTTGAACTGGCTTTCTTCAGAAATGCGAGTGCCAAAGCCACCCGCTAAAATTATAACTTTCATAAACTCACTGTCTCTTTCTAAAATAATGATAGAGTCCTCGGGGAATGCTGTAGCACACACGTAAAAACTGTAAAGCCACCGGATGTGCTGCATACCTATTTTTAATTTTGTCCTTCAGTGTTTTTCTGTCATACATCAACAGGCAGATAGCCTTCTTCCAACGTGGTCCTGCTATATGTAAAGACATTATTTCGTATTGGCTCCCCTGTCCATTTTCCACGCAACAGAGATTCCAGCAATGATACAGCCCATCATTTTTTGATGAAATATCTGTATCATTAAAATCTGCCGCAAGGAATATTCCATGGTCATACTCACTGCTTCGTTTAACCAAACAGTAAAATGGACGCTCTAGATGGCAATACTGCAACGTTTCCCACTCATCCGGGAAAGTAGTTACAAAATCTTTGACAAACTGGATTGCTTCATGTTGTATTTTCCCCAACAAGAACCGAGTCTGGAAATCGAATTGCTTTTCTCCAAAATGATAACGAAGCTCCCCATTTTCAATCGAATATTTCAGGCAGCTTCCATCCGTTGAACACAAGAAGCTTTCTACTATTTGCATCTCCTGTATGCTTGCAGGTTCATTGTGAAAAACATGCAGTTCCAAGCTTGAATGTTCTGCTTGTCTCCAGCCTCGTTCGGTATTGCAGTAAAGATAAAAGGGATCCACTGTATAATCCAATAGATTTGTTAAAACACTTTCTGTACGAGCCGAATATCCTACATCAAAGGTACAGTCATCTGAACCAATAATCTTCTGAAATTGCGCTTTCATTTGCTTTCGATATAACTGATTCTTATCTGTTGAGTAAAACTTTTTTTTATATAGCTTTGCAAACGCTTTCCATTCATCAATTGTCTGGAATTTTTGTTCTCCCAAAACGCCATATTCTATAAGTATCTGCTCTTTATTCCGATATATCTCATCATAGATCGTTGGCTCCAACTCCTCTAAAATCTTGAGTGGAGTGTAGGCCAAAACATCCATCATTGTCCATAGCGACTCTATATCCGCTGCCTCTTTTATCATCATGGCCATCATTGCACGTCTTGATGTATACAAATAATTTGATTTAGGGCATTTCTTTTTACTATGTGCGGCCAAGATATCATATGCCTGCTTAACAAGATAACCGTCTCTTGCAATAAAATGTATAGTCTCATATCCAGCAGAAGACGCTTCCTCTAGTAACCATTTAGCTACCGCAAAGATATATGTTCCTAAATTCAAATAACCTATATAGACAGTGTTTCCGCCAAAAGAGGATTCTTTCGGAAAGTCAATATACGGTTGCTTAAAGATATGATTCCCCGCAACTCCAGCCACACAACGATTACCCAAATAATTCTGCGGGGCTGTCGAATCATCAGCATCACCAAACATTTCAGCAAAACGATTACCCGAGTAGATAACTCCGCAATTTCCTGTTAGCAAGTCTCTTGCCGAGGGCAGATAAGTAATATTTTCATCCGCGATAATATTCATCTTTCGTGCCGCACGGCAATCAGATTCGAAATTATCTCCAAAATGCGTTACTTCTTTTGCTGAGAAACCGGTTTGTTTCAAAAACACATCAAACAATTTTCCATCATACTTACAGACACGTTCTTTCGAAGATACAAACAAATAGTCCACATCCGCATAGCCTGCTGCCTTCAAAATACTCTGAATGACTGTTTGAGGTAGATACATATCGGAAACACAGGCTACCTGCTTGCCACACCTTTTGGCAAACTCATAGAGCTCATATCCAGCTTCTCTACGTTGACAAAATCGATACTCCAACTCGATTTCTTCTTGCATCATTTTCTGACTTTCCTGTTCGGATAAAACTCCATCCTCAACCAACTGATTATATATTTCGCTTAAAGTAACTTCTCGATGGAATGGATACTTTCTTTGAATACTTGTGCGAGCTTTATTTTCCGCCTCCCTCCTGTACAGCGCAAAATCTATATTCAATTTTGAATCTCTGCTCTGATTATACTTTTCTGAAAGGAATTCAAATGTATCGTCTGCTCTAAGAAATGGTCGTTCAATTAAAGTGTCAAATATGTCAAAACTAACACATTTAATGTTATTCTCTAATATTTGTTTACGCGCGCGTTCTTTAGTATCGTTAAAAGCAGCTCGTCTGGATTCGAAAACCCATTCTTCTATTTTTATATAGGATGGCTGCTCCCAATTAAGTAATCGAAGCGCCTTTTTCTCGACCATCTTTTTTTGGTGCTTATTCATATTACTCATTCCAAATGCCAAGTTATTAAACAGCACCTCAACAAGAGCTCGTTTATACTGATCTACGCCTTCTTTCAGAGTCTCATAAACATCCCTTTTTTTAAGGAACGCTTCTACATATGAAAAAACATTTTGTTGATCCTGAAATCCGCGTAAGATTTTCTCCGAAGTTGCAGCAATATTAGCAGATGCTGCATCCTCTCGTACCACGTGATAATATAAAACATTATGAATATTTGTCACTCGCCTAGATAATCCAAAATAGATACAGGAAAAAAGCATATCTTCACTTAGGACAATTTTCCCTTGCACCTCAGAAAAATATGGTTTGGCCTTTTCAAACAGGCTTTTACTATAAATCTTGTTCCAGTCTGCATGCAGATTAAAACACCGACCACAAAATTGAAAATACTGTCGTAAGGCTTCACCATCTTCCCAACATATATCCTGCAACTCCATAGCATTTAACACATAGTGCATCTTTCCTGTGTCCACAAAGTCGTGAACATAGTCGGTCATGACAATATCAGATTCAGTCTCTATCGCTTTTTTCACTAACTGATAGTAAAAGTCAACTGAAACATAATCATCGCTATCAACGGTTGCCAGGAAGTCTCCTGTTGAATGTTCCCACCCTTTTAATCTCGCATGGAACAAACCCACATTTTCATACAATTTGATTAACTTCCATATTCGTTCAGGATAAAGTTCTTTATAATCCTCGAAGATATTATCTACATCTCCGGAGGATCCATTATTCACCACAATAATTTCCAAATTTTTATATGTTTGTCCTACCAAAGCATCTAGTGCAGTTGGCAAATATTTTTCCGAGTTATACACAGGGATTACGATAGATACCAATGGATCTCTCGCTCGATTCATCCTTGACACTCCTCTTATTTTTATTATGTGTTTCGAACATCCATACAGCCAAGCATTTGATATCCATTTTATGTATTAATAAAATGGATTTGTCCCGTATGGCAAAACAATTCCTTCGTGTTTTCGTTAGTCTTTCTAAATCTTTTGATACGCTAAATATCCATCGTTCACTTAACGCCGCTGCTTGTTTACCATTGGATAAATATTGATAAAACGCATATTGCGTGTGTGCATCGATGCAGTTTACAAAACTGTCTAATCACTTGCACAGCGCCATATTCATCCTTATCATTTATGCTTTTTCAGACGGCTGTATATCCTCCGTGCAGGCGAGTTTTTCAGCATCTCCCACGCAAGAATATTCCATCGATACCACAAACGCTTCGGCGCTGGGAGCAGCGCCACTACTCCATAGGGCCATGCCAGATCCTGTGTCTTTACAGCGGTCTTTTTCAGCGCTCGCTTAAATTGAGCAAACAGCGTATAATTTTTCAGCTGACCCATCTGCGCTTCATTTGCCAGTGCCGAGTAATAGCTTTCATATATGTCATCGCAGAACTGCATCTGTTGAAACGCTGCAACAATTTCCGGCTTAGGACGATACATCAGTTGACGGATAAGCTGTCTGCTCATTCGTTCAGCCCTCGCCAGTTTGAAGTCCTTGAATTTCTTATCTGCTATCTGCTCGGACGCAAAATTAGTAATCAACTCGATCTGTCTCCGGACGAATTCGTTCTGTTTTTCTGATACCGTATCTCCAAAAACAGGAACAATCCCATCTTGCGAATATTGATATCCTAAAGTCGTTCCATGCGGTGCAGCGCATATGCACTCAAACAGATTATTCGAAAAACGCACTTTATCGCGCAGTCGGCCTGATGGACCGAAATACCAATGCAGATAAGTGCTGTTCGGCATCTGAGGCGGTTCTTGAAACAGTCCAAAGTAAAAGCCGATTATTGCGCCTTGATAGTGTTCTGCGTCCATTAGCTGACGTAGGCTCCGCTGCATCGACCCATTCCACCCAGAATCAACAATCGCAACTGTACTATCTTCAAACAGTTTTTCCTGCGTCAAATACTCAATAGTAATTGGATATGCTTTACGCGACATTTCGCAAACCGACTCTCTATACAGTGCATTATGTCGAATTTTATCCGATAATTCGAACGTTTCAATTCGCGTGAGCAGTTCATCCTTTTGCTCTTCCGTTATACCAACTTCGCGGAGTATCTTCGCTTTTACCGTATCCGATAATAACGCTCGTTGAAGCATGGAGTTCGGTGTAACCTGATAAGAATATCCGAGCAGCAGATCATATGCTTCTTCGCCAATCAAGTGGTATGTTGGCATACGTAACGCCGCTCGAGATGTGTACAAATAGCGGCACTCAATATTTAAATTGAACTTTTCGCATAATACAAGCGCAACCTCACGCATCACATATCCGTCACGTGCCAGAAAATATAGTCTGCGAATATTCCTGCGCTTAGCTTCAATCAGAACCCACCATACGAAATCCAGTAAGATTGGTGCGCTGTATTTCTCGCATATTTTCGATAGCTCTGTATCATATTGTGTATGCATCGCACACCTCAGTTACCTTTCCAACCATCTTCACATCTCCGTGATCCAACCAGACCACCCGATCGCATACCTCTCGAATCTGATCAAGTGAATGCGACACGAGCAGTACCGTCGTACCGCCGGACATCATTTCCTTCATACGATTTAGGCTCTTATGCTGAAATGCCTCGTCGCCGACAGCAAGAATTTCATCTGCAATCAGCACTTCCGGCTCTACCATAGCGGCAACCGAAAATGCCAGACGCATCAGCATACCGGATGAGTAGTTACGAATGGGCACATCAATAAACTCGCCAAGCTCAGAAAAGGTCACGATTTCATCGTACTTCTCCTTGAGAAATGCCTCTGTGTAGCCTAAAATCGCACCGTTAAGGAAAATATTCTCGCGGCCTGTCAAATCCATATCGAAGCCCGAACCAAGCTCCAGCATAGGCACAATATTGCCGTTTACCGAAACACTGCCCTCCGTAGGCTTCATAATTCCGGAAATGATTTTCAATATTGTGCTCTTTCCAGAACCATTCCTCCCGATAATCCCTACGGTTTCGCCGCGATTAACGGTAAATGAAACGTGCTTTAGCGCTTCAAATTCTTTGTATTTCAGCTTACCGCGCAAAGCAGTTGTCACAAACTCTTTGAGCGACATAATGCGGTCATTGGACATGCGAAAGCGCATGGTAACGTCCTGTATTTGAATAATTGGTTGACTCATTTTTACTGCCTCTTACAGATACAGGACAAAACGATCCTGTGTTTTTTTGAATACCGATGCGCCCACAATCAACATGCCCATTGCAAACAGCGCACATTTCACATACATAATTGGTTCGGGCGAAATACCGTCAATCAAGCAGGAACGCACAAAGGTGACAAAATAGTACAGCGGATTGACGTTTATAACCCATGCAAGATGTTCTTCCAGAATGCTGACAGGATAGAAAATCGGAGTCAGATACATCCAGATCGTGACCAGTACACCCCACAAGAACTGAATATCGCGGAAGAATACCATAGCTGACGCAAGGAGCATGCCGAGTCCCAGGCAAAAGACTGCAAGGCAAATCAACGGATAAATCACCAGAATGTATGCCTTCGTTGGCCAGAGACCTGTAATCAATGATACAATTGCGAGTGGGATAAGCGAGATCAATAAATTGATCATGGACGACAGGATACGTGTCAGTGGATAGATATACTTCGGCATATATACCTTGGTAATCAGACTTGCGTTGCCTGTAATCGAATTCAACGCCATGCCGCAGGATTCCGAGAAATAATTGAAGATTACGTTGCCGCAAAGCAAATAAACCGGGTAATTCGGAATATCAAAGCGAAACAGGTTAGAAAATACGATATACTGCACCAGCATATTTAAAAGTGGGTTCAAAAAACTCCAAAATACACCGAGTATAGAGCGCTTATACTTTGCCTTGAAATCGCGGTCAACCAGCTGCTTAATAAGAAAGTGATACCGCCTCAGGGCAATCATCGCATTGAGAATAAAGCTTTTCTTACCGGTCTTGTGCTTATGCAGGAGCATGAGTAGCAACGCCGCGAGAATTACCGCGCCGGCCGCCGCGAACTGCCAGTAATGCAGACCGGTCCAGATATAGTCTCGACCAGTTGCTGAGAAGGCGAGTTCACCTGCAACAGCTTGTCCATTGACATACAACTGACCGTTTTCAAGCGTTGCATCGGTTTTCATCACCGGCGTGAGCGCGTCACCTGCCACGGCATCAGGCGAGGTGATACGCAACGCAAGCGGCGCATTGCAGACCGTTTCCAGCGCTGGAAAATCGAACGTCGTAACCTGACCTTCCGTAATCTGGTCAGCCTGTAAGTTTTGATCAAGCAGGATTTCCTGCGTTGCCAGGTTCACAAGCTGCACGTTTACCGTGCCGTGATTGACACGGTTGAACACGCCCCATTGCACGGAAAGATGCTCAAAAATCTGAATTTTCGGCGTGAACTGCTGTTCCACAACCGAACCTGCTGTCAACTCAACCGTCGCAGCGTTCGCTACCGGCATCTCAATATTGCCGCGCGAATCGCGATAACGAAGCTGCTCTCCGACGAGAAAATAAAACGCTACCGCAAGCACAATGTACGCGACGAAAACAATCGAAAAAATCTTCTTTAGTTCTCTGGTAGAGAACCCCTGCTGTGTTTTTGACATGAATTTATTCTACCTCATCTTTAATGTTAATCTCCAATTTAGACATTCAATATGCAATATGTCTATAAAATACAGTTTAGAAGTCTGCTCAAGCATCTGAGATCATATGCAAATCTGGTATTAATATCAGTATTTTTCTTATTGCAAATGCCTTTGACGAACATTTCATGGTATCTCACGCATCTATAATGTTCCTTTGTAAAAGTCTTCATAATATTTTACCACAAAAGCGTGCCTGTTCCAATATAATATGACATATTTGGTGATAATCCACAAATTGTGAAAACAAATCAATCTTTAACGTACAAGAGATATAATCCTGAACATAGGTCATGCAATCAACTTGGCTTATCTTCTTTATACACTCTTGATGATACACTCTGGGGTGCGGACGAAAAGTTGGACAAAGCAGAGGCCGCAAGGAGGAAATAGGTAT
>ERZ772878.48-NODE-48-length-164241-cov-11.0697_pt1 | contig 164241 bp, 143 predicted proteins | sample MGYA00580578_ERZ772878 | MGnify/ENA primary metagenome ERZ772878 (study PRJEB29015, sample SAMEA2737686) | human gut metagenome | biome: human gut; feature: human-associated habitat; material: faeces | place: China | collected 2012 ...
ACCACCGACACGGGGATTTTCAGTCCCCTGCTCTACCGACTGAGCTACAGAGGCGTTTTTACAGCGCTTGTTTAGTATATTATATTCCCTTGGAAATGTCAACAACTTTTTTCAAAATTTTTTGTATATTCTGCAAGCAGGCGAAAACAGTCACAGAAGCTCAGTCTGCGACTGTATCACTTTTTTCTTCCGTTTTACGACGGATTTGTCCCCACAACAAGTCCGCCGCTCTATCCTTTTCATGCGGGAGCAGCCACACGGTGCAGCCCAAAATAGTTCAACTGAAACGCGCCTCCTTTATGTATGTCTGGTCATTTATACTGTCTGCCGCCTGCCTTGCCATTTGAAATGTCGGATAGCGTTCTCTGCAAATCTCGTCATTGGCCGGCACGGCAGCCAACAGGCTGGTTTGTGAATCAATTGAGTCCAGTTTCCATGCGCCGTTCTCCTGCCCTGCTCATACCATATAGACGAATGCCCTTCCGGTTTTGTGACACGCTTCCGCAAAAAAATTAGAAATTTTTTCGACATGAGAAGAACAGCCTGTAAATCCGTTCTTCAGATTGCATAATCAGGCACAATATGCTATAATCTGCTAAAATAACAGGCAGGAAGGCGTAACAATGTTTCTCTATCTGGCAATGATCGACTCGGACGCAGACAAGTCCAAGTTCGAGATTCTTTACAGCGAATACAAAAATCTGATGTACTACACCGCAAACCGCATTCTGCGCAACAGCAGAGATGCGGAGGACGTGGTGCATCAGGCTTTTCTCAAAGTCATCGAAATTCTGGACACCATTTCTTCACCGAGGTGTCACAAAACGCGCGCGCTGCTCGTCACTATTACCGAGCACAAAGCGATCGACCTGTACCGCGAAAAGCAGCGCCGCAATGTCCTGCCGCTTGCCGAAGAATATGTTGGAGCCGCGCCTGCTGCCGAGGAACGCTACCGCGCCGACCCGCTCGTGCAGACCGCCGAACGGCTCGTGCGGGAGAATCCCGCAGGATGGCAGGGCACCGCGAGCGAGCTCACCGGATGGGTGAAGGAGACGACCGGGGTGAATTTTACGGCGGTGTCACTTTCTAAGCAAATGCGCGGATTGAGAGATAATTTGCTTCTGTATGATAACATCTCTTATACTCCTCCTGCTTATACCGACGGTAAAGGAAAGCGTATGCACACACTATATAAAACAACTGTATGAAACTGTGTGTAACTGATGAGGGACAAATAAATTACTACAAACTTTTACATTTCTCATCAGATTCACACACTTACACACAGTTTATTTTTTATATACCGCCCAACAGTAGGGTGCGACAAGGTGAATTGCCCGAAGGGCAAGAGAAGGTGCTCTGGGGTACGACCTCGTACCCTTCGGGATACCTGCACAAGATAGGAAAAGAGTGGAAAGCACTTCACTCTCCACTCTTTCTTATGTTTAATTCAGCGCTGCAATGGACTCCTCCAGCTTTGCAGGTGCTCGCGCAGCTTGTCAGCCTTTTCGCGCTCGGCTGCTGATATTGCAAAGAATTGCTATTGCGGCCCGCCCTGCCGCGGTGTTATAATGATAAATTGTGAAAGTGTATAAACCACGCGCATGATTTTCTGCGCGAAAACAATCACGGAGGTTTACTCTTTTGAAAAAACATCGCTATACCGCGGCGGCCGTAATGCTCAGTCTTTCGATGCTGACCGGCGCCGCTGCCGCCGATTATTCCGATCTAAAGCCGCACTGGGCCGAGCAGGCCATGGAATTCGCCGTACAGTCCAACCTGATGGACGGCATTTCGGAATATACCTTTGCTGCAGATGCACCTGCGACCCGCGCCTGTCTGGTGCAGGCGCTGTACCGCATGGAGCACGCGCCTGCATCTGACACAGTGCTTACCTTTCAGGATGTCGCGGAGGATGCGTCCTTCCTGACCGCGGTTCAGTGGGGTGTGTCCAACGGCATCATCACCGGTTACAGCGACACGGTATTTCGCCCCGGCACCTCACTTACGCGCGAGCAGTTCGCCGTTATGCTGTACCGCTTTGCCGAATACAAAAAGCTGGACGTGACGGCACAAAGCGCGCTCTCCGGCTACACGGATGCTTCTTCGATTCATCCGTATGCGCAGGCCGCCATGCAGTGGGCCAACGCCGAGGGACTGATCACCGGCACGACCGCGACCACACTGTCTCCGCAGCGCACAGTCTCCCGCGCACAGCTGGCGACTATTTTGCAGCGTTTTGCACCGATGGTCTCCTACCAGCAGCGGGAAACCGATGCGCCGAAGCCGCCGCAGACCCATTCCTACACGGCCTTCACCACCAAACTGGGTGACGTGACGCGCAGCGAGACCGAACAGGACCTGACCGAAGTTCATCGAGCGACCCGCCGTTACACGGACGGTCAGGGCTGCGCGGTCGAGATGGGACACTCTGCCGCCGTGCTGGACGCACCCGCGCACACAGCCGCGCAGTTTGAGATGAAGGGCACGTCCGGCACCGTTCGCTGGTACGACACCGCAGCGTCCTCGTGGAAACAGCAGCCGCTCACTGCGGGCACGCTGCCGAGCGGCATGTACTTCCTGCGGGTGGACGGCATGGACAGCATTCTCGTCACGCCGATGACCTATGCCGCGCGAGACAACGGCATGATCGAGTATTTTCCGGGCAAAAACGGCTCGCTGAAGATCGAGCGGACAGCTTCCGGCTTCCGGTTCTCCGTGCAGGTTGCGGCTCTTACGCAGGGCACCTACAGCGACTATCTGCTGCTGACTTCTCAGCAGACACTCATCGACTGGAGCGACCCGTCCATGCTCAGCCGCTGGGCGAACTACAGCCTGATCGGCACCAACCGCTGGTGCTACAACGGCTACTACTATACCGCACCTTCGACCTACTATCCGTTCGATGAGAACTATTTCTACTCGCTTCCGGCGGCACATATTGCCGGCAAGATGGCAAACGACACCGATCAGCCGGCCTCCCGCGCGATCGGTCTGGCGATGATCGACCTGATGCGCGAGCAGCAGAACGAGTACGGCTTTATCCCCTCTCAGGCAGGCAGCACCTGGCTCAAGACGGATTACGGCATCGAACCCGGCTACTACGACACCCGCTTCAACACGGATTTCTGGCTGGCGAACATCAACGCAGCCGAAAACTTCGGTGTGACCGGCTGGCTGGACAAGACCCTCAAGTATGCGGATTTTCTCGTCCGCTTTGCCGAGCAGCATCATTTCACCTTCGGGGCCGGTGATGACGAGGGATGGCTCGTGCAGGATTACTGGCACCCGAACGGAGAGTCCTCGCCGACACACGCTTCGCTCAACCATCATGCCGCCGAAGCCGAATTCCTGTACCGGATGGCAGACGCAGTTAATGAGGACAGCTACGCCGTCCTCGCTGACCGCATGGTGCGCGGCATTGAGCAGAGCGAACTGCTGTGGTACAAGCCGGACGGTGATCTGAACTACTCCTACAAGCCGGACGGCACCTGTTCCGGTCAGGATTATCCGTATTTGACCTACAACGACCTGCTTGAGCTGCAGCGGCTGTATGCAGCCCGGCACAGTCAGGAAAATCCGGCGATCGCCCGTTTGCTGCAGGTCAAGCTGACCTGGATGAATAAAAACGGCGTGACCGGCTACAACAAATAATTTTGGGGACGGAGAGAAATAAACGTGACACCAAATTCATTCGCTTATATCGTCTTTCTGGTGATAGGCGCACTCATTTACCACCCACTGCCACAGAAGGCCAAGAAACCGTTTCTTCTGCTGCTGAGCATCTGTTTTTACGCCATCGGCGGTGTAAAATTTCTGCCGTTGCTGGCGCTGACCGTTGCTTTCAACTTCTTTGCAGCGCAAAAGCTGGAACGCACCGAGCGTAAGCGCGGTCTGCTCACGCTAGTGCTTGTGCTCAACCTCGGCGCACTCGGGTTATTCAAATACCTGGGCTTTTTCGGAGAGCTGCTCGGCTGCACCGGTGTGCAGCTCAGTCTGCCTCAGCTTGCTCTGCCGATCGGCATTTCGTTCTACACGTTCGTCATCTGCGGCTATATGATCGACGTGTACCGCGGTCGTGAAGCCGAGCGCAATTTTCTCGATTTTGCGCTGTTTACCACCTTCTTTCCGGCAATCCTGTCCGGCCCGATCGAGCGCTCGAAGAGCCTGCTCCCGCAGATCAAGCAGCCGCGCCGCGCAACTGCGGACGATGTGCGTTTTGCCGCCGAACGGCTGATCGAAGGCACGGTCAAGAAGGTGCTGCTCGCGGATAATCTGGCGGTTCTGGTCAACACCGCGTACGCCGATCCGGCGCAGTTTTCCGGTCTGGAGCTGGCGTTTGCCGCGGTGGCGTATGCCCTGCAGATCTACTGCGACTTTTCCGCCTACTCCGACATGGCGATCGGCTCCGCGCGGCTGTTCGGCATTACGCTGATGGAAAACTTCCACGCACCGTACATGGCGCAAAGCTCCAAGGAATTCTGGCACAGATGGCACATTTCCTTGTCCACCTGGTTCCGCGACTACTTATATTTCCCGCTCGGCGGCAGCCGCAAGAGCAAAGCGCGCACCTACATCAACGTGCTGATCGTGTTCGCACTGAGCGGCCTGTGGCACGGTGCCGCCATGAAATATGTGCTCTGGGGACTGCTGTTCGGCGTTTTTCAGGTCATCGGCGGCCTGCTGACACCGGCAAAGCAGCGCCTGTGCGCCGCACTGCACATTCCGTGGGACGCAGGCTGGCTGCAGATCATCCGCGTGATTATCACCTTCGGTCTTTCCACGTTTGCGTGGATATTCTTCCGCGCGGATTCCGCTTTGCAGGCGTGCGCTATCATCAAACGCATTGTGACAGCGGCAGGCGCATGCTTCCCGCTTGACCTGACGCATCTCGGTCTGACCGAGCGTGCGCTGCATGTGCTTGCCGTGAGCCTCATCGGACTGGTGCTGACCGACATCATCGGTGACCGGTTCCCGCTGCGGGAAAAGCTGCTGGAGACGGTCTGGCTCCGGTATGCGGTCTGGGTTATCCTGCTGGCAGTGACGGCCGTGTGCGGCGCGTACGGCACCGGATTCAACCCGCAGGAATTCGTCTATTTCCAGTTTTAAGGAGGAATCGCCGTGAAACACATTTTCAAGAGAGAACCGGCGGCCTTCCTTGCCGCTGTGGCAGTGCTCGGCGGTATCCTCGCCGGTGCGACCCATTATCTCACACCGCAGCAGCATGATTACGGCTCGGTCTGGGGCATGTACGAGCAGGAGCAGACGGATTCGATCGACGTGCTGTTCTTCGGCTCGTCCGTCGCCTACTGTGATGTCGTTCCTGCCGTATACTGGGAAAATTCCGGTCTGACCGCCTTTGTGCAGGCCGGCCCCGAGCAGCCGCTTCCGCTGACACTGGATTACTTAAAGGAAAGCCTGCGTACACAGTCACCCAAGGCGGTTTTCGTGGAGTGCACCGGTATAGCGTTCCGTAAATACATGGGCTTCACCAAGACCAACATCGGTCAGATGCCGTGGGGCATCCACCGTCTGCACGCGACCCTTTTTAATGCCGAACCCGAGGTCCGCAAGGGACTGCTGTTTCCGCTGTACTTCTATCACGACCGCTGGACGACCCTCAAGAGCGAGGACGTGCAGCCGTACACCGAGGATATGCTAGCCGGCTACACCTTTCTGTCCGGCGGCACGGACAAGGGTCCGGACGACTGCGAAACGGTTGATATTGCCCCGGAGGACTGGGCGCGCAATATGGACGCCCTCGAGGACATTTACGCGCTCTGCCGCAGGAACAATATTCAGCTGGTACTGTACCGTGCCCCGACAAAGCGTCTGCACGATGCCGACTGGAACAAGCTGACCGCGCAGTTTGACGGACGCGAGGGTGTATCGACACTGAATTGCAGCGACTACACCGCGCAGATTGCCGCAGATCCGGAAAGCGACTTCTACGACTCACTGCATTACAACTGTGTCGGTGCGAAGAAATTCAGTGCGTTTCTCGCGGACTGGACGAAGAACAATCTCTCGATCTCACCGGATGAACCGCAGGATACCGTGCTGTGGACGGCACGCCTGCAGCATTTCCGTGATTTAACGGCAAATCCGCCGCAGGAGGACACAAGCGCATAACAAAAAAAGGACTGCTGCACAGGTTTTATCCTTGTGCAGCAGTCCTTTGCTTATGCGCTTATTTCCAGAAATCAGTTTCTTCCTTGATGCCGATGTTCTTCGCATGAAATACCGGATTCTCACCGCGCTTGCGGCTTGCGACGTAATCGTTCAGGCACCTGATGGCCGTGCCGCCAAGAATCAGGATGGTCGGCACGTTGACTACGACGATCATACCCTGCAGCATATCCGCAGTATCCCATACCAGACCGGCGTTTGCGATCGCACCGATGAACACGATGACCGTAGCAAACAGGCGGAAGAAGAGCAGCTCATGCTTTTTGATGCTGCGATGCAGGATGAACTCCAGACAGCCCTCGCAGTACGAGTAGTTGCCGAGCAGCGTGGTGAACGCGAACAGCATCATCGCCACTGCCAGGAACACCGGACCTGCCGCGCCGAGCGTGGATGCGATAGCGTTCTGCACATAAACTGCACCGGCGATTTCCTCGGTCGGAACAACGTTGGTGGACAGACACATGAACGCCGTTGCCGTACAGATGAGCAGCGTGTCGATGAATACGGACAGCATCTGCACCAGACCCTGCTTGGCCGGATGAGAAACAGATGCGGTTGCGGCTGCATTCGGCGCAGAACCCATACCTGCTTCGTTCGAGTACAGACCGCGCTTTACGCCGTACATGATGCAGCTGCCGGAGAAGCCGCCCATCACAGACTGGAGGTCAAATGCGTTGTGGAAGATGGACGCAAACATGCCCGGTACATTCCTGATGTTCAGGAAGATGATGAGCAGCGAAACCAGTACATACAGGATACCCATGAACGGAACAAGGATTTCGGTGATGCTTGCCAGACGCTTTGCGCCGCCGAGTACCATTACGCCGAACAGGAACGCCAGAATGACACCGATGAACGCCGGTGTGATAACCGGATGGTAGAACTTGAACACCGAGAACGTGGACTGCAGATTGTACGCCGCCAGCATGTTATAGCCGACTGCGTAGATCAGGATGATGAGCACCGAGAAGATGACACCCAACCAGCGCTTGCCGAGTGCATCGCGCATGTAGTACGCAGGACCGCCGTAGCAGCTGCCGTCCGGCGCACGCTTTTTGTAAATCTGCGCGAGCGTAGACTCGATGAAGGCGGTTGCACCGCCGAGCAGTGCGGTTACCCACATCCAGAAGATAGCGCCCGGTCCGCCGAGGCAGATTGCCGTGGATACACCGATGATGTTGCCCGTGCCGACACGCGACGCGGTGGAGATCATGAGTGCGCCGAACGAGGAAATGCTTCCCTCGCTTTCCGGCTTCTCCATGATGACCCTGCACGCATCCCTGAACAGACGAATCTGGATGAACTTGCATCGGAACGTGAAGTAAATGCCGCTGACTACCAGAAACAACGGCACAAACCATGGCTGATACAGCACGCCTGATATTGCTGCGATAACGGAGTTGATCGTTTCCAACATAATTTCTATTCCCTTTCCAAAGTACTTTCGTTACCGGCTGTATCCAGCCGACAACATTTATTTATTATTATACAGGAATCCGACAGACTTCTCAAGCACAAGTTATGCCTTAATAAAATAAGTGTTCCAGTACCCACGCAAACGCCTTTGCCGTGCGGCGGTCCGGCTGCTGAAAGTGCCCGCCGCTGTTCCATTCCAGTGTGCAGCTTACGTTTTTCTCCTGCAGGAGCGCATACGCCGCCCGCATGCGGTCGCCGACGGTGGACATCACCGGATTGCGCGTTTTTTCCTCGCGGTTGCCCAGACTGAGATAGACGGCAGCGCTGTGCAGATCATGCGCCTGCATATACTCCAGAAATTTCGGAAACCACAGAGACGGCGAGGCTGCCGCAATGCCGGAAAAACGGTCGGTCCGGTATGCACTCCACAGGGCAAACAGTCCTGCCATTGAGTATCCGCCGATGATGTATCGTCTGTCTGCGTCCTCACACAGCGGCATGATTTCGCGGAGCAGTGCTGCAGCACCGTCTCCGAAGTCCTCATGACCGAAAACCGCCGGTGCGCACCACGGAGACAGGTCATCGTTCCAGCTTTCAACCTTGACGGCAATCAAACGGAACGGCTGTGCAGTCAGCCGCTTGATCTCTCGGATTTCGTTCTCAATGGCTGGCAGGTCGTGGTCCCCAACCGGCTGCAGCAGCACGTTTTTCGCATTCGGCTCGCCGTATTCGTAAATTCTCATGCAATCCCCTTCTTCTATGCATTTTCGCACTGATTTTACCACAAAATGCACCGCACCGTCAAATTTGCAGCGATTGACAATCCGCGTCCGCAACGGTATGATAGATGCAAAGAGTAAAAGGAGTTTCCGCTATGGGAAAATATATACTGGCGCTCGATCAGGGCACGACAAGCTCACGAGCGATCTTATTTGACAGCGAACAGAATATTCTCGCCATCCGGCAGCATGAGCTGACCCAGCACTATCCGCATGAGGGCTGGGTCGAGCAGGACCCGATGGAAATCTGGTCCACGCAGTATGCGGCTATGCTCGAGGTGCTGTCGGCAGCCGATGTTTCTCCGGCCGATGTGGCGGGCATCGGCATCACCAACCAGCGCGAGACGACCATCCTGTGGGATAAAAATACCGGACGGCCGGTTCACAACGCTATCGTCTGGCAGTGCCGCCGCACAGCGGATATTGTAGACAGACTGGTGCAGGACGGTCTGTCCGGGCACATCCGTCGCACGACCGGTCTGGTTCCGGATGCGTATTTTTCGGGAACGAAAATCAAGTGGCTGCTCGACCATGTGGAGGGCGCACGAGAGAAGGCCAAGCGCGGGGAAATCCTGTTCGGCACGGTGGATTCCTGGCTGGTGTGGAAGCTGACCGGCGGCAAGGTGCACATCACGGACGCGACCAATGCCGCACGCACGATGATCTTCGACATTCACCGTCTGGACTGGGACGATACCCTGCTCCACGCGCTCGATATTCCCCGGGCGATGCTGCCGCGCGTGTGCTCCTCAAGCGAGGTGTACGGTTCTGTTGCCCTGCCGGGCGGCGATATTCCGATTGCAGGCATTGCAGGCGACCAGCAGGCGGCGCTGTTCGGTCAGACCTGCTTTGCGGCGGGTGATGCGAAAAACACCTACGGCACGGGCTGTTTTCTGCTGATGAACACCGGCACAACCGCCTGCGAGAGCAAAAACGGCCTGCTGACCACCATTGGCATTCAAATCAGCGGAGAGACGCAGTACGCGCTCGAGGGCAGCGTGTTTGTCGGCGGTGCCGTCATTCAGTGGCTGCGGGATGAGATGCGCTTTTTCTCCGAGAGTCGTGATGCGGAATACTACGCGGCCAAGGTGAAGGACACCGGCGGCGTGTACCTCGTGCCCGCATTCACCGGTCTGGGTGCGCCGCACTGGGATATGTACGCACGCGGCTGCCTCATCGGTCTGACACGCGGCACAACCCGCGAGCACATTATTCGCGCCGCACAGGAGTCCATCGCCTATCAGGTGAACGACCTGCTGACCGCCATGAAGCGCGATACAGGCGTTTCCCTTTCCTCCCTCTCGGTGGACGGCGGTGCCAGCCGCGACAGCTTCCTGATGCAGTTCCAGAGCGATATTTCGGACTGCACGATTCGCCGTCCGGTCATCCGCGAAACGACCGCGCTCGGCGCATGCTATCTCGCCGGACTCGCGACCGGTGTGTGGCACAGCCGCGAGGAGCTGAAGCAGCTCTGGCGGTGCGATACGCTGTACGCGCCCTCGATGGACGAGAATAAACGCCGCAAGCTGCTCTCCGGCTGGGATAAGGCGGTTGGACGGTCGCTCGATTGGGCGGAGCATTAAAAAACAGCACAAACAAACCCGAAGTACAGGCGCAAAACCTGCACTTCGGGTTTCGTATTTCAGTATGCTTTAATCATTCGCCTGAATCCACGCGGGCAGCTGCTCGATGTTCAGCTGCACATCCAGATTGGGAAACAGTGCATAATCCTGAAATACAATGTTAAGGCAACACCGCACAATTAAAGCTGCGGCGCTTTGCGGAAATTTCGCGCCCTGACTTTGTTGCGATTTCACGGTAATACGTCAAGTATTACCGCAAAACCGCGCCTCGTCAGTACGCAAAATTTACTCGCAAATCGCTCTTGTCCAATTATGCGGTATTGCCTTAAATCCGCGTTTCTCCATCGGCGTATATGTGATATCCTGTCCGTTATAGCGGATGGAGCCGCTGTCCGCGTCGATAATGCTGAGGATCAGGTTGAGCAGCGTGGTTTTGCCTCAGCCGGACGGACCGAGGATGGAGACAATTTCACCGTCCTCAATACGCAGCGAAATATCCTTCAGCACCTCTGTGCCGTCGAATGCTTTGCGAATATGCTCCTAACATAAGCTGTTGTACTCCCTGCTTGTTTTCAACGGTTTCCATTGTAACCGGATAATCGGTGCCGCTTCTATCGCTTGCGCATCAAGTTCTTATCAAAATCCTGTAAAGTGAGGTCGGGAAATGTAAAGTAAAAATCCTCCGTAAAACGGAGGATTTTTACAACACTCATCTTATTATATATGATTTATTTCCGCAGAAAATACACCAGACACGGTCGTCCGCCGGTGCGGTAATCCATCTCACTGCCAATAACCTGCTGTTCAGTCAGGTAATTCATATACCGGCGCACAGTGACAACTGACAAGCCAACATGCGATGCGATCTCATCACTGGTATGCCGTGTATCCGGCGCAGCCCGCAGATATGCCTCAATGCGCGAAAGCGTCTGACTCTGCAAACCTTTTGGCGGCGTGACAGGCTGTGTCGGCACCGCAGCCTGAAACAGCGTATGATCGAGCGCCTCCTGACTGAAGCTGTCACGCTGCACGCTCTCTCTCCGGCGGCAGAACACGTCCAGCGCCTGCCGGAACCGCTCATATGCGAATGGTTTGACCAGATAATCCACTGCACCCAGTCGCGCAGCATCGTTGACCGTTTTTGCGTCATTCGCCGAAGTGACCATGATGACATCCGCGTCCACACCTTCCGCGCGAAGCTGCAGCAGCAGCTCGGTGCCGCTCATCTGCGGCATGTAAACGTCTAAAATAATCAGGTCGATCGGGTTGCGCTGCAACCAAAACAGCGCCGGATGCGCCGCTGAAAACGTCTGCACGACGGCAAACCGGCTGTCCTGCTCGATATACCGGCGGTTGAGCCGTGTGATCATCGGATCGTCCTCAATAATAACCGTTGTGTACATCGGATTTCCTCCCTACTGCTGTCCGTTTGCGGATTCCGCAACCGTAATGATGAACGAGCTGCCGATTCCCGGCTCGGATTCAACGCGAATCGTTCCGTGGAACGCGTCTACGGTCTCCTTGACGAGTGACAGACCGGTGCCTCTGCCCTCGCCCTTGGTGGAAAAGCCGCGCTCGAAAATGCGGTCCAGCTTATCGGCGGCAATGCCTGCACCGCTGTCGTCCACGCTGATGAGCATGCCGTGCTCTCCCTCGCGAATGCTGACCGTCACTTCCTTCTGTGCGTTTTCCGGTGCATCCCGCAGTGCGTCAAACGCATTCTCAGTCAGGTTTCCAAGAATGGTGATCAGACTGCTCGCCGGAAGATACTGTCCGTCTCCATGCAGCTCACTCGCCGGGTCGAGCACAAACCGGATGCCCAGCTCTGCCGCACGATACGCCTTGCCGATCAGCAGCGCCGCAACCGACGGCTCCCGAATACGCTCAGAAATATAGCCGATCGAGTGTGCGCGCGTCTGCGTTAAATGCAGCACATAGTCCTCCACCTGCTTGTACTCGCCCAGCTGTAACAGACCGAGAATCACATGCAGCTTGTTGGTAAACTCATGCGTATACGCCCGCAGCGCACCGACAATGTGCTGCACGCCGGTCAAATCCTGCGCCAGTCGTGTAACCTCGGTCCGGTTGCGGAAAATAGCGATAACACCCTCCACCTTGCCGTCCCGCCAGAGCGGCATACGGTCGGAAATGACCGAAACGTGCTTGATGGACTCCAGACTAATGTTGTACTCGCTTTTTCCGGTCTGCAGCACGCGCGCCATCGTCGAGCGCGGATAGACCGTCTTTAACGGCTGACCGAGTGCATCTTTCACCTTGATCTTGAGAATATCCGCTGCAGCACGGTTCATATAAGTAATCATGCTGTGTTCGTCGATCGCCATCAGGCCCTCATCCAATGCATCCAGAATATCCATGCGCTGCAGGAACAGCTGACGGAACGCGTCCGGCTCATAGCCCAGCAGTTCCCGCTTGACCCGCTCAGAAAACCGCACACTGAGCAGACTGCCGATGCCGAGCGCAAACAGCGTGATGAGCAGATAGGACAGCAGCACGCGCAGCACCGTCCGATGGTAGGAGCGCAGATACAGCCCTGCCATGACGATGCCGGCTGCCTGTCCGTTTTCATCGCGCACGACGGCATACGCACAGCGGTCGGCACCGTTCGGCATCTCGTCGCTCGTGAACACCGTTTTTTCCTCGCTGCACAGTCGGCTGACGGTATCTGCCCGCAAGGCCGGCAGCACGGATACGTCTCCTGCACCGGAGGCAAGGTCGTAAAATGCGGTCGGCTTGCCCTCCATATCATACACACCGAGCATATCCACTTCAGATACACGCTGTACGGTCCGCGCCAAATACCGCTGTGCGTTATCTGCCCGAATATCCCCGGTCAGCAGCGGCGCGTCTGCCGCCATCTGCGCCGCATTGGACAGCAGCTGGTCACGCGTCCGGACCTCCTGATGCAGTTCAATCCCCAGACAGACCGACATTGCAAGCAGCAGCACAATCGTGATGCACTGCACCAGCATCCGACGCACCTGCCGGTGCAGCGAGCCGGAGGAACGCGCATTTGTCAAATTCATCCACTCCTTTTAAGAAGATACTTTATATCATAGCACACTGGTCAACATTCATCAAATCCCATCGGCAATTTTTCTGCAAACCCGTCAATTTGCGCGGGTTTATTTTTTTTAGTTTCGTAAGCTTGCGCAAACCTCGACAGTTTTTTACAATAAGCACCGCAAAACAAAAACGAAACACGAGGTGATGCCCTTTGGGTGAAATCAAAGCGGAATTGAATGCCGAACTGCAAACCCACGTTGCGTTCGAGATTCCGCTGTTTGGCGGAATACCGGTTCCGGAATCCGCTGTGGTAAGCTGGGCAATCATAGCAGTGCTGACCCTGCTTGCCATCTGGCTGACGCACGGACTGCGCAAGCGCCCCGGGCGGCGGCAGATCGCCGCAGAAATGCTGGTGGGCTTCATCAACAGCTTCTGCCGCGACACACTGGGCGACCGATACTGGCGCACCTTCGCCCCGTACCTCGGCACGGTAGGTCTGTATCTTGCGCTGGCGAACATGGCCGGTCTGTTCGGCGTAACGCCGCCGACCAAAGACCTGAACGTCACTGCCGGTCTGGCGATCATGAGCGCACTGCTGATCTATAGCGCGCAGTTCCGTTTCCACGGTCTGCGCGGCGGACTGAAAAAGTTCAGCGAACCGGTTGCAGTCGTCACGCCGCTCAACATTATGGAGATCGGCATTCGGCCTTTGTCGCTCTGCATGCGACTGTTCGGCAACATTTTCGCCGGATTCGTCATCATGGAGCTGGTCAAAATGGCCGTTCCGGTCGTTGTGCCCATCCCGCTGAGCCTGTATTTCGATGTATTCGACGGTATGATACAGGCAATCGTATTTGTATTCCTGACAACACTTTTTCTGTCGGAATCGCTTGAGTAACCACTGTTTTATCTGAGAAAGGACCACAAAAATGAGTATTGCTATTGGTGCAGCTATCGCAGTTATGACCGGCATCGGCGCCGGTCTCGGTATCGGCTATGCAACCGCGAAATCCTCGGAAGCCATTGCACGTCAGCCGGAGGCCTCCGGCCAGATCAGCAAAAACCTGATCCTCGGCTGTGCACTGGCCGAGGCAACCGCCATCTACGGTTTTCTGATCGGTATCCTGCTTATCTTCATGAATTGATCGGGGTGAGATCGAATGATCCTCAATCTAAATTCGCAGATTATCTGGGTGTTTGTTGATCTGCTCATCCTGTTCGTGCTGATGAAGAAATTCCTGTTCGGACCCATCACGAAAATGCTCGATGACCGTGCACAGCAGGTGTCGGACACGCTCGATCAGGCGGACAAACGTCTCGCCGAGGCTGAGCAGCAGCAGACCGCGCACGCCGCGCAGCTTGCTTCCGCAAAGCAGGAAGCCGCACAGATCATCGAGGAGGCCCGCACGCGCGGTCAGCAGGAGTACGACCGGCTGGTTGCAGAAGCGCAGACCGCTGTGCAGCGGCTGGACGAGCAGGCTGCCCGCCGTCAGGAGTCCGAGCGGACGCAGATACTCCGTGAGGCGAAAAAGGAGATTGCCGCTCTCGTTCTGCTGACCACCGCCAAGGTATCCCGGCAGAAACTGAACAGCGACACCGACCGCGACATGATCGACGATTTTCTGCGTGAAGAAACGGAGGCCGCACGATGAGCTCGACCGCCGTACAGTATGCCGGTGCACTGCGCCATACCGGCTGCACGCTGAGCGATCTGCAGCACACCGCCGATTATCTGACCGATTGTGCGCCGTTATGGGATGCACTGTGCTCTCCTGCCGTTTGTGCGCGGGAGAAAAAGGCTGTGCTGTCCCGCCTGCCCGATTTTGATGCGATGGGCGAGCTGAAGCACTTCTATCTGCTGCTGGCGGACAAAAACCGCTTCGCACTCCTGCCGGAGATCGTCCGGCAGTTCCGACTGCTTGAGCTGCGCGACCGCGGTGAGGGCCTGTGCGTATTCCGCTGTGCCCGCGAACCGGATGATGAATCGCTGCGTTCGCTTGCCAAACTGCTGTGCGCACGGCATGGCTGCCGCGCGGTTACGTTTGAAATCGTGCAGGACGACACGCTGCTCGGCGGCTTTACTGCCGAAATCGACGGTGTAACCTACGATAAAAGCGTGCGCGGACAGCTTCGCGCACTGGCGCATGACCTGTAAAGGGGTGAAAACCATTGAACCATTCAGATGAGATTTTATCTATTCTCCGCGAGGAGATTGAACAATATGACAGCCGCACGCGCTGTGACGAGACCGGCACGGTCATCGAGGTCGGTGACGGCATTGCCACCGTATACGGACTAAGCCGCGCCGTCTACGGCGAACTGGTGCAGTTTGACACCGGCGTGCACGGCATCGTGCTCGACCTCAAGCGTGACAGCGTCGGCGTGGTACTGCTCGGCAGCGAGGACGGCCTGCACGAAGGCTCGGCGGTCAGCCGCACCGGACGCGCGGCTGACGTTCCGGTCGGCGATGCGATGATTGGTCGCACGGTCAACGCCCTCGGTGAACCGATTGACGGCCTTGGACCGATTGAAACGACCGAGCGCCGTCCGATCGAGCGAGAGGCTTCGGGTGTTGTATCGCGTGAGCCGGTAAACCAGCCGATGCAGACCGGCATTCTTGCCATTGACGCAATGGTGCCGATCGGACGCGGTCAGCGTGAGCTGATCATCGGCGACCGTCAGACCGGCAAGACCTCCATCGCCATCGACACTATCCTGAACCAGAAGGGTCAGGACATGATCTGCATTTACGTTGCCATTGGCCAGAAGGCATCCACAGTGGCGCGTCTGCGCGGCACGCTCGAGAAATACGGCGCACTCGATTACAGCATCATCGTTTCTGCCACCGCAGCAGACGGTGCACCGCAGCAGTATATCGCGCCGTATGCCGGTGCTGCTATCGGCGAGTATTTCATGAGTCAGGGGCGCGATGTGCTCATCGTGTATGATGATCTGTCCAAGCACGCAGTCGCTTACCGCACGCTGTCGCTGCTGCTGCGCCGCTCTCCTGGCCGTGAGGCTTATCCGGGCGATGTATTCTATCTGCATTCCCGTCTGCTCGAGCGTGCCTGCCGCCTGACGCCGGAGTACGGCGGCGGCTCGATGACCGCTCTTCCCATTATCGAAACGCTGGCAGGCGATGTGTCCGCCTATATTCCGACCAACGTTATTTCCATCACCGACGGCCAGATTTATCTGGAAAATGACCTGTTTTTTGCCGGTCAGCGACCGGCGATCAACGTTGGCCTGTCGGTATCGCGTGTCGGCGGTGCGGCACAGACCAAGGCTATCAAGAAAACCGCCGGTACGCTGCGTATCGACCTTGCCCGCTTCCGCGAGCTGGAGGTATTCACCCAGTTCAGTTCAGATCTGGACAAGGACACTCAGCAGGCGCTCGAGCACGGCAAACGCCTGATGGAAATCCTCAAGCAGCCGCTGTGCCACCCGATGCCGGTTTGGCGGCAGGCGGTTATCCTGTATGCTGCGACCAACGGTCTGCTGAGCGATGTTCCGCTCGACCGGGTACGTGATTTTGTGCAGAAATTTGCCGACAGTCTGCCCGATTCTCTGCTGACAGAGATTCAGTCCACCGGTACCCTGACCGGCACGGCTGCCGAGCAGATCCGGGTAGCCCTGAAAACCTATAAAGATCAGGTGAACGCAGCATGGCAGGCATAAAGGAGATCCGCACCCGCATTGACAGTGTGCAGCAAACGCTCAAGATCACAAACGCGATGTATCTGATCTCGTCCTCCAAGCTGCGCAAGGCACGGCAGCAGCTGAACAATGTGCAGCCGTATTTTCTCAAGATCAGCTCCACGATTGCCGATATTCTGCACCACTCTGCTGAAATCGAGCATATTTATTTCGACAAGCGTCCCGATGTCAAGCGCCGCAAGGCTGGCTACATCGTTATCACGGGCGACAAGGGACTGGCCGGTGCGTACAATCATAACGTGCTGCGTCTGGCCGAGAAGCATCTTGCGCAGGAGGACGATCCAACACTATTTCTCATCGGTCAGATGGGCCGCGCGTACTTCGCCGAGCGCGACATCCGCGTGGACGGCGAGTTCATGTTCACCGTGCAGGACCCGACGATTGCCCGTGCGCGGGACATTGCGGATATTTTCATCCGTCTGTTCCGCGAAGGACAGCTGGACGACGTGTACGTTGTTTACACCGAAATGATAACACCTATGCGGCTTGAGCCGCGTGTGCAGAAGCTGCTGCCGCTCGACCTTGATGCATTCCCATGGGAGCCGCGCCCGAGTGAGCACGGCCCCTATCATCAGATGGTGCAGTATGTGCCATCGGCGGACCGCGTACTCGAGCATCTCGTGCCCGGCTACGTCAAGGGCGAGCTGTTCGGCGCGCTGGTCGAGTCCTTCTGTGCCGAGCAGAATGCCCGCATGACGGCAATGGACTCCGCCACCGACAACGCACGCGATATGCTCAAATCGCTGTCGCTGCGTTACAACCGCGCACGGCAGTCCGCCATCACGCAGGAGATCACCGAGATCGTCGGCGGCGCACAGGGCAGCGCCGCGGAAACACCGCAGCCTCGCCGCCCGATTCCGACGCGGACCGTCCGCTTTCTCGCAGACGGCAGACGCGCATAGAAAGTGAGGAAATTACTATGAAACGCAAAGGTACCGTGGTACAGGTAACAGGTCCGGTTGTGGACGTTGCTTTTGACGGCGGCAGCCTGCCTGAGATAAATGAAGCACTCTCCGTTGCACCGGACGGACAGCCGCGCATGATGGAAGTCGCGCAGCACGTCGGCGGCGACACCGTGCGCTGCATCATGCTCTCCCCGAGTGAGGGCATCGGCCGCGGCGACGAGGTGCTGTCCACCGGTCACACGATTGAAGCGCCGGTCGGTGAAGCGACCCTTGGACGCATGTTTAATGTCCTCGGTCAGCCAATTGACGAAAAAGGCGATGTGAACGCACCGGAAAAGTGGTCCATCCACCGTGCTCCGCCGTCTTTTGCCCAGCAGAACCCGACAACTGAGATTCTCGAGACCGGTATCAAGGTCATCGACCTGCTCGCGCCGTATGCCAAAGGCGGCAAGATCGGTCTGTTCGGCGGCGCCGGTGTCGGCAAGACCGTGCTCATTCAGGAGCTGATTCACAACATCGCCACCGAGCACGGCGGCTACTCCATCTTCACCGGTGTCGGCGAACGCACCCGCGAGGGCAACGATCTGTGGCGCGAGATGGCGGAATCCGGCGTACTGAGCAAGACCGCGCTCGTGTTCGGACAGATGAACGAACCGCCCGGAGCGCGTATGCGCGTTGCACTGACCGGTCTGACCATGGCGGAATACTTCCGCGATGTGAAAAAGCAGAACGTGCTGCTGTTTATCGACAATATTTTCCGCTATGTACAGGCAGGCTCGGAGATTTCCGCACTGATGGGCCGCATGCCCTCGGCGGTTGGCTACCAGCCGACGCTGGCTGATGAGGTCGGTGCACTGCAGGAGCGTATCGCTTCCACCAAGGACGGCGCGATCACGTCCGTGCAGGCGGTCTATGTTCCGGCGGATGACCTGACCGACCCGGCTCCGGCGACCACGTTTACCCACCTGGACGCCAAGACCGTCCTCTCCCGTAAGATTGTCGAGCAGGGCATCTATCCTGCCGTTGACCCGCTGGATTCCACCTCGCGTATCCTCGAACCGGATATTGTCGGCGAGCGGCATTACAAGGCCGCACGCGGCGCACAGGAGCTGCTGCAGCGTTACCGCGAACTGCAGGATATCATCGCCATCCTCGGTATGGAGGAGCTTGGCGCGGATGACCGCCGCATTGTCGATCGTGCCCGCCGCATGCAGCAGTATTTCTCGCAGCCGTTCTCTGTTGCCGAGCAGTTTACCGGTCTGGAAGGGCGCTATGTAACGCTTGAGGACACCATCAGCGGCTTTGAAGCGCTGCTCGGCGGTGAACTCGACCAGTATCCGGAGGCTGCCTTTTCCATGGTCGGCACAGTAGATGAGGTCCACAAAAAGGCCAAGAATATGGGGGCACTCTGATGGAGAACACCTTCTATCTGGAGATCATCACGCCGGACCGGCAGTTTTACACCGGACCGGCAACCAATTTGACTATGCCTGCACTCGACGGTGAATACGGCGTGCAGCCGGGACATGAGCCGGTCGTTACCGCACTCCGTCCGGGTACGGTGCGGTTTCAGGCAGACGGCACACCGCACAAGGTCGTTGTCAGTGACGGCTTCGCGGAAATTATGCCGGACTACTGCATTCTTCTGGTATCCAGCGCCGAACGGCCTGACGAGATCGACCGCGCGCGTGCCGAACGCGCCAAAGAGCGCGCGGAAGAACGGCTGCGCCAGAAGCAGAGTATTCGTGAATATCATCTCTCCAAAGCAGCTCTGGCCCGTGCTATGGCACGCCTAAAGGCTACCCGCTGACTCCCCTTTTTAATCGCCTGCCCCAGTGTGATCAGATGGAACATCGGAGCAGGCGTTTTCGCAGATGCTTACGCTGACCAGTACAGGTGCCAGCACCTAAAAACTCAACCGACTTGAGCAATTCGTTGCTGATGATCGGTCTGGCTGCCGCACTCGCCTGCTGTGCCTTTACATTTCTACTCGGCGGCGCCTGGGTCCGAGATGATACTCGCGTTCTTCGGTGCAGGTATCGGCAACGCCGTGCGCTGTAAGCGGTCCAAGCACTACCGGACTCTTGTGCTCTGCACAACCGTTTCGGTCGCGGCGGCCTGTCCGGTGTACGCAAGCTGCCTCAAGATTGCCGAAATGACCTGCGGCATCGCCATGGTCAAGTCGGATATGCGGTCGGGTCTCGAGCGGCATCATTCCTGCGCTGCCGCTCGGACTCATCTTCGCCCGCATTATGATGGATAAGATGTTCCGCCACTGCGCCTGATATCGCAGAAAAATCCCGCTGACCTAAAACCAGCGGGATTTTCCTGTTTTCTGTGTTTTCACAGCTGCAGAACATCGTAACGCCCGCAAAATGCAGAAAAACCGCTGTGAAAATACTCCGCAGCGGTTGCTTTTTATGTAGCTGAAACGGAAAAAGCCTTGATTTCATGCGGTTTTTGAGCATAGCAAAAGTCCACCGTAATTCTATCAAAATTACGGTGGACTTATGGTGGAGCCGAGGGGAGTTGAACCCCTGTCCGAAAGCGCATCCACGAGGACTTCTCCGGGCGCAGTTTGTCGATTAAAATTCCCGCCGCGGCACGCCGGCAAACAGGCTTACCGTTTTGGTAGAGTCATTTTACATGACGAGGGCAACTCTTACCTCGTACACGTTCACCACTAATCGACGCCGGGTCTCTGAGCCGTGGTCCTCTCTGAGCCGACGGGCTAAGCCTAATTAGGCAGCCTGAAGAGTATAATTGTTGTTGTTTAATTTATAAACAGTTGGAGCTTTTATCGCAGATCCCCACTGCGGCCCGCTATCCCGGCTTCAACACCCCCGTCGAACCCGTTACGGCCCCATTTTGAAATGGAGAATGGAAAATTGAGAATGGAGAATATTCTGCTCTCAGCTTTTCCATTTTTTAATTAACGATTACGCTCTTTCATCGCGCGGTCCATCTCGCGTTTTGCATCGCGTGCGGCGATACTGTCACGCTTATCATGCAGCTTTTTGCCCTTGCACAAACCGATTTCAACCTTCACGCGCGAGCTTTTGAAATAAACCGCCAGCGGAATGACCGAATAGCCGTCCTGCTTGGTCTTGCTGAACAGGTTGACAATCTCACGCTTGTGCATAAGCAGCTTACGCACGCGCAACGGGTCCTTATTAAAGATATTACCCTTTTCGTACGGCGAAATATGCATGCCGCGCACGAAAATCTCACCGTCCTTGAACGAACAGTAGGAATCCTTGAGATTGATCTGTCCCAAACGGATAGACTTTACCTCGGTGCCCGCAAGCTCGATGCCCGCTTCATACTTTTCCTCGACAAAGTAGTCATGCCATGCCTTTTTGTTGGCCGCAATCTGCTTTGTGCCCTTTTTGTCAACAGCCATGGCGAAACCTCCCTTACCGTAGTATATACTATAATACCATGGTAAAGGAGGTTTGTAAAGTTACTTCTGTGTTACAGTTTTCGATTATTTCAGATTTGCAATTGCATAATCTGCTTCTTCTGCTGTGAATTTTTCTCCATATTCCGAAATCAGCTGATTTCGAACGGCATCTTTAGACATATTCATATCTTCATAATAAGATTTCGCTTTTTCTAATGCATTTTCCTTGTAATCAGCATCAAGATGGTCAATTGCATACTGTGCCGCATCAGCTGGGAATTTTTCTCCGTATTCCGAAGTCAATTGATCGTAAATCCCTTGTTTCGACATATGCATCATCGAACTGTACGACTCAGCTTTTGCCAGAGCGTTTTTATATTCCTGCGGCACTTGGGGTTCTTCTGTTTTCGGCTCCTCGGTTTTCGGTTCTTCTGTATCCTTTGCTGTCTTTTGTTCCGTACCCTGTTCTTCATTTTGAACTGTGCTTTCCGGCTGTTTGGTATTGGCATCAGCGGTTGTATCTCCGGGACCGCCTGCAATCGCCACAATCACGATTGCAACAATCACCCATAGCCACCATTTTTTATAAAACGGTTTCTTATTCTTTGCTCCGCAATGCGGACATGCTTTGCAATTTGCGGCAATCAGTTGTCCACAAGTTGCGCAGTTCTTCATTTTGTCCTTTGCCATGATTTTACCTCTCTTGATGTGAAATTTTCCCCACCGGGGGACAAAGGGCGGTAAAACCGCCCTGCCCACGGTTTGGGAAAACAAAAAATCCGTGCAAGTGCGGCCTAAACGGCCGTCCACACACGGATCTTCACACAAGAAGTATATGTGAATGCGCAGCAACATCAGCCAATGTATTATGAAACTGCAATGCAAATCTTGTAATTTGCACGCACTTCCGCTATAATACATAATTGTGGTACGGTAATGTTGCCGTTGTGTATGGTGGGTATAGCACCTGCATAGGTCATAGGGTGTTGGCGCACCCTATGACTGCCGCATTTTCTGTTTTCCTTGTGTTTAGTATACCATCTTCATGATTACTCTGCAAGACTTGACAGAAAAATTAACCAATCCACAAAAAAGAGGGAGACTACACGTCTCCCTCTTTTTAATTCCATATATTTTACTGCTCTCTAAAGTGCACCTCACCGGTCTCAGCGTCCATGCCGTCCACGATAGCGAGCGACTCGAGCTGATAGCCCAGATTGCGGATAATACGGCCGCCCTGCTGGAAACCCTTCTCCACGGCAATGCCGATGCCTTCGACCGTACCGCCGGCCTGTGCCACGATGGAAATCAGGCCCTGCAGCGCACAGCCGTTTGCCAGGAAATCGTCGATAACAAGCACATGGTCATCCGGACCGAGGAACTTCTTAGAAACGATAACCTGATTCTTACACTTATGTGTAAAGGATTCAACCTCGGCAACATAAACCTCGCCGTCGATGTTGACGCTCTGGGTCTTCTTTGCAAACACGACCGGAACGCCGAAATGACGAGCCACAATGCAGGCAATGCCGATGCCGGATGCCTCAATGGTAACGATCTTGTTGATCGGCTTGTCCGCGAAACGGCGCTTGAACTCCTCACCCATCTGATCAAACAGGTTAATATCCATCTGATGGTTCAGAAAGCTGTCTACCTTCAGAATGTTGCCTTCCTTAACAACGCCATCCTTGACAATTCGTTCCTCTAAAAAGTTCATGCTGCCACTCCCTGTTTTTTGCTTTATTTTCATCAGCTCTGCAATAGCTGCACTTGGTATTTTACCATTGTACTATACTTCGACAGGTTTTTCAATCATTCGTGCGGAAATTATTCCTCAATTTTCTCCGCATACTGCTGAATGATTTCCGCAACCTGCTCATGCGTGCCAACGGCGTTGATAAACTCCAGCAGGGCATTTGCCGTCATGTGCGCAGGCAAATCCAGCGCGTGCAGAACGGCAGCGCGGCGCGCCGTGCTGTCCGATCTGCCGGACAGTCCCCACTCGTAAAAATCCGCCTTGGTGATGACAGGATGCACCGGCATTTCGCTCTCGTCCTGCTGTGCAAAGGTTGCACCCGCTCGGCGGAGCGCGTCCAGAATCACCTGCGGACGCATGCCCTCCACGCCCAGCTTGCCCTCCTTGGAGCCATGCCGCTTGCGGCGTTCCTTGCCCGCGATATCGGGCACATACGCCTGCTTGACACAGCCCTTCGGCAGTGCGCCCTTGAGGTAGTTACGGATGACAAAGCCCGCACCGTCACTGTCGGTCAGCACAATGAGACCGCGCGTTTCCGCGATACGGCGCAGCAGCTTGAGCTGGTCTTTATTGTTAAAAATGCGAAATCCGCCGCTTTCGAGCACCACGGTGTCCACCACCTGCCGGACGGTGTTCACGTCATACCGTCCCTCTACCAGAATCGCTTCCCTGATGCGCGTCATTTCTTTTCCCCCTTCAGCTCTGCTGCCATGGTGAGCAGCGTCAGCTCGATCTGCTTCTGCCGGTCTGCCGCGCCGCCCTTGAGTGCGGCATCGGTCTCCGCGCACAGCGAGGCCGCCTTTCGCAGCCAACTGAGCGGCACACGCCGTGCTGCATTCTGAATCTGCCTTGCGTAGTACGGCGATTTCGAGCCGATCATCTCCATCAGCTGTTTTTCGCCGCCGCGGTTCTCCGCGCACAACTTGGCAGCATACAGACGCTGGATGTGACGTGTGATGGCGGTGAAGATCATGACCTCGTTGTTCTTCTGCGCGAGCAGCTCCCCGACGAGTGCGACCGCCCGATCAAACCGGCCTGCGGTTACCGCGTCGGTCAGGTCGAACACGACGGCATCCAACACCGGAGAGCATACCGCGTCGATGTTATAGCGCTTAATAACGCCGGTCGTGGTGTGCGCGGCTGCCTTTTCCATCTCACCGGCGAGGTTGGTCATGGAATTGCCGCACAGGAAGATCATGTACGACGCATCTCCCGGTTCGATCATGCAGCCGAGCGCCTTTGCACGACGCTCGAGCCACGCCACCAGCTCCTGCTCCTCTGCGTGTGCGAACTCGGCAAAGCAGGCGTGCTTCTCGAGCGTTTTGTACAGCTTGGTGCGCTTGTCCGGCTTGCCGTCCAGCACGTCGTAGTAGAACACGAGGCAGACGTACTCCGGCAGATCACCAAGTACGCTCGGCAACACGTCTGCGAAGCCGGCAGGCGGCTTGAACAGGTCGAAGTCCTTGACGATGATGAGCTTTTTATCTGCCATCGCGGGATAGCTGTCAATGGCTTCGGTCAGCATTTCCGGTGTCAGACCCTTGCCCTCGAACTCAATAAGATTGAAATCCGCAAAGGTCTCGTCCACCACCTTCTGCCGCAGCTGCCGCAGATAGTATTCCTTCATGTAGCTTTCCTCGCCCGAAATGATGTACAGCGTGGCAAATTCGCCGCTTTTCAGGTCGCGGATCAGCTGTGATTTTCCGTTTGGTTTGGTTTCTCTTGCCGCCATGTGTTACTCCTTTTTGAACTGCCGTGCGATCTCGCCTTCCTTATAGGTGCTCTGCACGTCCAGTCCCTTGTGCGACCGCAGTCCCTTCTCCGAACTCGCCGCAATGATGATATGCTGTGCGCCTGCCGCTTCGGCGTACTGTGCCATGCTTTCGCCGCTGCTCAGATGGTTTGCGCTGAGCACCAGCTCCGCTGCGGCAGGCAGCGTGTTTTGTTCCAAATAGGCCGATAGCTGCTTCTCGGTCGGACTGTGCAGGATGAGCACCTCGTCCGCTATGCTTACAGCCAGTTTTCCCTCGGTGATTGGGAAAAGCTCCACCGGCGCAATCGGGTTCGTGAGCGTCACCGGCTCACTTACCTCCTGCGCCTCACGCTCGTGCACGAAGGAAAGCAAATCGGCGTTGGTCCTGCGCTCCTGACAGCCTGCGGGCATGAGCAGTTCCCCAACCTCGACCGTTTCCATCAGCTCCGGCAGGTTGCGCGCATGTCCCTGATCGACCGCGGTCAGCACGACCGTATCCAGCCGCTTCAGACCATTCCAGCGCAGCCACTCGCGTACCTGACGCGCAGCGTTCCGGTAGCTGCCGCAGTCTATGAGCATCGCGTGTTCGGTGTCGCTCAGCAGAATGGCCTGACCGCTGCCGCACGGCAGATACGTCACCGTATACTGGCCGTTCTGGTGCTGCACCTCGGCAATACATAAGCCGATCAGCACCACCGTCAGACACGGCAGCACGGCTTTCCATTTGACGTGCTTTCCGGCAGTCAGCCACACGAGCAGCACCGCGAACACGATGCCGAGCGCCGCCAGACCGAAGGTGTTATTCGGGTGCAGCGTACCGAAGCCGAGGTCCGCGATGGTATTCGCCGACCAGAGCAGATAGCTTATGAGCTGACGAACCAGTCCGGCAAGCATCGGCACAAGCGCCGGACAGACGGCTGCTGCAACACACAGCACGAACCCGCCCACAAAGCAGAGCGAGGTCACGCCGACCGTCATCAGGTTGCTGATGGGCGACAGCACGGACACCGCGCCGAACGAGGTCAGTAGAATCGGTACTGTAAATATCGTAGCGCAAACCGTGCAGCTGAGTGCGCTCGTGATGACCGCAAGCGCCTTGCGCACAAGTTTCGGCGCACCGGCAAACGGCTTTTCGAGCGCATGCTGCAGCTTCCCTGCGAACAGGATAAGACCGAGCGTAGACGCGAATGAAAGCTGCAGTCCCACACTTGCGATCGCGTACGGATTGACAAGAAGCAGAACAGCCAGTGCCATCAGCAGCGCGTTCAGTCCGCCTGAGCGGCGCCGCAGAAGAAATCCGCCTGCAGCCGTCAGGTACATCAGCGCCGCACGCAGCACGGACGGCGTGGCTCCCGCGACCGGCACAAACAGCAGCACCAGCGGGATGGACACAACCGTTCCCCACCGTTTGCCGAACAACAGCGTGCAGAACCCGACGAGAAAGCCGATGTGCAGTCCGGAAACAGCCACCAGATGGCTTAAACCGGCAATACGGAACGCCGTCTGGTCGGTGTCGCTCAGGTTTTTGCTTCCGCCGACCAGCAGTCCGGTCAGCAGACCGGCTTCGCGTTCCGGAAGGGCACGCTGCACCGCATTTCGGCAGAACCGCGCGATCCTCTGCGGCGCAAAGCGCAGACTGTCCCGTTTAGAGTCCAAGACCTCGAACTGCACCGCGTTGTGCTCCTCGTCGGTCGCATACGCGCCTGCGATGTAGCAGCCCTCGGACGCCTGATATGCCGCACGGTCAAAGCCGCCGAGCGTGTCCGGCACATAAAGCGCGACCGCGGCACGCACCCTGTCTCCTGCCAGCAATGGCGGTTCGGTTTCCGGTAAGTAGCACCGCAGGCGAAACCGCCTGCCGTCTGCAGTCTCCGCCGAGAGCAGCACGCGCTGGTCAGTATCGTACACCTCGGCATCCCGCAAGGCGGTTGCGGCGATCTCCTGCGTTTCGCCGGCTAAAGCACGAATGGGCGCGACCCGCAAATCTCGGAACACGGCAAAGCCGGTCAGCGCAAGAGCGGCAGCCGCCAGCACGGCAAACACAGTCAGCAGACACTTGTGGCGGCGCAGGAACACAGCCGCAAGCACCAGCAGAAGCGCAATCGGCGCGGCAATACCAAGCTGCACCGGCAGCTCCAGGCAGACTGCCGCGTACAGCGCGGCAGCCATCGGCGGCACCAGATAAACCAGAGGGCGTTCTCGCATACGGGTCACTCCCTTGCCTTTTCTACTATTATAGCAAAGACCGGAACGCGCCGCAACCGCAGACCGTCTTACAGCGTATTTCTGCGGAACTGGGTCGGTGTTGCGCCGGTTTTCTCGGTGAAGGCTGTAATAAAGTTGACCTCACTGCGGTAGCCGACGCGGAACGCAATTTCCTTGACCGAAAGCGACGTGGACTGCAGCAGGGCCTTGGCCTCGTCGATCCGGTGCAGCATGATGTACTCGTGCGGGGAAAATCCGGTCGTGCTGCGGAACAGCCGCGAGAAATGTGACGGACTCAGGCTGACCGCATCCGCCACCTTCTCCACGGACAACGATTCAAACAGGTGTTCTCCGATATACTTGACCGCCTGTGCAATGGCATCGTTTTTCCGGTCGGGTCCCGCCTGCGCCGGAAACAGCAGCGCGCACAGGATTCGGTAGATGCGCTGCGAGCGGTCCAGCTCGGTCATATCGCCGGTGCGCAAGCCGGAAATGATCTGTGCCAGCTCCTGCTCGATGCGTAAATCCGCCGGCGGCGTAAGCACCTGCCTGCCGCCGCGGAACGCGAGTATCTGCTCGAAAAATGCCGCCGCGTTTGCGCCGTCAAAGTGAATCCAGAGCGCTTCTGCGTCGCCCTTGGTATAAAAATGATGCGGTCTGCGGCAGTCCACCAGTCCGATCTGTCCGCGCTCGACGCAGTAGAGTTGGTCGGTCTCAAAGTACATCGTACCCGAGCGAACGTAGGTCAGAAAGAGATTCTTGTGGCTCTCCAGATGGGCGATGTCGCAGCTGTCGAGAAAATTATACCGCGCATCGTAGTAATAATGTCCCACGCGGGTAACGTAGTAAAACAGCCGCCGAGCGGTCGCGGACGGCGTTGAGAAAAATCGTTCCGAGCGCGACAGCACACCCGGCTCACTGAAAACCTTCACGGCATTCCCTCCTCCGCCTTCTATGATAGCACAAAATATGAATAGATTGCAGTATTTTGTTATTGCCAAATCAAAGAAAATTCGGTATGCTGTTAGCAGAAGTAAAAAAGCTGAACCGGAACGATAGATATTGCGGTTCGTTCCGTCCGATCAGCTTTAAAGGCAGGGGGTTGTTGTAATGATAAAGGAAAAGACGTTTTATAAATCCTTTATGGTGCTGGCACTGTCGCTGGCGCTGCAGAACCTGCTCACCTACGGCGTAAACCTGATGGACACCATGATGCTCGGCCGGTACAGTCAGGATGCCATGGGCGGCGTAAGCCTGTGCAATCAGGTGCAGTTTCTGCTGCAGATGCTGGTCGTCGGTGCAGGCGAGGGCGCGGTCGTTATGGGCTCGCAGTACTGGGGCAAAAACAAGCTGGAGCCGATCCCTCACATCATCGGTGTGGCTTTGCGCTTCGGCGGTACACTGGCGGTGTTGATGTTCGGCATTGTACTGTTCTTCCCGCACCAGCTGCTGTCGCTGCTGTCCAACTCACCGACGGTCATCGCGGAAGGTGAAAAGTATTTCCAGATCATCTGCTTTACCTATATTATCTTTACAATAACCAATATTCTGGTCGCGTCTCTTCGCTCGATCGGTGTAGTAAAGATCGGCTACATGATCTCGGGTTCGACGCTCATCATCAACGTGTGCCTGAACTACTGCTTGATCTACGGCCACTTCGGCTGTCCGGAGCTGGGTGTGCGCGGTGCGGCTATCGCAACGCTGGTTTCCCGCTGTGTGGAGCTGCTCATCGTCATTTACTACCTGAAGTTTAAGGAGCACAAGCTCAATCTGAGCCTGCGCAAGCTGGTTCACATCGACACCAGCTATGTGCAGGATTACATGCACGTTTCCCTGCCGGTGCTCATCAATCAGGCGCTCTGGGGCGTAGCGCAGATGGTACAGACCGGTATCCTCGGCCATCTCGGCGGCGATGCCACGGCTGCCAACGCGATTGCAGTGCAGGTATATCAGGTTCTGTCGGTTGTCTGCTATGGCGCCGCGTCCGCATCCGGCATTGTGGTCGGCCGCACCATCGGCGAGGGCAATCAGCAGCGGCTGCATCCGCTCGTACATACACTGCAGGTCCTGTTCGTCTCCATCGGACTGTGCTCGGGTCTTTTGATCTTCCTTCTGCGCGTACCGATTCTTGCGCTGCTCGGCGGTACGCTCACCGAAACGGCGTACAAGTATTCTCTGCAGTTCATGATGGTGCTCGCCATCACAACGGTCGGCACCTCGTACCAGATGGCATGCGATAACGGCATCATCCGCGGCGGCGGCGACACCAAGTTCAGCGCCAAGATGAATATCATCAGCATGTGGCTTATCGTCGTGCCGTTCTCGGCAATGGCAGCTTTCTGGTGGAAGTTCCCGCCGGTTGTCGTGTTCTTCCTGCTCAAGTGGGATCAGCTGTATAAGATCATTCCCGTGGCTATCCGCCTGCACAGCTGGAAGTGGGTCAAGAAGGTTACGCGTCCGGATACCGCAGAAGGTTAAAATCGAATTTATCCTACCTCTCTCTTTGGAGCTCGCTGTAAGGCGAGCTCCTTTTTTCTGCACCGGGTTTCTGGGGGCTACGAACCGCACAGGCGGTTCGCCCTGTCCGGGCGGGGGATTTTCGCTTGCGAAGCGAACGGAACTGCGCTGACGCCGCGCGGGCGCACAAGAGGGTAGACACCTGCGGTTTCCACCCTCTTGTGAATCACCCCTTTCCCTTAGATAGCTTGGCACAGATTGCCTACATGTGACCGCTGCGAAACAGGGGAACGGCAGAGGATTTTTTCTACCGTAGGGGAGCACAGTGTGCTCCCATGTCGAGACATATTCGCAGTGTCGGATAGTGTTCTGCTACACAGGCGGTTTACTCTACGCAGGGCGCGGCATGACAGTGCCGCGCAACTCGTGAGCGCGTTATGATAGATAGGGCCGGCGAAAGATAAATTGTACCAAACGCTTAATTCGTAGGTGCCGTGCGTTACAACGTGCCAAAGAGTTGCGCAACACGGGTATGTTGCGCCTGCGGAAACTAACCCACATGTGTAGCAGAACGTTATCTGACCCTGCGAACAGGTTTCGAAAGACACGAAAGAAAAAATCCTCTGCCGTACCCCTGTTTCGAAGCGGTCACATGTCGGCAATCTGCGCCAGATTAGGAAGCAAGGGAAAGGTAGGAGTTCAAAGAGGAAGGGAAACCGCAGGTGTCCCTTCCTTTTTGCCCCCGCGGCGGGCGCCGCACACTCCGCAGAGCGCAACTTTCCGCGATTTCAGTTGACAACTGCCCGCAAAAGTGGCATAATAGATACGCAATACAGAAAATGCGATGAGGAAACGAGTTTTCCATCCGCCGTTCTTCAGAGAGAGGGCATTCGCTGCAAGTCCTTGTCCGGTGCGGAAAACAGCCACTTCCGAGCAGTCTGCAACTGAAACAGACCGTCTGATCCCCGATACCGGATTACCGAGATGGATATGGCATACCCATATTCAAATCAAGGTGGTACCGTGGAAGCATGCTTTCGCCCTTGAAGTCCGGGCGGAGGCTTTTTTCATTTTCTGTTTTATTTCCGTAAATTCTTTTTTGGAGGAATCAATTTATATGCAGTACAGAGGACTCAACGAGCTGCGCGAGATGTACCTCAGTTTCTTTGAAACCAAGGGTCATCTCCGCCTGCCGAGCTTTTCGCTCATCCCGCAGAACGATCCGTCGCTTCTGCTCATCAACTCCGGCATGGCGCCGATGAAGCCGTTCTTCACCGGCGAGCAGGAGCCGCCGCGCCACCGCGTTACCACCTGCCAGAAGTGCATCCGCACCGGCGATATCGAGAACGTTGGCAAGACCGCCCGTCACGGCACCTTCTTCGAGATGCTGGGCAACTTCTCCTTCGGTGACTACTTCAAGCGCGAGGCCATTCACTGGAGCTGGGAATTCCTGACCAGTCCGGAGTGGGTCGGCATTGACCCGGATCGCCTGTATCCGTCCATCTACGTTGACGATGACGAGGCATTCGAGATCTGGAACAAGGAGGTCGGCATTGCACCGGAGCGCATCTTCCGCTTCGGCAAGGAGGACAACTTCTGGGAGCATGGCTCTGGTCCGTGCGGCCCGTGCTCTGAGATCTACTATGACCGCGGCCCCGAGTACGGCTGCGGCAAGCCCGGCTGCACCGTCGGCTGCGACTGTGACCGCTATATGGAGGTATGGAACAACGTATTCTCCCAGTTCGACAACGACGGCCACGGCAACTACTCTGAGCTGAAGCAGAAGAACATCGACACCGGCATGGGTCTGGAGCGTCTGGCGTGCGTGGTACAGGGCGTTGGCTCCCTGTTCGACGTTGACACTGTGCGCAACATCACCAACAAGGTTTCCGAGATCGCCGGCAAGCACTACGGCGACAGCGACAAGACCGATGTTTCCCTGCGCGTTATCACCGACCACATCCGCTCCACCGTTATGATGATCTGCGACGGCGTTATCCCGTCCAACGAGGGCCGCGGCTACGTTCTGCGCCGCCTGCTGCGCCGCGCCGTTCGTCACGGCAAGCTGCTCGGCATTGACAAGCCGTTTATGTCCGATGTTGCTTCCACCGTTATCAACGAGTCCGGCGGCGCATATCCGGAGCTGGTTGAGAAGCAGAAATATATCCACAAGGTTATCGAGAACGAGGAAGCCAGCTTCAACAAGACCATCGACAGCGGTCTGGCTATCCTGAATGACAAGATCGCCGCTTCCGACGGCAAGGAGCTGTCCGCTGCGGACGCATTCCAGCTGTACGACACCTACGGCTTCCCGATCGACCTGACCCTTGAGGTACTCGAGGAGCAGGGCATGACCACCAGCCGCGAGGAGTTCGACCGCCTGATGAACGAGCAGCGCGAGCGTGCCCGTGAGGACCGCAAGAAGATGGGCGACCTCGGCTGGCAGAGCGAGGATCTGGGTCTGGACAAGTCCATCAAGACCGCATTTGATGGCTACACCACCCTCGAGGAGTCCGCAAAGATCCTTGCTATCGTAAACGAGGGCGAGGTTTCCGGCGCAGCTGCCAAGGGTGAGAAGATCACCGTTGTACTCGACCGCACCCCGTTTTACGCGGAGATGGGCGGTCAGATCGGTGACCACGGCGTTATCACCGGCAAGAACGGCGCAATGACCGTTTCCGATGTTCAGAAGACCAAGGACGGCAAGTATATGCACATCGGCGTTGTCACCGAGGGCGAGCTGTCGGTTGAAGATGAGGTCACCGCTTCCGTTGATGCGGCTTACCGCCAGGCCATCTGCCGTGCACACACCTCCACCCACCTGCTCCAGAAGGCGCTCCGCACCGTGCTCGGCGACCACGTTGAGCAGGCCGGTTCCTACACCGCAAACGACCACATCCGCTTCGACTTCACCCACTTTGCAGCGCTGACCGCTGAGGAGCTGGCTAAGGTCGAGGATATGGTTAACGATGCGATTCTGGCTGGCAGCCCGGTTATCACCGAGGAAATGAGCATTGATGATGCCAAGAAGAAGGGCGCTATGGCGCTGTTCGGCGAGAAGTACGGTCAGACCGTCCGCGTGGTACAGGCCGGTGACTCCATCGAGCTTTGCGGCGGTACCCACCTCGACAATACTGCCAAGGCCGGTTCGCTCAAGATCATTGGTGAGGCTTCTGTTGCAGCAGGCGTGCGCCGTATCGAGGCCGTTACCGGCAAGGCTGTTCTCAAGCTGATGAACGACCGTCAGGCGGTTCTCAACGAGGCTGCTGCCGTACTCAAGACCAACCCGAACGAGCTGTCTGCCAAGATTGAGCAGCAGGTAAACGATATGCGTGCCCTCAACAAGAAGCTCGAGAAGATGGGCGCAAAGGTCGCTGCAATGCAGATGGTTGACCTGTTCAACGTATCCCGCAACATCAAGGGCGTAGACGTGGTTGCCACCAAGCTGGATGACGCATCTGCCGACATGCTCCGCACCATGGGCGATGACATCAAGAGCAAGAAGGAGAACATGGTTGCTGTTCTCTCCGCAGTCAACGGCGACAAGGTAAGCCTGCTTTGTGTCTGCGGCGCTGAAGCTGTTAAGAAGGGCGCACACGCCGGCAAGATCATCAAGGAAGTTGCCAAGATCGTTGGCGGCGGCGGCGGCGGCCGTCCGGACAGCGCTACCGCAGGCGGCAAGAATCCGGCAAAGCTGGAGGAAGCACTCGAGGCTGTCAACAACATCGTTGAAGCAATGCTGTAATAAACTTTAGAGGAAAGCCGCGGGAACGCTCTCGCGGCACTCCCCTTTCAGAAAGGAGCGATCATTCCATGGAAGATTGTCTGTTCTGTAAGATCATCGCGGGCGATATCCCGTCGAGCAAGGTGTACGAGGATGACCTCTGCTACGCCTTCAACGACATTGACCCGCAGGCTCCCACGCATTTTCTCGTGATTCCGAAGCAGCACATCAAGTCTGTGGCCGCCGTTGATGCGTCCAACAGCGCGATTGTGGCGCACTGCTTTGAGGTTATCGCGAAGATTGCCAAGGAGCGCGGCATGGACAGCTTCCGCGTGGTCTCCAACATCGGAGAGCAGGCGGGTCAGAGCGTGTTCCATCTGCATTTCCACGTCCTTTCCGGACGGGATATGACCTGGCCGCCGGGCTAAACCTTCTTCTAAGGGGGACGCTGTCCCCCTTAGATACCCACAAAGTTCCGTAGAAACTTTGTGGGATATCCCCCTCTCGTCCGCACAACGGACGAGGCCGTGCCGCTGCGGCACGGGCAGTGGAGAAAAAGTCCGGCAAAGCTGGACTTTTTCAGGGAATTGAATCGGCGTACTGCGGTACGCCGCTGCCTGCGCTTGCGCGAACGGCAGAAAAAAGGCACACCATTTGGTGTGCCTTTTTGTATGCGTTGGTTTACATTTTGCTTATTTCTCAGATGATAATACCCTCGCAATGGTCGATTTCGTGCTGGATAATCTGTGCGGTCCAGCCGGTGAAGGTTTTCAGTCTCGTCTGGAACTTTTCGTTCTGGTACTGCACCTTGATGGATTGCCAGCGGCGCGTTTTGCGCGTGCCGGTCAGCGACAGACAGCCCTCCTCGGCCTCATAGCCGCCGGACTGCTTGACGATTTGCGGGTTGAACATCACCATATACGTTCCCTCGTTATCGAACGCGATGATGCGCTTGTTCACGCCGATCATGTTCGCCGCCATGCCGACACAGCCGTCCTTATGCGCTTCGAGCGTTTCCAACAGGTCGGTTGCGGTTTGGATATCGTCCGGCGTGGCCTGCTCGGCCTTCTGCGCTAAAAATTTCTCGTCTTTGCAGATTTCCTGAATCATATTGTGCTCCTTATTTATGTTTGCGTTCCCAGTCGGCCATAACGGCCAGCTGCTCCGGTGTGTGGAACCAGTGCTCGCCTTGCGGCACGATGATCAGCTCCGCACCGGATTGTGCCGTGTAAGTGCGGATAGTCGCCAAGTCAGTCATGCTGTCATCTTCGCCGTAGAGAATGTACTGCGGGCAGTACCAGTCCTTTGCCGGATGCGCACGCACCCAGAAAAGGTAGTCCCATGAGAGCATATCCCCTTCCCTTGCGGGATACATGCCGCGCTCGCGCAGGATTTGCTCGGTAATACCTGCCGCGCATATCCTGTCGCAGATCAAACGCTCCATATCCACGATGGGCGACACGAACAGCGCTTTTTCCGGTGCGGCAAACGCCAGCCGCGCAAAATACGCCCCGATGCTGGTCGCGCGCACGTTTGTCGCGCGCCAGTGTGCTCTTGCGTAAGCCATCACGCGGGTGAGTTCGGGTGCGACTGTCCATGGTGCAAATTCCTCATTCCGGTTTTGGCGTGTTCCGTGATTCGGCAGGTCGATGGACAAAACCTGTGCGTCCGGAGCCACGATTTCGGCAAACGGCAGGGCTTCTTCCTTGCAGCCGAATTGTCCGTGAACGAACAGCCACAGCGTGTCCGACGGCTCGCCGTACAGCACCGCCGGTGTGTTTTCGATGAAGAATTGTTCGGTTGTCACGCGTTATCCTCGTCTGCCAGCCAGTTCAGCGCGCACCAGGTATGCAGTGCTGCGCCGCGCGGCAGGATATCCTCGTTGAACACGACTCTTTCGTTGTGCATCGGCTCACCGAACGCAGGATTTTCCTGCTTGGTGCCTGCGCCGATGAGCAGGTATGCACACGGTAAATCGTAGGTGTAGGACGCGAAATCCTCCGAGCCCATGCCGCCCTCGTCCAGCCGATAGACCAGCTTTTCACCGAACAGCGCCCCGGCAAGGTCTGCCATACGATTGGTCAGCGCAGCGTCATTCCTGAGCGGCGGCGCGGACGCGATCTCTTCCGTGACGGCTGTGCCGCGGAACGCCTGTGCGGTACGCTGCGCGATTTCCCCGATGCGGGTGAAGATCTGCGCGGACAGGTCGCGGTCAAAGCTGCGGATGGTGCCCTCGAGCACCGCGGTCTGCGGGATGATATTGGGCGCCTCACCGCCGGTCATGCGGCCGATGGTCACGACAGCAGGCGTTTTTGCAGCGATCTCGCGGCTGATGATCTCCTGCAGCGACAGGTAAATGTGGCTTGCGATATTGAGCGGGTCTACACCCTTTTCCGGCATTGCGCCGTGGCATCCAACGCCGTTTACCGTAATGCGGAACAGCGTGCAGCCCGCCATAAACGTGCCGCGTCCGCACAGAACCAGTCCGGACGGCGTGCCCGAATTGACGTGCAGCGCAAAGCCTGCCTGCGGTGCCGGGTCTTTCAGCACGCCCGCCGAGAGCATGGCCTTCGCGCCGGTAAAGCCTTCCTCGTCCGGCTGAAACACCAGCTTGACCGTGCCTTGCAGCTGCGTCCGGTACTCCTGCAGCAGCTGTGCCGCACCGAGCAGCATCGCCGCATGCATGTCGTGGCCGCAGGCGTGCATGCAGCCGTTCGCGGATGCAAAATCCAGTCCGGTCTGCTCAGTCACGCACAGCGCGTCCATGTCGGCGCGCAGGAGCAGACAGCGGCCGGTCTCGGTGCCGGTTATCTCCGCGACGACACCACCCGCCAGCTCGCGCGGCTGATAGCCCATCTCAAGCAGGCGTTTTTTGACGCAGGCTACAGTGTTCGGCAGGTCGGTGCCGACCTCAGGTGCAGCGTGCAGCGTCCGCCGGTCGCGGACAATATCCTCGCGGATGCGCTCTGCCGACGCAAGCACCTGCTCCGCCGTTATGGTTAAGTTTTGTGACATGGTTTTACCTCCCTTGTCGGTGTTTCTATGACAATACCGCATAATTGAACAGAAGCGATTGTGGTATTGCCTTAAGTATACCATAAATTGCAGAAAAAAACCGCTCTGTTTTTATTTGGCGCAGCCATTTCCCGTATTTGCCTTGACGAAACGCGCTGTAAATTGTATCATATAGGTATATCATTGTGTCCACATGGCAACTTGGCGGCAGCGTGACAGGCTGAGGAGAAATCCGCCGATGTCATCCAGATGCAACGCAAACAAAGGGAGTATGTAGGTATGAAAAAAATTCTAAACAGCCTGCCGTTCAAGCTGCTGCTTGGCGTTGCGGTGGGCATCGTGCTCGGTCTGGTGGCGAACGAGGCCGTGATGAACGTGGTCGTGACGATCAAGCAGGTGCTCGGTCAGATCATCACGTTCTGTGTGCCGCTGATCGTTATCGGCTTTATTGCGCCGTCCATCACCAAACTGGGCCACAACGCATCCAGAATGCTGGGTATTGCGCTCATTATCGCGTATGTGTCGTCGGTCGGCGCGGCGCTGATGAGTACAGCAGCCGGTTACGCACTCATTCCGCACCTGTCGATCGTATCGCAGGTTGACGGCCTGCGCGAGCTGCCCGAGGTACTGTTCCAGCTGGAGATTCCGGCGATCATGAACGTGATGAGCGCACTGGCGCTATCGCTGATGGTCGGTCTGGCTATCACCTGGACCAAATCCAAGATGATGGAGTCCCTGCTTGACGAGGTGCAGAACATTGTCCTCGCCATCGTCACCAAGATCATCATCCCGATTCTGCCGTTCTTTATCGCGTCCACCTTCTGCGGTCTGGCGTATGAGGGCACGATCACCAAGCAGTTTCCGGTGTTCATCAAGGTCATCATCATCGTTATGATCGGTCATTATATCTGGATGGCGCTGCTCTATGGAGTTGCGGGCGCATACTCGGGCAAGAACCCGATCGAAGTGGTGAAGCACTACGGTCCGGCGTACATCACCGCAGTCGGCACGATGTCCTCCGCAGCGACTTTGGCAGTTGCTCTGCGCTGCGCAAAGAAATCCACGGTGCTGCGCAAGGACATGGTTAATTTCGGTATTCCGCTGTTCGCCAACATCCATCTGTGCGGCTCGGTGCTGACCGAGGTTTTCTTCGTCATGACAATCTCGCAGATTCTGTACGGCAAGATTCCGTCTGTCGGAACCATGATCCTGTTCTGCGTGCTGCTCGGCATTTTCGCCATCGGCGCACCCGGCGTGCCGGGCGGTACGGTTATGGCTTCGCTCGGTCTGATCACCGGCATCCTGCTGTTTGACGGCACCGGCACCGCGCTTATGCTGACCATCTTTGCCCTGCAGGACAGCTTCGGCACCGCCTGCAACGTCACCGGCGACGGCGCGCTGACGCTTATTCTGACCGGCTACGCGAATAAGCATCATATCGCGGAGGAAAAGCGTGAGGTTGAGGCAGCAGAAGTTCAGTAATCAAATATGAGAAAAGGAGTCCGCTTCTGCGGGCTTCTTTTTGTACCGAGAGAAAGCAGGTGCTATGATGGGAAAAGTGCGGTGTATCGCATACGGTGCAGCGTATGCGATGGTTGTTTCGACTGCACCGAAAGCAAGCGCTGCAAAGCAAATTTGCTGCAGGAATTTTCACAAAACACTTGACTTTTCCCTCCGGATTTGGTATCCTATTTAGGCAAGGTTTGATAGACCGTTGCAAATCCGGGTGTAGCGCAGCTGGTAGCGTGCTTGACTGGGGGTCAAGAGGCCGCAGGTTCAAGTCCTGTCACTCGGACCATGTAAAACCGCTTATTCGTAATGAATGGGCGGTTTTTTGTTGCTTTTGTGGCGTTTATGAATCTCGCAGACTGCATTAAAATCCAAGCCGAAACAAAACGGATGCCTCTCCAAGCACAGAGAAGCATCCGTTTTGCAATTTCAATTATTTAACGAAAAACTATGACCGCAGCACACAGCAAATCACGAAGCGACAATCACACGGATTTTCCCGCCGTTTTCCGCTGTTTTATTGGCGTATACGCGGAAGCTCGTGTAGTTGGATTTCGCCGTCTGCAGCGAAACAAACCGGTTCTGCTCCGAGACGTAAACGCCGATGTTCTCTGCCAGCTCGTAATAGCCGTCCTTGGTACGGACACCGGAGGAACCGTCAAATGCCGACGGCTTTACCGTGTCGATCAATGTCAGCTTGAGCGTATCCAGTGAGGTATTGACGATGCTTGCATCGGTTGAGTACCCTCTGGGAATGCCAATCGGATTGCCGTTTAAGCCGCTCGGCAGAGATACTACACGATATTCTTTATCCTCTACCGTTTTTCCATTCTCCCAGTATTTAGGAATAACCGCATATGTATAGTTGTAGTGATCGGGGTCTTTTTCATATTTTTTCCGTTCCTCTTCAGACATATCATTCCAATTAGAGGGTATATGAAGATCTCCTTTGATCCGCTTGCCATAGCCAATACCATAAATCCAGCTTTCTCCGGTCACATCGCCCAGAACAATATTCGTAACCGTACCTGCATTATCCTGCACGGTATACTTAATCTGCGAAGCCGGAACCGAGGTCAGGTCAATATCGCTGACGTTGATCGCGTTCAGCGGTGCGCCTGAGAGCACCTCCTCATACACGCGTACCTTGGAGGAAACGGCGTTACCGCCCAGCTTGCCCTCCGCAACAGACCAGTTTCCGGCGGTCTTTCCGGAGAGCGTGCGGCGAATCAGGTCTGCCCCCTCACCGGACTGGCTGACCGTAACAAGACGACCCATCACATCGGTTTTTACGTCCTTGGCGATCGGAATATCCCGCAGGGTCAGACCGTTTGTCAGCGTGACCGTGGCCTTTTCCCCGCCAATTTTGGTGACAATGCCCTGCATCTCCGCGCTGACGTCCTTTTTCGGATACGCAGCCGCAACATTGCCGTCCGCGTCAAACAGCAGCGTGATGTAATCGTTCAGCTTCATATCCTTGAACGTTGCCGCCGCCTCGGAGGAAACCGAGAATTTCTGTCTCAGAATCTCCACCTGAGAGGGATGGCTGTACGTTGTCGAGTCGGTCTGATATTTGCCGCTCAGCCTGGTATCCGAAACGATCGCCTGACGGTTTGCGGCATCGAGCGTCACAACATCGTACTTTTTCAGCTTGCTCGCGTCGATCTTCGCACCGTTTTTGATGATCGTATACTCCGCCGGAATCCTGCGCGATGTCGCCAGACCGTAAACGAACGAGTGCGCGGCGCCTGCTGTCGTTTTCGGCAGGACTGCCATCAGCTGCAGCACACCGTACTCATTGTAGTACAGGGTCAGCGTGTCGCCGGACTGCAGGTTCGCCCATACATTTTCATACTCGCCCATGGCATAATCACGGCTGATATACAGCTTGGTTTTACGGTCCGGACGCAGTGTTCCGTTCGTGGTAACGATACGATCCGCTTCCGCATTGACAACCTCATAAGTTTCGGTCTTGTTGCCGTTCGGAATCACACCGACCGCAACCTTGCTGCTGCCCTTGCCGATAACGATCGTGCCGTACACGCCGATCATGCTGCTGTCCAGCGTACCGGCGGTCTTACGGGGAGATTCCGTATCCACAACACCGTCCTCATAGAACAATGCCGCATCTGCAGCAAGGGCGCTGTATGTCTTTCCGGTCTCGAGCAGAATGCAGTCCTTGACCGTCGAAGACGCGACCTTGTCGAGCAGTGTGCTGCCTTCTTCTCCCTTTTTATCCGTATTCAGAGCATTCAGCAGAAGCACCGCCGCATCTCCGCGCTTGACTGCGGCACGCGCATCCGCAATCGTGACACCGTCCGTCAGACCGATGGCCTGTGCCTGCGCGATATAGTCCGCAGGCCAGAACGGACCGACGTCCTCCTCTTTATAGCCCAGCATACGCAGCAGCATGGTGCAGACCTCACCGTAGCTGACAATCTTATCCGGGCCGAAGCTGCCGTCCGCATAGCCGCGGATAATGGCCTTTTCCTTCAGTTCCGGATGGCGTACTGCCGCGTTGATATACTGCGCTGCCCAGTGCGAATGCTTAACATCCGGAAAAATCGTGTAGCTGGCATACGGACTTACATCCGTCACACCCATGGCGGTAACCGCCAGCTTGCAGAACTGCGCCCGCGTCAGCGCCTTGCCCGGCGCGAAGCTGCCGCCGCCTACGCCCTGCATGATACCCAGTGCATCCAGAACGGCGGCCGTCTGCGATACCCTGCTGTCTGAAATATCGGTAAACACCGCCGAAGCCGGTGCAACCATAATCAAGCCTGCCAGACACAGGCTGACAAATCTTTTTTTCATTTTCCTACCTGTCCTTTCCTTTTACTGCGTCCGCAGCGCGTCTACCGGCTGCAGGTTCGAGGCTTTATTGGCGGGATACAGTCCGAAGATGATACCCAGCAGCGCAGAAAACAGAAATGCGCCGATGACCAGTCCCGCAGATGGCAGTACGGTGAACTGCTCCACGGTCGGCATGTAGCTGTTCTGTGTTTTCGCGAGCAGCAGATTGCCCAGCACCGCCGAAAGAAAGCAGCCGAGCACAATGCCGATCACACCGCCGCAGCACGAGACCACCGAGGCTTCTACCAGAAACTGCCCGATAATATCCCGCTTGCGGGCGCCGATTGCCATGCGGATACCAATCTCGCGGGTACGCTCGGTAACAGACACCAGCATGATATTCATAATGCCGATACCGCCGACGAGCAGCGAGATTCCGGCGACACCGCCGCCGAGCAGCGCAAGCATGTTGTTGGAGGACTCGCTCTGCTCCTGCCACTGGCTGTCCGACGAAGCAGAAAAGTATCCGTTCCCCGCCTCGCAGCGGCCCTGCATAAAGCCCGGCAGAAGCTCGTCTGTCAGCTCGGCAATCACGTCCTTGTCCGCCGCCTTCACGATATACTGGCGGTCTGCCATGCCGTATACACTCATCATCGTGCTCTGCAGCGTGTACGGCATCACAATCATCTGATCGTCTGTATTCAGCTTACCGTCATACTTGCCGGCATACACGCCGATGACCTCAAAGCCCTTGCCGCCAATCTGCAGCTTCTGCCCGATCGGACTCATCGCCCCGAAGAAATACTTGCGCAGTGTTTCTCCGATCACACAGACGCGGGCGCGCGTGCGGCAGTCCGCAGCGGAAATATCCCGTCCGGCGGAAATCGCATGACTTGTCACCTCGCCGTAATGCTCGTTGCCGAAGTACATATAGGTGTAGCCGCTGTTGCTGTCGTTGTTATCCAGCCTTTTGGCCCGGTACTGGATGCCGCTGTTCTGCCAGTCGTAATACTGGCTCTGCGGCGACCATGCAGCGATTTTGTCGGACAGATCATTCGTCATATAGTCCTCAAACTCCTGCCAGTCGCGGTTTTTGGCACCGTATCCGTAGATGTCGATGCGGTTGACGCCCATCGCCTCATACTGCAGGCGCTGCAGCTTGCTCGTGCCCTGAATCGACGCCACGATAGCGATAACCGATGCCACACCGATGATGATGCCCAGCATGGTCAGAATCGAGCGAACCTTGTTGTTCAGGATGGACTTGAACGCCATACGAACCGTCTGCATCCAATTCATACGGCCCCTCCTTTCGTGTCCGAAATGATCCTGCCGTCCTGTATCGTCACGATGCGTTTTGCCATCTGTGCAAGATGGTTGTCATGCGTGATGAGGATGATGGAGGTTCCCTGCTCATTGAGTGCAGTCAGCTTGCGCATAATATCCAGACCGGAGGCAGAATCCAGGTTGCCGGTCGGCTCGTCCGCCATGATGATCGGCGGCTTTGCCGCCACTGCCCGCGCGATCGCAACACGCTGCTGCTGTCCGCCGGACATCTCACCCGGACGGTGATCCATGCGCTTTTCCAGCCCGACCGAGACTAACGCCTCCTGTGCCAGACGGCGGCGCTCCTCCCGCGGCATACCGCGGTAGATGAGCGGCAGCTCGACGTTTTCGAGCGCCGTCAGCGCCGGAATCAGATTAAAGCCCTGAAAGATAAACCCGATCTCCCGGTTGCGGATACCGGACAGCACGGACGGCTTCATATCGCTGACCAGCTGCCCGTTTAGATGATAAGAGCCGTAGGTCGGAATATCCAGACAGCCGAGAATGTTCATCAGCGTGGACTTGCCCGAGCCGGACTGTCCGAGAATGCACAGGAACTCTCCCCAGGATACCTGCAGCGAGATATCATCCAGTGCACGCACTTCGTTTTCTCTTCCTTCGTTGTAAATCTTGCTCATGCGCTGAACGTCAATCAGCAATTCAGCGCGACGCTCCGTGTCAGGAGTCTGCGCCTTTCTTTCCCACATAAGCGCGCCCTCCTCAACCGACTGACATACTGACTGACATGCCGTTATCCGACATATCGGCATACAGGTCGCTCGGTCCGGCGAGGAATACCTCGGTGCCCTCTTCCAGACCGCCGAGGATTTCCGTGTTGGTCGAATCGGCAATACCGGTCTCAACCGGTACAAGCTGATAGTCTTCCGGAATGCCTTCGGTACCCTCGGGGATCGGCAGGGTTTCCTCAAACGGAATCTCGTTTCCGTTCTCGTCCGTCAGCGGCTTGGCGAATACAGCTGTGCCGCTGTCCGTGTTGACGATAGCCGACGACGGTACCATCAGGCAGCCGTAGGACGAGGCCGTCGTGATTTTATATTCGATCGACATACCGCTGTAAATTTTCTGTCCCTCCAGCGGATCCACCGAAATGACCGCCTTGAAGGTCGGCATGCTGCCCTGCCCGTTACTGGAGTTCTGTGTCGGCTCCAGCGCAACCGACTGCACCTCGCCGGTCAGCGAAATCTCGGAGCCGTCCGACGCGTACATCGTCATAGTCGCCTGCTGTCCCTGCTGCACCGAGCCGATATCCATCGAGGAGACCTCGGCGTTGACGACAATATCATTCAAATCAGCAACCACAACGAGCGTCTCCGAGCCGGTCGCCTCCTGTCCTTCAACGGCGTTCAGGCTGACAACAACGCCGTCTATCGGAGAGGTAACGGTCGAGTTCTGAATCTTCTGCTGCAGTTCGGCAATGTGTGCCCGCTTTTCGTCTGCAACCGTCTTTGCGCTGGCAACCGTGCGGTTTGCCGCCGCAATACCATTCTGCGCGGCTGAAATCTCATCCTGAGAAGCGTCACTCGACAGGGACATGATAAGCGCACCGCCGTTGTAGGTGCTGTAGCTTGTGCCGTTCAGCTTGATGATCTCGCCGCTTATCTGTGCGGTGACGGCTTCCTCGCGGCTGTATTCCAGTGTGCCTGCGTTCGCCGGATAGATCGCACCGAGGCGTCCGGCATTGATCGTCGCGGTGGCTGTCATGCCCTTTGTCAGCGAACCGGGGTTATTCACCGTAATGCCGACGCGAATAACGCGCACACCCTCACTCGAAATCTGCTGCGCTGTCTCGACCGACGATACCGTACCGCTCACCTCGCTCATCGCAGAAGCGATGGATACCGTGGCCGCCTGTCCGGTGCGAATGCTGCGGGCATATTCTGCGCTGAACGCCAGCGTCAGCTTCATCTGACGGTCATTTACCATGTATCCGATGACCTGTCCCTCGCTCACCTGCTCACCGACGCGGAAGGACACATCCTTGTTGTCCGAATCCTTCGTCGGAATCAGTTTGCCGGTAAACGGCGCCGTGATGTGCAGACGGCTCAGTTTTCTCTGCGCCGCGCTCAAGTCGGACTGTGCCTTGGAGACCTCCAGCTGCGCGTCCGAGACACCGCGTTCCGCCTCGGTCAGCTCCTTCTGTGCATCCGCAAGCTCCTTGCGGGTTTCGGTCGGGTCGATTACCAGCAGCGGATCGCCGGTGTGCACCTCGTCGCCCTCGGCAACCAGCACCTGTGTTACCTTGCCCTTAACCTCCCGGCCAAGCTCCTCACGTTTTTTGGCAGCAGTAACACCGCTTCCCTCTATGTAGGTCTCCAGATCGCCGCAGCTGACCGCAGCCGTGGTTTGCGTCACATTCTCCGTGCCCGCATCGCGGGATTTCACCACAGCCCAGATGCCGCCGCCAAGCAGCAGCGCAATTGCCGCCGCCGTAATGCCGATACGCGCACCCTTGCTCAGTCTGCGCTTTTTGCGATTCATTTTGTCTGCGTATTTGTTGCGCTTGGGCGACGCCTCGGCTGCAGGCTCTGCCGCGATTTCATCCTGTACCGCAGGCACTGCCTGCGTCTGCTCTAAAGGCGATTCTTCCTGTTTTTTGTGTCTGCCGAATACCTTCTTTTCGTTTTGACTCATACTATGATGTCCTTTCTGTTCTCTATCCATTATTGATAAAGCGGCATAGCCGCCTTATTTCCACGTAAATCTGTGCTTGTAAAAGGTTAAGCATCCTAATCTGAGTGAATATGACTTTTTCAGCGGCACCTCCACTGCCGCTTCCGATCGCTGTCAGACTTTCTCGGGATTCGTTCCCCTGTCCGCATATTGCACATTTGTGCATCGGACATGTATTACCATCATATTAGCATATTGCACAAACTCTTGCAAGACGTGTTTGCTTACAATTTAGTTAAGGTAATACCGTATAATTGAACAAGAGCGATTTGCGAATAAATTTTGTGTACTGATGAGGCGCGGTTTCGCAGCAAACCTGCCGTATTGCAGGAAATCTCGGCAGCACGGACGACTGGGTGACGGGCGGAAACGACAAGTTAGAATGAACTAACCCATCTGCAGTATATACCGTAACTAATAAGGCTGTATATGTCTGTGCTTTCTTTTATTATATGAATAGAGCAGGTTTTATGCACTGTACGAAGGCAAATTTTCAACGCTTGTTTCCCTGCGCTGGCAAAACGCGTTTGCTTATCATATTTTCTGGCTTCCGTCACAGCATTTGCATCTCATATTTCGACCTTTGGTGCGCAACCTACTATCAGCAAAACCCAACACACCAAACCGAATCGAAAAGGAGCGAACAAACATGACTAACACGAAAAATGGTTCTAATCAGGGCATGGTACCGGAAGCACGCGCGGCAATGGATCGCTTCAAAATGGAGGCAGCTGCCGAGGTCGGCGTAAACCTCAAGCAGGGCTATAACGGCGATCTGACCAGCCGTCAGGCCGGCTCCGTAGGCGGTCAGATGGTGAAGAAGATGATCGAATCCTACGAGCAGAATATGGCAAACCAGGGCTAAACGCTTCTCTTTCCTGCGAAAAAAGGGACACAGAATCATTCCGTGTCCCTTTACTTATGCTTTCTCTGTCTGTCTGCGGAACAGCTCATCAAGTGTTCTGCCGCTCTTGTCTTTCCATTTCGCCCAGCCGTTTGCGCTTACGCCCAAAACGAAACAGGCGTCGCACTGGGCGAGGAAAACGACATGGACTTGCTCGGATAATGCTTGTTATCCTGATAAACAATATCGTTTTCCGATACAAGTCAATTTCTATCCATCCGAACAGTGTAAAGCCGCCGCTTCACAGGGAAACGACGGCTTTTTACTCTTACTCAGGACTCTCTCCAGTCCGCGAAAATACGCTCTGCGTCAGACGCGCTTGCACACGCGAGCAGCTTGTCAGCCAGTTCCCTGCATTCGTCGTAGGAGTGCTTTGCAAGGTCTGCCTTTGCTGCCAGCATTGCGGATGCCGACATGGACAGATTGGTCACGCCGAGACCGCACAGCACCGGCGCCATGCCGGCCGTGCCTGCCATCTCGCCGCATACGCCGACTTCGATACCGTTCTCGTTCGCTGCTTTGGCCGTCATGGCGATCAGGCGCAGCACGCCCGGATGCAGCGGACGGTACAGGTAGGAAATCTTCTCGTTGATGCGGTCCACCGCGCAGGAATACTGAATCAGGTCGTTCGTGCCGATTGAGAAGAAGTCAACCTCCTTCGCCAGCACATCTGCGCAGACAGCCGCCACCGGAATCTCGACCATAATGCCTACCTTGACGTTCGGGTTGAAGGGTACACCTTCCGCGGTCAGCATGTCCTTCGCCTGCTCGAGCACCTGCTTTGCATCACGCACCTCATCCACCGACGAAATCATCGGGAACATAATGCGCAGATCGCCGTACTGCGCGGCACGCAGCAGCGCGCGAAGCTGAATCAGAAACAGCTCCGGCTGATTCAAGCAAATGCGGATCGCGCGGTAGCCGAGGAACGGATTCTGTTCCTGCTCCAGCGCCAGTGCGGGCACTTCCTTGTCGCCGCCGATGTCCAGCGTGCGGATGATAACCGGCTTGCCCTGCATGATCTCACACGCCTTCTTGTAGGCGGCGAACTGCTCTTCCTCGCTCGGCAGGTCGGTACGATCCATGAACAGGAACTCCGAGCGGAACAGGCCGACGCCTTCACCGCCAAGCTCCGCTACGCGGACTGCGTCATCCGGCGTACCGATGTTGCCCTCGATAATGACACGGCGGCCGTCCGAGGTCGCGCCCTCCTTATCCTTGTACTGCGCGAGCATGGCACGATGCGCCGCATCGGCCTTCTGGCGCTCCGCAAAGTCGGCAAGCGTCTGCTCATCCGGCTGCGCGACTACTTCACCTGCCGCGCCGTCGATCAGCAGCAGGTCGCCGTCCGCGATCTCATCCGCCTTCTCGCCGGCACCGACAATCGCCGGAATGCCCATCGAACGCGCCATGATCGCCGAATGGCTCGTGCGGCCGCCGATCTTCGTGATAAAACCGGCAACCGGCTTGCCGCCGATCTTTGCCGTATCGGACGGTGTAAGGTCGTTCGCCACAATAATGCACGGCTCAGTGATCGTGTCAATCGCGTTGTCCGCAATACCCTTCAGATTCTTAATGACCCGCTGAGAAATATCACCGATGTCTGCTGCACGCGCCTGCATATATTCGTCGTCGAGCGCGCGGAACATCGCCTGAAAGTTCTCGCAGTTGACAAAGCACGCGTACTCCGCGCAAACCTTCTCATCCGTTACAATGTTTGTCATACCCTCGACAAAATCAGGGTCGTCGAGCATCATCAGATGCGCGTCAAAAATTTCCGCCTCAGCCGCACCGATATTCTTTTCCGCATCGTCACGCAGCACTTCGATCTGCTGCTTGGCTTTTTCCACTGCGTCGAGAACGCGCTTGCATTCGGCTTCCGCATCGGCAACGGTCTCCTTAACGACCGAAAGATCTTCTTCCTTGATAACGAGAGCCTTTGCCTTCGCCAGACCCTCCGAAACGCCGATAGCCTTGAATTTAACCATGGGGTTTTCCTCCGTTTTTACGATTGTATTTTTATACAAATTTCGCAACCAAACCTATATTATATTGTACAACATCCCTATACTTTCGTCAAGCAAATAAAGTTTTTTCTGCAAACCGACATTTATTTTTGGAAAACGAGTGCCGTACTTGAGATTTGTCTGCTATAATAGAGGCATTCCACACTACTTCTACTGGAGGAAGGATAATTATGGCTAATCGCTGCACTCGTATTCCCGAGATCATGTTTCCGCGTGAAGGCGTGGACCTGTCCAAGTGGGCAGTCATCGCCTGCGACCAGTACACCTCTCAGCCGGACTACTGGGCCGAGACTGATAAGACCGTCGGTGACGCACCCTCTACCCTGCGTCTGACCCTGCCGGAGGTTTATCTGGAGGACGCGGACGTTGCTGCCCGCACGGAGAAAATCCATCAGACCATGCAGCAGTACGTGCAGGACGGTACGCTGCGCACCCTGCCCGCCGGCGTCGTTCTGACCGAGCGCTGGTCCGGCGGCTCCTGCCCGCGCCGCGGCATCGTGCTGTCGGTCGATCTGGAAGCGTATGAATACACGCCCGGTTCCGCATCCCTCATCCGCCCGACCGAAAAGACGGTTGTCGAGCGTATTCCGCCCCGTCTCAAGGTTCGTCAGGGCGCGTGCCTGGAGCTGCCGCACATTATGATCCTGATCGACGATCCCGACCGTCAGATCATCGAGCCGCTGTTCGAGCAGACCGCCTCTTATGACAAGCTGTACGATACCGACTTGATGCAGAACGGCGGCCATATCACCGGCTGGTTCCTGCCGAACGGTCCGGAGACCGAGGCCATCGAGGCCAAGCTCGAAGCACTCTGCGACCGCGAGACCTTCAACAAGAAGTACGGCTGCACGGACGCACAGGCGCTGCTGCCGTATGCAGTAGGCGACGGCAACCACTCCATGGCCACCGCAAAGGCGTACTGGGAAGAGGTCAAGAAGGGGTTGACTGCAGAGGAGCAGGAGAATCATCCGGCACGTTTTGCACTCGTTGAGGTTGTCAACATCCATGACGAGAGCCTGATCATCGAGCCGATCCACCGTGCTCTGTTCGGCGTAGACGCAGATGAACTGCTCAGCGCGCTGACCGACTTCTACAACGGCGAAGGCTGCAAGGCTTACGTTGCCGACGAGGCTCCCAAGAGTGAAAACGCGCACTTCTTCCCGTTCTGCTCGGCGAACAAGTCGGGCGTGTTCGTTGTCGAGAACCCGAAGTGGGCCATTCCGGTCGCTACCATCCAGACCGGTCTGGACGCTTATCTCGAGACTCACACCTCCGCGAAGATCGACTACATCCACGGCACGGACGTTGTTGTTTCGCTGGCGGAAAAGCCGGGCAACCTCGGCTTCATCCTGCCGGACATCGCCAAGAACGACCTGTTCCGCGGCGTTGTTTTCGACGGCGTTCTGCCGCGCAAGACCTTCTCCATGGGCGAGGCGCACGAGAAGCGCTACTACATGGAGGCAAAGACCATCGTAAAGTAAAGTTACGCCTTTTCAGAGGACGCAGCCGCATCGGCTGCGTCCTTTTTCCATTCCAGAACCGCCGTGCTTCTTTCTGTGCGGCAAAGTACAAAAACGGGCGCCAGTGCGAACGGCTTTTTCGGGTCGAACGGACATTGCAGACGCAGTCCGGTCTCGGTCTGCTGAATCTGCACGTTTTCGTTGGATAGAAGCGCGTCCAGGACCGTATCTCCGGTGACAAGCGGCGGCTTAGGCGGCGCATTGCTCTGCGGCAAAGGCTCCGGCGCAGACGCGAGATAGAACCGTTCGGGTTCGCCCTCGCAGCCAGTCTCATGCAGCATTTGCCGCGAGAGATGCCGGCGCAGGCGCAGACGGCCATGCTCCGGTGCAGGCAGACCGACCCGCAGGATGTTTCCGTTCACGACCGTATAGCAGCGCAGCAGTTCGTCTCCGCAGACGGCGCAGTCGAGATTGACCTGCACGCCGCAGGCGTCCGGGGTCCAGTCGATCGTGCCGATTGGGTTGTCGTTACAGAATACGTCTGCGCGCATGGGCGGTTCTCCTTTCTGTGCAAATTTGAATTTTACTACTTGCTAAAGCATATAGAATGGGAGCCAACCTTTGGCTGGGAGGTCCAAAAGGATAGACACCAAGGTTTGCCCGTAGGCCACTAAACCTTGTTCCCGCGCCGTGCGCGGATTAAATGAGTACTATCCTCTTGGGACTCCAGTTTCCTTTGCTTGTTAGTCTGGCGCAGATTTCCTATATGTGACCGCTGCGAAAAGGGGAACGGCAGTCGGGTTACCGCAGCGTTTCTTTCGCAAAATATTCGCAGTTCACAGATAGCGTACTGCTACACATATCGGAAAGCCTACGCAGAGGGCGGCACGGCTATATGCCGCCCAAAGATTACGCCTGCGATTACGGTGTGGCACGCGCTGTCTGACGCAGAAGAGACCCTTGTCAGCGTGTAAGGGTAGGCCGACTGCCGTTCCCCTTTTCGAAGCGGTCGCCGGTCTCTGGTCTGCGTCAAGCTAAGAAACAAAGGGAAACGGGAGTTAAGAAGGTTTAGTGGCCTACGGGCAAACCTTGGTGTCTACCCTCTTGCCCCTGCCGCGGGCGCGGCACGTTCCTGCCGTCCGCAGACGGCAAATCCCAGTCTATACGCAAAAAGCGCATACCCCATAAAAAGGATATGCGCTTTCTCCCGCCGTTATACGGCTTACCCCTGCACCGAGCCGAGTCCGAAGCTGACTGCCAGTGCTTCATCGACGTGCCGCATGGCTTTTTCGTCGAGCGAGCCCATTTTCTCGCGCAGACGGCGTTTGTCCAGCGTGCGGATCTGCTCGGTGAGGATGATAGAATCCTTGGTCAGTCCGTAGTTCGGCGCACCGACCGTGATATGCGTCGGCATTTTCGCCTTATTGATCTGCGATGTAATAGCGGCGGCGATCACGGTCGGACTGTACCGATTGCCGACGTTGTTCTGCACGATCAGCACCGGACGGATGCCGCCCTGCTCACTGCCAACCACCGGACTGAGATCGGCATAGTAAATATCGCCTCGTTTGATGTTGCTATCCACTTTGGTTCACACTCCGATGAAATAGATTTACGGTGCTGCCTGATGGTTTTCCCGCAAACCTATTTTCCCCGTGTCACACAAAATTATAACTGTATAATGCAGAAAAGCGGAGAGAGAAAAAATCTCCTCCGCTTCAAAGCTGTCGCGAAACTACAGTTTCGCCGACAAGCAGGAACGGACCGCAGGCCGTTCCAAAGTCGTCCGAACGTTCCTGTTCAGAAACTTTCTCTCTCCAGAAGTAAGAAAACCGTGATACATGCTCCCGGTTTTCTTGCATTTGCAACGCAAATGCTGTTTTAATAGCGCTGCCGCGCGATACTATCAAACTAACAGGATACCGACTTTGAGAGACAAATGAAGCGAGGGAAAATCCCTCACTTCATCTTATGCACGCAATGTCAGTAAATTACCGATAGAAGCGCGGCACGCGCCGGCTGATGGCGCACAGCACCTCGTACGAGATGGTCCCCGCCGCGTCTGCTGCGTCCTCTGCCGTCCAGCCTTCCGGGCCGAACACGGTCACTTCGTCACCGCGATGTACGTCTACGCCCTCCGGAATACGCACCATGCACATATCCATGCAGATACGGCCGAGCACAGGCGCTTTCACGCCGCCGAGCAGCACCTGCGCCTTACCCGAGCCGGTACGCAGATAGCCGTCCGCATAACCCATTGAGATAACCGCCATATGGGTCGGCTCTGCCGTCTCGAAGGTGCGGCCATAGCTGATGGTCGTATTCGCTGGAATATTGCGCACCTGCACCACACGCGCCTTGACGGTCATGGCGGGTCTCAGATCGAGCACCGGCGGCACGGAGGCATCCGGGCGATAGCCGTACAGGATAATGCCCGCGCGCGTCATCGTGCAGTGCATCTTCTCGTAGGTCTGGATAGCGCCGCTGTTCGCACAGTGGCGCAGCGGCAGGTCAAGACCGGCCGCTTGCAGACCCTCGCACACATCCGAGAAGCGCTTGTACTGCAGCTCGGTGTATTCCTCGCCCGAGGGCACGTCGGCAACCGCAAAATGCGTGAAAATGCCTTCGCTGATCAGGCCCGGCAGCTTGGAGCACGCAAGGATATCCTGCACGGTCTGCTCACATTCCCACGACGGGAAGCCGAGCCGCGTCATGCCGGTATCCAGCTTGTAGTGTACGGTGACCGGCTTGCCGGTGCGCTCTGCTGCCGCGCTGATGAGTTCTGCGGTCTCGCGGTCGTACACCGGCACGGTGATGCCGTACTGTGCCGCCGTGTCCATATCCTTCTCGTCCACATAGCCAAGGATGAGGATAGGCGTTTCGATACCCGCCTCGCGCAGCTCCACGCCCTCCGGGATGGTCGCTACCGCAAAATACGGTGCATCCATCTGCTCCAGCCGCTTAGCCACCTGCACGGCACCGTGACCGTATGCGTCCGCCTTAACGACACACAGAACCGGCGCCTGCGCCTGCTCGCAGATCACGCGATAATTATGCTCGATCGCACCGAGGTCGATCTCCGCCCAAGTGCGGTGTTGATTTACTTCCATTGTTTTCGTCACTCCAACAGAACCGTTTGGTTCCTGATTTACTGACAGGATTCCACCTGTATGGTCAGCACGCGCGTACCGTCCGCATACAGCTCGGCATAGACCGGCTGCAGATCGCTCTGCCGCAGCCACACCTGCTTTTCCACGCTGTCGTCTGCATTTTCATAGCGCAGCACGAGCAGGCTCTCGCCGTTTGTGTGCTCACTCCACACCTGTGCAGGCGCAGCGTACCGCAGATCGTTCAGCAGGCAGAACCACGCGTCTGCCGGTGTCAGTCCGGTATGCCGAGGAGCAATATCATCCAGCTGCAGCTCATTGTACTGCAGCGTGAACGCGCCGTTCTCCTCACCCGAGATGCGCCCGCCGATACCGGCGACCGACTCCGGTGCGGTCAGCGTGAAGGAATCGCTGTCCTCTCTATTATAGACATAGTCGCTTTCAAATTCCAGTACAGATTCGTCCAAATCCGAGATTATTTTCAAATGCGCCGTACAGCTGTCCAGCGATGCGAAATGCGCACGCACATCCTCGGCACTCATTTCCGCCGAGCGGCCGCAGCCGCAGAGCAGAACAAGCGCCGCCAAACCACACAGCAGCCTGTTCAGATTACCACTCCTTTGACCGGTTTATCACCATGTTTTCGAGTTATATCGTTTCAGCAGAATCGGCAGCTGCGTCAGCATATCGCTCGGCGTCATGCCGTATTCGCTCAGCGCGTTCGCAGCCAGATCTCCGGCTCTGCCGTGCAGCCACGCCGCCGTACAGGCTGCCGGAACCGCGTCAATGCCCTGTCCGCACAGCGAAACCAGCATGCCTGCCAGAACGTCCCCGCTGCCGCCTTTCGCCATGCCGGGATTGCCCGAGGTATTGCGATAGCAGCCGCCGTCCGGCGTGAAAATGCGGGTGCGGTGTCCCTTGTAGAGCACGATGCACCGATAGTCCTGCGCGAACTGTGCCGCGTCCGCAGCGGTCGCATCCGGCTTGCCGCTGAGCCGTGCGAATTCGCCTGCGTGCGGCGTGAGCACGACCGGCTTTGCCGTTCGCCGCAATATATCCTTATGCCCGGTAATCGAATTTATGCCGTCCGCATCGAGTACAATCTGGCAGGCAGCTTTTTCGAGCAGAGTACACACGATTTCGGTCAGCGTATCCGAACGGCCGAGTCCGCACCCGATGAGCAGCGCGTCCGCCTTTTCGGCAAGCGCAAGCAGCTTCGGCAGTGCGTCCATGGAAAACAACCCGTTTTCATCCTGCGGCATGGGCCGCACGACCGGCTCATTCAGCTTGACCGCCAGCACCGGCCACGCACCCTGCGGAACTGCCAGCGTCACAACGCCGCTTCCCATGCGGACCGCGCCCTGTGCCGAAAAATATGCCGCACCTGTATATCCTGCCGAGCCGCACACACACAGAATGCGGCCGTAGTCGTTTTTATTTGTCTCCGGATTGCGCGGATGCAGTACACCGTCCGTGAAGTCCTGGTTTATCTCAATCATATCGTTTCCTTTCAAGTCGAAGCCGCTGCCGCGTTCGCCTGCGCGTGCACTGCGTCGATTGCGAGGACGACCGCCAGCGCAAGTGTTTCGTCTGCGGAATCGGCAATGTCCAGCTGATAGCAGTCCCCCCAGGTGAACCACTCCTTGGAGATGGACACGATCTTGCGTCCGTTCTGCGTGATGCGGTACTCATGCGCCCAGAAATCACCCTCGATTGTCCAGTCGAGACCCTCGATCTCATATTTTTCGTAGAAAAATGTAAGCCGCTTGACGATTTCCGCGCGTTCCACGCCGTCGATGTACACGAAGAACCGCGGCATCATGCTGAACACCTTCTGCTGGATAAACGCGGTCTCGTGTCCGGTCAAGTCGGTGACATACAACTTCTTGCCCCACGAGAAAAACTCACCCTCGACATGGTATTTGTCGGCGCCGGTTTCATCAAAAACGGTAAACCGATCCACCCAGGAGAATACCTTTTGTTTGATATATAATTTCATATTGATCCCACCTCTCTTTTCTTACAGAATAACACGGCGTGTGCTGACCGTCAAGCACGGACGTTCTGCCGCGCTGCCGCATAGGCTGACACGAGGAGGTGATACTTTGGCGATCAAGATTTTTGTCGATCAGGGACACAATCCGTCCGGCCCGAACACCGGCGCAGAAGGCGGCGGTCTGCTCGAACAGGATGTGACCTACGCTGTCGGCGTGTATCTGGCCGATCTTCTGCGGGCAGACCCGCGGTTTGAGGTGCGGCTGAGCCGCACCTCACCCGAGGAAATCCTCGGCACAAGCAACGCCACCAGTCTGGCCGAGCGCGTGCGGCTGGCGAATGAGTGGCCTGCGGATTACTTCATCAGCATCCACTGCAACGCAAACGTAAATCCCGCCGTCAACGGCACTGAGGTGTATGTTTATCAGGAAAATACGCAGGCGTACTGGCTAGCGCAGCATGTGCTCGCCGGCATTGTTGCGCGTGTCGGCACACGTGATAACGGCGTGCGCATCCGTCCAAGCCTGTATGTCCTGCGGCGGACACAGATGCCTTCGATTCTGGTCGAGCTGGCATACCTGACCAATGCTTCCGATGCGATGAAGCTGGAAAACGATCCGTTCGGGTTTGCACAGGGCATTTATAACGGTCTGCTCAGTTATTTTGACTTTGAACCGTATTAACGAAAAAAAGCGAGAGGTTTTACCTCTCGCTTTGCGCTTATTTTATTAGAAACCGCCAGTCACACCGAGCACCTGTCCGGTAATGAAAGACGACTTATCCGAGCACAGATACAGAATACTGTCCGCGACCTCGGCTGCCGCGCCGACTCTTCCGAGCGGTGTCTGATCGGCAAGCTCCTGCATGGTATCCGCACTGTGCATGGCGTTCATGTCGGTGTCGATCACGCCCGGTGCAATGCAGTTGACCCGGATATTGCTCGGGCCAAGCTCCTGCGCGAGCGACTTGCTCAGGCCGATAATCGCAGCCTTGCTCGCGGAATAATGGCTCTCACAGGACGCGCCGCACTCCCCCCACATGGACGACACCGTGACGATGCTTCCCTTGTGGTTGTGCAGCATTTCGGGCAGCACGGCGCGAATCGTGCGCACCGTACCCATGAGATTGACATCCAACATGCGCATCCAGTCCGCGTCCGTGATATTCTGGAACAGCTTCTGTTCGGCGATGCCTGCGTTGCAGACCACGGCATCTATCGTGCCGAACCGCGCCTTCACTTCCGCGACCGCGAGTTCCACTGCCGCGGTATCCTGCTGATCGGCTGAAAGTGCAAGTGCGCCGGTCTCCCCAGCGAGCCTGTCCGCCGCTTCCCTGCTTTTGCTGTAAGTAAACGCGGTATTCCATCCGTTTTCGGCAAACACACGCACACAGGCGGCACCGATACCGCGCGAGCCTCCGGTGATGAGAACAGTCTGCGCCATGTTAGATGGCAACCGTCTGCTGTGCCTCGAACAGACACTGGTTCAGATCCTTGCTCTGTGCCAGACCTTCTTCAATGTCGATATCGGTAACAATGCTGTTATCCGAAACAACAACGCGGTTGGTCTTGCCCTCCATCAGAGCACGAACTGCAGCATAGCCCATGCGGGTCGCCATAACACGATCCATAGCAGACGGAGAGCCGCCGCGCTGGATATGGCCGAGGATGGTAACACGGGTATCGATGCCGGTAGCCTCGTGAATCTGGTCTGCAACGTCCTGTGCGGAGCCATAGCCCTCGGCTACGATGATGATATGGTGGTTGCGGCCCTTGATACGGCCGATGCGCATTCTCTCTACGATCTCGGTGTCGAAATCCAGCTGACGCTCGGGCAGGCAGATCGCGGTCGCGCCGACTGCACAGCCAACCTGCAGTGCCAGATGACCTGCACGGCGGCCCATAACCTCTACAACAGAGCAGCGCTCGTGGGACTGCATGGTGTCGCGCAGCTTATCGATGCACTCGATCGCGGTATTGCAGGCGGTGTCAAAACCGATGGTGTAATCCGAGCAGCCGATATCATTATCAATGGTACCCGGAACGCCGATGCACGGAACTCCCTTGCGGGAAAGCGCCTGTGCACCGCGGAATGTACCGTCACCGCCGCAGCAGATCAGGCCGTCAATACCAAGGTAGCGGCAGGTGTCAGCCGCCTTCTGCAGACCTTCCTCAGTCAGCATTTCCTTGCAGCGTGCGGTGTACAGCATGGTGCCGCCCTTGCGGATAATGCCGTCTACACTGCGGGCACCCATCTCGATGATGTCACCGTTGATGAGACCGCTGTAGCCGCGGCGAATGCCAAGAACGGAAATATCGTGTGCGCTTGCGCTGCGGACTACCGAGCGGATAAGTGCGTTCATACCGGGTGCGTCGCCGCCGCTGGTAAGTACGCCGATTCTGCGAATTTGTTTATCCATGATAAAGCCTCCCTGTTGTCGGGTCTGTTTTCTTTCTTAGCGGCACAGTCGATGCCGCACTGACCTCTGTATTGCAGTTTTGTTTCCCTCTGCGGAAACCGTCTCTCTCCCTACGGATAAACACAGTCTCCTATTGTATTATAACATCTTCCTCGCGCAAGAGAAAGCGTAATTTTGTTAAAAATGCAATATCCGGTTTGCACCAGTACCGGCGGGCAGCGAGCGTCTTTTTCTTCGTGTCCATCGGGTAGAGATAGACCGGCGTATCGCCGGGCTGCGTGCGCAAAACCTCTTTAATCTGCGTCCATTCATCGCCCTGCAGACTGGAAATACGCAAAAACAGCTTTTGCGGCGCCAGCTTTGCCGCCTGCGCATCGGTGTAGACCGACTTCTGCGTGCCCTTTTTCGGCTGCTGCAGGCTCTCCACCGCACTCTCGGTGAGCGGCTGCGCCTCGTTCAGCAGCACCTTGGGCGCCTCATCCTCTCGGGCGTCGATCTTACCGGTAAGCAGGACTGCGCTGTCCTCGGTGAGATATGCGCCGCACTGCTGCAGCGAACGCGGGAACACGACAAGCTCAATCGCCGCCGTGTCGTCCTCTGCGGTGACATATGCCATCATCGAGCCGTTCTTGGTCGATTTCAGCCGCACCGCCGTGATAACACAAGCAAGCCGGACGGTCATGCCGTCCTTGTAGACCGGCTGGCTGCTCTCGCCCGTCAGGTCGTCGATGATCTGCTTAACAGAGGCCGCCTGCGCCTTCTGCGCCAGGCTGCGGTACTCGTCCATCGGATGACCGGAGAGGTACAGACCGGTGGTCTCCTTCTCCATCGCCAGCAGCTCCCGCTTGGGCACTTCCGGAATGTTCGGCATCGCAATCTGCGTGTCGCGCACCTCGTCGTTGCCCATGCCGAACAGGTCCATCTGACCCTCGATGTTCTTCTTGCGGTTCTGGGCAATGGCATCTACTACAGGATTAACGATTTTCAAAAGCTGACTGCGGTAGTAATGCATGGAATCGAACGAACCCGCCTTGATGAGACTTTCAAGGGCTCTGCGATTGAGTTCGCGGTCGTACATGCGCTCGCAGAAATCCTGGAACGAGGTAAACAGGCCGTTCGCTTCCCGCTCCTCGACAAGCTGCTTCATAAACGAGCGTCCCACACCCTTGACCGCAGCAAGACCAAAACGGATATTCTCGCCCGCAACCGAAAACTCATCGTAAGACTCGTTTACGTCCGGCGGGAGCACCGCGATACCCATATCACGCGCCGCCTGAATATACTCGGAGATCTTATCCGAAACATCCAGAACGCTCGTCAGCAGCGCCGCCAGATATTCTCTCGGGTAATGGCACTTGAGGTACGCCGTGCGGAACGACACGACCGCGTAGCAAACCGCGTGCGCCTTGTTGAACGCATAGTTTGCAAAATCCATGATCTCGTCAAACAGACTTGCCGCAACTGCTTCGGGCACGCCGCGCTTGATGGCGCCGTCAATGCCCAGCTCCTCGTTGCCGTAGATGAAGTTGACGCGCTCCTTTTCCAGCTCCTTCATCTTCTTTTTACTCATGGCGCGGCGCACCATATCTGCCTTGCCGAGCGAATATCCCGCAAGGCTCTGGAACACCTGCATAACCTGTTCCTGATAGATCATACAGCCATAGGTGACGCTTAAAATCGGCTCGAGCAGCGGATGCTTGTACGTCACCTTTTCCGGATGGTGACGGCACTCGATGTAGCGCGGAATGGACTGCATCGGACCGGGTCGGTACAGCGCAACGACTGCGGTAATATCCTCGATGGACTGCGGGCGCAGACCGGTAACGACGTTGGTAATGCCCGCGCTTTCCAGCTGGAACACGCCCATGGTCGAGCCCTTGCCGAGCATTTCATAGGTCGCGGGGTCGCTCATATCCACGTTCTCGATGGAAAAATCCGGCGTGTGACGGCGAATCAGCTTTTCCGCGTCCGCGATAACGGTCAGGTTGCGCAGGCCGAGGAAGTCCATCTTGAGCAGACCAAGTTCCTCGATGGTCACCATCGTAAACTGCGTTACCATCTGGTCGCCGTTGCGCGAAAGCGGAACGTATGTGTCCACGGGGTTTTTGGTGATAACCACGCCTGCGGCATGCGTCGATGCATTGCGCGGCATGCCCTCGAGCGCACGCGCAGTGTCGATCAGCTCGCGCACCTGCGGCTGCTCGTCATACATTTTCTTGAGTTCCGCGTTGATGGTCAGCGCCTTGTCGATCGTAATGTGCAGCTCGTTCGGCACCTGCTTGGCAACCGCGTCAACGTCGTTGTACGGGATGTTGAGCGCACGGCCGACATCGCGGATGGCACCGCGGGCAGCCATCGTGCCGAATGTGACGATCTGCGCTACGCGGTCCTTGCCGTACTTGCGGGTAACGTACTCGATGACCTCCGGACGGCGAACATAGCAGAAGTCCACGTCGATATCCGGCATGGAGACACGCTCCGGATTCAAAAATCGCTCGAAGTACAGCGAATAGTGAATCGGGTCAAGGTCGGTGATAGCGAGGCAGTACGACACGATCGAGCCTGCTGCCGAGCCGCGTCCGGGTCCGACCGGAATGCCCTGACTTTTCGCGTAGCCGATAAAGTCGGACACGATGAGGAAGTAATCGACAAAGCCCATCTTGGCGATCATGTCGATCTCGTACTGCAGACGCTTGCGCACGGTGCCGTCGTCGTTCGGATAGCGTCTTGCGAAGCCTTCATCGCACAGCTTCTGCAGATATTCGAGCGAGGTGTAGCCGTCCGGCACATCGAATTCCGGCAGGTGGTACTTGCCAAACTCAAACTCAACCTGACAGCGTTCCGCAATCTTTACCGTGTTGGCGAGTGCCTCCGGGTGCTCCGGAAACAGCGCCGCCATTTCGTCCGCGTCCTTAATGTAGAACTCCTGTGTCTCGAACTTCATGCGGGTCGGGTCATCCACGGTCTTGCCCATCTGGATGGACATGAGCACGTCCTGAATGCGCGCATCCGCCTTAGTCAGATAATGCGCGTCGTTCGTTGCCACCAGACCGATGTTCAACTCTCTGGAAAGCTGGTACAGACCTTCATTGACTTTCTGCTGCAGCGGAATGCCGTGGTCCTGAATCTCAAGATAGAAATGCTCCCGGTCAAAAATATCGAGGAACTGCTCGCAGAGGTCATACGCGCCGTCCATATCGCCGTCCGCCAGCGCACGCGGAATCGCGCCCGCCAGACACGCGGACAGGCAGATGAGTCCCTCACTGTGTGCGCGCAGCAGCTCCATGTCGATACGTGGCTTCATATAGAAGCCCTCGGAGAAACCGCACGACACCATGTGGATGAGGTTGCGGTAGCCGGTCATGTTCTCGCACAGCAGGATGAGGTGCGTGTGCCACTCGCCGTTGATGTAGCTGCGGTCAAAGCGCGAATGCGGCGCCAGATACACCTCGCAGCCGATGACCGGATGGATCCCCTTCGCCTTGCAGGCACGGTAAAAGTCGATCACGCCGTACATGACGCCATGGTCGGTCAGCGCGCAAGAGGTCTGCCCCAGCTCTGCCACACGGTCCACCAGCTTTTCGATACGGCAGGCGCCGTCCAGCAGGCTGTATTCGCTGTGGACATGCAGATGTGCAAATGGTACCAATTTAGTCCTCCTTTTCCGCAAGCTCGATAATCTTTTTCAGGCGGTGGCTCAGTCCCGGTTTGGAGATGGGCGGATCGAACCGCTGCGCCAGCTCGGACAGGCTGTCCGTCGGGTATTCCAGACGCAGGCGCACAGTCTCCCACAGGTTGCCCGGAAATGCATCCTCACCCTGCCGGTCAATCAGCGCCTGAATCGCCGCGATCTGCCGTGCCGATGCATCGGCGGCCTTCATCATGTTCGCGGTCTCGCAGTTGACCTGCCGGTTGATCGTGTTGCGCAGATTCTTCTCCACCTTCGCCTGCATCAGCTCCATCGCCGCGTGCGGCGCACCGATGCGCGTGAGAAAATCCTCCGCGCTTGCGCCGTCCTTGAAGTACAGCAAATACGCGCTGCCGCGCCGTGCCTGCTTGGGCGATAAACCTAAATCGAGCATCAGGCTTGTCTCCTCACCTGACAGACTCTGGTGGGTGGTCTTCAGCTCGAGATGGCTTTTCTTGTCCGGTCCCGCGACCGTGCCGCCCATGAGGAAGGCACCGCGCAGGAAGGACGCAATGCAGCAGTCCTCCTCGAGCAGATTGCGGTTGATGTGATAGGTGATGTGGCTCTTGCAGTCGTAGCCGAGCGCGTCAAACACGCGTCCAATCTGCGCCGGTTCGGTGAGTACAAGCTGCTGCTTGCGGCCTGCCTTCTGCGGCTCGCACTCAACAAAAAACGCGCGCTGCAGCAGCGCCTGCAAGCGGCGGACAACGGTCATGTTCTCCGCCGACAGCCGTATCTCCTTGTGCGAAAAAACCGAGGCATGGAGCAGTGCGCCGTAAATCTCGGCACGCGTGCAGCAGGTACGCTGCATGGATACCCGACACAGCTCGTTTTTTACCTCGGTTGAAAAAGACATATATTCTCTCCGTTCTGTACAGCACGCTTCGCCTGTCCGGAACGAAGCGGGTTTATCTCTGGTAATCGCGGTGCATGGTTACTACACCGTATTCCTGCCTGCGCAGGTGTTCGCTCAGCGCCTCGGTGATAGCGACCGAGCGGTGCTTGCCGCCGGTGCATCCGATGCTGATGATCAGATTCGCCTTGCCTTCCGCGATATAGCGCGGCAGCAGAAAGTCGATCATGCCCGTCAGGTAGCGCATCAGCACATCCGCCGTACCGCCGCGGAACACATAATCGCGCACCTCCGGATCGGTGCCGTTGCGCTCGCGCAGGCTCATTTCATAATAGGGATTGGGCAGGAAACGCACATCAAACACAAGGTCGCTCTCGGGCGGAATGCCGTACTTGAAGCCAAACGACTGTACGATGACCTCAAACACCTCTCCGCTCTCGGTGCCGGAAAACATCGTCAGCAGACGTTCGCGCAGACCGGCAGCAGACAGTCCGGTGGTGTCCACCACAAAGTCGGCACGATCGCGCAGACCGGACAGCATTTCGCGCTCCTTTTCAATGGCGGCTGTCATGGACATGCCCTTTTCCATCAGCGGATGCTTGCGGCGCGTCTCCTTGTAGCGGCGGATGAGCGTCGGCGTGTCCGTGTTGAGGAACAGGATGCGGTAATCGCAGCCCATGCTCTTGATCGAATCCAGCGAATCAAACAGCTGCTGGAAATCGCCGCCTGCACGCACATCGGTGACGAGCGCCACACGTTCATAGCGTTCGGTTGCCGCCAGACAGATCTCCGCGAAGCGCGGTATGAGGGAGATCGGCAGATTATCGACGCAGTAATAGCCTAAGTCCTCAAGTGTGGCGACCGCGCGGCTCTTGCCTGCGCCCGACATACCGGAAATGATCAAAAAATACATGTTACCTTTCCCCCTGCCCTGTGTTTCTGCTGTGATAACGCCGCCGAGCGGCGCTGCTGATTATTTTACGATGCGCACCTCGCACTCCAGCTCCACGCCGAACTGCTCGCGCACCCTGTTCTGCACCAGTTCGATCAGACGCAGCATGTCATCGCATGTTGCACCGCCGCGGTTGATGAGAAATCCCGCGTGCTTTTCCGAAACCTGTGCCGCGCCGACGCTCGTGCCCTTGAGACCGGCCTGCTCGATAAGCTGGCCCGCAAAGTGTCCCACGGGACGCTTAAATGTCGAGCCTGCCGACGGGAAGTTGAGCGGCTGTTTGTCGCGTCTGCGCTGCGCGAAATCGTTCATCTTATCCAGAATCGCCGCCGAATCGCCGTTCTGCAGCTGCATGGTCGAACGGAGCACCGTCCAGTCCGGATGCTTGCGGAACACGCTCGTACGGTAGTCAAAGCCGTGCTCATCGCCCTTGAGGGTGCAGATGTTGCCTTCGCCGTCTACAAATTCGGTCTCCTGCACAATGCCGGCCATCGTGCCGTCATACGCACCCGCATTCATGTAAACCGCGCCGCCCAGACTGCCCGGAATGCCGCCTGCAAACTCAGCTCCGGTCAGACCGGAACGCTGTGCACGGCGGGCAATGCGGCTGAGCAGCGCACCCGCCTCGGCGGAGACAGTGTTATCCTCATTTACGCGGACTTCATCCAGCTCGGATGTGCAGACAACCGCACCGCGGATGCCCGCATCGGCCACCAGCATGTTGGAGCCGTTGCCGAGCAGCAGGAACGGAATATTGCGCTCGCGCAGTACGGCAAGTGCCGCGGTCAGTTCTCTGCGGGTCTTCGGCTGCACGAACAGGTCGGCCGGTCCGCCGATGGCGAACGTGGTATGGCGGCGCATGAGTTCGTTTTCTGCAATATCTATTTCAGGTGCGGCCTCTCGCAGTGCCGCGATACAATCCTTAATATGCTCCATAAGGCGTTTAATCCTCCAAAAAATCTATATAAAAAAGTTTAAGTAGTATACCCTCGGAATTCCGGCCGCGTCATGCGGCGGCGCATCGAAGGTCCGGCACCGGGAGCAGGCTCCAGTTTGTCCTGCCGTGCCGTTTTGGTTTTTGCTTTACTGTTTATTATAACAAATACAAATGGGATAAGCAATCAGTCCAAGCGGGTTTCCGCAGATTTTTTCGGTTAAAAATCGGATTTTTCTCTATTCGGCACCGGCTGAGCGGGGCACTCGAACTGCCACTGGCGGGTTCGCCCTATCCGGGCGGCAGCTTTTTTCAGCACCGGCTGACTGGGGCACGCGAACTGCGTCAGCGTGTTCGCCCTATCCGGGCGGCTCCTTTTCTGCACCGGCTGAGCGGGGTGCGCGAACTGCCGCAGGCGGGTTCGCCCCTAACGGGCGGGAAGTTTTTCGCTGAACTTCAGCGAGGGGATTCGCCGTCTGCGGACGGCGGGAACGTTGCGGCGCCCGCCGCGGGGGGCAAAAAGGAAGGGACACCTGCGGTTTCCCTTCCTCTTTGGACTCCTACCTTTCCCTTACTTCCTAATCTGGCGCAGATTGCCGACATGTGACCGCTTCGAAATGGGGGAACGGCAGTCGGGTTACTCTTGCGTGACTTTCTCCACCTTTTCGCAGTTCACAGACAGCGTACTGCTACACATGTGGGTTACTCAACGCAGAGCGCGGCATGACAGTGCCGCGCAACATTTTTACCTGTGCAGATTATCCAAATCCTGCGGTTATAGCCGATTTGCACTCGCAAACGGTTTGCGCGACACTGTTATGTCGCGCCTGCTTAGATGAAATCACATGTGTAGCAGTAATGTATCTGACCCTGCGAACAGGTTGCGAAAGACACGGAAGAAAAAATCCTCTGCCGTTCTCCTATTTCGCAGCGGTCACATGTCGGTAATCTGCGCCAGACCATCCAAGGGAAAGGGGTGATTCACAAGAGGGTGGAAACCGCAGGTGTCTACCCTCTTGTGCGCCCGCGCGGCGTCAGCGCAGTTCCGTTCGCTTCACAAGCGACACTCTGCCGTTCTGCATCAGAACGCAAAAAAAGAGGAACACTTCTAACTCGCAGTGTCCCTCTTTGTGCATATTACTGGTTTTTGTTTTCCTGATTTTTCTGCTGTGCAGCATTTGCCGCACGGCGGCGCTCTTTTGCGCTCACCGGAGGCGTTGTCTCCTGCGCTTCAACGAACGCGTGTGTCTCCGGGTCGATGCGCTTATGCCCGCGATAGTCGTTCGTATCCACGGACAGACCGCGCTTTTTCAGCAGATGATTGATCTTCTCGGTCAACACGCTGTACAGCACGGCAAACAGCGGCACGCCGATCACCATACCCGCGAAGCCCATCACGCCGCCGAACAGCAGAATGGCGAACATGACCCAGAAGCTCGACAGCCCGGTGGCGTTGCCGAGGATTTTCGGTCCGAGGATATTGCCGTCAAACTGCTGCAGCAGCAGCACAAAAATGACGAAATACAGCGCCTGCACCGGACTGATGACCATGATCAGAATGGTACTCGGAACCGCACCGATGAACGGCCCGAAAAACGGGATGATATTGGTCACGCCGATGATAACCGCAATCAGGAGCGCGTATGACGTCGGCATGGTCATCCAGCCGAACGAGATCATAAGACGCATACCGATAAAGCACAGCACGCCGATGATCGACGAGTCCATCAGCTTGCCGGTAATGAAGCCGCCGAACACGCGGTGGATATGCGCCACACGAGCCATGATGGCATTCGCCTTTTCAACCGTAAAAAAGCTATACGTCATCTTTTTCGCCTGTGCGCAGAAGGTGTCCTTGCTGTTGAGAATGTACAGCGCGATAATGACACCGATCAGCAGGTTCATCAGCACATTTACGGTCGTAACAACGCCGCTCATCATGCTGCCGAGCTGCGGCAGCAGGTCATTTTGCGCCCAGTTCATCATCTGTGCGGAGAACTGATCGTACAGGCGCATGAAGCTGTGCTCAAGTTCCGGGTTGTTGTGCAGCAGCGACGCTACCCAGCCGGATATCTCGTTCATATACAGGTCCATCGAGTCCACCAGCGAGGTGATACTCGTGACCAGCTGCGGCAACACCATCCACAGCAGCACGCCTACAACCGCCAGGCCGAAGGCCAGCGTCAGCGCGCTGCACAAGCCTTTGGCAAGCCGTGTGCCGTTTTTGAATTTACGCGACATCGGCGGCTGCAGATTGCGGTACAGCATGTTGAACACCGGCATGAGCAGGTACGCCATCACAAAGCCGTAGATGAACGGGCTGAGGATGCTGAAAAACTTCTTGATTACGCCCCAGATTATTGTCATGCGGAACAGCACGAACACGACCAGCACGCAGGCTACAATGACACCTAACGCAGTCAGCCCCCACTCGATATAGTGCGGCTGCAGGTCAAACCGGGACTTTTTTTCCTGATTGGGATCTTCCAACAATAAACTCCTTCCTGTCAGCTGTCAAAGGATGAAAACGAAGATTGAATACGCTTAGTCCTCATCCTCATCAAAGAACACGCGCCACAGCAGGTACAGCCACGTTGCGGCAAACGCTGCAAAGATGATCGCGCGGAACTTCTTGAAAAATTTAGAGAAGCAGGTGCCCAGCCACAGACCGAACGACAGCAGGCAGGTCTCGTAGATGAAGAACTCGATGAGTGAGAAGCCGCGGATCTTTTCGGTCGTGGTGTTCATGAAGCGTCCTGCCTGATCGCAAGCGTTTCCTGCGGTGTGCAGCATCTGCTCGGCACGGCTGCGCAGTGCATCGCGGTCAATACTATCCAGATAGTTTTTCATAGCTTGTTCTCTCCTTTTCGTTTTACCGTATTACGCGGACGCGCTGTCCGCCTGTGCTCCCTGGGTTTGGGGTCCCCGGCGATGCTGCACGGCGTTTTCCCCATCGAGGAAATACGGCCGAGCCGCATGCCGATTTTTTCTGCCAGTGCGTCGGCGTCCGCGCTGCCCGTCCTGCGCAGAGCCGCCTGCAGGATCAGTCCCGCAGCCCGCGCATCCGATCCGGCCTCGTGGTGGTTCAGGTCGATGTGCAGCGCGGCGGATACCGTATCCAGTTTATGATTTTCCAGCTCAGGCCATACCCGCTTGGACACCTTTACCGTGCATAAGTACCGGCATTCGGGCATTTTCAGTCCGTAATGCGCCAGACAGCTGCAAAGCACATTCGTATCGAACATAGCGTTGTGGCACACGATGACGCAGCCCTCCGCGATGTCGGCGAGCGGCTCCCACACCTCGGCGAACGACGGTGCGTCCGCGACCATCTTCTCTTTAATGTGGTTGACGCGGACATTGCCCCAGTGGAACTTGCCCACGCATTCCGGCGGACGGATGAGCGAGATTTTCTCATCTACCAGCTGATTATCCTCAAACACGCTTGCGCCGAGTGCGCACGCGCTCAGCGGCGAGGCGTTTCCGGTCTCGAAATCCAGTGCAAGATATCTCATTGCAGCGCCTCCCGTCCGGCCGCGTCTGCGCGTTCCTTCGCCGCGAGCAGCAGTCTGTACAGCGGCGCAAGCTGCCGCATGGTCTTCAGCATGAACGGAACAAACGTGCCGTCCAGCACCGGAGCAAAGTCCTCACCGTTTGTGTAATCCACGCCGATCTCCTTGCGGTTCAGCCAGTCCTGATATTCCGGCTTTGCGTCCGGGAATTTCGGGCGCTTGTACATCTCGCCCGCAAGGTGCACCTGCGGACAGCTGTTCACCGCACGAAAGGCGTCAAGAAACAGCCTGTCTTCTGCGAGGATCATTTCGCGCAGCGCTTCCATTTCGCCTCTGCCCCACGCGCCCCAGCAGCCGAAGGCCCAGTATTCGGGATGCAGTTCAAAGTAGTATGCGGGAACGGATTCGCGTTCCCGTCGTGCTCTGCGGAAGAACAGCCACATGTTCGCCCGGTAGAGCGTTTTATCCTTGGTATATCGGGTATCGCGCCGCACGCGGGATACCATGCGGGACGGCACGGTGACGAACTGCGGGTCGATTTTGACCATCTCCGGCGTCATTTCCGCGATCAGTTCGTGAAAGGGCCGGATGGATAACCGCTTGATCTCGTCCTTGTGTGCATCGTAAAATTCTTTGCTGTTTTGCAGGCGATTCAGTTGCAGAAGATCCACGCCTTCTGCGGAAAAACCGTGAAATGCCATTTGTGTTGTTAGCCACCTTTTTGTTTTTGACGATTGTAAATCGTCCTTGAAGGTATAGAATACCTAAGGCAATACCACATAATTGAACAAAAGCGATTTACGAGTAATTTTTGCGGACTGGCGAGGCGTGGTTTTGCGGTAATACTTTGTGTATTACCGTGAAATCACAACGAAGTCAGGGCACAAAATTTCCGTAAAGCGCCGCGGCAGCGCGACCGGAGCCTGCGCAAGGAGCCGCGGCAGCGCGACCGGAGCCTGCGCAAGGAGCCGCAGCTTTAATTGTGTTGTTGCCTTATTATATTTTAGCGCGTTTTTTCATTTTCTGCAACAGGAGTTTGACAGTTTTCCGTTCATAACACGTTAATCTCCCTGTGTATTTGTGCAATTTGTTGACCGTCGCTTGACAGAAAGGGTTGTTCCCTGCCGAAAATTCTGGTATACTGAAGATAAGTATATTGATAGAAAAAGGTGGAACGATCATGCTTACTGCTGCCAAAAAGGAATTTATCGAATTTATGATGAGTGCCGACGTACTGCGCTTCGGCGATTTTACAACCAAATCCGGCCGAAAGACCCCGTATTTCGTCAACACCGGCAACTACAAGACCGGTCTGCAGAACTCCCGTCTGGGTGAGTTTTACGCAGCTCTGGTCAAGGAGACCGTCGGTGATCAGTTCGACGCAATGTTCGGTCCGGCGTACAAGGGCATCCCGCTTGCTACCTCGGTTTCCGGTGCGCTGGCCCGCAATTACGGCATCGACAAGCCGTTCTTCTTCAACCGCAAGGAGGCAAAGGACCATGGCGAAGGCGGCAATATCGTCGGCTACAAGCCGCAGGACGGTGACCGCGTTATCATCATCGAGGACGTAATCACCGCAGGCACCGCTATCCGTGAGACCATGCCGGTGCTCAAGGGCTGCGCAGATGTGAAGGTTACCGATATGTTCATTTCGGTAAACCGCTGTGAGGTCGGCCAGAACCCGGGCAAGACCGCCGTTATGGAGGTCGGCGAGGAGTTCGGCATCAAGGTGCACGCGCTCGTTACCGTGCAGGATATCCGCGAGTATCTTGCGGATAAGGAGGAGTACGCACATCTCCTGCCGCTGATGGATGCTTATATGAAGCAGTATTGCGTATTTTAACTATCGCGGCACAATCGCATAAGAAAAAAAGAACGCTCGATGGAGCGTTCTTTTTGTTTGCCTTTTTTCCACTAAGCACCGCCCATTTCGGGCGGTGCTTTCATTTTATCTCACTTTTCCGCCTGCAAAGTCTGCAAAAACTTACGCATCCTGCGGCAAGCCTCGCGCAGATGGTTCATCGAGTACGAATACGAAATACGCACATGACCCTCACCGCTCTCACCAAAGGCGCTGCCCGGAATGACCGCGACCTCCTGCTCGTGCAGCAGTCTCTCGCAGAATTCGTCACTCGACAGGCCGGTAGACTCGATCGACGGGAACATATAGAACGCGCCCTGCGGCTCAAAGCACTCGAGGCCCATGCTCCGCAGCTCGCCGAGCAGGTAGCGGCGGCGCAGGTCATACTGCTCGCGCATGCGCTCGATATCGTCCTCGCCGGTGCGGATAGCCTCAATGCCCGCGAACTGCGCGGTCGTCGGCGCGGACATAATGCCGAACTGATGAATCTTGCAGATGTGGCGCATCAGCTCCTTCGGGCCCATTGCCCAGCCGAGACGCCAACCGGTCATCGCATAGGACTTGGAGAAACCGTCCACAACAATGGTGCGCTCCTTCATGCCGTCCAGCTCCGCAAAGCAGACGTGGCGATCCGGGCCGTAGGTCAGGCTGTTGTAAATCTCATCCGACAGCACGATGATATTCGTGTCCTTGATAACCGTCGCAATCGCCTGCAGCTCATCGCGCGTCATGATCGCGCCGGTCGGGTTGTTCGGGTACGGCAGGATGAGCAGCTTGGTGCGCGGCGTAATAGCAGCGCGCAGACTGTCCGCCGTCAGCTTGAACTGGTCCTCCGCGCGGGTCGGCAGCGGCACCGGAACACCGCCTGCCATCTGCGTCAGCGGCTTGTAGCATACAAAACTCGGCTCCGGAATGAGCACCTCGTCACCCACGTTGACAATCGCACGGATGGTGTTGTCGATCGCCTCAGAGCCGCCGACCGTCACAAGGATCTCCTTGTCCGCATCGTAGCACAGGCGGTACTTGCGGCGCACGAGCGCGGCAATCTGATTGCGCAGCTCGGCAAGACCCCAGTTGGAGGTATAGAAGGTCTGTCCTTTTTCCAGAGACTGAATGCCGGCGCGGCGAATCTGCCACGGCGTTTCAAAATCCGGCTCGCCCACACCGAGCGAGATCGCGTGCGGCATTTTAGCCGCCAGTTCAAAAAAGCGGCGAATGCCGGAAGGCTGTACCTCTTTTACACGCGCAGAGAGAATCTGCTCGTAGTTCACCATGCCATGACCTCTCTCTTATCGTTGTCTGCCGGATCGAATTCCACACTGTTGTCCTTGTATTTTTTGAGGATGAAATGCGTACCGGTGGACAGCACGTTCTCCATCGGCGCCAGCTGCTCGGAGACAAAGCGGGCAACCTCGCGCATGGTGCGTCCCTTGATGATAACGGTCAGATCGAAGCCGCCGCTCATCAGGTACACGCTCTCCACCTGATGGTGCGAATAGATCTGACGGGCGATCTCATCAAAGCCCATACCCTTCTGCGGGGTGATCTTGACCTCGATGAGTGCGGTTACGCTCTCCCTGGATGTTTTATCCCAATCGACCACGGTCTTGTAGCCGAGGATCGTCGAATTCTTCTCATACGCGTTGATCGCAGCAGCCACGTCCTCCTCGGTCTCACCGAGCATCGCGGCCAGCTGTGCCGGAGTCAGACGCGCGTCCTGCGCCAGCAGATCAAGCAGCTTTTCAGGGTTTTTCATAATAAATGACCTCCCTTTTTCGTTTTTCAAGAATTACTTTATTATAGCACTGCGGCGCAGTTCTGTCTACGCTTGGAGCAGAAATTTTGCGATTGCGGAATAGAGAATTAAAAGAAGTCCGAAAAATTTTCGGACTTCTTTTCATTACGCAAAAATCAACGAACCACAGCGCCCTGATCTGCAGAGGTGACCAGACGCGAGTAGCGGTACAGCCAGCCAGACTTGACATTCGGCTCACGCGGAACGTACTTGGCACGGCGCGCCTCCAGCTCCTCGTCGGAAACATTGACATTTACCTTGCTGTTCGGAATATCGATGGAGATGATATCGCCTTCCTGCACCAGACCGATCTCGCCGCCGGAAGCAGCCTCTGGCGAAACGTGACCGATGGATGCGCCGCGGGACGCACCGGAGAAACGGCCGTCGGTGATGAGCGCAACCGTAGTATCCAGCTTCATGCCGGCCAGCGCAGAGGTCGGGTTGAGCATCTCGCGCATGCCCGGACCGCCCTTCGGGCCTTCGTAGCGGATGACAACAACGTCACCCGGCACGATCTTGCCGTTGTAGATGGCGGAAATTGCGTCCTCCTCGCAGTCGAACACGCGTGCCGGACCTTCGTGCACCATCATTTCCGGTGCAACTGCCGAACGCTTGACAACGCAGCCGTTCTTTGCGATGTTGCCCCACAGAACAGCGATGCCGCCGGTCTGCGAATACGGATTCTCGAGCGGACGAACGACCTCCGGGTTCTTGTTGACAACGCCCTCAAGGTTCTCGCCGACCGTCTTGCCGGTGCAGGTGATGAGCGACAGGTCGAGGAAATCGCGCTTGGTCAGCTCCTTCATGATGGCCGGAACACCGCCCGCCATGTAAAGCTGCTCAATGTGGTGCGGGCCTGCCGGAGCCAGATGGCAGATGTTCGGCACCTTGCCGGACAGTTCGTTCAGGGTCTCAAGCTGCAGCGGAACGCCTGCTTCATTTGCGATTGCCAGCAGGTGCAGAACCGAGTTGGTCGAGCAGCCGATCGCCATCTCACAGGTCAGCGCGTTGCGGAATGCTGCCGGCGTGAGGATGTCGCGCGGCTTGATGTCCTTCTCGATCAGCTCCATGATCTTCATGCCGGCGTGCTTTGCCAGATGAATACGGGCAGCCGAAACCGCCGGGGTCGTGCCGTTGCCCGGCAGCGCCATGCCGATGGCTTCAGACAGGCAGTTCATCGAGTTTGCTGTGTACATGCCTGCGCATGAGCCGCAGCCCGGGCAGGAATTGCACTCGGCTTCGTAGAAGGTCTCCTCGTCCATCATGCCGGCCTTGTAGGCACCGACCGCCTCGAAGGTCTTGGACAGGGATACCTCCTCACCGCCGAAATGGCCTGCAAGCATCGGGCCGCCGGAAACCAGGATGGACGGAATGTTCAGACGAGCGGCAGCCATCAGCATGCCGGGCACGATCTTGTCGCAGTTCGGGATGAGCACCAGACCGTCCAGCTGGTGCGCCTGCGCCAGCGTCTCTACGCTGTCCGCGATCAGCTCACGGCTTGCCAGCGAGTACTTCATGCCGATGTGACCCATGGCAATGCCGTCGCATACGCCGATGGCCGGAACGAGCACCGGCGTACCGCCAGCCATGCGAACGCCCGCCTTAACCGCATCCGCGATCTTATCGAGGTTGATGTGGCCCGGAATGATCTCGGAATACGCCGAAACCACGCCGATGATCGGCTGCCTGATCTCCTCATCGGTCATACCGCAGGCACGCAGCAGCGAACGGTTCGGCATGCGCTCGGGTCCTGCGGTGATGTTATCACTTCTTCTCACAGGGAATTCCTCCTTTGAAAGCAGTCCAGCAGACTGCCTAATAGAAAAAACAGGCGGACGGGATAGTCCGTCCGCCCGTTCGGGGTAGCAAGTTCACACTTCTGCACCAGTTTTCCCTTCTGGGAACCGCAGCGGACGCTGCGGCATAAAATCGGTACACGAAGTGTGCCGTAAAAAGTCAGGGCGTGTACCTGACTTTTTACACCCCGACTCAGCGCCCGTGGGGCGCGTCATTGGGGTATCAACCCATGGTTTCTACGGAACCATGGGTTGTATATAGGGGAGTTTTGAACTCCCCTATAGAAATAATGAGAAGCTGCGCTTCGAATTATTTCTTCAGCCAGCTCATCATGCCGCGCAGCTTCTTGCCAGTCTCCTCAAGCTCGGTGTCTGCTTCCAGAGCACGGGTAGCGAGGAACTTGGCACGGCCGCCTGCACGGTTCTCCTGAATCCACTCGGATGCAAAGGTACCGTCCTGGATCTCGCGCAGGATCTTCTTCATCTCCTTGCGGGTCTCCTCGGTGATGATGCGCTTGCCGGTGCGGTAATCACCGTACTCAGCGGTATCGGAGATGGAGTAACGCATCTTAGCGAAGCCGCCCTCGTTGATCAGGTCAACGATCAGCTTCATCTCGTGAACGCACTCGAAGTAAGCGTTCTCCGGAGCGTAGCCAGCCTCAACCAGAGTCTCAAAGCCAGCCTTCATCAGCTCGCAAACGCCGCCGCAGAGGACAGCCTGCTCACCGAACAGGTCGGTCTCAGTCTCGGTCTTGAAGGTGGACTCGAGGATGCCGGCACGGCCGCCGCCGATACCGCAAGCGTATGCCAGAGCGATGTCCATAGCCTTGCCGGAAGCGTCCTGATATACGCAAGCCAGATCCGGAACACCCTGACCCTCTTCGTATGCACGACGAACGATGTGACCCGGGCCCTTCGGAGCAACCATGATAACGTCAACGTCAGCCGGCGGAACGATCTGCTTGAAGTGGATGTTGAAGCCGTGCGCGAAAGCCAGTACGTTGCCCGGCTTCAGGTTCGGCTCGATAACGTCCTTATAGATGTCAGCCTGCTTCTCATCCGGGGTCAGCATCATGATGATGTCGCCTGCTGCTGCTGCCTCAGCCGGAGTCATAACCTCCAGACCGTAGTCCTTAGCCTTCTTCTCGTGCTTGGAGCCCGGGCGCAGACCAACTACAACATGCACACCGGAATCCTTCAGGTTCATTGCGTGAGCATGACCCTGGGAACCAAAGCCGATGATTGCAACGGTCTTGCCGTCGAGCAGAGACAGGTTGCAGTCTGCGTCATAAAACATCTTTACCATTTTTATTTCCTCCTAAAAATTTATAAAGAGTCAATTATATGAATCAGCAGTCAGTAATCAGTGATTGCAAGGGGCTTCCTCCCCGGTTATGAAACATTTCTCCGGCGCGGCAGCGCTTTTCATTCCCAATTTCTAACTCCTAATTAACCAAAATTATTTTTCGATTGCCGTAACGCCCGAACGGCTCATCTCGAGGATCTTAAAGTTCGAGATGACGTCGAGGAAGGCATCGATGCGGCTCGGCACCTCGGAAAGCTCGATGATGATCTCGCTCTCCTGTGTATCGACCACGCGCGCGCCATACAGGTCGCACAGCTGGCGAATATCGCTGCGGACACTTACGTCCGGCGTATGCAGCTTGACAAACACCAGCTCACTGCAGCAGGAGCTGTCTTCTTCGAGGTGTACAACGTGCATGACCTCTTCCAGCTTTGCCAGCTGCTTCATAATCTGCTCAAGCACCATATGGTCGCCCTGCACGATGATAGACATGCAGGAAACCTTCGGATTAGTCGTGGCCGAAACGGTCAGCGAGTCGATGTTGTAGCCGCGGCGGCCAAACAGGCTGGATACGCGTGCCAGAACACCGGCGTTGTTCTGTACGGTGACAGAAAGGATATACTTTTCCATAATTTCTCCTTCCTTATTCCGTTACAAGATCGTCAACCGTGCCGCCTGCCGGGATCATCGGCAGGACGCGCTCGTCCTTGTCGATCTGTGCGTCGATCAGCACAGGACCGGTACGCTTCATCGCTTCCCGAAGCGCGTCGCGCAGCTCGGCGATATTGGTAACACGGACGCCGCGTGCGCCGAAGGCGTCGGCCAGCTTGACGTAATCTGTCTTGCGGTGCGGATCGGTCTGCGAGTAGCGGCTGCCATAGAACATGGTCTGCCACTGACGCACGTTGCCGAGCACGCGGTTATTCATAATGATCGTGATGACCGGCAGGTTATAGGAAACCGCGGTGCAGATCTCGTTAAGGTTCATGTGGAACGAGCCGTCGCCCGTGATGTGGACAACCGTTCTGTCCGGGAAGGCCACCTGTGCGCCGAGAGCCGCGCCGTAGCCGAAGCCCATCGTACCCAGACCGCCGGACGTCAGGAACTGACGAACGTGCTTGCGGCCGTTGTACTGCGCGCTCCAAAGCTGGTGCTGACCAACGTCGGTTGCGATGATGGTATCCTCCGGGGTCTCCTCCGCAACCGTGCGGAGCAGCTGGTGCGGATGGATAACGCTCTCATCGTCCTTCGGCACATAGTCGAGCTTTGTCTGCCATTCGGTAATCTGCGCGCGCCATGCGTCGTGCTTTGCCTCCTTGATATACGGCATAACCTTTTCGAGGAAGGTCTCCGCATCGGAAACAATAGCATAGTCAACGCCGATGTTCTTATTGATCTCCGCGTCGTCAATGTCAACGTGGATAACCTTCGCCGACGGTGCAAAACGCTTGGTGTTGGTCGCAACGCGGTCGGAGAAGCGGGCGCCGATGCAGACCAGCAGGTCACAGCGCTCAACCGCCCATGCGGCAGAAACCGTACCGTGCATGCCGATCATGCCGAGGCTGAGCGGCTCGGTATCCGGGATGCAGCCGATGGCCATCATGGTGTGCGCCGACGGAATATCCGCCTTGCGCTGCAGCTGCAGCAGCATGTCGCCTGCGTCAGAGGTTTCAACACCGCCGCCGTAATAGATCATCGGACGCTCGGAGGCGGCAATCATATCCGCTACGGTCTGCAGCTCTTCGTCCGAAATCTCGTAAGTCTCGTTGATCTCAACCTTGCCCTTCGGGATAAACTCACACTTAGCTGCGGTAATATCCTTCGGGATGTCGATCAGCACCGGACCCGGACGTCCGGAAGCGGCAATGCGGAACGCATCGCGCACGGTGTCCGCCAGATCCTCCACATCGCGCACAACGAAATTGTGCTTGGTGATCGGCATGGTGATGCCGGCAATGTAAACCTCCTGAAAGGAATCACGACCGATGAGGCTGGTGCCGACGTTGCCGGTGATAGCAACCATCGGGATGGAATCCATATACGCGGTAGCAATACCGGTTACGAGGTTGGTCGCACCCGGTCCGCTCGTTGCCAGGCAGACGCCTACCTTGCCGGTCGCACGGGCGTAGCCGTCCGCTGCGTGTGCCGCGCCCTGTTCGTGCGCGGTCAGAATATGTCGAATGCGGTCGCTGTTTTTGTAAAGTGCGTCATAGATGTTCAAAACCGCACCGCCGGGATAACCGAAAATGGTATCAACTCCCTGCTCGACAAGTGCGTCGATCAGAATCTCTGCGCCGTTCTTTACCATTGCGAATCCGCCTCCTTTCTCTCATTTCAACATAGCATACATACTTATGCAGCAGCCGGATAACGATTGCCGCAAGATACCGTATAAACAAAAAAGCCCTTGTCTCACAAAGAGACAAAGACCAAAAACTCTGCGGTACCACTCTTTTTGCCACACTGCCCTGTACGGCGGCATGACCACTCACCCGATCGTTTAACGCAGATCATGCGGGATAGCTTACACTGAACCCTGTTTCATTTCATTTCAGCAATCCGGCTCCCGGAGGACTTTCGCACTTTCCGTTTCCCACTGTCTTACACCAGCCGACAGCTCTCTATCATGGGTCCGGGACGCTACTTTTCCGTTCGCAGCCTGTATCTTTTTGAATGTTGTTTATATTATAAAGGCGTTTCCTCAGAATGTCAACGTCTTTCCGACTGCAAATATGCGAAAACTGTCGTGCATATTTCTTTGTTTTTTCGCCATACTACACAATGCCAAACATATACAGTTTTCACTCTGGTAAACTGTGCGATTTTCACAAGCGAAGGAGGTGCGGGCGTATGGCAGTGCCGCTGCTGCGCACGCTGATTTTATACTGCGCGGTCATCTGCGCCGTGCGGCTGATGGGTAAACGGCAGATCGGTGAGCTGGACCCGTCCGAGCTGGTCGTTACCATTCTGGTATCCGATCTGGCGGCTGTGCCCATGCAGGATTTAGGGATTCCACTGCTCTCCGGTCTGGTGCCGATCGCCACGCTCGTGGTGCTCGAGATTTTCCTCAGCTTCGCCGCACTCAAAAGCCGCAGATTCCGGCGGCTGCTGAACGGTCAGCCGGCCATCATCATCCGCAAGGGACAGCTCGATATTGACAAGCTGCGGCAAATGCGGCTGACGACCGACGAGGTGATAGAGACACTCCGCAAGCAGAATGTTGCAGCCGTGTCCGATGTGAAATACGGCGTCATCGAGCCGGACGGCACGCTGACGGTTATCCTCAAGCAGCCGCAGCAGCCGGTCACGGCGGAAATGCTCGGCATTACGCCCAAGGATACCGGTCTGCCGCTTGTAGTCGTGTCGGACGGCAAGGTGGTTCCGCGCTCGCTCGAGCTGCTGCACCTCTCCCCTGCAGATATCGAGCGGCGGCTGAAAAACCAGAGTATCGCGGTCGAGGACGTGTTCCTGATGACGCTTGACGACTGCGGCAACACGTTCCTGCAGAAAAAGGAGGGCCGCGCATGAAGCGATTGCTGACGGCTGCCGTGCTGTGTGCCGTGCTCATCCTCGGCAGTGTGTGGAGCATAAGAGCCGTGGACAACACGGCACAGGCGGTCGCCCTCGACGTAGAGAACGACCGCTTGAATGAAGCGCGGGAGACATGGGACGCAGCACAGACCCTGCTCGGCGCTCTGCTGCTGCACAGCGAGATTGATCAGGCTGACCGACTGTTTGACCGCGTGCTTGCCGCGCAGCAAAACGGCTTGACGGACGAATTTTCGCTCGACCGTGCGGAGCTGCTCGCTCAACTGAGACATTTGCCGGATGTGCAGCGTCCGACGCTTAAAAATCTGTTTTAACGGTATTCACGCACCTGCACGGACAGTCCGTCCGGATCGTAAACGTAGAAATAGCGCGCGTCCGGCTCCGGCTGACGGATATCGGACGGATTCATGCCGTGCAGGACGGCACGCTCATGTGCACTGGCGATATCCTCCGTACCGAAGCAGAGGAACATACCGGACGCCTTGACGGTCTCGCCCTCCGGCATGCCGATCAGCTCCAGCTGGGTTTCGCCGGAGGCGTTCTGCAGGTAGGCAATGCTGCCGCCGTTCGCGGAGAACTGCGTGTGGATCTTGAGCTCGGTGAGCGTCTGGTAAAAATGCAGCGATTTCTCGAAATCGCGCACACGGAGCGCTAAATGGTGGATGTGCATAGCAGGCACCTCGTTTCGTTGTTTTGTTTTATTGTACAAAGCAGAGTCAGCCTGTGTCAATAGGGAAATTCCGGAGATTAACGCTTGCGAAGCGAAACGACCTCGCCTACGCGGCGATGCGCGCAAGAGAGTAGACAACCTGCGGTTTTCCACTCTCTGATTTTCACCCCTTTTCCCTTAGAGGGTCTGGCGCAGATTGCCGTCATGTGACCGCTGCGAAATAGGGGAACGACAGTCTGGTTACCACAGCGTTTGTTTCGCAACCTATTCGCAGTTCACAGATAGATTACCGCTACACATACGGGCTACTCTGCGCAGGCGCGACACAAGGTGAATTGCCCGAAGGGCAAGAGAAGGTCCCCTGGGGGATAACAGTGTCGCGCGATTTTTTCCCGTTATACCGGAAGGCGCCTGCGAATTTAGGCGTTTGGTGCAATTTATCCTCGTAGGTGCTGTCTATAATAACGCGCTCACGAATTGCGCAACACGGGTATGTTGCGCCTGCTTAGATGAAATCGCATGTGTAGCAGTAATGTATCTGACCCTGCGAACAGTTTGCGAAAGACACGGAAGAAAAAATCCTCTGCCGTTCCCTTTTTCGAAGCGGTCACATGTAGGCAATCTGCGCCAGACTATCCAAGGGAAAGGTAGGAGTTCAAAGAGGAAGGAAAACCGCAGGTTGTCCTTCCTTTTTGCCCCCGCCGCGGGCGAGGCAACGCTCCCGCCGTCCGCAGACGGCGAATCCCCCGCTGAGGTTCAGCGGAAAACTCTCCGCCCGTTAGGGGCGAACACGCTCACGCAGTTCGCGCGCCCCGGTCAGCCGATGCAGGAAAAAGAGCCGCCCCGTCAGAGCGAACCCGCCTGCGGCAGTTCGTGTTCCCCAGTCATCCGGTGCAGGAAAAAATGAGCCGTCCGGACGGCTCCCATCTCCCCGGGCAAGCAGTAAAATTCCCTCTTGACATTCCGCAATCACCGACTACAATATTACTTAGGAAACGAAGTAATTAGGCGAGGTGATTTCATGGATACCGGGCGGCTTATCAACAAGCTATCCAACTGCCTGCGCCGCCGGTCGGCGGAAACGCAAAAGCGCATTCACATCAGCGGCACCAAAGGTCAGATTCTCAACTATATTTTAATAGAAAGCCAAAAGCGCCCGCTCGTACAGCGCGACGTCGAGCAGGAATTCGGCCTGCGGCCTTCCACCGCAACCGAAATGCTGCAGGCCCTGCAGGCTGCCGATCTCATCCGCCGCGAACCCGATCCCGCGGACGCACGGCGCAAATGCATTGTCTGCACTGAAAAAGCCGAAGCCTTCCGTCCCGCCTGCCTGCAGGAGATTACGGAGACCGAAGCCATGCTGCTCCGCGGCATCTCGCCCGAGGAGCGGGACACATTTATGCGGATCGGGCTGAAAATGCTTTCAAATTTTGAAAAAAACGATTAACCATTACCGCAGGGCGGGCTGCCCTGCCGCTTCGATGAAAACAATCGTTAAATTTCCAAAGGAGGGAACGTGAAAAATTTGGATAATGATACTCTCCTCGGCAAAGCGCCGATACCTCGTGCAGTAGCCGCAATGGCGATTCCGAGCGTCATCAGCAGCCTTGTCACCGTGGTGTACAACATGGCGGACACCTTTTTCGTCGGACAGACCGGCGACGCCCTGCAGGTAGCCGCCGTCAGCCTGACCAACCCGATCTTCATCCTGCTGATGGCGTTCGCCAACATGTTCGGCATGGGCGGCAGTGCGATGATCTCGGTCGCGCTCGGCGAGAACAATCACCAAAGCGTGAAGAAAATCTCCTCGTTCATTTCATGGGCGAGCTTGGTCGTCGGCGCAGCGTTTGCCGCCGTGCTGCTGTGCTTCACCGCGCCCATCCTGCATCTGTTCGGCGCGGACGCAAGCACATTTGAGTTTGCCCGCGGCTACACGGTTTACATCGCGTTCGGCGCACCGTTCGTAATCTGGTCGGCGGCAGCCAGCTTCGTTGTGCGCGCGGAAGGCGCGAGCAAGGAGGCTATGATCGGCAGCATGATCGGCACGATTGCAAACATCGTACTCGACCCGGTTTTCGTCTCCGGTCTGGGACAGGGCGCGGCAGGCGCAGCCATTGCAACCACCATCGGCAATATGCTTGCAGCGCTGTACTACCTGTGGTATTTTCTCAAAAAGTCGCGGCGGTTTTCGCTTGCGCCGAAGGACGCGCTCTGCGGCACGCACATTGCCGTGCGCGTGTGCTCTGCCGGTTTCCCGACCGCCATTTTCTCCGCGCTGATGTGTGTTTCAACCATTGTGCTCAACCTGATTCTGGTCGTCTACGGCAACGCGCCCGTTGCGGCGATCGGCATCGTATTCAAAGCGAATATGTTCATCACCTTCCTGCAAATGGGCCTTGCAAACGGTGTACAGCCGATTTTCGGTTACAGCTACGGTGCGGGTGATATCAAGCGTTTTGCCGATACCGAGCGTTTTACCAAGCTGTGCTGCTTTGTTGTCGGATTGGCGGCAACCGCGCTCTATTTCTTCCTGCGCGAGCCGATCATCGGCCTGTTCGTGGGCGACAGCGACGTTATTACATACGGCGTGCAGATGCTGATCGCCTACATGCTGTCCGGCCCGTTCATCGGCTCTCTGTTCGTCAATATGAACTGCATGCAGTCGGTCGGACGCGCCCTTCCTGCTACCGTGCTGTCCGTGCTCCGACAGGGTCTGCTGCTCATTCCCCTGCTGTATCTGCTGAATGTCATTGCAGGTCTGAATGGCGTTATTTACGGACAATCCATCACGGATTATATTACCATCATCCTGTCGTGCGTGGTTTGGCGAAGGATTCGGCGTGGATTGGAACAGCGTACCTAATAGAAAACCATACAACAAAAGAGGTCTGCAATGCAGACCTCTTTTCAGTTTGTCAAAAAAGTATTATTTTTAATTTTTACGCTTCGTGCGGCAGCACGCATAAAATAGAATTTGCGAAACAAATTCATAAAAAGTCAGGGCGTGTACCTGACTTTTTATACAAGGGAAGAAAAAATGTGCCCGTTAGGGCGCGGTTTTTCTTCAGTATTCGCTCGAAAGCGTGGTTTCGAGCGAGAGGCTGCTCGGAAAACGATAGTTTTTCGACAGCCTCAAAAAGAGGTCTGCCCCGCAGACCTCTTTTCCTATTTACTTCGCCAGCATAAAATGTGCCAGCACGGCGATACCGAGGATAATCCGATACCAGCCGAACACCTTGAAATCGTGCTTCTTGACGAAGCCCATCAGGAAACGGATGATGAGCAGTGAGGACACGAACGCGGTGATTGTACCGATGCCGAGGATCATCAGCTCGGTGGATGTAAACGCAAAGCCGAACTTGAGAATCTTGAGCAGACTTGCGCCGAACATGACCGGAATGGCCAGGAAGAACGTAAACTCCGCAGCCACGGTACGCGACACGCCGAGCAGCAGTGCGCCGACGATGGTCGCGCCGGAGCGCGAGGTGCCCGGGAACACAGCCGCGATCAGCTGAAACATGCCGATCATAAACACAGTCGGGTAAGTAAGCTCCGTGAGTGCGTTGATGCGCGCCTGCTTGCCCTTGTGCGCGTTCTCCACCAAAATGAACGCTACGCCGAACACGATCAGCGCGATGGAAACCGTTTGGTAATTGTAGAACAGTTCTTCAAACAGGTCGTTCCACTTGAGGCCGACGATTGCCGCCGGAACACAAGCTACCAGAATTTTGATCCACAGCTTTACGGTGTCCATATTGAGCACAATAGACGCGCCGCCATGACGGCCCTTTCGCCGTTCAAACGGGAAAATCTGTCCCCAGAACAGGACAACGACCGCGAGTATCGCACCGAGCTGAATAACCACCTCGAACATGCTGTAAAACGCTTCCGACACGTCCAGCTTTACAAACTCATTGAGCAGAATCATGTGTCCGGTACTGCTGATCGGCAGCCACTCGGTGATGCCCTCTACAATGCCAAACAGAAATGCTTTGAGCAATTCTATCACAGGGTTTTCCTCCTTAAAATTTTTGTTCAGTTTTTTTATGTTATTTTATACCTTACCACAACTTATGCCATCCCGCAAGCAAACAAGCAGAAATGTCATAAAAAAGTTATACTTTGCAGCAGGCTGACTTGCCATTCCGAGTGTACCGTGGTATATTATAAATGTATAGTTCTGATTGACAGAAAGGTGTTTTCATGGAATATATCACCCACTCACCCGAGGAGACCGAAGCACTCGGCGCAGAATACGCCAAAAGCCTCAAGGCAGGCGACGTTGTTGCGTTCTCCGGCGACCTCGGTGCCGGCAAGACCGCATTCACGCGCGGCGTGCTGCACGGACTCGGCTACAGGGGCCGCGTCACCAGCCCGACCTTTGCCATTGCAAACGAATACGAAACGCCGACGGTTAAGGTCGCGCACTTCGACCTGTACCGCATTCTCGACAGTGAAGCACTGTTCGAGATCGGCTTTGACGAATATCTCGACGGCAGCCGCATTGTGCTCATCGAATGGAGCGAGAACGCCGCGGACGTTCTGCCGGAAGCCTATAAAACCGTCCACATTGCCTACGGCGATGCGGACAACGACCGCCGCATTACGATTGGAGAAGTGACTGTATGAAAATTCTTGCACTGGAATCCTCGGCGGTCAGCGCGTCTGTCGCGCTCACCGAGGACGAAAAACTGGTGGCGCAGTCCTTCCAGAACTGCGGCCTGACACACTCACGCACGCTGCTGCCGATGGCGGAAAACCTGCTGGCAAACTGCGGCGTATCGCTCGCTGACGTGGACGCGATCGCTGTCGCGCACGGCCCCGGCTCGTTTACCGGTGTGCGCATCGGTGTAGCCACGGTCAAGGGTCTGGCACTCGGCGCGGACAAGCCATGCATCGGCATCTCTACGCTCGAGGCGATGGCATGGGGCGCCCGCGCACTCGGCGGCGACCTGTGCTGCGTGATGGATGCGCGTGCGGGTCAGGTCTACAACGCGCTTTTCACCATGGAGGACGGCAGGGTACGCCGTCTGTGCGATGACCGTGCGATCAAGCTGACCGAGCTTGCCGAAGAAATCGGAGAAGCGCCGTATTTTCTGGTTGGAGATGGCGCGGATCTGTGTTATAATACTATCAAAGAGAACTGCACCGGTCTGCGGCTCGCACCCGTCGAGCTGCGGTTTGCGACCGGATTTGGTGTTGCCGCTGCCGCACTCCCCCTGTTCCGCGAGGGCAAAGCCTGCTCCCCTCAGGAGTTGGACGCCTTCTATCTGCGTCGTCCGCAGGCAGAGCGCGAGCGCATGGCGCGTCTGGCACAGACCAAATAGCAGACATCACCGCACAATGAAAGCTGCGGCTTCTTGCGCAGGCTCCGGTCGCGCTGCCGCGGCGCTTTGCGGAAATTTTGTGCCCTGACTTCGTTCCGATTTCACTGTAATACACAAAGTATTACCGCAAAACCGCGCCTTGTCAGTGCGCAAAACCCACTCGCAAGTCGCTCTTATTCAATTATGCGATATTGCCTGAAGCAAAAAGTTTTAGGATAAAGGAGATTTTTATTATGGCAACCGTACATGAAATGGACCACCCGCTGATCAAGCACAAGCTGGCGCTGATGCGCGACAAGACCACCGGCGTTAAGGAGTTCCGCGAGGCTGCTGCTGAGATTGCAATGCTGATGTGCTACGAGGCTACCCGCGATCTGCCGCTCAAGGAGATCACCATCGAGACTCCGGTCTCTGATGCGCGCGTACAGGTTATTTCCGGCAAGAAGATTGCGCTCGTGCCGATCCTGCGTGCAGGTCTGGGCATGGTTGAGGGCATTCTGGAGATGATTCCGGCAGCTAAGGTCGGCCACATCGGTCTGTACCGCAACCCGGAAACCCTGCAGCCGATCGAGTATTACTGCAAGCTGCCGAACGACATCGAGGAGCGCGACGTACTGCTGCTCGACCCGATGCTGGCTACCGGCGGTTCCGCTATCGCTGCGATCGACGGCCTCAAGCGCCGCGGCGTAAAGCACATTAAGCTGATGAACCTCATCGCTGCTCCGGAAGGCGTTGCCGCTGTTCAGAAGGCACATCCGGACGTTGAGATCTTCGTTGCCGGTATCGACGAGAAGCTGAACGACCACGGCTATATCGTTCCGGGTCTGGGTGACGCCGGCGACCGTATCTTCGGCACCAAGTAAGCAATATACCGCTGAATTTTCGGTATCTGCAGTACAATTTCACACCGACCGTTCCTGCAGAGGAGGGTGAACCGTATGACATTTGATGGCATCAAACGCTTTTCTCCATACTGGAATTTTGTCCTTTGCTATGGTCTTGTGACGGCGGTCGGGCTGATCCCCGGTCTGCTGTATGGCAATGAATTTGCCTACTGGCTGCTCGGCTTCTGGCTGATCCTGCCGGTTTCGGCGCTGCTGTGTACGTTCCGAGCGGCATACCGCGCTCTGCCGCGATACGGTCTGATGCCCGTGTTCGTCGGCCTGTGGGCGATTGTTCTGCCGCTTGCCACGTTCCGCTCGACTGAGATGCAAAGCCTGTTTTACGGGCTTGTTCCCTCGCTGGTCGGCTTAACGCTGGGCGTACTGGTGCGCAAATTTGTATTCTGGTATCGAAACAGATAGAGACACTTTTAAGGACACTTTTGCGGTGCGGCTTATAGCAATCCGAATAGATAATGCGACAAAAGTAGCGCATACAGCGCGTGAATAGCAAGGAGATTTTACGCAGCTATGCTGACGCATAGCAAGTGAAAGCGACGCTGCTATGCGCGTGCTGTATGCGCGCACTTGTTGCAGTATTTGTTTGGATTGCTATAAAAGCCGCACCGTTTTGTTGGGAGAAAATTGAACCTATGCAATTTTACGAACTAAACTCCAGCCGCATGGACTACCGCGAGCTGAGCGCGGACGACCTCGACCTGCTGACGCCGCTCCTGCGCAGCGAGGAAACCATGCAGACGCTCGGCGGCGCACTCTCCTACGAGCAGACACTGGACTGGCTGGTGGATACGCTGCGCCGCTATCAGACCGAAGGCTGCGGCTGGCTGCTCGCACTTGATAAGCCGACCGGCGTTCCCGCAGCTCTGTGCGGCCTGACTTACGAGCAGGTCGGCGCAGAACGCGTGCTAACCGCGAACTGCATCGTCCGGCATGAGCTGCGCGGCATCGGCGTCGGCCGCGAGTGCATCGCCGCGTGCCTGCTGTACGCGTTCGAATCTATGCACGCCGACGAGGTCAGCGCCTTCGTGCAGAAGGATGATCTCGCAGGACTGCATACCGCCGTTGCCTGCCGTATGCAGCCGACCGAAAAGGTCAGCCATACCGCCTTCGGCAAGACCGCACCGTGTGTAAGATGCGTTGTCCGGAATCCGCACCTCGCAGAGAAGGCAGAAGCGGAAAATGAACCGTCGGAAGATGAAAAAAGCACCGAAACGTAAGTTTCGGTGCTTTTTGTTGTCATTTTTGTGTCAATCGCGTTGTTTATAAATCAGTGCAGACGGTTTATACGGTAAAATCCGTCAATAAGTGAAATTCGCAGGTGCCGTCCGTAGCAACGTGCAAACGCCTTATTTCGAAGCGGTCGCCGATCTCCGGTCTGCGCCAGGTTAGGAATAACGGAAACAGGATTCACAAGGGTGGCAACCTTGGTGTCCATCCTTGTGCGCCCGCGCGGCGTCAGCGCAGATTCCGCTCGCTTCGCAAGCGACCAGCCTCACCGATACTGCTCCGCCCAGACAGCCTCATTCGCCTCCAGCGACTTCGGCACATCCAGTACCCGCTGGTTCGCACTGCCACGAAACCGCAGCTCGATGTTCTTCTCCTCCATGAGAAACGGTCCGTCTACCAGTAAATCCAGCTGCCCGAGCAGCTTTTTCACAAACGGATCGCTCAGCTCCAGCAGCTGCTCAAACGTGTACCCCGAGTACGCCATCAGGTGCTTGCCCTTGCGCTTCAGTTCCACCGCAAGATAATACAGCGGCTCCGCCTTACAAAACGGCTCGCCACCCGAGAACGTCACACCCTTGATGAACGGATTGCGGCACATATCCTTCAGCAGCGTGTCCAGCTCAATATCCTGCCCGCCCTCAAAGTCGTGCGTCTGCGGATTGTGGCAGCCCGGACAGCCATGCGGACAACCCTGCACAAACAGCGTATAGCGGAAGCCGGGGCCGTCCACAATGGACTCCCCGACTGTACCTGCAATGCGAATTTTACCTTCCATCAGGCGGTGTGCTCCTGACGCATGGAGCAGCAGCTCGGAACACTGTGCTTTACGCGGTCGTGCTCCTCCGCGCGCTTGCCGTTGTTGAAACGGTCGAGCGTACCTACCAGATAACCCGTAATGCGGCGGATACGTTCAAATCCTACACCTTCACCAATCATCGGCTCCTGTGCAGCGATATTCTTAGTTTCCATGATAGAATTCTCCCTTTCCTGTCACTTTTTGACGATTTTCAATGTATTCGGCTGACGGTCGGCTTCTTCGGCAGGGTCGCCGTGATAGCCGATCGTGGTGCTGTTGTAATTTTTATACAGTCCCAGCTTTTGCAGCTTGGACAGCGGAACGCCTTCGCCCTCGCGGCGGCCGCAGCGCGGACATACTTCACCGATAATGCCGGTATAGCCGCAGACCGGATCGCGGTCGATCGGGTGGTTGATCGCGCCGTAGCCGATGCCGGCTTCCTTCATCGCGCGAACGACAGCCTCAAACGCTTCGAGGTTCTGCGTCGGGTCGCCGTCCAGCTCAATGTAGCTGATGTGGCCGCCGTTGGTCAGCTCGTGATACGGCGCCTCGCGGGCGATCTTCTCAAATGCCGAAATCGGATAGTAAACCGGCACATGGAAGGAGTTGGTGTAGTAATCACGATCAGTAACGCCCGGAATCTTGCCGTATTTCTCACGGTCGATCTTGACAAACCGGCCGGACAGACCCTCTGCCGGGGTAGCGATCAGCGAGAAGTTGAGGTGGTATTTCTCGGTTGCCTCGTCCATGCGCTGACGCATGTGACCCACAATCTCAAGACCGAGGTTCTGCGCCTCGTCGCTCTCGCCGTGGTGTACGCCGATGAGCGCCTTGAGGCACTCCGCCAGACCGATGAAGCCGAGCGTCAGCGTTCCGTGCTTAAGCACCTCGCCAACCTCGTCATCCGGACCCAGTTTTTCGGAATCCAGCCATACGCCCTCGCCCATCAGGAACGGGTAGTTGCGCACGCGCTTGCCGCACTGGATGCGGAAACGGTCGAGCAGCTGGTCGATTACGAGGTCGATCTTGCGGTCGAGATCCTCGAAGAACCAGTCCAGATCGCCGTGGCTGCGGATTGCGATGCGCGGCAGGTTGACCGACGTGAACGACAGGTTGCCGCGGCCGTAGGTGATCTCACGGGTCGGATCGCACACATTGGACATAACACGCGTGCGGCAGCCCATGTAGCCGACCTCGGTCTCCGGATGACCCGGCTTGTAATACTGCAGGTTAAACGGCGCATCGATGAACGAGAAATTCGGGAACATACGCTTCGCGGAAACGCGGCACGCCAGCTTGAACAGGTCGTAGTTCGGGTCGCCCTCGTTGTAGTTGACGCCCTCCTTGACCTTGAAAATGTGGATCGGGAAAATCGGGGTCTCACCGTTGCCCAGACCGGCCTCGGTCGCAAGCAGCAGCTGCTCCATGACCAGACGGCCCTCCGGAGAGGTATCCGTGCCGTAGTTGAGCGACGAGAACGGAATCTGTGCACCTGCACGCGAGTGCATAGTGTTCAGATTGTGAACCAGCGCTTCCATCGCCTGATAGGTGCCCTTACGGGTTTCCTTATCCGCGTACTTGCGAGCAAACTTCATGCACTTTGCAACCGTCTTTTCGTCAAGCGTCTCGGAAAGTGCCTTAGCCATCGCCTCGTCGTAGCCGTTGCCGCCTGCCAGACAAGCCCACTTGCCGGTCTCCTGCTCAACACGCTCGGTCAGCGCACGCGCATCGACCTCGTTGTTGTCGTCCTCACCGAACACCTCGAGGGCCTTGGCGAGATTGTCGCGGAACAGCTTGCGGAAGGTCTTGCGCACACCCGGCGCCATCGAGTAATCGAAGTTCGGCACGCTCTGACCGCCATGCTGGTCATTCTGATTAGACTGGATAGCAATGCATGCCAGCGCAGAGTACGAACGGATGTCGTTCGGCTCACGCAGGAAGCCGTGACCGGTGGAAAAACCGTCGCGGAACAGCTTCAGCAGGTCAATCTGACAGCAGGTGGTGGTCAGCGTCAGAAAATCCAGATCGTGGATGTGGATATCACCCTCGCGGTGTGCCTTGGCGTGCGCCGGATCGAGGATGAACATCTCGTAGAATTGCTTGGCACCCTCGGAACCGTACTTGAGCATGGTGCCCATCGCGGTATCACCGTCGATATTGGCGTTCTCGCGCTTGACGTCGTTCTCGAGCGAGGACTTGAACGTCAGATCCTCGTACACCTTCATCAGGCGTGTGTTCATCTCACGCACGCGGGTGCGCTCGTTGCGGTACAGGATGTACTTCTTGGCCGTGCGGGCATGTCCGCTTTCAATCAGAACCTTCTCAACAGTGTCCTGCACCTGTTCAACGGTGGGAGTTTCGGTTCCAGCAGTCTCCTCCAGCGTTTTTTCGACCTGCTCTGCCAGCTCCTGCGCCATATCGTGATCCTGGCCGCCGGAGGCCTGTGCTGCGCCGAAAATTGCATTTGTGATCTTGTCGATCTCAAAGGGAGCCATGCGCCCGTCCCGCTTGACGATCTGCTGAATCATAAAGAAAAATCCCTCTCTCATACAAAAACCGCCTGACGGCGATTTCTTGATTATTTACTAAATTATGTAGTGGTGCATTCAATATCGCACAACATCTTGTGTCTGCTTATCTCTTGCTTATATATTCTACCGCCGAAACACCGCCCTGTCAAGGCGCTAAATTCTTTTTGGCACATTTGCAAGAAAAGCACTATTTTTATTGGAGCATTCTCTAAACTTTTCCTCTTGACTCGAAAAATTTATCAGAAAAGCGCGACAAATTCCACAAAGTTTCTCCTTTATTTTCTCCGTGGTAATTTCTCCCGCAAAAAAAACAGATACACTATATATGGTATCCGTTCTATTCCCCATCGCAAGACGAAAAAAGAACCCCGGAACAGGATTCCGAGGTTCTTTGGTTTTGATCAGAAAATGATCTTATGCCTTGCCGTTGCAGCCCAGAACATTGATCAGCTTGTGGGTAACCATGTCCTTGACAGCCTGACGAGCCGGCTTCAGGTACTGGCGCGGGTCGAAGTGATCCGGATGCTCAGCGAAGTGCTCGCGGATAGAAGCGGTGATAGCCAGACGAATATCGGAGTCGATATTGATCTTGCAGACGGACAGCTGTGCAGCGTGACGCAGCTCTTCCTCCGGAATGCCGATTGCATCCGGCATCTTGCCGCCGAACTTGTTGATCTTGTCAACAAACTCACGCGGTACGGAAGAGGAACCGTGCAGTACGATCGGGAAGCCCGGCAGACGCTTGGAAACTTCCTCGAGTACGTCGAAACGCAGCGGAGGCGGAACCAGAATGCCCTGCTCGTTGCGGGTGCACTGATCCGGGGTGAACTTGTAAGCGCCGTGAGAGGTGCCGATTGCGATAGCCAGAGAGTCACAGCCGGTGCGGGTTACGAACTCCTCAACCTCTTCCGGATGGGTGTAGGAGGAATCCTCAGCGGAAACCTTTACGTCGTCCTCTACGCCAGCCAGGGTGCCGAGCTCAGCCTCGACAACAACGCCGTGAGCATGAGCGTACTCTACAACCTTCTTGGTCTCCTCAACGTTCTCGTCGAACGGACGGGAGGAGCAGTCGATCATAACGGAGGTGAAGCCGCCGTCGATGCAGGCCTTGCAGGTCTCGAAGTCCGGGCCGTGGTCCAGATGCAGAGCGATCGGAATGTCCGGGCACTCCTTAACAGCAGCCTCTACCATCTTAACGAGGTAGGTGTGGTTTGCGTAAGCGCGTGCGCCCTTGGATACCTGCAGGACTACCGGAGCGTGCTGCTCCTGGCAAGCCTCGGTGATACCCTGAACGATCTCCATGTTGTTCACGTTGAAAGCGCCAACAGCGTAGCCGCCGTCGTAAGCCTTCTTGAACATCTCAGTAGTAGTAACTAAAGGCATGGGAATACTTCCTTTCTGATAAAAACTGAATCTTAAAAATTCTGCTTTTATTCTATCAGTTAAGCATGCTAAAATCAAGTCCATATCAAAAAAATCCTGTCATTTTTTCGCCGAATTCCTGCGGCAACTTTGCCAAAATTGCCAAACCTGCCGAAAACGCAGGATTTTCATTGATTTTTTTCATATTATATGATACTCTTTATGAGTAAGAAAATGCATGGCACAGCTCTGCGTTTTAATTTGCTTAGGAGGTTTTATCAATGAGTGAACTGAAAGGCGCTTGCGTCATCGGTCAGTCGGGCGGCCCGACTTCCGTAATCAACTCTTCTGTTCTGGGTGCGCTGGAGGCAGCACTGGACAATCCGTCCATCACCCGCGTATTCGGCATGGCACACGGCATCAAGGGCCTGCTGAACGACGACCTGTATGATATCGACAAGGAAGACCGCGACGAGCTGGCTCTTCTGCGCTACACCCCGTCCTCTGCACTGGGCTCCTGCCGCTACAAGCTGGCTGATCCGGATGTTGACGACACCGATTACAAGCGCATCCTCGAGATCTTCAAGAAGTACGACATCCGTTACTTCTTCTACAACGGCGGCAACGACTCCATGGATACCTGCAACAAGGTTTCCAAGTATATGATGAAGTCCGGCTACGAGTGCCGCGTAATGGGCATTCCGAAGACCATCGACAACGACCTGTTCGGCACCGACCACTGCCCGGGCTTTGCTTCCGCTGCCAAGTATATCGCTACTTCCTGCATGGAGATCTATCAGGACGCTCGCGTATACGACACCGGCATGGTCTGCGTCGTAGAGATCATGGGCCGTCACGCTGGCTGGCTGGCAGGTGCTGCCGGTCTGGCTACCGCTATGGGCGCAGGTCCGGATCTGGTTTACCTGCCGGAGACCGACTTCGACATGAAGAAGTTCCTGGCTGACGTAAAGCGCATCTATGACGAGAAGGGCAACTGCCTGGTAGCTGTTTCCGAGGGTATCCACTACGCTGATGGCTCCTTCGTATCCGAGGCTAAGACCTCTGCTACCGACGGCTTCGGCCATGCACAGCTCGGCGGTCTGGCTTCCATGCTGGCTGACACCGTTAAGAACGAGCTGGGCTGCAAGGTTCGCGGCATCGAGTTGAGCCTGCTGCAGCGCTGCGCTGCTCACTGCGCTTCCAAGACCGACGTTGACGAGTCCTATATGTCCGGCAAGGCTGCTGTTGAGAACGCAGTTGCAGGCAAGACCGACTACATGCCGGGCTTCAAGTGCACCCGTGACGAGAACGGCTACAAGTGCGAGATCGAGCTGCTCCCGCTCTCCGAGGTTGCTAACACCGAGAAGAAGGTTCCGCGTGAGTGGATCAACGAGGAAGGCAACGGCGTAACGCAGGAGTTCGTTGACTACGCTCTGCCGCTCATCAACGGCGAGAACGTTGGCCCGAAGGTATCCGGTCTGCCGCGCTTCGCTAACCTGAAGAAGATCAAGGCTGAGGCTTGATTTTCCGCGCAAACTGAATATTCTGCGCCTTGCGGCGTGTGAACGCAAAAACGGGTAGAGCCGCAAGGCTCTGCCCGTTTGCTTTTTAAGAGGAATTTCCTGTATGAATCTTTTTCGATCCAAGAAAAATCTGCTGCTGCTTGCGGCTTCCGTCATCGTCTGGCTGGGCACCTGCCTGCTCGCCACGCACTGGAACACCGTGTATGACGGTGCCGTCGGCGGCTTCCCCGCCTATCTGTGGGTATTTGCGCCGGTTGCGCTCATCTTCAACATTTTTATGAACAGCAGACCCAGTAATCCCGACGGCAGGGACCACAGCCGCTGGGCACAGGCGCTGCTCGTCTTTCTGGTGGCGCTGATGCTGTTTATTGCCCTGCTGTCCGGCATGAACCCGCTGTATGAGATCAGCTTCTGGTGGATTGCGGCGCTGATCGTGCTGTCCTTCATCGGCCTGCTGATCGGCAAGTGCATGAACCACCCTCTGCAGGAGGCTTCGCTGCGGCAGTCCGCCTATACCATCTTCCTGCTGTACCTGTCCTACGCCATCGCGCAGCTCGGCATGATCGCCGTGCTGCATCCGGTGTCCGTTGACGAAATTATCCGCACCGGACAAGCGGCTGGCGGTGCAAGCGGCGAATATGTCGGTCGGCTGACCAGCGATACCGCAGAGCACCCCCTCGGCGTGTATTTCTTCACCAGCGTGGATAAATCGCAGTGGTACTACTACGATGTGCTGACCGGCGAAGCCGCTGCCGATTATCACAGTTCCTACGAACCCGCTTAACAAATCGAGGTGCTCTTATGCTTGAAATCATCAAGGACCCGACCTTTGCCGAGCGCAATATTCCGCTCGGTATCCTCGAAGTCACCTATCCCGACCGTTCTGCATGGGATATAACGAAATTTTACGACCTTGTTCACGCAGAACTGGATGCCCTGCGCGAAAAGTATGCCGACTACGACCGCAAGGCTGTTTTCGGTGAAAATCCGTATTTTCGCTTCTTCAAGAAGTTCAAGAAAACCTATCCGGTCATGCAGCAGTTCGAATCCGTGCTGTTCAAGGGACGTCCGTTCCCGGAGGAGGACCCGGTGATGGGGGTTCCCTTCCTGCTGGAGCTGACCACGTTCGTACTCTCCGGCACACATGATATCGACCGCATGGACGGCCCGCTGACCATCTTTACGCCGAGCGAAAAGCTGCCGTTTCTGGGTATGCGCGCCGCAAGCACGCATACCTACCCGAAGGACATCTGCGGACGCGATAACTCGGGTATCATTTTCAGCATGATCGCCGGTGCGGACGACCGAACCTGCATCCATCCGGACAGCCGCCATGTGTTCCACCCCGTGTTCGGCACGCCGGATATCGATAAGGCGGTTATCGATAACGCACTCCGGCGGCTCGAGTTCTTCGTGAAGGTTCTGGCGCCGAATGCGGTCGCAGAAAGCACAATTCTGTAACGAATTTACACTCAGGTTTTCTGTTTTCGTCGGGCGGGGTGCCCTCAGAATAGTTAACCCTTAACTGCAAAACAAAAAAGCTCTCTGAACAAAGTTCAGAGAGCTTTTCTTATCTGTGCTTACTTTTTCAGCGTTTTTGCAAAGCTATCCTTCAGAGTAACAATGCGGTTGAAGCGGCCGCTCTCGCGGTCCTTGCAGTAATAACCCATGCGGACAAACTGGAAGCGCTCGCCTTCCTTGGCATCAGCCAGCGACGGCTCGAGCTTGCAGCCGGTCAGCTTTTTGAGCGAATCCGGATTGAGATAATCCAGATAATCCGTGCCCTCCGGTACGTCATTAACGTTCTCGAGGGTGAACAGATTGTCGTACAGATACAGGTCCGCGTCGATGGCGTGCTCGGCAGATACCCAGTGAATGGTGCCCTTGACCTTGCGGCCGTCCACCGGCATGCCGTTGCGGGTCTCAAGATCAGCCGTGCAGCGGATTTCCACGATCTCGCCATTGTCATCCTTGACGATCTCGTTGCACTTGACGATATACGCGCCCATCAGTCGAACCTCGCCGTCCGGCTTGAGACGCTGGAACTTCGGAGGCGGCACCTCAGCGAAATCGCTCTTTTCGATATACAGCTCGCGGGTGAACGGAACCTTGCGGCTGCCTGCTTCCTCGTTACGCGGATTGTTCGGCACCTCGAACTCCTCGCACTGACCCTCCGGATAGTTGGTGATGACCAGCTTGACCGGCTCGGTGACTGCCATGCGGCGCAGCGCGGTCTCGTTCAGCTCCTCGCGGATGCAGTGCTCGAGCAGCTTGATGTCAACCAGCGAGTTGGCCTTTGCGATGCCGGCGCGCTGTACAAAATCGAGGATGGCGCTCGGCGTGTAGCCGCGGCGGCGCAGCGCACACAGCGTAGGCATACGCGGGTCATCCCAGCCCTCAACGTGCTTTTCAAATACCAGCTGGCGCAGGTAACGCTTGGACATAACGGTGTGCGTTACGTTCAGGCGGGCAAACTCGCGCTGCTTGGGATGATGCGGCAGCGGGCAGTTGTCAACCACCCACTCGTACAGCGGGCGGTGGTTCTCAAACTCAATCGAGCACATGGAGTGCGTAATGCCCTCGAGTGCGTCCTGAATCGGGTGTGCGAAGTCGTACAGCGGATAGATGCACCACTTATCGCCCTGACGGTGATGATGTGCACGCACGATACGGTAAATCGCCGGGTCGCGCAGGTTCATGTTCGGACTTGCCATGTCGATCTTTGCACGCAGCGTCTTGGAGCCGTCGGCGAACTTGCCGTCGCGCATATCCTGGAACAGCTGCAGGTTTTCCTCAACCGAACGGTCGCGGTACGGACTCGGCTTGCCCGGCTCGGTCAGAGAGCCGCGGTACTGGCGCATTTCCTCCTGCGTCAGATCGTCAACATACGCCTTGCCGTCCTTGATCAGCTGTACAGCGCAGTTAAAGCAGGTCTCGAAGTAGTCCGAGCCGTAATACACACCGCCGCTCGGCTCCTCGCCGGTCAGCCACTTGATGTCCTCCCAGATGGAGTCTACATACTCGGTATCCTCCTTGACCGGGTTGGTGTCGTCATAGCGCAGATTGAACAGGCCGTTGTATTTTTTCGCGATAGACCAGTTGATGAAGATGGCCTTGGCCGAGCCGATGTGCAGATAACCGTTCGGCTCCGGCGGAAAGCGGGTGTGGATGCGCTCGGAAAGACCGTTCGCAATGTCCTCATCAATAATTTCGGTCAGAAAGTTATTTACGTTTTCCATCATAGTGATATTCCCCTTTTATCGAATTAGTAATTAGCAGTTAGCAATCAGTAATTATGGGGGGATGCCGCACCATCGCCTTTGCTTACGGCGCGGCAGCTCCTTAATTACTCATTTCTCATTCCTAATTCCTAATTATCAGAGCGTTTTCGCGCACTTATCAAGTCTCTCAAGCACCTTATCCTTACCCAGAATACCCATTACGGTCTGGAGGTCCGGTGCGTTCTGGCGGCCCGCCACTGCTACGCGGACAACCATGGACACATCACCGACGGCGCCCTTATAGGCGGACGGGTCAGCCTTATACGCCTTGGTATCGGCGGCGTAGCCGTGTGCAGAAGCGATCTGCTTCATCTTGTCGAAGAAGCCGTCCGGCGTATCGTTCTCGTCGAACATGCCTGCAAAATCGCTCAGAATTGCCTTGGCGTCCTCGGCGGAGACGCGCTCCGGCATGGTGTAATCCGGCTGGAACAGCTCGTCGAACATGAAGTCCATATAGCCCTTGGCATCCGACCACAGCGCGAGATCCTTGCGCGGCTTTTTGCCGCCGCGGCCGATGGCGAGGTACGCCTTGGAGAATGCCGGGTCGCGGGTCAGCAGTGCGTTAAATTCCTTGTCGTTAACAGCGGACCACTCGGCAACAAAGTCGTAAACCTGCTCTGCCGTCATGCGCGAGATAACGTTCTTGGAAACGTCGCGCAGCTTTTCGATGTCAAACAGCGCACCCGAGCCGCTCATCTTCTTGGTGGTGAACTGGAAATCGTTCATTGGCAGGTCCGGATTTGCGCGGCGCCACTCCTCGAAGTTGGAGTTGAGGAGCGTCATCAGATACTCAAGAACCGCCGGTACCGGATAGCCCTCCTGCGCGTAGAACGTCAGCGCCAGCTCCGGGTCCTTGCGCTTGGACAGCTTGCGCTTGCCGCCGGTCTCCGGGTCGATCTTCATCAGCTGGGCGGTGTGTGCGTACTTCGGCGCCTTCCAGCCCATCGCACGGAACAGCTGCAGGTGTACCGGCAGCGTTGCCAGCCACTCCTCGCCGCGGACAACGACGGTCGTGCCCATCAGATGGTCGTCCACAACGTGTGCAAAGTGGTAGGTCGGGATGCCGTCGGACTTGAGGATAACCACGTCCTGATCGTTCTCGGTGACTTCCATCTTGCCCTTTACGAGATCCTCGTGGCGGATCTTGTGCTCAATGCTGCCCTCCGAGCGGAAACGAACAACATACGGCGTGCCCTTGGCAAGCTCTGCCTCGATGTCCTCCATCGGACGGTCGCGCCATACGGCGTACTTGCCGTAGTAGCCGAAGTTCTCCTTGTTCTTCTCCTGCTGCTCGTGTGCGGCGGAGAGCTCCTCCTCGGTACAGAAGCACGGGTACGCCATGCCGCGCTGCACGAGGGACTTGACGAAGGTCTGGTAGATCTCGGCACGCTGGCTCTGTCGGTACGGACCGTAGATGCCGGTCTCGCCGTCAGTCGTTGCACCCTCGTCGAACGGCAGGCCGAACGACTTGAACGCGTCGATGATCATCTGCACGCCGCCCTCTACCTCACGCTTGCGGTCGGTGTCCTCAATACGCAGATAAAATACGCCCTTGGACTGGTGCGCCAGGCGCTCATCCACCAGTGCGCCGTACAGGTTGCCGAGGTGCATGAAGCCGGTCGGGCTCGGGCCCATACGGGTTACCTTTGCGCCCTCGGGCAGCTCGCGCTTGGGATAGCGGGCCTCCATCTCCTCCGGCGTGGTATTGATATGCGGAAACAGCAGTTCCGCCAAACGGTTGTAATCCATTTATCTCTCACTCCAACTCGTTAGACTGCGCGGAGACGCGGTTTGTGCGCTCCACGAGTGTTTTTCCCATAATAGTATTATTTTAGCACACGATTGCGGTCTGTGCAAGACGTAAACTGCGGTTTCGCTGCTTCCTGCGCATATAGAATGGGCACCAACCTTTGGCGGGGAGGTTCGCCGCACCCGCGGCGGCGGGCAAGAGGGTAGACACCTACGGTTTCTACCCTCTTAACTCCCGTTTCCCTTTGTTTCTTAGTCTGGCGCAGATTGCCGACATGTGACCGCTGCGAAAAAAAGGGAACGGCAGAGAATTTTTTCTCTGCTGCGGACGGACTACCTTCGGAGTCCGTCCTCTTGAGCAGCCTATTCGCAGTGTCGGTGACCGTACTGCTACACAGGCGGTTTACTCTACGCAGGCGCGACATAACAGTGTCGTGCAAGTCGTCAGCACGTTATAATAGACAGGGCCTGCGAAGATAAATTGTACCAAACGCTTAATTCGTAGGTGCCGTGCGGTATAACGTGTTAAAGAGTTGCGCGGCACTGCTATGCCGCGCCCAGCGGAGGTTTTCTGGTCTGTGTAGCAGTACGCTGTCTGTGAACTGCGAATATTTTGCGAAACAAACGCAACGGTAACCCGACTGCCGTTCCCCTATTTCGCAGCGGTCACATGTCGGCAATCTGCGCCAGACTATCCAAGGGAAAGGGGTGATTCACAAGAGGGTGGAAACCGCAGGTGTCTACCCTCTTGTGCCCCCGCCGGGTAGGCGCACTCCCCGCTGAGGTTCAGCGAAAAAACTCCCGCCCGGACAGGGCGTATTGCTGACGCAACTCATGTGCCCCAGTGAGTCGGTGCAGAAGAAACAAAGAAAAACGGCACAGCTTACGCCATGCCGTTTCTGTTTTACGGATTCTCCGCCGGAGCATTCGTACCGTTCGCCGTATTCGGCTGCTTCGCCGCGTTATTGTTATCTCCGGTCACGGCGTCTGCGCCGTCGCGGATGGCGTTGCCTGCCTCATCCATCGCGTCTCCGACGGCGTTGCCTGCATCGTCCACGCCGTTGCGAACATCATCACCGACGGTATTCGTGTTGGTGTCGTGCCGCTCATCAACAGTGTTGTTATCCACCGCGTTGTTGGTGCCATTGCCGTTGTCTTTGCCGTTATCCTTGCTGTTGCTGCCGCAGCCGCAGACGAACAGCATCGTCAGCGCCGCCAGCAGGGCGATCAGCTTTTTCATAGCAGTCCCTCCTAATCTGTTTCCGTTAGTATGAGGCTGCTTTTTCAAATTTATGCACCGAAATCAATTTTTTTAAGGTGATGTAATACGACCGAGCAGGTCAGTCCTGTCACCAGTCCGAGCGGCACACTCATCACGAGCAGGAACGGCAAATATGCGATCACAGCCCAGTTTTTCAGCCAGATCACAGCCGCTGCCATCTGCCCGATATTATGCGCCGCGGCGCCGCCCACGCTCACGCCGAACAGCGAGCAGAATCTGCCTTCGGCTTTGAGTAGGATCCCCATCACGATGAGCGACAGCAGACCGCCGAACAGCGAGAACAGGAACGCCGACACGCTGCCCATCAGCAGCGAGGAAATGGCAACACGCGTTACCACGATGGCGAATGCGTCTCTCGCGCTCAGCCGCGTGAGCGCAAACAGCGTCACCACGTTCGCCAGTCCTAATTTGACGCCGGGCACGGGCACGATGGCATCCAGCGGGAACATGCGCTCGACGAGCGAGAGCACGACAGCCACCGCTGCCAGCATGCCGCAGAGTGTCAATCGTTTTGCATTTTTCATGTGCTGCACCCCTTACGATACCACAGCGTCAATGCCGCTGTCATTCACGCCGACCAGCTTGAGCACCACGCGGTGCGGCAGACAGACCGCCGCCTGTCCGGCATGGGTAAGTATACCGGTTCGCACGCACACCTGATCCCGACAGTCCGCGTCCGCTATTTTCGCCGTTTTGCCCGAGAGCACAATGGTGTTGCCGTCCAGTTTGATCGTGCGGTCGGTCGCATCGGTCAGCTGCACCCGCTTGATGAGCGTATCGTTCTGCCAGACCTCGGCGTACAGCTTGTCGCCGGAGCTGTGAAACGCCAGCGCTGCCGCCAGCGCGCCTGCCATCACCAGAACCACGCCGATGATAACGAAATCACCGAATTTCAGCTTATTCCGCATAGTTGTATCCTTTTTTCTCGCCGAGGAACTCAAACGCGTAGTCCCCTGTCTTGGATGTGGTGTACACCTGCTTGTCCGAGGTAATGAACACCGCTGCAATCTTGTTTTCCTCGCAGAATTTCATGCCCTGATCCAGACCCATGACGAACAGCGCCGTTGTCAGCGCATCCGCCTTGGTCGAGCAGGGATCAATGACGGTCACGCCGCGCAGGCCGCTGTCCGCCGGATACCCTGTTGCAGGGTCAAAAATGTGGTGGTAGCGTTTGCCGTCCTGCTCAAAAAAGCGCTCATAATCGCCCGAGGTAACAACCGAGCCGTCACGCAGCGACACCACCGCAATCGAGTCCGTGTTGTCGTCCGGATCGGCAATGCCGATGTTCCAGTTGTCCGTGCCGCTGTCTGCGGTTTTGCCGCCGTACATCTCGACATTGCCGCTCAGCCGCGCCAGAACGTGCCACTGATCCGAGGTGTCGCTCTCCACCATTTCGTGCACGATGTCGCCTGCGTAGCCCTTGCCGATACCGCCCAGATCGACCTGTGCGCCGTTCAGCAGCTGCACCTGATTGTTGCCGAGCAGCTTGACGTTCTGATAGCCGACATGCGTCAGCGCTTCATCAATCTCGCTCTGCGCGGGCACACGCGCGTTGTCCGTGCCGATGCCCCAGAGGTCGGTCAGCGGCGCCATCGTCGGGTCAAACGCACCGTTTGTCATTTCGGCGTACTCGAGCGCTTTCTCAAGCGCGGTGTATGTGTCATCGCTCACCTCGGTCGGCTGACCGTTCGCGTGATTCAGCTTGTAGAGATCGCCCGCCTGCTGCGTGCACGAGAGCGCCGCGTCCAGCTGGTTGACGCGCTGCTCGATCTTGATCGCCATGTTCTCTGCCGCGCTTTCGCTCTTTTCGCTTGACACATCGACCGACATGTAGGTGTCCATCGCAAAAAAGTCCTCGGTGGTAGTGTAAAGCTGTGCACTGCTGCCGCTTGAGCCGCAGCCGGACAGCGCAAGCAGCAGCATCGCCGCTGCAAGATAGCGTTTCATAGCATTGCTCCTTATATATACGAAATCATTGTACATTATAGCCTATCTGCATACAACACGCAAGTAGCATAGAAAACAAAAAACAGCACCGAACCGTAAAGTTCGATGCTGTTTGTGACTTATTCAGCCAAAGGATTAAAGGCCAAGCTCCTTCTGGAGAGCCTCGATCATTTCCTTGTACTCCTCGTCCTTCAGGATAACCGGCTCCGGATTGGTGATGGCAAAGCTGCCGCCGAACTCAAAGCCGCCCTCGTACTTCGGTACGATGTGGAAATGCAGGTGCGGATTGCTGTCGCCGAACGAACCGAGGTTGATCTTGGTGCAGCCCCACAGCTTCTTAATAGCGCCGGAAGCAGCAGCCAGATCTGCACAGTAATCGTTGCGCTCCTGCTCGTCGCACTCGCACAGCTCCTTCTTATGGCTCTTGAGCGCCAGTGCGCAGCGGCCCTTGTGTGCCTGATCCTTGAACAGGTACAGGGTACCTGCCTTCATGTCGCCAACCTTAAACATGATTGCTTCGCGGCCCTCATGGCGCTCATCACAGTAAAAACAGCCCATTGTTATGATCTCCTTCATGTATAAATTCTCCGGCAGGTCACACCCTGCCATAATCTATCTTTATTATACAACGGCCCGACCGGGATTTCCACTGTTTTTTATATTGCGTACAAATTCGTATCCCACGCCGGAACATAAGGATGGTGACGCAGATACAGCCGGTAACTCGGCTGCAGCGCATGGATGAGCAGCGGCAGCTGAAAGAAATCCTCACTGCGGTGATAGGCAGCAATATTCAGCTTGGGTGCGTACTGCCGAATGGTTTTCTCGGCACCGGCGATGGCTTCGCGCTCTGCGCCCTCCACGTCCATTTTAAGATAGGTGCACGGACGGCCGGACAGCACGCTGTCGAGCGCACGCATCTGCGTCTCTTTGCCCTGCCCCGCTACGCGGGACTGGCGGCCTGCCTGATCGGTGAAGCATTTGACCGTGTCCTCGTTCCACGCGCCTGCCTGCACGAGCGTAACATCGCCCGTGATATTGGCACTCGCCCACTCATTCAGCTTGCGGAAGCTGCGGCGATCGGGTTCGAGTGCGGTAACGGACGCAAATTTGCCGTCCGTGTAGTGCAGCAGCTCGCGGATGGTGTCGCCGTTGTATGCGCCGAGGTCGGAGAAGTGCTCCTCTGCGGTCGGGCGCAGGAGATTATGAAACACCTCATCCTTGTCGGATTCGCTGTGACGCAGGTATTCCATTTTGCCGGACAGCTTAAAGCGCACGGTGTCGAGAAAAACCTCGCGCGACAAATCATCCGCCAGAAGATCATACGCGCGCTGCATTTCGTCCCGGTGCATGCGCACGAAATCCTCATCGAACAGCGGTCCCTCGACCACCGGCACGTCCGGTGCCACCACATCGTATTTGTCCTCGAGCGCATACATCAGCTGCAGCACCTCGGCTCTCTGGCTGGCGAACGCAATCACGATTACAATATCCTCGCCAAGCTCCGCTACCGTGTCCGACAGCTTGCGCACGCAGAACCCGTGGAACAGATTGCCGCGGGCAAATTCGTCGCTCGCGAACACCGCGGATGCGCGAATGCCCAGACGGTCAAACTGTGCAAGTATTTTGTCCGCGCCGTCGCCCATGCCGTACAACGCTATCGGGCGCGTTTCCTGCTGCAATCGGCGCCAGACCGACTGCTCTAACGATAAAAAATCCATAATTTCTCCCATTCTATATACAAATGACATTTATCTAACTTTTACCGTAGGGCGGGTGCCTCACGGTAGTTGTTGAATCCAATCCGCAGAATTGATATTGTGCCAACCTGATAAAACGGACGCGCAATGCGCGCCCCTACAATATTTTACATGATACAGCATAATAAACCGACCGGAACACCGTATCTGTTTTCTCCCTACTATTATACGAAACCCGTCTGCGGATTGTAAAGCCAAAATTTTACCCCTTTCCCCGTTGCGGTTTTCACTGCGTTCATATATAATTATATTAGTGAATGAGAGGTGTGTGGTGTTATGTCCAAACCGAACGGTATTGTGGCAATGAATCCGAAAAAATACCGCGAGATCGACGGCGTTGTGTTCGACGAAGCGAGCTATGCGCGGCACTGCCAGCCGAAGGCAGAGCAAGCGCCCGCTCCCGAAGCAGCGCCCGAGACTGACGAGCAGCCGCAGTCTGCCGCACCAGCACCTGTTTTCGCGGTGGACCCCTACCCGGAGGGCTGGTATCCGGCCGATGACGAACGCCCGCCGGTGCCCATCATGGGCGGCGCTGTCCCCTCGACAGCGGGTGAGGAAACCGTTGTCTCCGCATCCGGTGAAACTACCGTTATACAGACCGTCTGCGTGCCGTGCGGCTCAGGCTCCGGCTCGTATGTGACCTCGTACACCACCTCTTACCGCACCAGTTATTCCGGTTCCGGATCAGGTTCGTTCCGGTTCGGTTCCGGCTCGTGCCCGGTCGGCGGCTACGGATTGGAGCTGATCTGATGCAGGCGTTCCACTCCAACTGGACAAGACCATTTTTCATCCGCAATCCCCATATGGAATACCGAATCGAGCCGTTTGAACTGCTCACGACCGCGCTTTCCGCGCTCGAGTGGCGCAGAGAGAACGGTTCGATCCGCATGATCTGCGACACACCTGCCAAGCGTTATTATGAATCGCTCGGGCTTTGTTTTTTGTGGGATGACGGCGTGTATCCCCTGTTGGACACCATGCCCGAGGACATAAACGCCACAGCCTTCTGGGCGGCCGGCAAGCTGTACGCGCTCTCCGCTGTGCCATCGCCGTGTGTGATGCTTGATACAGATTTCATCTGCTGGAAATCCATCAGTAATCTGCTCGACGGACCGGACACCGCAGCCATCCACCGTGAGGACATTATGCCGTCCATCTATCCGGATCAAACGGCATTCGCCAAAACCGAAGGCTTCCCGCTTGATTCATTTGACTGGACGGTACAGCCGTTCAATACCGCGCTCGCCTATTTCGGCAATGACGAGTTCCGACGGTACTACACGGACACCGCCATCCGCTTCATGCGCTGCTCACCGGAGGCCGACGACACACTCACCTACATGGTGTTCGCCGAGCAGCGGCTGCTCGCCATGTGCGCCGAGAAAAAGCACGCGCACGCGGCTGCCCTCAGTGACCTGCCTGCGCTGTTCGGCGGTGCGCAGAACGGATATTTTACCCATATCTGGGGCTTCAAGCAGCAAATGCGGGAGAATCCCGAGTTGTATGAGGATTTCTGCAGACGGTGTGCCGCAAGGCTGCAGAAGGACTTTCCGGAGGAATCCAAAACGATTGCGAAAATTGCGGAATTATCTCCGTTTTTTGCATAAAAAAAGACAGCCTGTCGGCTGTCTTTTGCTTTTTGTTTACGGAAAATGCAGCTATGTTCATTCTCCATTTTCCATTCTCCATTCAGAATTTACCGCTTCTCCCATGTCCCGAACTGCTGGTATGGCTGATGCTGCCGGAAAATCCGGCTCCGCCGTGACCGCCGCCGGTCGGGTTGTTATTATTATCATTCCGCGGAATCTGCCGCCGCTTCTGCGAGGTATAACGGTAAATATCGCGGCTGAGCGTCAGATTGAGGCCGCCGTTTCCCACATACCGGTTTGCAGTCGTCTGTGTATGCACGGATTTCATCTGCGAACGGAACACCATGCACACGATCAGCGCCGCCACGCACGAAATGAGCAGCGACAGGCCGAATGCACCGCCGAGCGAAAACGAATCGTCCGCTGTGTCTTCCTGCGTACTGTCCGAAATCTCGACCTCATTATGCACCGGCACACCGGCTTCGCCGCCTTCGGCGACATGCTGCAGATACCACTCACAGCCGGAAACGAAGTCCGAAAAGCCGCCGTACCAGTCGTCGTTTCCGAAATTATCCAGGAAATACGACTCCAAATCCTGCTGGACCGCATCGCTGAAAATCTCTTCGGCTTTCGCACCGTGCGCATAGGTCGCAAAATCGCGGTCATCCAGACTGATGAGCAGCGCCACGCCGTCGCCGTCCTCGCTCGCACCCAGATCAAGCTCGTTGTAGAGCTGCTCCGCCGCATCATAAGCGTCATCGCCGTACGGCGTGTAGTCGTCAATCGTGATGATGCCGACACCGATGCCGTATTTCTCCGCGATCGCCCTGATTTTTTCCTCGAGCGTGTCAATCTGGACCTGCGTCAACACCTCTTCATAGTCGAACACACGCGGCTTGTCTGCCGACGGGTCAATCGAATCCGTGCCGCCGAGCGGTGCGGTCTGGTCAGTTTCCTCTGTCTGGGTGGTCGAGGTGTCGCTCTCATCCGTTATATCGTCCTCAACCGCAAAGGCCGGAAACAGCAGCAAAAGCACAGCTAAGAGCGCAGCCAGACGCAGTTTTCTCTTGTTTTTCATCTACGCCGCCTCCTTACAGAAAATACAGCAGCGCCGTCAGCACCGCAGTCATGGGCGCGGCAACGGCGGCAAACAGACCCCAGAACCGTTTTCTGTCCACCGGCAGGTCACCGACCATGCGTCCGGTCTGACCGTTCATCGCAAACATGTAATTCTTTCCGTTCCAGCGGGTATTCAGCATCCAGACCGGCAGCAGCGCGTAATGTACACCGGTGCGTTTGAGGTGAATATCCTCGCCGGTCGGCGTGACCGAGGTATACGGACGGCCGTTTCGCGCGGTTCCCTGCAGCGCATCCGACAGCGACTGCCGACAGCGCTTGTCCGCACGGCTGCTGCTCTCCTCGATGGAAACATCGAACTTATCCGCGAAAAATCCGGGCAGATAGGCTGTCGAAAACGGCTTCAGGCCGGCATAATCAAACGGCTCGATGGAATCCATATAATCATCCGGCATCTTGCGCGATGCATCCACCGGCACGCGGCTGAACGGCAGCGTACCCGCGCGCTGCACCTCGTAAAAGCTGGTCTCGGTGATTTCCGTGTCTCCGTGACGGAACACGCGCGTGGTCGTTGCCATGTAATTCGCGCTGCCTTCGGCTTCGCCGTCAAACAGCCAGAACGGCACATAAATGCCGCGCAGCTCCTCGATATGGTTATTATCGCGGAACAGCTTGGGCAGCAGAAGCTTTCCCTTGTAATGCTGCTTGAGCGCAGAAACCGCATCCTCCTTGCTCAGCTTGAACGGCAGTATGTAGTCCGGCTTGAGAATGCCGCTGAACTGCTCGGGAATGACGGTCGGGTTGCCGCAGTACGGGCACGAGGTCGCCGCCGTGGTCTCCTCGCAGATCAGCTGCGCACCGCAGGACGGACAGCTGTATACGCGCATCTTGTCCGCGTCCGTGCCCCAGTCCTCATCTGCGGAGGACTGCCATTCGCCGGTGTCGCTCCCCGTCTCCGGCTGAGACGCGGCCTGCTGTTCCTTTTCGGCGTACAGCTTTTCGATCTCTGCCGGGTCAAATGACGAGCCGCAGTAGTCGCATTGCAGCCGTCCCGCGGCACCGTCATAGTGCAGCGGTCCCGTGCAGGACGGGCATTGATAGCTTGTTGCTTTGTCTGACATTTCTTCACCATCACTTTTTATTTTTGAAGTGAATCCGTAGGGCGGGTTGCCCTCACCCTGCGATATACATTGAATCGTCTATCATTTTTACATATTTGGTTTCGCCTTGCCGCACTCCGAGCAAAACTTTCCCTGATTGACTGCGCCGCACGAGCACGTCCAGGTCGTATTCTCCGGTCGGGGCTTTCCGCACTCGGAGCAGAATTTTCCGGTATTGACCGTACCGCAAACGCATTTCCAGCTGCTCTGCTCAGGTCGGGGCCTTCCGCAGCCCATGCAGAATTTGCCGGTGTTGCCGGTCTGTCCGCACGAGCACGTCCACTCGCCTGCCGCCTGCGCCTGCTGCTGACCCATTGCGTACAGATTCTGCACGCTGGCGCCGCCTGCCTGACCGGCCATATTCATGCCCATGAACGCCATCGCCGGACCGGCGTTCGCGTTCGCTGCCGCAGACTTCATCGCCTCGGCCTGTGCGTGCACGAGCGAGCCTGCCGCACGGGTCGGGTCGCGGTAGGCAGCCTCGCGCTGCATTTCCTTGATGGTCTTTTCGTCCTCCTCGTCTGCCTTGACCGAGTTGACGCCGAACGACACGATCTCGATGCCGCGCAGCTCACGCCACTTGGACGAAAGCTGTTCGTTGAGCGCGTCCGCAATCTCCATCGTATGCGCGGGCAGCGCCGAGTAGCGCACACCGTTTGCACCAATGCGCGCAAAGGCGGGCTGCAGCGCGGTCAACAGCTCGCTTTTGAGCTGGCTGTCCAGATTTTCCCGCCGGTATTCCTCTGCCATGTTGCCGCACACGTTGGTATAGAACAGCATGGGATTGACAATCTTGTAGCTGTACTCGCCGAAGCACCGCAGACCAATGTCCATGTCGATGCCCGCCCGCTCATCGAGCACGCGGAACGGCACCGGAGACGCGGTTCCGTACTTGTTGCCGGTCAGCTCCTTGGTGTTGAAATAGTAGACGCGCTGCGTGCGCGGCGCTTCTCCGCCGAACGTGAAGCGCTTGGCCATGTTGGCGAACATTTTGCACACGCTGTCACCGAACAAACCGGCGAAAATAGTCGGCTCGGCGGACGAATCGTAGACGAACTCGCCCGGCTCGAACGCGGCTTCCACGACCTTGCCCTGATCGACAATCATCATCGCCTGTCCGTCCGCCACCGCGATGACCGAGCCGCTCGTGATGATATCCTCGTCACCCTTGGTGTTGCTCGACCGCTTGGTGACCTTTTTGCGGCCCTTGACCGCGAGCACGTCCGCGTTTATCGCATCACAATAAAAATATTCCTTCCACTGGTCAGCCAGCACACCGCCGCCCGCGCCTGCTGCTGCTTTGATAAGTCCCATTTGACATTCTCCTTTTATCTGATAGCGTGCCGTTGTTTTACAATCTATACCTTGGTTTAAGAAATCCTATTTCCAGTTTACGTTTTTTCAGCGCAAAGCGCAAGTCCATTCGCACACATTTCACATTTTTGTCAAGATACGGTTGTGCCATGCTATTTCTTTCGCTTTTTCGTAGACTTTCGACGTGCGGTGTGATAAAATAAGATATCTGCATACCGCATATTTCGGAGGCGGTACTGTCTGGAGGAGTAAACAATGGAAGCGAACAAGGAAAATCAGCAGAGCATGGAACAGGCGTTCAATCAGGCTCTGGACGCATATAAGGCAGGCAATTTCGCTGAAGCGGCCGGTCAGTGGCTGGCTCTTGCGGAGGACGGCTGCGCACCGGCGCAGCGTGCGCTCGGCTCGCTGTATGAGCGCGGACAGGGCGTGGAAAAGAATGCTGAGAATGCCTTTGAATGGACAAAAAAGGCGGCTGAGCAAAACGATCCGGTTGCTATGTTCAATCTGGCGTGCTACCATGACAAGGGCTTCGGCGCGGAAAAGAACCAGCAGACCGCGCTCACCTGGTACCGCAAGGCCGCTGAATACGGTCATCCGGAGGCTGCGGCACTGATCGCCAGCCTGATCGAGACGGGCGACCGCGGCTTGGAGAAGGACATGGACGAGGCTGTCCGCTGGTACCAGATTGCCGCAAACCGCGGCAACGTGCTGGCGATGGGCCGTCTGGCATGGCTGTACAGCACCGGTACCGGCGTTCCGCAGGATGCGGCCTTCGCCTTCCAGTATTTTCTCAAGGCCGCTCAGGGCGGCAACGCAGCGTGCATGATGAACACCGCCATCCTGTACGCACGCGGCGAAGGCACACCGCATGACGCGCACGAAGCGCTCTACTGGGCCGAGCAAGCCAAGAAGCACGGCGCTCCGCAGGCTGAGCGGCTCATCAATGCCATCAAGAAGAACGGATAAGATCGAAAACCGGCGTTTTTACGTCGGTTTTTCTTTTTTTGCAGATCAGATCAAGCGGCACAGCTCATTTTCCTGTATCATGTAGGGACAAGGAGTGATTTTCATGCAAAACTGGCACGACAATGTTCTGCGGCTGATCGCCGAGATTGACCGCTGTATCCGTGCGCGTGAGGGCGAAACGCTGACACTCGCGTATTTAGCCCGGCTGCTTGACTGTTCGCAGTCGCAGGTTCCACATACATTCGCAACTACGAGAGCATCGGTTACTGGGATTTTATGCAAAAGCAGGCTCGCATTCCCGGAGCGGATTTAGAGACGGTCAACGCCCTCCTGCGGCAGCTTGCCCCCGAAGCCGAGCAGCAGATGGCGTTCGTGAACGAGCCGAGCGTCCGCCGGCTGCTGTCTGGATACCGCACCCGGTCGTGTGTTCTATTTTGTGCACGATTGTGTATGTTTCTGGAAGTATATCCGGCCTGTTGTTCGATTTTGAAAAAAACAGTTGAAATTCCTTCTCGATGGTGATATAGTTATACAGTTACTCATTTTCACCGATTGGAAAGGAATTTCATGACATTTTATCAGGAATTACAGGTCAATCAGGCAGGCTCAAAGAAAATCATCCGCGAGAGTGCGTCACAGCGCGAAAAGCTGTACCATATTGCCGTATACTTGACCAAAATTGCGATAACCGTCGCATTCTGCTTTGTTTTCGTTTCACTTTACAGTCTGGGCTTCGGCGCGGACAACAGTATTGTCGGCGTAGTCGTGCTGCTGTATCTGCTCGTATTCCGCAGCGCACATCTGTGCATTCGCACAGGACAGTCCACACTGCTGCTCGCCGGATTTTTCGGCATTATGGCTGTCGGACCGCATGCAGCCAATCTGGCCGGCCCGGTCGGCGGATTGTTCATCAATGCTGCTGCGATTGCCCTGCTCATTCTGTTCGGCTGCCACGAGCCGAGAATGTTCAATCAGTCCACACTCGTGCTCGGCTATCTGCTGCTGTATGGTTACGATGTGAGCGGGCACGCCTATCAAATGCGCCTGTTTGGACTTGCTGCCGGTGCGCTTCTGGTCTGCGCAGTATTCTATGGCAACCATCGCGGCAATGCCTATGAGCTCTGTGCAGGAGACATCCTTCCTGCTTTCGATCTGCGCCATCCGCGCTCCAAATGGCAGCTTTGCCAGATCATCTGCGTTCCGCTCGTGCTTTTCCTCGCAGAGCTGAGCGGCATGCCGCGTGCGATGTGGGCAGGCATTGCCGCCATGAGCGCAATCCTTCCCGCGATGGACGATATGCGCTACCGCGTTCGCTGGCGTATCATCGGAAATATCGCAGGTGTTTGCTGCTTTTTAGTGTTGTATTTTCTGCTTCCGTCCTCGATTTACGCCTATATCGGCGTGATTGGCGGCATCGGTGTCGGTTTTTCCGCGAAATACGGCTGGCAGGCTGTGTTCAACACGTTCGGTGCGCTCGCTATTGCAACCAGCGCGTACGGACTCAAAAGCGCGGTCGGTCTGCGTGTCGCGCAGAATATGTTCGGCGTGGCGTTCGCGCTGCTGTTCTGCCTGATCCTCCACCGCATTTTCGCCCGCTGGGAGCGCTCTGCGAGCTGAGCAAACAGCCGTTCTGTGCAAATGCACGGAACGGCTGTTTCTTTTTTGCGTACACCGTCAACCATTTTTCCGAAATCAGTTGACATTGCAGTAAATCTGTGGTTTAATGCAATAAGCAAAACAACGAGGAGGAACTCCCAATGAGTGACATTTCCAGCAAGCCCGCACAGCGCAGCGCGTTTTCCGTGCGCGACATCTGCTATTCCGGACTGTTCGCGGCGGTCATCGCGATCATGGCGCAGATTTCCATTCCGATGCCCGGCGGCGTACCGATGACCATGCAGACGTTTGCGATTACGCTGGCGGCTGTCGTTCTCGGCGCCAAGCTGAGCACAGTTTCATGCGTAATTTATCTGCTGCTCGGTGCCGTCGGCGTACCGGTGCTCGCGAACTTTTCCGGCGGTTTTGACAAGTTTATCGGTCCTACCGGCGGTTTTCTGATCTCCTTCCCGCTGATGGCGTTTATCATCGGCTGGGGCGCCGATCACCGTCATGCATTCCGCGGCGCGTATGTCATCGCGCTGATCGTCGGCACGATTGCCAATTATGTTGTCGGCACGGTGATGTTCTGCGTACTCATGAACAGCTCGATCGCCGCAGGCGTGACCGCATGCGTGCTGCCGTTCATCCCGACCGCTGTCATCAAGGCTGTTCTTGCAACCGTGATCGGCTTTCTCGTTCGCAAGCGCATCCCGGGGCTCAAGGCATGATCCGGCTGCGCCCGCATCATCTGCTTTGCACACAAGGCTACTCCGGCAGGGGCTATAGCACAGAATTTGTGCAAAATATGAGTGCGATTGTGCATTCTCTGCGAAATGTACCGGAAACCCGAATCCGGCTTGTCTTTGGCTCGGATTCTCTGTGTGCGTACTGCCCGCATCACACCGCTGATGACCTGTGCGAAGCACAGGAAAAGGTCTCTCGCTTTGACCGAAAGACGGTCGAATACTTTAATTTGCACGAGGGCGTGTATGTTTATCAAGACCTGATCCGTGCAATCGACGCACAAATGACACCGGTCATGCTGGAGGATATTTGTCGCGGATGTGCATGGTACCCCGTCAGCGCCTGCAAAAAGAATATCTGCGGAAAATGAAATGAGGCACACCGAAAGGTGTGCCTCAGCTTGTCGAAAAAGTCAGATTTCTATTTTGTGCTTCGTGCGACAGCACGCATAAAATAGAATTTGCGCAGCAAATTCATAAAAACCGGGGGCGTGTACCTCGGTTTTTATACAAGGGAAGAAAAAATGTGTCCGGAGGACGCGGTTTTTCTTCAGCATTCGATCGAAAGCGTGGTTTCGATCGAGAGGCTGCCCGAAAAACGATAGTTTTTCGACAGCCTCAGGCACACCGAAAGGTGTGCCTCTCCCCCCGTCGTCCGAAAATATGTTGTCACTTCTCACAATTTATCATGTCCAGTTTCAGATATTCCTACAAATTTCCATCAAGATATTGACAACCACCTTAAAGGTGGTTATTCTTATCTTATAACAAACACCTTATAGGTGATTATCAAAACAGAGGTGAGGCCAATGAAGCGCTTCAAGCTGTCCAACTCCGAGGAAATTCTGATGGACACCTTATGGCGGGAAAACCGTCCGCTCACAACGCTGCAGCTTGCCGAAAAAGTTACGGAAGCCAGCTGGAACACCAATTATATCGACAAACTGCTCGGTCAGCTTGTCAAAAAAGGCATGGTGCAGGTCAGCGGTCTGCTGCAGAACGGACGCTATCAGTCGCGGCAGTTCGTCCCCTGCTACACCAAGGACGAATTTCTGGCGAACATGCTCGATGAGCAAGGCGTGAACCAAGCACTGTTTGCCCGAATCGCCGTGGCGCTGTTCAAAAAGCCTGCCAAATCAAACGAATCCGAGCAGGAAGAAAAGCTGATTGCCGAGCTGGAAAAAATGGTCGATCAGTACGAAGCTGCGCTGCAGAACAAAGAAGATAAATAATATGCAAATAACCCTATCTTCCTTTATATCTGCACTTTTATGGAGCAGTTTGTTGATTATTGTGATCTATCTTGTGCGGCGCACACGCTTCCGGCCGCATTTCGGCATGCTGACCATGGTGCTGCTGTACCTGTTCTGCGCCGCGCGCCTGCTGCTGCCGCTCGAGTTTCCGTACACAGTGATTGCGAGCGACAGCGTCGTGTATCCGCGCATCTACAGCTTTCTGGCGCGCAAGCCCGATTCGGTCACGCACCTGCCGGTCGGACTGCTTTTGTGTGCAATCTGGCTGCTCGGCACAGTTTTTCTGCTGATCCATTACGCGCTGCAGTATTGCAAAGCCATCCGCGCTGCACAGCAAGCCAAGCCATGGGACAGCCGCACGGCTTTCCTGCTGAGCGAGATCCGGCGGCAGACCGGCCGCACCATCAAAGTTCGCGGACGTACAGCCGCGAATATCGAATCTGCCTTTGGCGTAGGTGTGCTGCGCCGGTACATCATTCTGCCGGACAAGACGTACACAGACGCCGAACTGCACTACATTCTGCTGCACGAGTACACGCATTTTCTCAACCATGATACGGCTGTCAAGCTGCTCGTAACGCTGTACTGCATCATTTTCTGGTGGAATCCGATCGTATACCTGCTGCAAAAGGATTTGGAACAAACGCTCGAGCTTAAATGCGACCGTGCGATTGCACAGACGCTGAATGCGCAGGAACGCACAGCCTATCTGCGCGCCATCCTCGCCGCAATGAAGCAAGGCTGCACACAGCAGCCGGTGCCGCAGCCGTCTACGGCCCTGTTTCGCGCCGAGGCGAATAAGGCCATGCGGGAGCGATTCACCGCCGTGCTCGCCTGCGCGGAGCAGCCGAACGACCGAACCGCAAGTGCCGTACTCATCGGCAGCTTTGCTGTCCTGCTGGCACTGTCGTATGCGGTGCTGCCGCAGCCGGCATTCGAGCCACCGGCCGAGCCCGACAGCAGCTCGACCGTCTATTTTGACGACGAGAATGCCTATCTCAAGCAAAGTGCGGACGGACGATACTGGCTGTGCATTGACGGCCACAAGCCGTATGAGCTGACAGAAGGTGACGTGCAATTTTATCTGGAGCACTCGGTTTTCAAATATATCCGCGAGACCGAGCAATAAAAGGCAGCTGCCGAAGGATAGCGGCAGCACAGAGAGTAAAAGCAAAATGTGGGACGAAAATAGGAAGCAGCTGAGATGTGGGGTCTCAGCTGCTTTTGTGCAGACAAAAGAAAAAGCCACTCAAAATGAGTGGCTTGGTGGTGGACATTAACGGGTTCGAACCGCTGACCTTCCGCACGTCAAGCGGATGCTCTTCCAGCTGAGCTAAATGTCCAAATCAGGGACGGCGGCTGCCATCCCTGCTGGCTGCAAATTTTTACTTGGTCTTGCTGCGGCCCAGATACTCACCGGTACGGGTGTCGATCTGGATGCGCTCACCCTGCTCGATAAAGATCGGAACCTTAACAACAGCACCGGTCTCAACGGTAGCGGGCTTGAGTACGTTAGTAGCAGTGTTGCCCTTAACGCCCGGCTCGGTCTCAGTGATCTCGAGCTCAACGAACAGCGGCGGCTCAACTGCGAAAACGCTGCCCTTGTAGGAAAGAACCTTAACGTTCTCGTTCTCCTTCACGAAGCGGAAATCGTCGCCCAGAGTATCCTTGCTGATCGGGATCTGCTCGTAGGTCTCGTTGTCCATGAAGTAATACAGGTCACCTTCATTGTACAGATACTGCATCTCGCGGCGCTCTACGAAAGCCTCCTCGAACTTAGCAGTCGGGTTGAAGGAGGTCTCAGTAACCGCACCGGTTACGACGTTCTTCATCTTGACACGAACAAAAGCAGCGCCCTTGCCCGGCTTTACATGCTGGAACTCAATAACCTGCTGTACCTGACCGTCCATTTCAAAAGTTACGCCGTTACGAAATTCACCTGCGGTCATAATCGCTATGCCTCCAAATAATAGTATTTTTTACATCATTAAGCATCATTCGACTGTTCATACAAAACAGTGCTTGTATATAATACCCTATTTTCGCGTATTTTGCAAGAGGGTAACGCATATTTTCTTGAAAATTTTTATCGCGGTGGAACCCGGCGCTTTCCTGCACCGGTTGACCGGGGCACACGAACTGCCGCAGGCGGGTTCGGCCCTAATAGGCGGTACCTTTTTTCTCGGCACCGGCTGACCGGGGTGCTCGAACTGCGTCAGCGGGTTCGCCCTAACGGGGCGGAGAGGTTTTCGCTGAACCTCAGCGGGGGGATTCGCCGTCTGCAGACGGCGGGAACGTGCCGCGCCCCGCGGCGGGGGCAAAAAGGAAGGACAACCTGCGGTTTTCCTTCCTCTTTGAACTCCTGCCTTTCCCTTGGAGGGTCTGGCGCAGATGTCCTATATGTGACCGCTGCGAAATGGGGGTACGGCAGAGGATTTTTTCTACCGTATCTTTCTCAACCTGTTCGCAGTGTCAGATAACGTACTGCTACACATACGGGCTACTCTGCGCAGGCGCGGCATAGCAGTGCCGCGCAATTCGTGAGCGCGTTATGATAGACAGCACCTACGAGGATAAATTGTACCAAACGCTTAATTCGTAGGTGCCGTGCGGTATAACGTGTTAAAGAGTTGCGCGGCACGGTTATGCCGCGCTCTGCGTAGATGAACCCACATGTGTAGCAGTAATTTATCTGACGCTGCGAATATGTCGGGACATGGGAGCACACTGTGCTCCCCTACGGTAGAAAAACTCCTCTGCCGTTCCCCCATTTCGCAGCGGTCACATGTAGGCAATCTGCGCCAGACCCTCAAGGGAAAGGGGAGAAAATCAGAGGGCGGAAACCGCAGGTGTCTACCCTCTTGTGCGCCCGCGCGGCGTCAGCGCACTCCCTGCTGAGGTTCAGCGAAAAACTTCCCGCCCGTTAGGGGCGAACACGCTTACGCAGTTCGCGTCCCCCGGTCAGCCGGTGCCGAAAAACCGCCTGCGCGGTTCGCATTTCCTCGGTTGCCCTTATACCACGAAAACGAAAAAGGCACCGCTCACGCGGTGCCTCTTCCCTTCTGTGGATATGTCAGCCGCTCAGCAGCAGCAGTTGCCGCAATTACCGCAGCCGCCGCAGGTATTATCACCACAGGTACCGCAGGAACCGCAGCCGCCGCTGCCCTGACCGCAGCATACCCAGATCAGGATGATCAGGATGATGATCCACCACCAGGAATTTTCGCCCCAGAAGCCGTTAGAAGAACACATACTGTCATTTCCTCCTATCAAAGATTTCATTACATTCTATGGTAAGAGGCCGAAAGTGGTTACACATTCTCCATTCTCAATTTTCAATTCTCAATTTTCGCCAATACGCCGTCCTTGTGCAGACCGATAACCTTTACGGTGACCGGATGATTTTTCTCCGCCTTATCCTCTATATATACAGGAAAGCCGTAGCGTCCGTGCGCCGCCCACAGGCCGCCGGTCGGGTGCTCAGGCAGCGCGTACAGCGTGCGGCCGACAAACTGCTTTCGATAGGCAATGCTGAGCGTTTCTGCCACCTGCTTTGCCCGCTCGGCGCGGGCGGTTTTGGTCTGCTGATCGAGCTGACCCGGCATGGCGGCCGCCTTTGTGCCCTCGCGTACGGAATACGGGAATACATGCACGGACGCGAACGCGCATCTCTCCAGAAAGGCCAGCGTCTGCGTAAACTCGTCCTCAGTCTCGCCCGGAAAGCCGACAATCAAATCGGTCGTAACCGAGCAGTCTGGAAACGCACGTCTCAGCCGCTCGACACACCGGTAAAATTCCTCGCTCGTGTAGTGGCGGTTCATGCGCCGGAGAACGGTATCGCAGCCGCTCTGCATGGATAAATGAAAATGCCGTGCGAGATTGGCAAAGCCGGCAAGCCGTTCACAAAACGCATCGTCTACCGCCCGCGGGTCGAGGGAGCCGAGCCGGAACTGCACATTCGGCTGCGCGGTCAGCAGCTTCTCCAGCAGCTCGGTGAGCGGCACCTGCGGCTCGAAGTCTTTGCCGTAGGATGCGATCTCGATGCCGGTCAGCACGATCTCGTGCACGCCTGCGTCAGCCAGCCGCGCCGTCTGCTCGATCGCCTGCTCGACCGGCAGAGAGCGCACCCGCCCTCTCGCATACGGAATGATGCAGTAGGTGCAGAAGTTGTTGCAGCCGTCCTCGATCTTGAGCAGCGCGCGCGTGCGGCCGTGTGGGATACCGGCAGGCAGAGTCTCAAAGCCGCTGTCCTCGCTCTCATGCACCTGTACGGCCTGTCCGCTGACGGCCTGCTCGCACAGGTCGATCACCTGCCCCCTGTCCCTGGTACCGCAGATGAGGTCGATCTCGCCGGTGGCGCGGACACGCTCCGGGTCGGTCTGTGCAAAGCAGCCGCACGCCGCGATAACCGCGTTCGGATTGTCTCTCCGCAGCTTGTGGAACGCGCGGATGTTCTTATGGTCGGACACCGATGTTACCGTACAGGTGTTGACGATCACGGCGTCCGCGCCCTTATCGACAATCTCGTGTCCGCGCGCCTGCGCCAACTGACTGAGCGCCTGCGTCTCAAATAAATTAACCTTGCAGCCCAAGGTGAAAAAAGCAAATTTCACAAATGTACATTCCTTTGCTCTCAGCGGCCCGACACGCGCTCTGTGAACGCCTATATATAATAGGTAACACCGCATAATTGAACAAGAGCGATTTGCGAGGAATTTTGCGTACTAACGAGGCGTAGTTTTGCGGTAATACTTGATGTATTACCGTGAAATTACAACGAAGTTAGGATACAAAATTACCGCAAAGCGCCGCAGCTTTAATTGTGCGGTGTTGCCTATGGTGTTCGATTGGGTTACAGCGTTTGTAACCTTACTCTCGTGCGCGTGCGGCCGCTGTGGATTTTCGCTGTCGATTCCTGCGTTTTTTTCGCGTTTGACAGGCTCTATTTTATCACAAAAATGCGAAATTTCAAAACAATGTTTGACAAACCTGTTCAAGCATGCTATACTGTAACCGTAATGTAACTTTGGAATGTAACCATTTTGTAACTATAAGGAGTGCAGATAATGCCTACCACCAAGAAGAATAACCTTCTGGAATACAAGGGTCACCCGCTGATGCGTAAGGAAAACATCATCTATTACGGCTCGATGAGTGACTCTCACATCATTATGATGCAGATCCTCGAATCTAGTGATTACAAGGGTCTGCCGGTTGCAAAGCGTGTATCCGTACAGCTTCAGCAGACCGATCCCAACGTACGTATGAAAGAGCGTATCGTCAAGAAAACCGAGAAGAACAGCATGTGGGCTGCGATGGATATTGCATCCATCTGGCTCGGCAGAGCACTGCACACGAAGTAAGACTTCTCCGCAGCTTGCTGCGGCAGTGTAACGGCTGTTTTCTCCCATTTTGAAACGGAGGCTTCAATTTCATGTCTTTTTCTAAAAAACTCGCTCGCTTCGCACTTTCCGGTGCACTTGCGATGTCGATGGTCCTGCCGAACTCGCTGGCAGTATTTCAGGCTAAGGTAAACGCAGATTCGCTTTACCTGCGTCAGTCCCCCGGCGGTGCAGTGATCACGACCCTCTCCAAGGGTACCACGGTTGCGGTACTGAATAACAGCTCCAGCTGGTACAAGGTATCCGTAAACGGCAAGGAAGGCTACGTCAGCGGCGAGTACCTGACCGGCACCACCGCAACCGACGTTGCACTCGGCACCGGCACTGTAAAGTGCTCGAGCAGTGTAAATTTCCGTTCGGCGCCGAACACCTCGTCCACCTCTTACGGTGAACTGAAGAACGGCACCAAGGTAAATGTAGTCGGCGTAAGCAGCGGCTGGTACAAGGTTACATACAATGGCAAGACCGGCTATATCCATCCGGATTATATCACGCTCGCAAGCAGCTCCGCCGGCACCGCCATCGCTCCGTCGAACACCGTTACCTCTACGACCGGCACCGCCGGTACGGTGAAGTGTTCCTCGAGTGTAAACCTGCGTTCCGAGGCCAATACTTCCTCTTCCATTCTGGCAGAGCTGAAGAACGGCACCGCAGTTACCGTTGTCAGCACCGCGAACGGCTGGTGCAAGGTAACCTGCTCCGGCAAGTCCGGCTACATCAAGCAGGATTATGTATCGACCACCGGTTCGGCATCCAATAACACGTCCGCGTCCACCGGTACGGCAGCAGTAGTTAAGTGCTCCTCTACCGTAAACTTCCGCTCTGCGGCAAGCACCTCTTCCACCATTCTCGGTGAGCTGAAGAACGGCACCGCTGTTACCGTGCTGAGCACCTCGAACGGCTGGAGCAAGGTATCCTACGCAGGCACGACCGGTTACATCAGTGCGGACTACCTCGTAACTGCTTCGTCCGGTACGGCGATCAACCCGTCGAACACCGCAGCTTCTGTCTCGATCAGTGCAAAGCGCCAGAGCGTGCTGAACTATGCTGCACAGTTCCTCGGTGTTCCGTATGTATACGGCGGCAGCACGCCGAGCGGCTTTGACTGCTCCGGCTTCACCTCCTATGTGTTCAAGAACACGGTCGGCTCCATCCCGCGTGTCGCTCAGGCACAGTATGATGCCACCACCCGTGTTTCCCGCGACGACCTTCTGCCGGGCGATCTGGTATTCTTCGGCAGCAGTACCTCGTCCATCAGCCATGTAGGCATTTATGTCGGCAGTAACCAGTTCATCCACGCACCCAGCACGGGCGATGTGGTTAAGTACTCGTCGCTGACCGGCAGCTATGCGACCCGCTATCAGGGCGCAGGCCGCGTAATTTTTGAGTAAGGTTACATACCAGAAATCCCTTCGGTTTTCCGAAGGGATTTTTCTTTTGCCTATTGAGAGCGGTTATCCCAGCAGCACCGCTTCCCCATCCTGCCACTGTATGGTCTGCGGCGTGAAGTCCCGCTGTTCCATGCGGATATTCCACTGTGCGGCGAACGCATCGGAGAGTGCCTGAGCGGTCTGCTCGGGCAAGGTGAAGCCTTCCAGCTTGATGGTCCGGCAGGTAAGGCTGAGTTTGCCGTTTGAAACAGCTGCGCTCCACGCGCCGTACAGCTTGCAGCGCTCCGGCAGAAACAGCAGCGCCGTGCGCAGCTTGCCGGGTACCAGATTGCTTTCCGTCAGCGCTTGACGGGTTACGGCTGCCGTCACGGCGATCGTGCCGTCACGGCTGATTTTGACCGCCGTGTCCTCGACCGGAAACGGCAGCGCTTCGGTCAGCACAGACGCGATATCGTCCTCCGTGATGTGAAATTCCATTGCATCGCCCTCCTCGGGTGCGGCAGGCGCTGTGCTGGTATCCGCCCTGCCCATCAGCATATTTCCCAGCATCAGCAGGCACAGGAACAGGCATACGCCTAAGATTACGGTATAGACTGCGCTTTTTTCCTCCTGCATGGCGGGCGCCTCCCTTTTTGCTTCTTGCAACAGCTTATGCGGGATTGGGGTTTATATGCGTGCGATCGGATGCGGAATTGGAGCCAACCTTTGGCTGGAAGGTTCGCCGCACCCGCGGCACAAGGTGAATTGCCCTAAGGGCAGGAGAAGCCACACTGGGGTGCCCCGCCGTGCAACCCATCTGCACATTGCTTTACCGCAGGGTCAATCTCCATTTTCAATTCTCAATCACTGCTCCGGATACGAAAAAAGCACCGCTTTCGCGGTGCTTTCAGCTTGTCGAAAAAGTCAGATTTCTATTTTGTGCTTCGTGCGACAGCACGCATAAAATAGAATTTGCGCAGCAAATTCATAAAAACCGGGGGCGTGTACCTCGGTTTTTATACAAGGGAAGAAAAAATGTGTCCGGAGGACGCGGTTTTTCTTCAGCATTCGATTGAAAGCGTGGTTTCAATCGAGAGGCTGCTCGAAAAACGGAGTTTTTCGACAGCCTCAAAGCACCGCTTTCGCGGTGCTTTTCGCATTTCTTTAGAAGAACTTATCCTTAATGCCGAGTGCAAAGATGATGAGCACGATAATCGGCAGGATATAGCTTACATAGAAGCGGATATTATCCTTGACCTTGAGTCCGCCGCCTTCGTTGGCCTCCTCCTTGAAGTTCTTCCAGCCCCAGCCGCAGCGGGAGGTGCAGAACAGCAGGTAAACCAGCGAGCCGAGCGGCAGCCAGATGTTGGACACGAGGAAGTCCTCGAGGTCGAGCACATTCGAGCCTGCGCCGAACGGCTGGAAGCCGGACCAGACATTGAAGCCGAGCACGCATGGCAGCGACAGTAGGATCATCAGCACGATGTTGATGGCTGCGGTCTTTTTGCGGCTCCAGCCGGTCAGGTCCATGCAGCAGGACATGATGTTCTCGAACACAGCAAGGACGGTCGAGAAGGCCGCAAACGCCATGAATACGAAGAACAGACTGCCCCACAGGCGGCCGAGCGCCATGTGGTTAAAGATATTCGGCAGCGTAACGAAGATCAGGTTCGGACCGCTGTCCGGTGCCACGCCGAAGGCGAAGCACGCCGGGAAGATGATCAGACCGGCAGTAAATGCTACGAACGTATCCAGAATCGCAACATTGACAGCCTCGCCGAGCAGCGCACGGCCCTTGCCGATATAGCTGCCGAAGATAGCCATCGCGCCGATGCCGAGCGACAGCGTGAAGAACGCCTGATTCATCGCGGCAACGATAACATTGGCGATGCCGCACTCCTGCATACGGCCGAGATCCGGAATCAGATAGAAGCGCAGTCCCTCGCCCGAGCCTTCGGTCATGATGCTGTTGATCGCCAGGACGACCATGATGGCCAGCAGAATGATCATCATCACCTTGGTAACGCGCTCCAGACCGCCCTGCAGACCGAACGAGTTGATCATAAAGCCGATGACAACGACCGCAACCATGCAGACCGTCATAACCACCGGCTTGCCGAGCATTTCCGGGAAGGCTGCCTGCACCTGCTCACCGGTCGCGCCGACAAATCGGCCGCTGACCGTCAGGTAGAAGTAGTACAGCATCCAACCACACACGGTGGTGTAGAACATCATCAGCAGATAGTTGCCGATCATCGCCAGATAGCCGTGGATGTGCCACTTGCTGCCCGGCTTCTCGAGCGCCTGATACGCCCGCACCGGACTTTTCTGGCTCGCACGGCCGATGGCAAATTCCATCGTCATGATCGGCAGACCGAGGATGAGCAGGAACAGCACATAGCACACGACGAACGCGCCGCCGCCGTACTGACCGACCATCCACGGAAACTTCCATACGTTGCCCACGCCGATGGCGCAGCCTGCGGAAAGCAGGATGAAGCCGAGGCGCGAGCCGAGTCTTTCTCTTGGCATTGTTTATTTTTCCCCTTTTTTCTGTGCCGCATATTGAGCAAACTGCAATATCGGCACGACTTACATACTATAATCAAGCGTCATGATTGTTCTTCGACGCGTGATTTCTCTAATTTGCGGATCTCTTTCCGCTTTTTGCGCAGCTCACGGAAGAAATTCCGCAGAATGTCCGCGCATTCCTGCTCCAGCACGCCGCTCACCAGCGCGGGCTGATGATTGTACGGCAGTGCGAACAGGTTTATCATCGAGCCGCACGAACCGGCCTTCGGGTCGGGTGCGCCGTAGTACACGGTTTTCATACGCGAGTTGATGAGCGCACCTGCGCACATCGGGCACGGCTCGAGCGTAACGTACAGATCGCAGCGGTGCAGCCGCCAGCCGCCCAGCTTTTTGCACGCCTTCTCGATGGCCTCGATTTCTGCATGGTGCAGTGCGTTTTTCTTTGTTTCCCGTCGGTTGCGTCCGCGTCCGACAATTTTGCCGTCGCAAACAACCACCGCGCCGACCGGCACTTCGCCTTCGTCCGCCGCCTTTTGTGCCAGCTTGAGCGCGGCCTTCATATATTTTTCCTGTTCGGTCATAAATTCCTCAGATTTTCCCGAGCAGACGCGCCTTCGCCTGCTCAAATTCTTCATCTGTCAGGTGCCCTTTTTCGTGCAGTCCAGCCAGCCGCTCCAACTGGTCGATCATATCCGCCTTTGGTGCAGTTTTCCTTGCTTCTCCGCGCATTTCCTCGAACGTCAGCAATTTAGCGAAGCTCTCCATTGCCTGCGGTTCAAAGAACAAAGTTGCAGCACCGCCTGTCGGTGCGTCAATCTCTACCGCTGTGCTGCGCTCGTCTACCTCGCGGTATTCCGTACGGTCCGGTTCACCCTCCTGCAAACTGGTCTGAATGCCGACGATTATGCCGATCACGATGCCGATTACCAGACCGATAATATTCAGCAGAAGTGTACCGAACAAGCCAAAGACAAGTGCCAGCGCCGAACCGATCGCGATCGCTCTGCCGGTCATAAGACCGCCCTCTGTGCCGTGTACCTGATACGCCTCCCGACGCAGTTCTCCCGCTGCCTTTACGGAGCGAATCGAACGAACCGGCAGCTCCCCGGTCTGCAGGCTGCCCTTACCCGTGTAGAGACCCTTATCCCGACGGAAAAAGCGCAGCGCAGCGCCGTCGCGCCAGACCTCCAGCTTGCCCTTCGGCAGCAGTCCGCCGCCGTTTTTAACGGCAACCGTGAAGGTTTCCGCAGGCTTGTCCGTCGGCTCACCGGCACTGTGGCAGTCGAATCCCCAGCTTTGCAGCACCGCAAGATTGTCCGCGCCGTAGGACACGGAAAGCGCGGCATGGTTTCCGCTGCTGTCGGTCAGGCTCAGCGCAATCGGGCGCAGCTTGTACACACGAAGCATACCCTGTATTTCGTCCGGCTCGCTTGGCACCGGCTCAGCGCCGAGTGCATAGCTGTGCTTGTCCAGCGTGAGCGGCAGCTGCCCGCTGCCCTCGTCGGTCGGCATCAGCGTCCACGCCGCCGGGTCGGAAAACAGATAATACCTGCCTGCCGATACGAACGGTGCGTCATTTCGGATGGTTACGGTCACGTTTGCTGCACTGCTCATTGTGGGAACCTCCCTCTATGTATCCTTATCGCTTCATTTGCCGCTGCCGCGACAGATTCATCGTGCCGTCCTGCATTTTCGACAGGTTTTCCAGACAGTTGCCGGTACCGTACGCCACGCACGAAACCGCTTCGTCCGCGACGCGCGTCGGAATGCCGGTCTTGGAGGCGATCAGCTTATCGAAGCCCCAGATCAGCGAACCGCCGCCTGTCATGGTGATGCCGTTGGCGGAAATGTCGCCGGTCAGCTCGGGAGGTGTGCGCTCGAGCACCCAGTGCACCGCCTCGACAATCGCTGAGGAGACCTCCTCGAGCGCATCGAGAATCTCACTCGAGCTTACGGTAAACGTGCGCGGCAGACCGGTCATCAGACAGCGTCCCCTGACCTCCATGATCGCTTCCTCGCTGCGCGGATACACACAGCCGACCGTGCGCTTGATCTCCTCTGCCGTGCGGTCGCCGATCAGCGCATTGTGCTTGCGGCGGACGTACTTGACAATGGCCTCGTCGAACTTATCGCCCGCGACCTTGATGGACGTGGATTCGACGATGCCGCCGAGCGAAATAACCGCCACATCGGTTGTGCCGCCGCCAATATCGACCACCAGATTGCCGTTGGCTCTGTTGATATCGATGCCCGCGCCGATGGCCGCCGCGACCGGCTCCTCGACCAGAAAAACGCGCTTTGCGCCCGCCTGCGTGCCCGCATCAATGACGGCACGCTCCTCCACCTCGGTGATGATGGACGGCACGCAAATGACCACATTCGGCTTGAACAGGTGGATACCCTGCACCTTTGCGATGAATTCCTTGATCATGCGCTCGGTCATCTCGTAATCCGAAATAACGCCCTCGCGCAGCGGACGGATGGCGACAATGTTGCCCGGTGTACGGCCAAGCATGCTCTGCGCTTCCTCGCCCACGGCAAGGATTTTGCCGGAAACCTTGTCCACCGCCACAACGGACGGCTCGTTAAGTACAACACCCTTGCCCTTTACATAGACCAGCACGGTTGCCGTGCCGAGATCGATGCCGATATCGCTCGAAAAAAGCGACATCTTTTTCGCGATTCTTTGCAGAAAAGAAGCCATATTTCATTCCTTTCTCCGCGCTCTGTTCGCGTGGATTGACAGTATTACCATTATACAGATTTTGTGCGCCATTTGCAAGACTCCGGGGCAAATACCGAAAATTCGACAGGGAAAACGGCATCACTCCGGCAGCGTGTCCTTATAATCCTGGTATTTTACATTGTTTTCCACTCGTTCTTTATAGGCTGCATACGCCTCCGCCAGCGTGTCATATTTCGTTCCTGTGATATAATCCTTAAAGGTGCTGTAACTGTAGATATGGTCCGCAATCGCAACATATTTTTGGCCGTTGTTGCTCCGGGCCGCGGTGGTCGTTTCAGAGATGTAATAGCCGCCGTTCGCCGAGCTGACAATGACCGGTATCTGCTTGCCCGCACCGACGGCCTTTGTAGCGACATCGACCGATGTCCAGAACAAATAGCGGTCGCTCTTGTTCGTGGAACTGCCGAGAAACGCCCATGTGCCATTTTTCAGCAGGCTGTCGCTTCTCATCTCCTTCTCCACCAGGGGCACCATAGTGGAATTGGGGCACTTCGAGTCGATCTCAAAATTCGAATTATTCTTCAGTGTCTTCAAAATACCGGTCCGATCGAGTATGCCGTGCAGATTCTCGTTCCAGTCGATCGTGCTGCCCGCTGTGCTCTTGCCTTTCCAGTCAAACACGATCACAGCCGCTGCGCTGTCGTAGTATACCTCGCATCCCCCGCCCGCGGTAGGGATTCCTTTCCAGTTTGCGGTATCTCCTTGCTCCTTATAATGGGTAATGCCCGCAATTGTAATGGGATCTCTCGACTGCCAGTCATCCTGCTTCTGCTTCAGCTTGACCGTCTTGCTCATGTTTTCGCTGTCCTGCTCCGTAACCGCAGCCAGCACATCAATATACGCCGCCCGCACCTCGATGAGGTCGGATGCCTCCAGACTTCTCTCGATATACTGTATCAGCGCCGGTATCATAAATGCCGCAAGGATCGCCAGAATGACCAGCACAACGATCAATTCCACCAGCGTAAATCCCTTGCAGGTATTTTTCTCTTTCTTCTGCATTTTATCAGCACCTTTTACTGCGTTTCAGCTAACCTAAGACGGGCTTTCAGCGCGCTGTACCGTCTGCCCTTCTGGTTGTTATTTACCATATACGCTACCACATCCTGGCTGCCGACGATAACCAGCAGGCGCTTCGCGCGTGTGATCGCGGTGTAGAGAATGTTGCGCGTGAGCAGCTTGCGCGGCAGACCGTCCGACAGAGCGAGCACCACCGCGTCAAACTCGCTGCCCTGCGATTTATGTACGGTAACGGCATACGCCAGCTCCAGCTCGTTCAGCATATCAAAGGTGTAGGTCGCAATGCGGTCGTCAAAGCGAATCACCATGCACTCCTGCTGCGGAAAAATGCGGATGATCTCGCCGACGTCGCCGTTGAACACGCCGGTTCCCTGCTCGTCGTCCCCCTGCTTTTCCCACACGATGTCGTAGTTGTTTCGCACCTGCATCACGCGGTCGCCCTCGCGGAAAATGGTGTCTCCGAAGCGCTTTTCCAGCTTGCTTTCACTCGGCGGATTGAGTGCCTCCTGCAGACGGCGGTTGAGCGGAATGGTTCCGCTGCCGTGCCGCTTGGCAGGCGAAAGCACCTGTATCTGTGCAGGAGTAAAGCCGTAGTGCTTGGGCAGTCTCTGGGCGCAAAGCTGTGCCACCGTTTCGATAACAGACGCCGGATCCGCCCGTTTCATGATGAAAAAGTCGCCGTCCGCGCCGGATGGCCTGGGCATTTCACCCGCGTTGACCGCGTGCGCGTTCATGACAATATCCGACTGCTGCGCCTGACGGAAAATCTCGGTCAGCTGAATGGTCGGCACCCGATGTGAGGTGATCAGGTCGCGCAGGAAGTTGCCCGGTCCGACCGGTGGCAGCTGATCGGCATCACCGACGAGCACGAGCCGTGCGCCGTGCGGCAGCGCGTTTATGAGCGCCTGCATGAGCGTGATGTCCACCATGGACACCTCGTCCAGAATGACCGCGTCGCACTCGAGCGGATTGGTCACACTGCGGGCAAACACCGTGCGTCCGCCGCCCGCAAAGCCTGCCTCGAGCAGCCGGTGAATGGTTTTCGCCTCCATACCGGTCAGGTCGGAAAGACGTTTTGCCGCGCGGCCGGTCGGCGCAGCGAGCAGCGTGTCCAGTCCCAGTGCCTCAAACACCTGCAGGATGCCGCGCACCGTAGTCGTTTTGCCGGTGCCCGGGCCGCCGGTCAGGATAACCAGACCATTGCGTGCAGCCGTTGAAATCACAAGCTGCTGTTTCTCGGAAAAAGCGAACTCACTGCTCTCCAAAAGCGTGGAAAGCAGCTCATCCACGTCAAAATCGTACTCATAATTGCGCTCTGCCATGTAGCCGAGCATTTCAGCAAGGTAGGCCTCCGCGTCGTGCATATCGCGCAGATAGACCGCGTCGCGGCCCGCGATGTGCTCACGCACCAGCCGCCCCTTCTCCTCCAGACGGGAAATGCCGTGCAGCGCCCGGTCCTCGTCCACGACCACGTCATCGTCGCTCAGCAGCATGCACACCGCGTACAGCAGCTTCTCCACCGGGATGAACGTGTGGCCATTGTTCAGGTTGAAGGTCAGCGTATACAGAATGCCCGCGTCCACGCGCTCATCGCTCAGCAGCGACAGTCCAAGCTCCATCGCCAGACCGTCCGCCAGCTTGAAATCCACATCATAGTATGGGTCACACAGCAGATACGGGTTCTCGCACAGCGCATCGATGGCGCTGTCGTGCAGGCGCTTGTACAGCAGCGGCGTGAGCGCGACCGGCAGGCCGTGTTCGCTCAGGAAGTCCATCAGCAGGCGCATTTCGCTCTGTTCGGTGAACTGACGGCCGATCTCCTTCGCCTTGCGGTCGGTAATGCCGCGCAGCTCCGACAGACGCTCCGGCTCGTGCATAAGAATGTCAAACGTGTCCTCACCGAACTTTTCCGCAATTTTTGCCGCCAGCCGCGGACCGATTCCGCGAATCAGGCCCGAACCGAGGTACTCCGCGATGCCGCGCACCGAGGTCGGCAGCCGGCGCTCAAACGCCTCGGTCGCAAACTGCTCGCCGTAGGTCGGGTGCGTCACCCAGCAGCCGGTCAGAATGACCTCCTCACCCAGTCCAATGTTGGGAAACGTGCCGGTCGCCGTGACCTCGGCTCCGTTTTCCGCAGCAAGGCGCAGCACGGCATAGCCGTTTTCGTCGTTGTAGTAAACGATCTGCTGCACCGTGCCGCGCACGATCAAATATTCTCTTTCGTCCAACGTCCCACCGTCCCAACTTGTCATTCCAGATAGGTTATGTCCTGCCGTGCCGCCATGTACTTGGCGATGTTCTGTCCCTGTCCGCTGCCGATTTCGACAAATGTGATCAGCAGACCGGGAAAATACTGCCGCCGCACGCGCAGTGCCGCGCGGATCAGGTGTTCGCTGACGGCATCGCAGCCATCGCCGTACAGCGTCAGCTCCGCCGAGCCGTGCAGCCGCAGCAGCCGCGCGGAGACGATCTCGTACACCGTGTGCAGCACGGTGTAAAATCCCACCGCGGCAAATACCGCCAGAACCGATTGCAGAAAAACAGACATGAGCGTTCCCTCCTGCTATCAGCCTATGCACGGAGGGAATACTTTGTTAGTATATAGTATAGCACAATTGTTCGGATAAGTAAACCGAGCAGAAAATCCGGGGGTAATTGAAAATTGAGAATGGAGAATGAACGTGATGACAGAACGATAACCAAATTTCACTTTCCATTCTCAATTCTCCATTTCTGAAAAAGAGACGCTTTCTCGTCTCTTTCAGTCTGTCGAAAAAGTCGTATAGTCAGCATTTTTCAGCATTTCGCGCGGCAGCGCGCATGAAATAGCATTTGCTCTGCAAATGCTCAAAAAGGGGGAGCATGTATCACCCTTTTTGAACTTCTGGAGGGAGAAAGTTTCTGTATAGGAACTTTCGGACGACTTTGGAACGGCCCACGGTCCGTTCCTGCTTGTCGGCGAAACTGTAGTTTCGCGACAGCCTCAAAAGAGACGCTTTCGCGTCTCTTTTTCAGGTTTCGTGTTCTTTGCACCACTCATTGAGCGTTTCCCGATCGGTGCCCTGCATGGAACAGGCGATTCCGCAATCCCGTTCATTGGGCGGCAGCGAGACACCCTCGCTCATCTTTTCCTGTTCCCTCGCGGCCACTGCCGGTTTGCTGCGGCGCAGCCACTCGAACGCCTTCGCGGCGGCCCGGAGCTGATAGCGGTTTTCGTGATTTTCCGACATAATTGCATCCCTCCTTCGCATAGTATGCGCAGGAAAGAGGATTTTACGCACAAAAAAGCTCCCATGCCGAAGCATGGGAGCTTGTAAATTGCGTTATGCTATTGCTTAACTGAAATTAAGCGTTGATAGCGGTTACGACGCCGGAACCTACGGTGCGGCCACCCTCACGGATAGCGAAACGCAGGCCTTCCTCGATAGCGATCGGGGTGATCAGCTCAACGTCCATCTCAACGTTGTCGCCCGGCATGCACATCTCAGTGCCTTCCGGCAGAGTGATAACGCCAGTTACGTCGGTGGTACGGAAGTAGAACTGCGGACGGTAGTTGTTGAAGAACGGAGTATGACGGCCGCCCTCTTCCTTCTTCAGAACGTATACCTGACCGTGGAACTTGGTGTGCGGGTGAATGGAGCCCGGCTTAGCCAGAACCTGGCCGCGCTCAACCTCATTCTTCTGGATACCACGGAGCAGAGCACCGATGTTGTCGCCTGCTTCAGCGTAGTCGAGCAGCTTGCGGAACATCTCGATACCGGTTACAACGGTCTTGCGCGGAGCGTCCATCAGACCAACGATCTCAACTTCCTCGCCCATCTTCAGCTGGCCACGCTCTACACGACCGGTAGCTACGGTACCACGACCGGTGATGGAGAATACGTCCTCGACCGGCATGATGAACGGCTTGTCAGCAGCACGATCCGGGGTCGGGATATAAGAGTCAACAGCGTCCATCAGCTCGTGGATGCACTTGTACTCCGGAGCGTTCGGATCCTTGGAATCGCAGGTCAGAACGTTCAGAGCGGAGCCACGGATTACCGGAACGTCGTCGCCCGGGAAATCGTAAGAGGACAGCAGCTCACGGATCTCCATCTCAACCAGGTCGAGCAGCTCCTCGTCGTCTACCTGATCAGCCTTGTTCATGAAGACAACGATATACGGAACGCCTACCTGACGGGACAGCAGGATGTGCTCGCGGGTCTGCGGCATCGGGCCGTCAGCAGCGGATACAACCAGGATAGCACCGTCCATCTGAGCAGCGCCGGTGATCATGTTCTTAACGTAGTCGGCATGGCCCGGGCAGTCAACGTGAGCGTAGTGACGGTTAGCGGTGTGATACTCAACGTGTGCGGTGTTGATGGTAATGCCGCGCTCCTTCTCCTCCGGAGCCTTGTCGATTGCGTCGTATGCCTGATACTCAGCATCGCCCTCGAGAGCCAGAACCTTGGTGATTGCAGCGGTCAGAGTGGTCTTGCCGTGGTCAACGTGGCCGATGGTGCCAATGTTAACGTGCGGCAGAGAACGGTCAAATTTTTCCTTTGCCATTGTGGATATCCTCCTCGTAAAATGAATTAAAAGTCATGTTGCATTTATTTTACTGCATTTCGAGAAAAAATGCAATAGGGTGCAGCAGATTTTAGTCGTTGTTTTTGTTACGGTTGTCGATGATCTTCTCCTGAATGCTCTTCGGCACTTCAGTGTAGTGGCTCGGCTGCATGGTGTACTGGCCACGGCCCTGGGTGCGGGAACGCAGAGCAGTTGCGTAACCGAACATCTCGCTCAGCGGAACGCCGGCAGAGATAGCCTGTACGCCGCCGCGCGGCTCCATGCCCTGGATCTGACCACGACGGGAGTTCAGGTCGCCGATAACGTCGCCCATGTACTCCTCCGGTACCATTACGTCAACCTGCATGATCGGCTCCATCAGAACTGGATCAGCCTTCTTCATAGCTTCCTTGAACGCCATAGAACCAGCGATCTTGAACGCCATTTCAGAGGAGTCAACTTCGTGGTAAGAGCCATCATACAGGGTTACCTTAACGTCAACAACCGGGTAGCCTGCGAGGATACCAGCCTGCATAGCGCCCTGGATACCCTGATTAACAGGCTCGATATATTCCTTCGGGATAGCACCGCCAACGATCTTGTTGATGAACTCGTAGCCCTTGCCGGACTCGTTCGGCTCAACGATGATCTTAACATGGCCGTACTGGCCCTTACCACCGGACTGACGAGCGTACTTCTGATCAACGTCAGCGGAGCGGCGGATGGTCTCCTTGTAAGCAACCTGAGGAGAACCTACGTTAGCCTCTACCTTGAACTCGCGCAGCAGACGGTCAACGATGATCTCCAGATGAAGCTCGCCCATACCAGCGATAATGGTCTGGCCGGTCTCTTCATCGGTGTAGGTCTTGAAGGTCGGGTCCTCTTCTGCCAGCTTAGCCAGCGCGATACCCATCTTCTCCTGACCAGCCTTGGTCTTCGGCTCGATCGCAACACGGATAACCGGGTCCGGGAACTCCATAGACTCGAGGATGATCGGGTGCTTCTCATCACACAGCGTATCGCCGGTGGTGGTGTTCTTAAAGCCGATGCCCGCAGCGATATCACCGGAATATACGCAGTCGATATCCTGACGATGGTTAGCGTGCATCTGCAGAATACGGCCCAGACGCTCGCGCTGATCCTTGGTAGCATTCAGCACGGAGGAACCAGCGGTGATGGTGCCGGAGTATACGCGGAAGAACGTCAGACGGCCAACGAACGGGTCGGTAGCGATCTTGAACGCCAGCGCGGAGAACGGCGCATCATCAGAAGACGGACGGGAATCCTCCTCGTCGGTCTGCGGGTTTACACCCTTGATGTCCGGGATGTCGGTCGGAGCCGGCATGTATTCGATAACAGCGTCCAGCAGCGGCTGTACGCCCTTGTTGCGGTATGCGGTGCCGCAGAGTACCGGAACGATCTCGTTGGCGATACAGCCCTTGCGGATTGCAGCCTTAACTTCCGGAATGGTCAGCTCTTCGCCCTCGAGGTACTTCATCATGAGGTCCTCGTCCAGCTCAGCAACGTGCTCCCACAGTTCGTCGTGGTACTGCTGAGCCTTCTCCATCATGTCAGCCGGAATTTCCTCATCGCGGATATCCTTGCCGAGGTCATCGTAGTAAACCTCAGCGCGCATGGTGATCAGGTCGATGATACCCTTGAAGGTATCCTCAGAGCCGATCGGCAGCTGAACCGGAACAGCGTTGCACTTCAGACGGTCCTTCATCATGCCGACTACGTTGTAGAAATCAGCACCCATGATGTCCATCTTGTTTACGAACGCCATACGCGGAACCTTGTACTTGTCAGCCTGATGCCAAACGGTCTCAGACTGCGGCTCTACGCCGCCCTTTGCACAGAATACGGTTACAGAACCGTCCAGTACACGCAGGGAGCGCTCTACCTCTACGGTAAAGTCAACGTGGCCCGGGGTGTCGATGATGTTGATACGATGCTCCGGGAACTGATGAGTAGAGCCGGACCAGTGGCAGGTGGTAGCTGCGGAGGTGATGGTGATACCACGCTCCTGCTCCTGCTCCATCCAGTCCATGGTAGCGGTACCGTCGTGGGTATCGCCGATCTTATGGTTTACACCGGTGTAATACAGAATACGCTCGGTGGTAGTGGTCTTACCGGCGTCGATGTGCGCCATGATGCCGATATTTCTGGTTCTTTCCAGGGAATATTCTCTAGGCATATTGCTCTCCTTTCAAAGCGTTATGCGGAAACCGACAGATTAGTAGCGGTAGTGTGCGAACGCCTTGTTCGCCTCTGCCATCTTGTGGGTATCCTCGCGCTTCTTAACAGCACCGCCCAGATTGTTGCAAGCGTCCAGGATCTCGCCTGCCAGACGCTCACGCATGGTCTTTTCAGAACGAGCGCGGGAGTACTTGGTGATCCAACGCAGGCCCAGGGTCTGACGACGCTCCGGGCGAACTTCCATCGGCACCTGGTAGGTAGCGCCGCCTACACGGCGAGCCTTAACTTCCAGGGTTGGCATGATGTTTTCCATAGCCTCGGTGAAAACCTCCAGCGGTTCACGACCGGTCTTTTCACGAACGATATCGAAAGCACCATAAACAACCTTCTGCGAAACGCCCTTCTTGCCGTCGAGCATGATAGAGTTTACCAGCTTGGTGACGAGCTTGGAATTATAAAGCGGATCGGGCAGAACGTCTCTCTTGGGGACATTACCTCTTCTTGGCACTTTACTTCCCTCCTTCAAAAATATTTGATTTCATAGGTACTTCGGCGGATCTTTGACCGCCGTTGTTCATGCCTGTCCGAGGTAAAGGCCCGATTTATCCAATCGGAACTAAAATGCCTCAGACAAAGCATAGCTGCTTTGCTGAAAAAATAACTTTCTCGCAAAACCTTGTGGGTTGGCTCCTTAGCGGAGTAATTTCAGCCAGTACACATTGTATTATAATGTACTCGCGTTTTGAGCAAGTATGGTCGTGCAGGTCAAGGCGCGTCCCGCACGCCGCGTACAAAAGTACGCAAGTGTGGGCGCAACGCAGAGATGCGCGATCAGACGCCGCTCAAAAATTACTTGCCTGCCTTCGGGCGCTTTGCGCCGTACTTGGAACGAGCCTGACGACGGTTAGCAACACCCTGGGTATCCAGAGTACCACGGATGATGTGGTAACGAACACCAGGAAGGTCCTTTACACGACCGCCGCGAACCATAACTACAGAGTGCTCCTGCAGGTTGTGGCCTTCACCGGGGATGTAAGCGGAAACTTCCATCTGGTTGGTCAGCTTTACACGAGCTACCTTACGAAGAGCAGAGTTCGGCTTCTTCGGGGTCATGGTCTTAACCGTGGTGCAAACGCCGCGCTTCTGCGGAGCGGACTGATCGGTAGCCTTCTTCTTCTGAGAGTTGTAGCCTACCTGAAGAGCCGGTGCCGTAGACTTGGTAACGACTGCCTCACGACCCTTACGGACGAGTTGGTTAAAAGTTGGCATTTTATTTCCTCCTTCTTTCAAAGATATTTATGAAAAGCGCGTTTTGCGCAATTCAACAAAGAAAAATCAGTGCAGAACAACGACTACTGCCGCGCCGACATCAATGCCGACCGCATCGCCGAGCTCCGTCATCGTGGTGACCTCGGTAACTTCCATACCGTGTTCACTGCAAAGCTCATAAATCGGTCCGACGACTCGTTTTTCTGCGTCCAGCGCAACAAAGACCTGTGCGGCTGCGCCATCCCGAATCGCTTTTTTCGACTGCTTTACACCGATCACCTTGTGCGCCGTGTGAAGTTCTGAAAGCATAATATTCCTCCTATACGGCATACTCCCATAGTATACGGGTTTGTCCCCTTGTTGTCAAGTGTTTTCTCGAAATTTTTTATTTTTTACGAGATTTTTCTTTTCCAGACAAATTTGACACCTGCCAAAAGGAGTTTCCGCAGGATACATTCAATGATTACGCTATACCGTAGGGTGCGACGACCTCGGCGCACCGTTTCTAACGATTGGTACACGTTATCCCGTAGGGGCGAGCAGTGCTCGCCCACGCATCCGTTTAACCATAGCGCAGGAGGCCAATGGCCTCCCCCTACGGGGTAACATTATGCAAACGGTTTACCAATAAATATGTGCCTGTCGTTATCGGTTTGCGGGCGAACAATGTTCGCCCCTACGGAGCAGATTGTACAGACCGGATAGATACGGTGCGCCGTGGTCGTCGCACCCTACGGTATCCATTCAGCATAAAATTGAAACGGAGAAACATCGTAAACCGTCACGGTAATTCTCCATTCTCAATTTTCCATTCGGCACAAGCAAAAAACAGGAGAACACCTTACAGTGTTCCCCTGTTTTACTTAATCTATACAGCGTTTTCGGCTTTCTGCAAATCAGTCGAGATTTACAGTCTGCTCGTAGTGACCGGTGCAGTAATCGGACACACCCGAGCCGGCCGGAATCAGCTTGCCGATGATTACGTTCTCCTTCAGACCCATCAGCGGATCGACCTTGCCCTTGATCGCAGCGTCGGTCAGCACGCGGGTGGTCTCCTGGAAGGATGCAGCGGACATCCAGGAATCGGTTGCGAGGGATGCCTTGGTGATACCCATGAGGGTCGGCTCCGCAACAGCCAGACGGAGACCTTCCTCGCCGGCGTCGATGCGTGCCTGCACCTTGTTGTTGTAATCCTCGAACTCGAGCCAGTCCATAACAGAACCCGGCAGAACCTCAGCGTCGCCCGCGTCCTCAACGCGAACCTTGCGCATCATCTGACGAACGATAACCTCGATATGCTTATCGTTGATATCTACGCCCTGCTGACGGTAAACCTTCTGAACTTCCTTGATCTCGTAGTCGTGAACGGCGCGAGGATCGAGGATACGCAGAATGTCATGCGGGTTGAGCGAGCCTTCGTTCAACTGGAAGCCCTGCGGGATCTCCTGACCGTCGGTTACGCGGATACCGGAGGACGAAGCCAGCTGGTAGGAACGCATATCGCCGGTCTGCGGGTTGACGATGTTAACGGTCTTGACGGTGGTGCGCTTAGACTCCTCGATGGAGACCACGCCGCCGATCTCGGCAAGCGTTGCAGCCTTCTTCGGCTTGCGGGCCTCGAACAGCTCCTCAACTCGCGGAAGACCCTGCGTAATATCCGAACCCGCGACACCGCCGGTATGGAAGGTACGCATGGTAAGCTGGGTACCCGGCTCGCCGATGGACTGTGCTGCAATGATACCGACAGCCTCGCCCTTGCCGACCGGCGTGCCCATTGCCAGGTTGATGCCGTAGCAGTGCGCGCAGACACCCTTGCGGGCACGGCACTCGAGCACGGAGCGGATCTGAACGCGGGTGATGCCTGCGCCGACAACCGCATCGGCGTCAGCCTCGGTCATCATCTTGCTCTTCGGTACGATAACCTCGCCGGTCTCCGGATTTACGATATCGTCAACCGGGAAGCGGCCGAGCAGACGCTCGCGCAGCGGCTCGATGATCTGGTTGCCTTCCTTGATATCCTCTACCCAGATACCCTTGGTTGCGCCGCAGTCGTCCTCGCGGATGATAACGTCCTGAGAAACGTCTACCAGACGGCGGGTCAGGTAACCCGAGTCAGCGGTACGCAGTGCGGTATCGGCCATGCCCTTTCGAGCGCCGCGGGCAGCGATGAAGTATTCGAGTACGGTCAGGCCTTCACGGAAGTTGGACTTGATCGGGATTTCGATGGTCTTACCGGAGGCGGATGCCATCAGGCCTCGCATACCGGCCAGCTGACGGATCTGGTTGATAGAACCACGGGCACCGGAATCAGCCATCATGTGAATCGGGTTGTAGCGCTGCTCCTTCATGTTGGCCTGCAGCTTTGCGGTAACCTTCTTGGTGGTCTCTTCCCACTCGGCTACGGTCAGACGGTAGCGCTCCTGATCGGTGATAAAGCCGCGCTTGTACTTGCGGTCGATCTTGGCAACCTTCTTCTCGGACTCGCGGATCATCTCATCCTTGCCTTCCGGCACGAGCATGTCGGCTACGGCTACGGTCAGCGCACCCTTAGTGGAGTACTTGTAGCCCATCGCCTTGATGGAGTCGAGCACCTCAGCGGTAATGTGGAAGCCGTGTACGCGGATACACTTGTCAATGATCTTGCCAAGCTCCTTCTTGCCGCAGGTGAACATGATCTCAAGATCAAACTTCTTGGACGGATCCGAGCGGTCAACAAAGCCGAGATCCTGCGGGATGCGCTCGTTGAAGATCAGGCGGCCCGGGGTCGCGTCTACGATAGCGGACTCGGTCTTGCCGTTTACTTCCTTGGACAGACGTACCTTGATCGGCGCGTGAATGCCAACGATACCCTCGTTGTATGCCATCAGCGCCTCGTCCACGTTGCGGAATACCTTGCCGGCGCCCGGCTCGGTATCGCGGTCGATGGTCAGGTAGTAGGAGCCGAGGACCATATCCTGAGACGGAATGGTAACCGGCTTGCCGTCCTGCGGCTTGAGCAGGTTGTTCGCGGACAGCATCAGCAGACGGGCCTCAGCCTGTGCCTCTGCGGACAGCGGAACGTGAACTGCCATCTGGTCGCCGTCGAAGTCGGCGTTGAATGCGGTACATACCAGCGGATGCAGGCGGATCGCACGGCCTTCTACGAGGACCGGCTCGAACGCCTGAATACCCAGACGGTGCAGGGTCGGTGCACGGTTCAGCATAACCGGATGACCCTTGATGATGCCCTCGAGCACGTCCCATACCTCGGGCTTTGCACGCTCTACCATCTTCTTGGCAGACTTGATGTTCTGCGCGGTGCCGTCCTCAACCAGCTTCTTCATAACGAACGGCTTGAACAGCTCGAGTGCCATTTCCTTCGGCAGACCGCACTGATAGATCTTCAGATCCGGGCCTACGACGATAACCGAACGGCCGGAGTAGTCAACTCGCTTGCCGAGCAGGTTCTGACGGAAACGGCCCTGCTTGCCCTTCAGCATGTCGGACAGGCTCTTGAGCGCACGGTTGTTCGGGCCGGTGACCGGGCGGCCGCGGCGGCCGTTATCGATCAGGGCGTCAACAGCCTCCTGCAGCATGCGCTTCTCGTTGCGCACGATGATGTCCGGCGCACCCAGCTCGAGCAGGCGCTTGAGGCGGTTGTTGCGGTTGATGACGCGGCGGTACAGGTCGTTCAGGTCGCTCGTTGCGAAGCGGCCGCCGTCCAGCTGTACCATCGGACGGATTTCCGGCGGGATGACCGGAACAACGTCCATGATCATCCACTCCGGGCGGTTGTGCGACAGACGGAAGGATTCTACAACCTCCAGTCGCTTGATGATGCGCAGGCGCTTCTGGCCGGAAGCCTCACGCAGCTCTGCGGTCAGCTCCTTGGAGAGCTGGTCGAGGTCCAGCTCTGCGAGCAGCTCCTTGATGGACTCCGCGCCCATGCCGGCACGGAAGTCCTCGTCGTACTTTTCACGCATGTCGCGGTACTCAGCCTCGGTCAGGATCTGCTTCTTCATCAGCGGCGTGTCGCCCGGATCGATTACGATATAGTTTGCAAAGTACAGGACCTTCTCCAGTACACGCGGGCTGATGTCAAGAATCAGGCCCATGCGGGACGGGATGCCCTTGAAGTACCAGATGTGCGATACCGGCGCTGCCAGCTCAATGTGGCCCATGCGCTCGCGGCGGACCTTGGCCTTGGTGACCTCAACGCCGCACTTGTCGCAGATCTTGCCCTTGAAGCGAACCTTCTTGTACTTGCCGCAGTGGCACTCCCAGTCCTTGGTCGGTCCAAAGATACGCTCGCAGAACAGGCCATCGCGTTCCGGCTTGAGCGTACGGTAGTTAATGGTTTCGGGCTTCTTTACCTCGCCGTAAGACCACTGGCGGATCAGCTCGGGCGAAGCCAGACCGATCTTAATGGCGTTAAACGTATGATATCCCATATATTTTAAGATGCTCCTTCCCTATTCACAGATGATTTCACTTACGCTCAGCCTTATTCGCCCAGACCGTCGTCGAAATCACCTTCGGCATCGTCACCGCCATCCTCGGCGGGGTTATCCAGTGCAAAGAGATCGGTGTCGCCTTCCTCGGCATCGTTGATGCCGAAGCCTGCTGCGGTGAACTCGTCATCCGCGCCGGAGACAGCCTGCTCCATCGGACGGGTGTACTCAGCGGTCTCCTCGTCGTCGTCCTCAGACAGCTCGATCACTTCCATGTTCTCGTCCAGAACCTGAATATCCAGACACAGAGCCTGCAGCTCCTTGGTGAGTACCTTGAAGGATTCCGGAACGCCCGGCTGCGGTACGTTGTGACCCTTGACGATCGCCTCGTAGGTCTTGACACGGCCGGTGATATCGTCGGACTTGACGGTCAGGATCTCCTGCAGGGTATATGCGGCGCCGTATGCTTCCAGCGCCCAAACTTCCATCTCGCCGAAGCGCTGGCCGCCGAACTGCGCCTTGCCGCCCAGAGGCTGCTGGGTTACGAGCGAGTACGGGCCGGTCGAACGGGCATGGATCTTATCGTCTACCAGATGATGCAGCTTGAGGTAGTACATATAACCAACGGTTACGCGGTTATCGAACTTCTCACCGGTACGGCCGTCGTATACAACGCTCTTGCCGTCCTCGTTAACGCCTGCTGCAACCAGCGTCTCCTTGATATCCTCGAGCGTTGCGCCGTCGAATACCGGGGTCTCGACCTTCCAGCCGAGCTTCTTGGCTGCGAAGCCAAGGTGAACCTCGAGTACCTGACCAATGTTCATTCGGGACGGTACGCCCAGCGGGTTCAGTACGATGTCGAGCGGACGGCCATCCTCCAGGAACGGCATATCCTCCTGCGGCAGAATGCGGGAAACGACACCCTTGTTGCCATGACGGCCTGCCATCTTATCGCCGACAGAGATCTTGCGCTTCTGCGCGATATAAACGCGGACGACCATGTTGACACCGGGAGACAGCTCGTCGCCGTTCTCGCGGGTAAATACCTTAACATCTACAACGATACCGGATTCGCCGTGCGGCGCACGCAGAGAGGTATCACGAACCTCGCGGGCCTTCTCACCGAAGATCGCACGGAGCAGGCGCTCCTCTGCGGTCAGCTCGGTCTCGCCCTTCGGGGTAACCTTGCCGACCAGGATGTCGCCGGCATGAACCTCAGCGCCGACACGGATGATGCCGCGCTCGTCGAGGTTGCGGAGTGCGTCCTCGCCGACGTTCGGGATATCGCGGGTGATCTCCTCAGGTCCGAGCTTGGTATCACGGGATTCGGACTCGTACTCCTCGATATGGATGGAGGTGTAAACATCGTCGCGTACCAGACGCTCGTTCAGCAGTACGGCGTCCTCGTAGTTGTAGCCTTCCCAGGTCATGAAGCCGATGAGGGCATTCTTGCCCAGTGCAACCTCGCCCTGATCGGTAGACGGACCGTCGGACAGAACGTCGCCTGCCTTGACACGCTCGCCCAGATCAACGATCGGGCGCATGTTGATACAGGTGGACTGGTTGGAACGCATGAACTTGGTCAGCGGATAGGTCTTGTCGGTGCCATTGTCATAGTGTACGCAAACCTCGCGGGCGGTTACGCGGGTAACAACGCCGTCACCCTCTGCCAGCGGAATCGTACCGGAGTCAACAGCTGCCTTGTACTCCATGCCGGTTGCAACAACCGGAGCCTCGGTGCGGAGCAGCGGTACGGCCTGACGCTGCATGTTCGCGCCCATCAGTGCGCGGTTTGCGTCGTCATGGTCGAGGAACGGGATGAATGCGGTAGCAACCGAGATCATCATGCGCGGAGAAACGTCCATCAGGTCAACGTCCTTGCGGTCTACCTCGACGAACTCGTCGCGCATACGGCAGGTTACACGGTCGTTTACGAGGTTGTTGTTCTCGTCGAGCGGCTCGGTAGCCTGGCAGACGATGTACTCGTCCTCGACGTCCGCGGTCATGTAGCGAACCTCGTCGGTAACGTGGCAGCGGACCTCGCCGGTTGCCTCGTCCTTGGTCTTTTCGATAACGCGGTACGGTGCTTCGATAAAGCCGAAGTCGTTGATGCGTGCGTAGGTTGCCAGATAGGAGATCAGGCCGATGTTAGGACCTTCAGGGGTCTCGATCGGGCACAGACGGCCGTAATGGGAGTAGTGTACGTCTCGAACCTCGAAGGATGCACGGTCACGGGACAGACCGCCGGGACCGAGGGCGGACATACGGCGCTTGTGGGTCAGCTCAGCCAGCGGGTTGTTCTGGTCCATGAACTGGGACAGCGGAGAGGAACCGAAGAACTCCTTGATGGCAGCAGTTACCGGGCGGATATTGATCAGGGACTGCGGCGTAACAACGTCGAGGTCCTGAATGGTCATGCGCTCACGGATAACGCGCTCCATGCGGGAGAAGCCGATGCGGAACTGGTTCTGCAGCAGCTCGCCTACGCAGCGCAGACGGCGGTTGCCCAGATGGTCGATATCGTCAACCGTGCCGATGCCGTGACCGAGGTTGAGCAGATAGCAGATGGAAGCGAGCATATCATCAACGATGATGGTCTTCGGAACCAGATCGAAGTGACGCTCCTTCACGGTCTTCTTCAGCTCGTCGCCCTGTACGCCGGAGTCGATGATCTCCTTGAGGACGGTGAAGCGAACCTTCTCCTTGAGACCCAGATCCTCTGCGGTTGCGCCGCCGAGGTACTCGGAGAAATCGTTTACGTCTACCATGCCGTTGCCGAATACCTTAACAGCAGTGCCCTCGGCAGACTCGATCACAACGCTGTTTACGCCGCGGGCAGCCATCATGGTTGCCTTCTCGCGGGAGAGAACCTCGCCGGCCTCTGCCAGAACCTCGCCGGTCATCGGGTCAGCGACTGCATTTACCAGCTTGTGGCCGGTGATGCGGCGTGCGATGTTCAGCTTCTTGTTGTACTTGTAGCGGCCGACTGCGGAAATGTCGTAGCGGCGCATATCGAAGAACATGGCGTCCATCAGAGAGGTAGCCGACTCCACAGAGGGCGGCTCGCCCGGACGCATCTTCTTGTAGATCTCGATGAGGGCTTCCTCGGCGGTGTGCGCCGGGTCCTTGTCGAGGGTTGCAACGATCAGCGGATCCTCACCGAACAGCTCCTTGATCTCGGCATCGGTCTTAACGCCGATGGCACGGATGAAGCTGGTGATCGGAATCTTGCGGTTTTTATCAATGCGAACGTAGAAAACGTCGTTTGCATCGGTCTCGTACTCGAGCCATGCGCCGCGGTACGGGATTACGGTAGCGGAGAGCAGAACCTTGTCGGTCTTGTCAAGCTCCTTGCCGTAGTATACGCCCGGGGAACGAACGAGCTGAGATACGATCGCGCGTTCTGCACCGTTGATGATGAAGGTAGCGGCGTGGGTCATCTTCGGGAAATCACCCATGAAGATTTCCTGCTCCTTGATCTCGCCGGTCTCCTTGTTGCGCAGACGCATGCGGACCTTCAGCGGAGTTGCATACGTTGCATCTCGTGCCTTGCACTCCTCAATGCTGTACTTCGGCTCCTCGTCCATCGAAAAATCGAGGAAGGAAAGCTCCAGATTTCCGGTGTAGTCCGTGATGGACGCGGTATCGTCAAAAACCTCACGCAGGCCCTGATCCAGGAACCATTCGTAAGACTTCTTCTGCACCTCGATGAGATTCGGCATTTCGAGAATCTCTTCGATTCGTGCAAAGCTCTTTCGTGTGGTTTTGCCGTGCTGTACGTCTTTCACCTTCATGTGCTTTGATCACTCCGTTTCTTTCGGCTGTTGGTGTTGGTTGATACGCCCGGCGGCGTTGCGAAAATATTGCTCTTGGTCTTGCAATTTCTTGCAGACCGTGCTAACATATACTTAGGAATCGGATAATGTATCCGATTTTATAAAGCGTTTTATTATACCATGATTTTTCACAGAATGTCAAGTGTATTTTTGTACAAAAGGCAGAAGTTTTCTTCTGCCTTTCTTTTTTGCCCGAAAGCAGCTGCCGTTTTCTCAGCACAGGCTGAGCGGGGGTGCACAAACTGCGCACGCGGTTCATCCTTTCCGGGCGGCTCCTTTTCTGCACCGGCTGACCGGGGCACGCGAACTGCCGCAGGCGGGTTCGCCCCTGACGGGCGGAAAATTTTTCGCTGAACCTCAGCAGAGGAATTCGCCGTCTGCGGACGGCGGGAGCGGCGCGGCACCCGCCGCAGGGGGCAAAAAGGAAGGACAACCTGCGGTTTGCCCGTAGGCTGCTAAACCTTTTTCCCGCGCCGTGCGCGGATTAAATGAGTGCCCTTCCTCTTTGAACTCCTACCTTTCCCTTATTCGTTAGTCTGGCGCAGATTGCCGACATGTGACCGCTTCGAAAAGGAGAACGGCAGAGGATTTTTACTTCCGTGTCTTTCTCTGCCAATTCGCAGTGTCAGATACCGTACTGCTACACAGACGGGTTACTCTACGCAGGCGCGACACAAGGTGAATTGCCCGAAGGGCAAGAGAGGGTCCCCTGGGGGATACCCGTGCCGCGCAACTCGCTGGCTCGGATATTCTGCACAGCAACTGCGAATTGCACTCGTTGTGCCGCAGGGTGCGCCGATCTCGGCGCACCGCTTGTATCCGGTCTGCACAAATTATCCCGCAGGGGCGAACATTGTTCGCCCACGCAATGGTAAACCCTCACGGCCTTGCGCGAACGAAGCCTGTGCCATGACAGCGGCATTCTCCATTCTCCATTCTCAATTCCCCATTTCAGGCAAAATAAAAAGGACGCTCGCGCGTCCTTTTTTATTTGCTTAGAGCACCTTCGACAGAAAATCCTTCAGTCTCGGATGCTGCGGATTTGCGAAGAACTCCTTCGGCTCGTTCTGCTCTACGATATTGCCGCCGTCCATGAACAGCACGCGTGTTGCAACCTCGCGGGCAAAGCCCATCTCGTGGGTAACAACAACCATGGTCATGCCGTCATCAGCCAGCTCCTTCATGATTTCCAGAACCTCGCCGACCATTTCCGGGTCGAGCGCCGAGGTCGGCTCGTCGAACAGCATCACATCCGGATTCATTGCCAGCGCACGCGCGATGGCGATACGCTGCTGCTGACCGCCGGAAAGCTGCGCCGGATAGCTGTCTGCCTTGTCCGGCAGACCGACACGCGCGAGCAGCTCGAGCGCACGCTTGTCCGCCTCTTCATCGGTCATGACCTTGAGCTTGACCGGTGCCAGCTTGATATTCTCGCGCACGGTCAGATGCGGAAACAGGTTGAACTGCTGGAACACCATGCCCATACGACGGCGCACCAGATTGATATCCGTGTCCTTGGCGGTGATGTTCTGTCCCTCGAAGATAATTTCGCCGCCGGTCGGCTCCTCAAGCAGGTTCAGACAGCGCAGAAAGGTGGACTTACCCGAGCCGGACGGGCCGATGACTACGACCTTCTCGCCCTTCTCGATATGCTCGTTGACACCCTTGAGCACCTCATGGTTGCCAAAGGATTTGTGCAGGTTTTTAACGTCGATCACTTTCGCGCAGCCTCCTCTCAAAAATGCCGAGCAGCTTGGTCAGGATGATAACGAGCACCAGATAGATGATCGCAAGGCTGACATACGGCACATAGGCCTGATAGGTATTGGACACAATATTCTGTGCCTGCTTGGTCACGTCGCGCAGCGCGATGACCGACACGAGCGAGGTATCCTTCAGCAGGGTGATCATCTCATTGCCGAGTGCCGGAAGAATGTTCTTGATTGCCTGCGGAATGACGATCAGGCGCATGGTCTGTGCATAGTTCAGGCCGAGCGAGCGGCCGGCCTCCATCTGACCCGGATTGACCGACATCAGACCGCCGCGCACGATCTCGGCAACATACGCGCCCGAGTTGATGCCCAGTGTAACGATGCCGCACACCAGACGCGCTGTATCATCCTTAGGCACCATGATAACAAAGCCCATGATCAGCAGCTGAACCATCATAGGCGTACCGCGGATGACGGTCAGATACAGCTTGCAGATTGCGTTGAGAATGCTCAGAATGATGTTGCTTTTGCCCATGCGGCGGGAATCATGCGCCGTGCGGACTATAGCGATCAGCAGACCGATGATAACACCGAGGATCAGTGCACCGATCGTGACCGCAAATGTGATTTTCAGACCGTTCAGGAACCATTTCCAGCGGTCCGCTGCGATAAAGGTCTGGTACAGCTGGAACAGCAGGTTCCGCAGACCCTCCGGCAGATTGACAACCGAATCCGGTACAATTTTCATCCACTGGTCCATTGTAATACCGTTCACAGGTCATCCCCTCTTTCTTTTCATTTTACTGCAAAAGAGGGGCGGCGCTGAACCGTCCCTCTTCCTTTGTACGCGTTTGTTGATTTACTGTGCTGCGGAGTCAGCGCTGATATACTTGTCAACGATGGACTGCAGGGTGCCGTCACCCTCGAGCTCCTTCAGAGCGCCGTTTACCTTATCGAGCAGCTCGGTGTTGCCCTTCTTGATAGCGATCGCGTAATCCTCGTCAGCGTAAGCGGTGTCGAGGATCTTGAGGCCGCTGTTTGCAGCAACATAGTTCTTAGCCGGCTCCTGGTCGATAACAACGCAGTCGATCTGATCATTTACCAGTGCAGCAACTGCGAGCGGACCGTTGTTGAACTGCTTTACATGCTCCTGACCGTAGTCACCGGTGCAGTAGATGTCGCCGGTGGTGCCGGTCTGAACGCCGATGTTCTTGCCCTCCAGATCATCCGGAGAAGCGATATCGGAACCGTCCTTAACGATGATGACCTGAACGCCCTTTGCGTAGGAATCCGAGAAATCTACGTTCTCCTGACGATCCGGGGTAACGGTCATGCCAGCCAGCGCCACGTCGACGGTGTCGCTCTGCAGCGCCGGAATCAGGGAATCGAACTCCATATCGGTGACCTCGAGCTTCATGCCCAGCTTGTCAGCGATAGCAGCAGCAATGTCCACATCGATGCCCTGTACGTTACCGTCGTCGCCAACGAACTCGTACGGCGGGAAAGTAGCGTTAGTACCCATGCGCAGCGTGCCGCCGTCCGCAGAGGTAGATGTGGTGGAATCCTGTGCGTCGCTGCTGGAATCAGCGGTCTTGGAGCCGCCGCAGCCGGTCAGCAGCATAGAACCTGCCAGTACCATGCTCAGCATAGCAATGGAAAACTTCTTCATTTGTGTTAACTCCTTCCGATTTGACCCGTGCAAAACGGGCATCTCTTTCTAATATTGATTATTATACAGCGCGTTCTATAATAATGCAACCTAAATTTCAGCGAAAAAACTATGGAAAAGCATTTATTTTTTCAGTAATCATGACACAAGCCATCGGTAATTCGTTAATTGCCAATTAACGCTCTGCATTTTTGCAGCATAGTCTGCATTAACCACAAGGAGGTGCCCTATGTCCCCTGTTATATATGTATCGCCTGCGTTTCGCACGGCCTGCGCCGAGCCGCGCGGCGCGCTTCTCCTGCTGCACTCCGATCCGGTTCGCTCCGCGCCGATTGTCGGCAGTGCAGCAAGCGGTGCGCGCCTGTTCATCCTGTGCGAACAGAACGGCTGGTGTCATGTACGCACGCGCACGGCCTGCGGCTGGGTTTCGAAAACCGACATTGTGCTGTTTTACTGCCGTCCGGCTTTGTGAAGATTTCGTCAAACCAGTTATTTTTTTGACAAACAAGGTGTATTTTCATCAATTCTGCCCATTTTTACTGCTGATTTTTCATTTTCACTTGCGTTGCTTAAAGCGATACAGTATAATGTAAAATGTTCGATGCGACAATCGCAAGGAGGTACGAAAAAGAGTGTATCAGATTTTGAAAAAGCAAACGCTGAACGCAAACACCAAGCTGATGGTGATCGAGGCCCCGCACGTTGCCCGCAAGGCAGAGCCGGGTCAGTTCATCATCCTGCGTGTCAGCGCAGAGGGCGAGCGTATTCCGCTCACGATCGCAGATTTTGACCGTGAAAAGGGTTCCGTCACGATCATTTTCCAGGAGGTCGGCGCAACGACGATGGCGCTCGGCGCACTGAATGAGGGCGACTGCCTGCACGATTTTGTCGGTCCGCTCGGCAAGGAGAGCGAGCTCGAGGGTCTCAAGAAGGTCGCTGTTGTCGGCGGCGGTCTGGGCTGCGCGATCGCATATCCGCAGGCAAAGAAGCTGCACGAAATGGGTGCTGAGGTTGACCTGATCGCCGGTTTCCGCAGCAAGGACATCATCATCCTCGAGGACGAGATGAAGAACGCCTGCACCAACCTGCACATCGTGACCGATGACGGCTCGAACGGCCGCAAGGCTCTGGTTACGCAGGTGCTCAAGGAGCTGATCGACGCGGGCAACCAGTACGATGCCGTAATCGCCATCGGCCCGATGATCATGATGAAGTTTGTCTGCGAGACCACCCGCCCGTACGGCATCAAGACCATCGTTTCCATGAACACCATCATGGTTGACGGTACCGGCATGTGCGGCGGCTGCCGTCTTACCGTTGGCGGCGAGACCAAGTTCGCATGCGTTGACGGCCCGGATTTCGACGGTCACCTCGTTGATTTTGACAGTGCAATGCGCCGCGGTGCCATGTACAAGGCACAGGAGCGCGCGGCAGTAGAGCGCCGCGAGGAGCATTGCAATCTGTTCAAGAAGGAGGTCAAGTAACATGCCGAATATGAATCCGAACAAGTGCCCGATGCCTGAGCAGGCGCCGGACGTCCGCAATAAGAACTTTGAAGAGGTAACGCTCGGCTACACCGCTGAAATGGCGATCGAGGAAGCACAGCGCTGCCTGAACTGCAAGAACAAGCCCTGCATGACCGGCTGCCCGGTACAGGTTAAGATTCCGGAATTTATCGCTCTGGTTGCCGAGGGCAAGTTCCTCGAAGCGGCAGCCAAGATCAAGGAGACCTCCGCACTGCCGGCTGTCTGCGGTCGTGTCTGCCCGCAGGAGAGCCAGTGCGAGTGCCACTGCGTACGCGGCATCAAGGGCGAGGCTGTAGCAATCGGCCGTCTGGAGCGCTTTGTAGCCGACTATGCGCGCGAAAACAGCACCGAAAAGGCGGTAAAGCCGGAGTCCAACGGTCACAAGGTTGCCATCGTTGGTGCAGGCCCGGCCGGCCTGACCTGTGCAGGCGATCTGGCACGCATGGGCTACGAGGTTACCGTTTTTGAGGCGCTGCACACCGCCGGCGGCGTTCTTATGTACGGCATTCCGGAGTTCCGTCTGCCGAAGGCTATCGTGCAGAAGGAGATCGACACGCTGAAGGATCTGGGCGTTGAGTTCATTCTCAACTTTGTTGTAGGCCGTTCTGAGACCATTGACGAGCTGTTCGGTGACGGTTACGAGGCAATTTTCGTTGGCTCCGGTGCCGGTCTGCCGACCTTTATCGGTGTTCCGGGCGAGAACGCCAACGGCGTTTACTCCGCAAACGAGTACCTGACCCGCATCAATCTGATGAAGGCGTACAAGGAGAACTCTGACACCCCGATCTACCACGCCAAGAAGGTCGCAGTTGTCGGCGGCGGCAACGTAGCAATGGACGCTGCCCGCTGTGCAAAGCGCATGGGCGCCGAGGAAGTTTACATTGTTTACCGCCGTTCCGAGAAGGAGCTTCCGGCTCGTCTCGAGGAGATTCACCACGCGAAGGAAGAGGGCGTTGTGTTCAAGTTCCTGACCGCGCCGCTCGAGGTGCTGTCTGACGAGAACTTCAACGTCACCGGCCTCAAGTGCCAGCAGATGGAGCTCGGTGAGCCGGATGCATCCGGCCGCCGCCGTCCGATTCCGGTCGAGGGCAGCGAGTTTGTGCTCGACCTTGACTGCGTCATCGCGGCAATCGGCACCAGCCCGAACCCGCTGATCCGTCACACCACGCCGGGTCTGGATACCAACCGCAAGGGCTGCATCGTGGCTGACGATGAGCACGGCATCACCTCCAAGGACGGCGTATTCGCCGGCGGCGACGCTGTTACCGGTGCGGCTACCGTTATCCTCGCAATGGGCGCAGGCAAGCGCGCTGCGGCTGCGATGGACGAGTACATCAAGAATAAGAACAAGTAATTTTTGCTTGCTTATGCGAAAAAGAACCTGTCTTACGACAGGTTCTTTGAGACTGTCGAAAAACTTCGTTTTTCGAGCAGCCTCTCGCTCAAAACCACGCTTTCGAGCGAATACTGAAGAAAAAACGCGCCCTGCGGGCACATTTTTTCTTCCCTTGTATAAAAAGTCAGGTACACGCCCCGACTTTTTATGAATTTGCTCCGCAAATTCTATTTTATGCGTGCTGCCGCACGAAAGGTAAAAACGATAGATTGACTTTATCGACAGACTGAAAGAACCTGTCTTACGGCAGGTTCTTTTCTTATGTGTTAAAACAGGTCTAACATATTATCCAGATAAATTTCTTCTCTCACGCGCAGCTGATACGCCGGTTTTGTCATATAATGCAGCAAAAACTCGAGGATCAGCGCGCTTCCCAGTCCTCTGCCCTCAATCTTGAACTGCGAAAATCCCATTGGCAGATACGTCCGCAGAACAGCATCAACGCCGATGAACCCCGGATTTTCCATCGCCTTGGAGAACCGATAGCCGCCCTGTGCATTCGGTGCTTTGCACCGGTGCTCGCAGTCCTCGCCGAGATTTTTGCGGCTGACAACCTCGTAGCAGCGTTTGCGGTCACTGCACCCAAACCAGCAGCACTCATTGCACAAAAATTCCACCTTATTTTTGTGCACCTGCGACAAGGCGTTCCATTCGTCAAACCGCTTATTCAATCGAAAATCCGGCACGACATACCGAAATTCTTCCCTGTCCAGCTCGTGCCGGAAATCTTCAAAATCGGTCAGCACCTTGGTCGTAGATGAAACGAGGTACAGCGCCGGATACCGCGTCCGCAGGTAGTCGGTCAGCCGCTCAGAATGCACGATTACGCCGTTTTCCACGCCGTTTGCCTGCGAAAACAGCTCGCAGAGTGCATTGCATTTGCGGTCGGACAGGTGTTCCTCGCGCAGAAGCGAATTGCTGAATGTCAGCCGCGCGGAAATGCCGTATTCCTGCGCCAGAGCCAGCGCGTCGCGTGCGCCGCACTCACCGAAACCCGCTCGTCCGCCTCCCCAGAGGCAGTCCGCCGGTGCGCCGTAAATGGACCCAATCTCACACCAGTCGTAAAACCAGTCACGATTTGCGCGGTATAGTGGCAGAAATGCGCGGTAAAACTCGTAAAATTCAAACAATCCGGGCAGATGATAGTATGCTTTGGCTGTCACGGCCGCTCGCCTCCTTTGCTCCGTATAGCATACCACAAAACGCCGGAATACGCAAAAGAACCTGTCGATTGACAGGTTCTTTTCACTCAAACCCACGGAAATACCATGCGCACGCTGAACAAAGTTGCGGCTGCGCTCAATGCGTTGGCGCACAGCGCGTAAACGATCGGATGAGCCGTTTCCCGCCGAGTTTGCAGCCGTTTGCGGTAAATAACGGCCTCGATGATCCAAATCGCAAGCTCAAGCGGAGCAAATACCAGATACCGGTAGAACGGCATGCCAATCCACATGCAGGCCGCCGTTACGACCGTGAGCAGCAGCTGTGTGCCGATGTTGACGCCAATAAACAGCTTTGCGTTGCGCCTGTCCCAGAAGCCGAACGGCAGCAGCAGGATTCCCTCTATTAGCAGCGTCGGCAGCAGCGAGGACGCAAACTGTTTGAGATATGTCAGCAGCGGATTTCCGGTTTTTACCGTATTATCCGCAAAATCACAGGTGAATATCTGCTGCAGTTGTGTACGCTTCATCACCTCAGAAAAGTTTACTTTCTGCTGAGAATCATCATAAATCGCAATCCGAAACGTGTCCGGCGTGCCGAAATAGCTGAACACAAACATGTCCTTGTCCGGATGCTTGTAAAACAGCGGTGCAGGCGTGCCGTCCAGCATGGCATAGTGCCAGCCGTCCATGCGGTCGCGCTCCAGCGCATCCAGCGGCAGAGACGCACGGTCGATGTGGTTCCACTCTATATTGTCGATGTCGCGCTCGGGTATCTCGCCCGGAATGAGCAGGTCAACGTAGTAATCGCCGTCCGGCGCATTCTGCACCTGAATGGTGATCTGCGGTTTCGGACCCGAATCCGCGCTTGCGGAGACCGGCAGCACGGCCAGCAGGAACGCGGCTATGCACAGGCAGGCTTTCCACTTTCGTTTCATGGCGGTCATCCTTTCTCGTATTTAGTTCTCCGTTCCACCGAGATACAGCGCATTCCCCTTCATTTCAACCTGTTCTCCGAGCAGTTCAAACAGCTTTGCCGGAACCCACGTCTTGCCATCAGCGAAATACGGCGCCGCGCCGAACGAAACCGGTGCTTCCGTGCCATCGCCGTTCATCACCGAACGGATATAGGAATCCTCACCGATGTTTATATGCGTCATAACCTTGCCGTTGTTCATCTTCGCCTGACGGTTCTCTATGTCCCACGTCACGGTGTAGCCGAGGGCTTCGCCGACCTCACGGAGCGGCACCATAGCCACGCCGTTTTCCATGCGCCCTTTGTCGAGCGTCTTGTCCTTGCACACGATGTTAAACGCGTTCGTCTCATCGGCTTCTCCGGTGAAAGCATTCGGCACCCCGCCGAGATACAGCGCGTCCCCGCGCATCTCAAGCTGCTCACCGAGCAGGCCGAACAGCTCCGCCGGAACCCACGTTCTGCTCTGCGCGATATAGGGCGCGGCACCGAGTGCTCCCGGGCGGCTCATGCCGTCCGCGTCCGGCAGAGCGGTTGCGCGGAAATACTCGTCCTGACCGATGGTCACGGTCGTCTGCACCGTGCCGTTGGTGAGGTGCACCGTGCGGTCCTTCGCATTCCACTTGACCGTAAAGCCGCACAGCTCGGCGGTCAGGCGCAGCGGAACCATGGCCACGCCGTTTGTCATGCGGCCTTCGCCTGCGACTATGTCGCCCTCAATGACGATGGCAAACGTATCGTCCTCAGAAGGCAGCAGCACAACCTTGTCCGTGCTCGCCTGTGCCGGATAGGATTCCAGAATCGTATCATACCATGCAAAAAACCGGGTTCCCATGCGGATATCCTCAAGTTTTGCCTTGTTTTTCGTGCCGAACGGCGTAACAGACGCATTCCGTGCAATGTTTAGCGTCAGGCCGCCGTCGCTTGCCTGCACGGTCAGACTGCCGTCCGCATTTCTCTTCACCTGCTCGGCGGACATCAGATTGGCAGGCTCATGTTCGTCGGTCAGATTGACCAGAATCGCCTTGGCATACACCTGCGGCGGCTCGGACAGCGCCATCATTTCCCCGCAGTAGAGGTACACCTCGTCACCCTTTTTGATATCCTGCGTGCCTGCCGGCAAACCAGTCTGCGTGTCCATGATGATCGTCTGCTCCGCAATATGCACCACAACTGTGCCTGCGGTTTCGGTGCTGACGGTCAGCTCGCCGTCCTGCCTGTCGGTTACTGTGGCGCGCACGCCGTACAGGTCAAGCTCCGCGTGCTCGGCGGAGTCGGTCGCTGCCGCGTCCGTGTCGATCAGGTTCACCGCTCCGGCGGGAATCGCGCTCATGCCGAACAGCACCGCTGCAAGCAATGCCGCCATTCGTTTTTTCTCCATCATAATAACTACCTCCTTTTATACCCAGTTAGACGGTCCGGAAGTGGTTTTGTTCCCGGTTTTCTTTCGGTGAGTGCAACAAAAAACATCCGCTCTGTTTAGTCGTTTTCCCTAAAAGAAAACGCAGGCAAAAGACATGACCGTCAAAGTCACGCTTTTGCCTGCATACCTTATTTATTTCGTTCCAGAGAGGCTTCGTGTGCCGTCTCCATTTTGCTCAGCAGCTCCGCCGCCGGTCCTTCCGGATAGTCGGCTTTGCACGATTCCATTACCTGTGCAAACTCCTCCGAGCCGTCATGCCATGCAGCATCTGCCGAGGCAATCTGCCCGCAGATGAACTCCGCCGCCGGTGTGCTGTCGTCCGACGATACCGTCTGATCGCCCATCAGCACCAGATACGCCAGAACAGTGTGCGGCGATTCCAGAAAACGGCTTCGCAGCTCCTCGCACGCGCCCTCACTCGGCCCGCCATCGGCTGTAAGTGTAAACGCGATCAGCCTGTCGAGCGCAACCGTGTCCCTATGCGCCATCACATACGCAGCGTCATCGCTGTTTATATCGGTGCTGACTGCCGTCCAGTCGGTCTTTGCCAGCTCGGACGCGACCGCCTGCGCGGACGAATCCGCCGTCTGCGACACCTTTTCCCCACCGGCACCGCTGCATCCCGAAAGAAGAACAGACGCCATACATACCAATACCGCTGCTTTTTTCATAAAGATCCCCACCTTTTATTGAATTGTTGAGGGCAGCACCGCTTGCATGGTGCGGTATTGCCTTACCTTTTATCAGTTGCCGTACTGCTTGAGCATACGCTCCTGCAGTTCCTTCGCGGCGTTGAAGCCCATCTTCTTCTGACGGTCATTCATCGCTGCAACCTCGATGATAACAGCAAGGTTACGGCCGGGCTTTACCGGAATGGTCAGGCTCGGAACCGCGATATCGAGGATGGAGGTCGTCTGGCTGTCCATGCCGAGACGGTCGTACTGCTTGCCATCTTCCCACGGCTCGAGGTTGATGACAAGCTCAACCTTTTCGGTCATTTTAATCGCGCCGACACCGAAGATACGGCGAACATCAACAATGCCGATGCCGCGCAGCTCGATAAAGTGGCGGATAACCTCCGGCGCCGTACCGACGAGCGTCTTGTCGGATACGCGCTTGATCTCAACCGCGTCGTCCGCGATCAGACGGTGGCCGCGCTTTACCAGCTCGATCGCAGTCTCGGACTTGCCGACACCGGAGTCACCGAGCAGAAGCACACCTTCGCCGTAGATTTCGATGAGTACGCCGTGCAGCGTAACACGCGGTGCAAGATTGACCTTGAGGGAGGCGATGATCGCACTCATGATGGTAGAGGTAAACTCATTGGTACGGAGGATCGGCACACCGTGCTCCTGTGCAGCCGCAAGGCACTCCGGAAATACGTCAATGTTGCGCGAGAGCAGCAGCACAGGGATGCCGGTCTCGAACAGACGGTCGAAACGGCTGCGGCGCTCCTCACTCGACAGACCCTCTACATAACTGGACTCAACCTTGCCCATGATCTGGATACGGTTCGGATCGAAATAATCAAAAAATCCTGCCAGCTGCAAACCGGGACGGTTTACGTCGTCCTTGGTGATCTCGGTCTTTTCAAAGCCTTCCGGACCGTAAACGACCTCAAAATTAAATTCATGGATCAGATCGCCCAAGCTGACACCGAATTCTTTTAACTGCATAAGTATAATGCTCCCTTCCGCTGTGGCAGGTATTCTATATCCTCTTTACTCTGCTGTTTTATGGCAATACCACATAATTGAACAAGAGCGATTTGCGAGTAAATTTTGCGTACTGACGAGGCGCAGTTTTGCGGTAATACTTGTTGTATTACCGTGAAATTGCAACGAAGTCAGGGCACAAAATTTCCGCAAAGCGCCGCAGCTTTAATTGTGCGGTATTGCCTTGTATATACATAAAGTAGATATAGATGTATTATACCCTATTTTCCTGTTATTTTCAACGATTTCCGCACGGACCGCAGGAAAACTTGAAATTTTCTCTTTTTCTGAAAAAAATGCTTGCATTCATTCTATACATGTGGTAATATAATATCTGCTATGCAATGCCCGAAAGAAGGAGGTGCAGGAAAATGGCAAAGTGCGATATTTGCAATAAGGGTGTGACCTTTGGTATTCAGGTTTCCCACTCTCACCGTCGTTCCAATCGAACCTGGAAGCCGAACGTTCGTCGCGTAAAGGCTATGGTCGATGGTACTCCCCGCCATATCAACGTATGTACTCGGTGCCTCCGTTCCGGCAAGGTTACCCGCGCTATCTGATTTTAACGATTTGTGCGTTTACGTTGAAATGCCAAAGCGCTCTGTTCGCAGAGCGCTTTTCTTTTACCCTTATAGTATGTAGGTGATTTCCATGAAAAAGGCGCTTCGTCCTGCCTTTACCGCCACGATACCCGTACTGTGCGGCTATCTGTTCATCGGTTTTGCATTCGGCGTTATGCTGCGCGATATCGGCTTCGGATCGATCTGGTCCTTCTTCTGCAGCCTGACCATCTACGCAGGCTCGGGACAGTATCTGCTTGTGTCGCTTCTGGCAGCCAAGGCATCCCTTGTTACCGTTGCTGTGATGACACTGCTGCTCAACTGCCGGCATATCTTCTACGGTCTGTCCTTTTTGGAGACTTTTCATGCGATGGGCCGCCGCAAGTGGTACATGATCTTCTCGCTGACCGATGAGACCTATTCCCTGCTGTGCTCGGTCAAGACGCCCGAGGGCATTGATGCAGGCGATATGCGCTTCTGGATCGCCATACTGGATCATAGCTACTGGATCCTCGGCTCGGTGCTCGGCACGATTATCGGCGGCATACTGCCGTTTGACACCACCGGCATTGATTTTGCCATGACCTCGCTGTTCACGGTGATCTTTGTGGAGCAATGGCAGAGCACGAAGTGCCACATTCCCGCACTGATGGGGCTGGCTGCAGCAGCTGTGTCGCTCGCCATCCTCGGACCGGACAATTTCATCCTGCCCGCCATGCTCGCAATCTGCGTCATGCTGGTCGCCATGCGCGGCCGTCTGGCAAAGGAGGTCGCCTGATATGACAACGACATACGCTATCGCCATGATCGCCGTGGCAGCCGTCTGCACATTTGCAACGCGCGTCGCGCCGTTCCTGCTGTTCAACGGCTCCAAGCCCATCCCGCCGATCATCCGATACCTCGGCTCTACCCTGCCGCCCGCAGTCATCGCGCTGCTGGTCGTGTACTGCCTCAAGAACGTCGGCTGGGTGACGGGTACCCACGGTATTCCCGAGTTGCTGTGCATCGCCATCACGGCGCTGCTGCACATCTGGAAGCATAATAACCTGCTGTCCATCGGCGTCGGCACGGTGCTTTACATGGTGCTGGTGCAAAATGTGTTCGTTTAATCCATACGCAGGGGCGGATCGGTGTGTCCGCCCTTTTCCGATAGCGGTTTACAAGGCTTTACAATTATTTTCGATAACTTTGCAAAAAGCTGTTGACAATTTGCTCTCTGCATGCTATTATATATAAGTCGCTGAGACAGACGGCTTGACAAAAACGCTGGTGTAGCTCAGTTGGTAGAGCAGCTGATTTGTAATCAGCAGGTCGGGGGTTCAAGTCCGTCCACCAGCTCCAATCAAGCTGGTAACTGAATATGGAAGGTTTCCCGAGTGGCCAAAGGGAACAGACTGTAAATCTGTCGTCTATGACTTCGGTGGTTCGAATCCACCACCTTCCACCAAAGCGAAAAGACATTCCAAAAGGAATGTCTTTTTTGCTTTGGCGGAAGGCAGGTGGCGGATTCGAAAGGTGGCTCTTAGAAACAGCCCAGTGGGCTGTTTCAACCACCGTGGCTTTGCCGCAGCAAAGCGAATCCACCACCGGACGGGTCGGCACGCGTGTGGCAGTGCGACCATGGGCGGCAATAGCCAATCCCGGCAGGCACGCGCCCAATTCGAAGGAAAGAGCGGTCGTTCAATGATGAAATCTACCAGCACGGACCGTTTGTAACGATATATTGTCATTTGCGACGTTATCCCGTAGGGGCACACACACACACCGCAGTGGGCGTCCAGCGAGCAACCGCCGTAGGCGGCTCTTAGCGAGTCGGAGTGTGCGCCCGCATACCAATCAACGACAACGTGCAATTTGGGCGAACACTGTTCGCTCTACGGGATATATGGTGCAAAACCATGTCTCTCAACAAACAAGCGCTCCGGTTTCATCACTTGACAAAACCGAAGCGTCCGTTTATAATACTGATATAAGAACGGCTCTCACGTGTCAGGTGCGGTCGTTCCCCGAACAAGTTTAGAGCTTGAGGAAAACGCCGCTGCCTTTTAGGTGGCGGTTATTTCTTGAGGTTCAAAATACCGAAGACAACCGTCGCAAGCAGCATCAGAAGCGTAAGTACCTCCATTGTTGTCATGCGCGTCACCCCCTTAATGCAGGGGAATAACCTCGCCGTTCCATATCAGCAGCTTCATTATAGCATACATGGTTTCATACTGTCAATAAACCGCTCTTCGGGGCGGCTTTTGTGTATTTTCCCCGTATTTCAATCACATAAACCCCAAAACAGGCACACCTCTCGGTGTGCCTGTTTTCCGTATATTACTCTCTATCCTGCGACCCACTGTCTCCTACCACAGAATCAGCAGATCGGATATTGTACTTGCCGCGATGATGGCGAGCCAGCAGACAAGCGGTGCTGCCCACTCTGCCCTTCCCTCGCCTGTCGGCGCGAGCTTGGGACACGCTCTCATCAGCAGCTTTGCCGCTGCGAAGCCAAGCGCGCCGCCGAGGGTATTCAGCAGCAGATCATCTGCCGAGGTTACGCCGCCCGCGACCAGCTGTATCAGTTCAATGCTGAGCGAGGTGCCGAAGCACCACCGGATGGTGCGTCCTGCCCGCTCGAACCACCGCCAGAACAGCGGCAGGAACAGCCCGAGCGGAAACAGCAGCGCGATATTTCCGGCAATGTTCACGAACGGACCCAGACCGGGCGCCTCCGGAGATTTTACCACGGAAATCATATCCGCAAACGGAATCAGCTCCAGCCTTGGCTGCGGCAGATGGCCAACGAGCAGCTGCGCCAGCGAGGGACCGGTAAACAGTCCCACGCCTGCAAGGTACACCAGCAGAAGCAGCGTGCCGATGCTACCGCGCTTTCTCATCCGACGGCCACTTCCGTCGTATAGGCAACATCACCGCTCTGTGCAGACTCGACGCCGTTTTCCGCGTCCTTCTCGGCCTGCGAACGGTATTTCTCGATGATATCCTTCGGATAATCCTCTTCGGTGTAGCCTGCGCTTGCGTTCCACTCATCGCCCTTTTCGTCCGTGTAGGTCACGGATACGTCGCTGCGGGTAAACTGCTGCATAACGCCGTACGCCATCGCATCGCTGCCGTACAGATTCATTGCGTCAATGTTGACCGCATTCTTGAGCAGCGCATCGATGTCTGCTCTGTCGGTCACCTGCACGCCCTGCCAGATGTCTTTATCCGGCAGATAGATGCTCAGTGTAATCAGCTTTACGTTTTTCGCGCTGATGGCCTTGGGAACGATATTGGCGTACTTTTTGATGAGTGCAAGCGTCTTTACGTCCTTGTCGGTCACGCATACGGCACCCTCGCTGTAATAATCGTCGTTGTTCTGCTGCGAGAATTCCATGCGCAGCACCGGCATTGCGTCTCCGGTGTGGGTCAGTGTCTCTGCCTTGAGCGTGTCAATGATCTCCTGCGCCTTCTGTGAGTCGCTGAGTGTGCCGACGCCGTTGTAGCCGTCACCGTTGGTGTAGAAAACAATGTTGCGGTGGTAACCCTCGTTGACCTCGCCGAGCGCAAACAGCGACCACGCCTTCTGCTTGTACTCTGCGGACTGGTAAATCTGCTTTTTGAGCGTGAACACTTCGTCTGTGGCCGGCAGCTCATACGAACGGCTCTTCACCTTGCCGTTCTTCAGCTTGAAGGTGACGGTGATGCACGCCTTCTGTGCATTTTCATCCGTATTATTCAGGCTTTCCACGCCGAGCGCCGCCAGCTGCCGCGCTGCCGCGATGTTTTCCGGCTCACTGAGCAGTGCCGATTCACCGACGTAACCCATCGGCGCTGCCGCTGCAATGCTGCCCTCATCCGGCAGCCACTCATCATAACCGAACACATCCGCCTGCATGGTCAGCAGACCAGCACACAGCACTGCAAGGATGATAACCAGCTGCAGCGGCTTGCGGAAGATGGCGCGGAAGTCGAACGCATAAATAATCTCCACCACGCAGTGGAAAATGACCGTGCCGAGCACCAGACCGACCCAGAACCACAGCTCGGATTCGTAGACCAGCATTTTGAAAATCTCAGCGAACGCCGTACCCATAACCACGCAGATAATAATCTTGACGGGCAGCTTTGCGGGCTTAAATGCCAGTGCCGTGCCCGCCCGCTCACTCTTTCGGATGCGGAACAGGAACAGCGCCAGTGCGGTGATAACGATCGCCGCAACCGCATAGCCGATCAGCAGACCGATGGCACTCGACTCCTGCAGCCCGGCTGCGTAATCCATTGTATAGACAGGCTCCACTGCCCAGCTATGCATTTTCGTGCCGTTTACGCCGAAATACTGAATCAGCGGTGCAAATTTGCTGCAGAACAGCAGCGAAGTCATGGAAGCATCCGTCACATAGGTCTGGAAGAACATGCTCTTGAGACCCTGCCACAGTGCGGTTACGAGCGTCGGTCCGAAGTACACCCACAGACCGAGCAGCAGCGTGATGACCGTGTTGCCGCACAGGATGGTCGTAACAGCCGCCATCGCGTACAGCAGGAAGAAGAAAATGACGTTGGACGCGATCACGCCGATGAGCGATGCGTTGACTACCTCACCGAAGCCCATCGCGCACGTGCAGACGATGCTCAGCGCATGCAGCACGAGGTACGGCACCAGCGCACACAGCGCACCGGTCGCGTAGTTTACCGCGAACAGACGGCTGCGCGAAATCGGCAGGCTGTGATAGAAATCCACCTTGCGGCGATTGTGCAGGTACGCGAACATGCTCACACCGCAGGTGACCGCCAGAATGATGACGGCCAGCTTGACAAACACATTCTGTCCGCCGAGCATCTCACCGACGCTCTCCACATATCCCTGCCAGCTTGCCGCAGCATCTGCCGCACTCAGATTGACCAGATCCTGCTTATGTGCCGACAGGCTGTGCTGCGCCGTCATAATCACCGGCAGCAGCTGCGCCATAAAGAATCCCACCGTGGACAGCACGATGGCCCACAGGTTGCGTTTCATGCAATCCCGCACGAGACCCTTAGAACAGGAGTTTCTTGACATCATAGCCTGCCACCTCCGTTTCATTGATAAAGATTTCCTCCAGCGTCAGCGGGAGCATTTCGCAGAAGGTCGGGTTCAGCGCGTTCACCCTGGCGAGCAGCTCCTCGCGGCTGCCGCGCGCCGTAATAGTGTACAGCGAGCCGCGCTGCTCCTTGTGCAGAATGTCAAAGCCTTCCCACGCGGAATCCGGCAGCGGATTCGGGAAAATGCACTGCATTTTGTACATACCGAGCTTCATGTCGTCCAGATCGCGCGAGAACAGGATGCCGCCGCGATGCAGCAGACCGACATGGTCGCAGATGTCCTCCAGCTCACGCAGGTTGTGCGAGGCGATGATGGGCGTCAGACCTCTGTCAGCTACATCCTCGGCAAACAGGCTCTTTACCGTCTGGCGAACGACCGGGTCGAGACCGTCGAACGTCTCATCGCAGAATAAGTAGTCCGTGCCGCTGCATACGCCGCAGATGACCGAAACCTGCTTTTTCATGCCCTTGGAGAACGTCCGCAGCTTGCGGTTTTCGTCCAGACCAAAGCCGTTCATCAGCTTGCGGTAGCGCGCTTCATCGAATCTGCTGTAAAAGCGCTTGTAGTAGTTTTTCATTTCCTTCGGCGTGCTGTTCGGGAAAAAGAACTGCTCATCCGAGATGAAGAAAAACCGTTCCTTCATTGCAATGTTCTCGAAAATGTCCTTGCCGTCGATCTGCACCGTGCCCTCATCCGGCTGCAAAATGCCGGCCAGCATGCGCAGGAACGTGGACTTGCCCGCGCCGTTCGAGCCGATCAGGCCGTAGACCGAACCGTCCTTGACTTCCGCACAGATGTGATCGACCGCCGTGATGTCCTCAAACCGCTTGGTCGCGTTGGTTGCCGTAATCATGTTCTGCTCTCTCCTTTCCTCTCTACCCAGCCGCGCAGCTGCTCCTCGGTCGCCCCGAGCGAGCGCGCCTGACCGACCAGTGCGGTAATCTGCTCACCCAGTTCGTTAAGCCTCTGGGAACGCAGCGTCGCTGCATTGTCCGATATAAAATTTCCCCGTCCTTTTGCGGCGTAGATCACACCGCGGCGTTCCAGCTCTCCGTAAGCGCGCTGTATTGTGTTCGGGTTGATCGACAGTTCCATCGCAAGCTGCCGTACACTGGGCAGCTGGGTGTCCGCCGGCAGTGCCCCACGCAAAGCCAGTCCCTCAATGCCGTCCACCACCTGTTCATAGATGGGTCGGGCATCCCGATAGTCGATTTTAATCACCTGACGCGCCTCCTTTCCTTTTGTTGATTTGAGAGTGTATCAACTGTACTGTGTGTTTTAGTACAGTTAGAATATAACACGAACCAGACGGTATGTCAAGCATAATTTGTAGTTAGGCGTTAACGTGATAGAGGGCCTTACCGTAGGGTGCGCCGACCCCGGCGCACCGTGTAAACCGTCTGCACATGCGTAACCGTAGGGGCGAACATTGTTCGCCCGCAGCGCGACCGGAGCCTGCGCAAGGAGCGGCCGCAGCGCGACCGGAGCCTGCGCAAGGAGCGGCCGCACACCCGTTTAACCACAACGAGGGAGCACACTGTGCTCCCCTACGAGATAAATGTTGCCGATGAATTTACAAACGGTGCGCCGAGGTCGTACCCCAGGGCACCTTCTCTTGCGGCTATGCCGCAATTCACCTTGCCGCACCCTACGGTAATGTTTGTGCAGTTATTTGTCGGTATGAACATGATTCATCGTTGCAAAAGAAAAAGGGCGCACAATGTGCGCCCTGCGGAGAACCATCCCTTCACGGTCATTCTCCATTTTCCATTTTCAATTCTCCATTATTTCCATTTCCACTCGCGGACTTCCGGCATATCCTCACCGTACTCGTTGATATACTGCTGATGCTGCACCAGCTTATCGCTCATCTTCTGGTAGAGGTACGCGCCGCGGTTGCCCAACTGCGGCAGGCGCAGCAGAACGTCCTTGACGAGATGGAAGCGGTCGATATCATTCTGCACACGCATATCAAACGGCGTGGTGATGGTGCCCTCCTCCCTGTAGCCGCGAACGTGCAGGTTGCGGTTATGACGGCGGTAGGTCAGCTCATGGACAAGCGTCGGGTAGCCGTGGAAGGCGAAGATGATCGGCTTATCCTTGGTGAACAGCATGTCGTATTCTGCGTCGGACAGGCCGTGCGGATGCTCCCGCTCGGGCTGCAACTTCATCAGGTCAACCACGTTGACAACGCGAACCTTGAGTTCGGGCAGCTCTTCCCGCAGGATGGATACGGCAGCCAGCGTTTCGAGCGTCGGCGTCTCGCCGCAGCACGCCATAACAACGTCCGGCTCTGCGCCCTGATCGTTGGACGCCCACTCCCAGATGCCGATGCCCTGGGTGCAGTGCTGCACAGCCTGCTCCATGGTCAGCCACTGCGGACGCGGATGCTTGGAAGCCACGATGACGTTGACATAGTTGCGGCTCTTGATGCAGTGATCGAAGCAGCTGAGCAGGCAGTTTGCATCGGGCGGCAGGTACAGACGGACAACATCCGCCTTTTTGTTGGCGATGTGGTCAAGGAAACCCGGGTCCTGATGGGTAAAGCCGTTGTGATCCTGCTGCCATACGTTGGAAGCCAGAATCAGGTTGAGCGACGCGATCGGCTGACGCCACGGCAGGCCGTTGCAGACCTTGAGCCACTTGGCGTGCTGTGCCGCCATCGAGTCGATAATGCGGATGAACGCCTCATAGCTTGCGAAAAAGCCGTGACGGCCGGTCAGCAGATAGCCCTCGAGCCAGCCCTCGCACATGTGCTCGGACAGCATGCCGTCCATCACACGGCCGCTTGCGGACAGAAATTCGTCGGTGTCCAGACGCTCGGCGTTCCACTCGCGGTCGGTGACCTCGAAAATGTGGCTCAGGCGGTTGGACATGGTCTCGTCCGGGCCGAATACGCGGAAGTTGCGGCTGTCCATGTTCAGCTTGATGACATCGCGGACATAAGCGCCAAGCTCGATCATATCCTGACCCTCAACCGCACCCGGAGCCGGAACATTCAATCCGTAATCGCGGAAATCCGGCAGGCGCAGCTGGTGCATGAGCAGACCGCCGTTGGCGTGCGGGTTTGCGCCGATGCGGTGCTCGCCGGTCGGCGCCAGTGCCTTGAGTTCGGGAATCAGCTTGCCGTTTTCGTCGAACAGCTCCTCCGGATGGTAGCTGCGCAGCCACTGCTCGAGCATGGGCAGGTGCTCCGGTCTGTCCATCATCAGCGGCACCTGATGCGCGCGGAAGCTGCCCTCGATTTGCTTGCCGTCCACGTTCTTCGGACCGGTCCAGCCCTTCGGGGTGCGCAGCACGATCATCGGGTAGATCGGACGGGTCGTGTCGCCGGTCTCGCGGGCGTGCTTGCGGATGGCGAGGATTTCCTCGGTTACGGTGTCGAGCGTGTCCGCCAGTGCGCGGTGTACCTTCATCGGCTCATCGCCCTCGACGAAATACGGCTTCCAGCCGCAGCCCTCGAGCATTTTGCGCAGCTCCTCTTCGGGAATGCGCGAAAGCAGGGTCGGGTTGGAGATTTTGTAGCCGTTCAGATGCAGGATCGGCAGAACAACGCCGTCCGTCACCGGATTGAGGAACTTGTTGCCGTGCCACGAGGTTGCCAGCGGGCCGGTCTCCGCCTCGCCGTCACCGACAACTACGGTTGCGATCAGGTCGGGGTTATCCAGCACCGCACCGAAGCCGTGCGCCAGAGAATAACCCAGTTCACCGCCCTCGTGGATGGAGCCCGGGGTCTCCGGGGCAACGTGGCTGGCAATGCCGCCCGGGAACGAGAACTGCTTGAACAGGCGCTTCATGCCCTCGGTGTCCTCGCTGATGTTCGGGTAAACCTCGCTGTAAGTGCCTTCGAGGTAGGTGTTCGCCACAAAGAAGTTGCCGCCGTGACCCGGACCGGACAGCAGGATCATATCCAGATTATACTGCTTGATGATGCGGTTCAGGTGAACGTAAATCAGATTCTGACCAGGCACCGTGCCCCAGTGGCCGACGATCTTCTTCTTGATGTGCTCAGGCTTCAGCGGCTCCTTCAGGAGCGGGTTGTCGAGCAGGTAAAGCTGACCGGCTGCAAGATAATTTGCCGCCCGCCAGTATGCGTCCATTTGGTTCAGCATTTCGTCGTTGATGTGTGCTGCCATAGCGTAATGCTTCCTTTCTGCGGTTGACTGTATGCTTGGTTTTATTATTCTATCCGTTTTAAGGCAAATAATGCGATAAAACATCCACCTGTTTTTTCATTCCTTATCACGCTGAGATAATAGCACATCGTTATTTATTTGTCAATATTACATTTGTCACGATTCAGGCAGGAGCGAGGAGGCAGGAGTACTTGAAAATGGCGAGTGGAAAATGAATGTGATGGTTTACGTTCACTTTCAATTCTCCATTCTTCCGAAAAAAGAACAGCGTCCCGCTCTATCCAAGCGGAACGCTGTAATTTTATTGCATTTTTATCAAATCTGCGAAGTGAACACCTTATAGCCATCATCGGTGAGGGTGTCGATCAGGCGCTTGGCGTGGTCAACGCCGCCGACCTCACAGACGACATGGATAATCGCCTCGCCGATCTCGAGGTCCGTCTGTACGCGGTCATGCTGGAACAGGATGATATTGGCATTCTGCTGTGCAACGATGTGCGAGAAATGCTCGAGTGCGCCCGGTGCATCCGGCATGAGCACAGAGAACTTCAGCTGACGGCAGCGGGTGATAAGGCCCTTTTCGACGATCTTGTGGATGAACGAAACGTCGATATTGCCGCCGGACAGCACGCATACGACCTTTTTGCCCTTTACATCCACCTTGTTGTTGAGCACAGCCGCGAGCGGAGCCGCACCGGAGGTCTCAACGACCTGCTTGCAGCGCTCGAGCAGCAGCAGAACAGCGGAAGCAATCTCGTCATCGGAAACCGTGACAACGCGGTCCACATACTTCTTGATATACTCAAAGGTCTTTTCGCCCGGGGTCTTTACGGCAATACCGTCAGCGATGGTGTGCACGGTATCGGACGGAGTGCGCTCACCGGTGCGGAACGAATTTGCGATCGCCGGTGCGCCCTCAGCCTGTACGCCGATGATCTGGATGCGCGGGTTGATCTGCTTTGCGCAGGCAGCCACGCCGGAGATCAGTCCGCCGCCGCCGGCCGGAACGAAAATCATGTCAACGCCCGGCAGGTCGCGCAGAATTTCCAGTGCGATGGTGCCCTGACCCGCCATAACATCCTCATCGTCAAACGGGTGGATGAACTCTGCGCCGGTCTCCTCGCAGATCTCGCACGCCTTGGCATAGGCTTCATCGTAAATATTGCCCGCCAGAACAACCTCGGCACCGTAGCCCTGGGTTGCGGAAACCTTGGCGATCGGCGCGGAACGCGGCATAACGATGGTGGATTTTACACCGGCAGCGGTTGCCGCAAAGGCAACGCCCTGTGCATGGTTGCCCGCAGAGGACGCAACAACGGCGTGCAGGTCGCCCTCAGCGAAGCGCTTCATAATCTTATTGTAAGCACCGCGCACCTTAAAGGAGCCGGTCTTCTGCTGATTTTCGTACTTCAGATAAACCTCTGCGCCGGTCATGGCGGAGAAGGTGCAGGACGTAGACAGCGGAATGTTGTGGATGACGTTTTTCAGTCGGTCCGCAGCTGCCTCGAAATCTTTTAATTCTAACATTGAGCATCTTCCTCGTTTTGCAAGTTAAGATAATAATAGCACGTTCTTTTTTTGATTGCAAGACACATATTATATATATGAGTCAGTAATTAGCAGTTAGGAATTAGTAATTACTAATTATTATTTGCCTTTATCTCATGAATTTGCTATACTAAAGAAAGATTATTGTGGGAGGAACTGCAATGGACGAGCAAACCCGTGGATTCCGCAGTGCCATCTTCGGCGGCTTTAACCGCGAGGACGTACTGCATTACATAGAAGAAACCGACACGAAATACTACACCGAGACCGCCGAGCTGCGCTCTCAGCTGACCGAGGCTCAGTCCGCGATGAACGAACTGCGCACGCAGAACGAGGCGCTTACCGCGAAGAACGCCGAGCTGCTCGAGCGGCTGGGCGAAATGACGCTGGATACCGATAAGATCCGTGCACAGCTTGACCAGATCGAAAGCGGTTTTTCCCTGCAGGCGACCGAGATCGAGGCGCAGAACGCCCGTGCGGCGCAGCTTGCGGCGGAAAACGACCGACTGACCTCGGAGAACGCCAAGCTGTCCGCCAAATGCGGTGAATACGATGCGACCAGAGAGAAGATCGCCGAGATGGAGCTTTCCGCGTACCGGCGCGCCAAGCAGATTGAGGAGGACGCCAAGGTAGAGCTGCAGAAGCTGCGCCGCAAGTCGATGGAGACCATCGAGCAGGTGCGCCGCCAGCTGGATGCCACCAAGGAGAACTACCGCACCGTGCTGGCACGCAACCAGCAGGAATCCGCCGAGATGGCCCGCAAGGCCGGTGAAGTGCTCGGCGAAATTGACAAGATCAGCGCATCGCTCGGCAAAAAGGACGGCGAGGCGCCCCATCCCGAGCCGGACAAGACAAAAAACGGACTGCGTGAGGTTCTGAACAATCTGCGCCCGAAAACGGAGGAATAAGCATGGCACACTACGATTTGAAAACCGAACAGCTCAAGGAAATGGCGCCGAAGCTGCGTGCGGGCGACACCGTAACGCTGACCGGCACGGTCTACACCGCGCGCGACGCCGCACACAAGAAGATCGTTGCCGCGATGGACGCAGGCGACAAGCTGCCGTTCGACCTCGACGGCGCGGCGATCTACTACGCCGGCCCGACCCCCGCAAAGCCGGGTCAGGTCATCGGCTCGGTCGGCCCGACCACCTCCGGCCGTATGGACCCGTTCGCACCGCGTCTGCTCGATGCAGGTCTTGCCTGCATGATCGGCAAGGGCGTGCGGGGTCAGGGCGTGCAGGACGCAATGGCGCGCAACGGCGCGGTTTATATGGTAGCCATCGGCGGCGCAGGCGCGGCGAAGGCGGCATCCATTAAGAATGTCGAGGTCATCGCGTATGACGAGCTGGGCTGTGAGTCGGTCAAGCGTCTCACCGTGGAGAATTTCTCCGCCATCGTGTCGCAGGATTCGGTCGGCGGCAACCTCTACACCGAGGGCGTTGCAAAGTATAAGAAGGATTGAGCCAAAAGGCGGACGGTTGTCCGCCTGAGGCTGTCGAAAAACTTCGTTTTCCGAACAGCCTCTCGCTCGAAACCACGC